>Ga0194128_10001099_pt1 | contig 48046 bp, 50 predicted proteins | sample TA2KigCa65mmetaG_FD_148650 | JGI IMG/M metagenome (GOLD analysis project Ga0194128, IMG submission 148650) | Freshwater microbial communities from Lake Tanganyika, Tanzania - TA2015037 Kigoma Deep Cast 65m | ecosystem: Environmental > Aquatic > Freshwater > Lake | place: Tanzania: Lake...
ACTCAGCAGCGGCTCGCCGCGAATCCCTTCCGCACCGCCATCCTCGATCTCGACCGCGACCATCCCGACGAGAAGTAGCGACACTCCGGCGCGGTGTCAGCCACGCGGTTCGCTGAACGGTTACGTCGGTCGCGCTCGCTCGCGGGGCCCGCGCTGGACTCGCAGGCGCTCTGGGGGTGCTCGCGGCGAATGCCGGCTACTTCGCACTGTCCGCGACGGGGATCGCGGCCGTCATCGTCGCCTCGCACGAGCTCTTCACGGTCCTCAAGTGGACCGGCGCCGGCTACCTCGTCTGGCTCGGGCTCGGGATGCTGTTCGGCCGTCCAGGGCCGACCGAGACGGCTTCGCCGCAAGCCGTTCGGCGCGCCCTTCTTCGCGGTCTGCTCGTGCAGGGAGCCAATTCCAAGGCCCTCGTCTTCTTCGTCGCGCTGCTTCCGCAATTCATCGAGGCCGGCGCGCCGGTCGGCTTCCAGATCCTCGTGCTCGGCGTGAGCTCGGTCGTCATCGAGCTCCTGGTGCTCGCGGTCTACGTGGCGCTCGCGGTCCGGGCACGCGAAGTTGCCGGCAGCGGATTTGCGGAGCTGCTTCAGCGCGTCGGTGGTGGATTCCTCGTCGCCGCCGGCGCGCGGCTCGCGGTCGTTCGCTCCGAGTAGCCGCGCCGTGAAGCAGTCGATCGCACTCGTTTCCCTCGTCGTTCCCGACTACGACGAGGCCCTTGCCTTCTACGTCGGCATCCTCGAATTCGAGCTCCTCGAGGATTCCTTCGTCCCCGAGCAGAACAAGCGCTGGGTCGTCGTCGCACCACCCGGCGCGGGTGACTGCCAGCTTCTGCTGGCCCGTGCTTCGACGCCGGAGCAAGCTTCTCGCATCGGCAACCAGACCGGCGGCCGCGTCTTCCTGTTCCTCTACACCGACGACTTCGATCGCGACTACGCGAGGTTCGGGTCCAAGGGAGTCGAATTCGTCCGGGAGCCGAAGCAGCAGGCCTATGGGAAGGTTGCCGTCTTCAAGGATCCATGGGGTAACCTGTGGGACCTGCTGCAACCCGAGAGCGAAAGGAGCCTCTAGCTCTAGCGATTCGCGGAGGACGCGATGGAGTGGTCCGGAAAGCGGCTGTTGATCATCGGGGCATCGAGTGGAATCGGTGCTTCTGCGGCGACGCCAATGCGAGCTTCGGCCGCTTCGCCGTCTACACTTCGATCGAGTTCTCCCCGAAGGCCGGCGGCGCGCGCGTCAAGCACGACGAGGTCGGCATCCACACGGTGAGGAACGACCTCGTCACGCGCGAGGAGTTCTCCTACGATCATCGCCGAGCCGCGAGCAGCTCACCCGGATCTCTGGGGGGATCGACGCCGGGGAGCTGCGCGTGGTCGTCGGCGCCGCGTTCCCGCTGGCGGAGGCCCGGCAGGCCTACGTGCAGAAGCCGACGCGGGGGAAGGTCATCCTCGTGGTCGACAGTTGATGAACGTCGGAAGCGCGAGCATGCTCGGCGATACGCCGCCGATCAGCTTCATCATCCCCGCGTACGATGAGCAGCAGCTCCTCGGCCGCACGCTCGTTGCGATCGACCGAGCGGCGCAGGCCGTCGGCGAGCCGTTCGAGGTCATCGTCGTGGACGATGCGTCGACGGACCGCACGGCCGCGGTCGCTCGCGAGCAAGGGGCGCGGGTGATCTCGGTGAGCTGCCGCCAGATCTCCGCGACGCGCAACGCCGGCGCACGAGAGGCGAAGGGTGACGTGTTTCTCTTCGTCGACGCCGACACGATCGTCACCGACGCCGTCGTCCGGGCCGCGCTCTCGGCAACGCGCGAAGGCGCTGTCGGCGGCGGCTCCGCGTTCCGCTTCGACGAGCCGTTGCCGCGCTACGGACGAGTAATCGGTGCCGTCAGCGTCCCGCTCTACAGACTCCTCGGGCTGGCGAGCGGCTGCTTTCTCTTCTGCACCCGCGAGGCCTTCTTCGCCGTCGGCGGATTCGACGAGTCGCTGTTCGGCGCGGAAGAGGCGGCGATGAGCCAGGTGCTGCGTCGTCACGGTCGGTTCGTGATCCTCCGCGAGTCCGTGACGACGTCGGGGCGGAAGCTGCGCGCCCATTCGGGCCGCGAGACGTTTCGCATCTTGCTGCGACTCGTGCTCGCGGGGCCGAAGGGCGTGCGAAAACGGGACGGCCTGGAGATCTGCTACGGCGAGCGGCGTGCCGATCCAGAGTCCGGCGGAGGTGGAGGTGGAGGCTGAGACCGATCGAGCCTGGGTGCAGATGCGGCGCAACGAACCGGACCCCATTCAGGATCTGATCCTCGATCTGCTCGAGTGGCTCGGTCCCGAGCCGCGGCCGTACTCCGAGGCGATGGAAGCATGGCGCACGTCCTGCCCGCGGCTTCCCGTGTGGGAGGAGGCGAACGAGCGCGGTTTCCTCGAGCGGCGTCACGAGCCGGGGCGCGGCGCCTGGGTGTCGGTGTCCGCGCGCGGGAGAGAGCATCTCCGAACCGCTCGGCCGGAGCAACGATGAGCGGCAAGGCGACATCGGAATGGGAAGGGTGCGTATCGCGAGGCGCTCGCGAGCGTGGCAAAGGCGCGCGGATGGTCCGTTCACTGGTACGACCGCGACCGCGTGCTCGGGAACGAGGACATCGAAGCCGTCTTGCGCTCGATGAGGCGATCGATCGGGCCGCCGTGGCAAGCGAAGCACGAGCTCGCGGCGGCCGCGGCGCTCGCCTTCGCGCGTCGTCGCGCTTGACCGGTCGTCCCATTCGGCGGACTCTCGGCGCTCGCGCTCGAAGGAGAGGTGGAGATGAAGAGCAACCGCGTTCCGGCGATCGTGACCGTCGTCACGGTGTTCCAGAAGAGGTAGACCTTGATCCACAGTGGGGACGCCGTCCACGGCCTCTTCCGATCCGACCCGCCCAGCCCCCGCGCGGAGCCGCTCGAGGCGATCGAGAGCACGCGCGCGCCCGAGCGCGAGTGACGCGAGGAGAGGAGGAGGTCTTCGCAATGTCGGGAGAGCGCCGCTTCGTCAGCCCGCTGCTCGGGATCGGGATCGTCCTCTTCCTGATCGGCGTGGCTGTCGCCTTCTTCGGCGGCGAGAGCCTCCAGATGGTCGGGCTGGCAATCCAGGTGGCCGGCGCGATCGCACTGGCGGTGAACGCGGGTCGTTCGCGACAGCAGCTGCTCTCCTCGGACGAGGATCCGGAGGATCCACGCGACTGACGCGGGACGTCGAGCTCGCGCCGCAAGCCGCATGACCCTCTCTCCGGTGAGCCCCTCCCAGCCCCACGAGATCCGCTGGAGCTGCGCGTACGCGCTGGCGACGCTGCAGCTCGTCGTGACGCTCGGCTGGCTGGCCTACGCGCACTTTCACGCGAAGCTCGCGGAGCACTTCGGCTTCGCCGCGTTGAGCGGCTTCCTCTCGCTCTACCTCGGGATCGCCGGCGCGACGCTCGCGCCCGTCGTCGGCGAGGTCGGCGACCGGATCGTGCAACGAAGCGGCAACCGCTTCCCGGTGCTCGTGACCGGCGCGCTCCTCGCCGGAGCGACGTTCGTGTCCGTCGCGCTGACCGTGACCGCGACGCCGTCCGGCTTCCTCGGCGGCGTGCTCCTCGTGCTGATGCTGATCTGGATCGCGGCGATGGCGATCCTGCAGGCGCCCGCGCTCGCGCTGCTGCCGGCGGTCGCGACGCAGGCAGGTCGCTGGCCCGCGGTCGCTTCGCCGCTCGTCGTCGCAACCGTGCTGCCTCTTGCGCTCTGGCCTCTCGTGCGGATGGTGCTCGACGGGCTCGGAGGAACGATCACGTTCCTCGCCGGCGGAGTCCTCGTGGTCGCTTCGACGTTCTGGCTCCGGCGCGTGTTCACGGCCGAGGCGAGCGCGGCCGAGCGCGCGCCCACCGACGTGGAAGCGCTCGCGCCCGCTTCCGGCGCGATCCTCGCGATCGTCCTCTTCGTCGGCATGGTGTCGGCCTTCGTCACGCGTCTCGCGTCGGACGTCGTGCCGAGCCTCCTCGCTTCGCGGCTCGGGAGCGGCGCCGCGACGCCTTCGCTTCTCGCCGCGGCGATCCTCGGCTCGGGAACCGTCCTCGCGCCGACGTTGAGCGGCGTTGGCTTGACGTTCGGGACTCGCTTCGGCGTGCTCGGCAGCGCCGCGATCGCCGCGGGCTGCGCCGCCGTCGCTCCTCTGTGTACGTCGATCGTCGCTGCGCTCGCGGTCGCGATCGTCCTCGGAGGCGCGATGGCCGTGCACCTCGACTGTGCGCTTCCGTTCGCGCTCGGCTCGCTGCCGCTCCGTCGCGCGGGCTTGTCCGCCGGGCTGTACCTCGGTGGCGTGTTCGCCGGGAGCCAGCTCGCGTCGCTCGTACCGCTCGTGGCGGCTTCGAGCGGAGGCGGATAGAGGAGGTGCCGGGGAGGAAGCCTACGAGTACCGGCGGTTCACCGCCGCAGTGCGCGCGCCGGTCCTCGCGAACCTGACGGAGTTCGGAGCAGCGCGGTGGCTCGGCCAGGGCGAGCTGCGCGAAGCCGGCGTCGCGATGGCGCTCTATCCGCTCAGCGCTTCGCGCGCCGCCGCGGCCGCTTCGATCGAGGTGTACGCGGCGAATCACGGGCGCTTTGCCGAGCGGGTGCAGCTTCCGGTACGCGGCCGGCGCGCGGCTCGTCCCCGACTCGCGTGTGTAGCGCTCCACCGTGTACGGGACGCCGAGCTCCTCCAGGAGCCAGAGGATCCTGTCCGAGCGCGAGCTCTCGAGATGATGGACCTCGACCATCGTCACCTCTTCGGTCGCCCGAACGGAGAAAGAAAGCTCGCCTACGACGCCGCCATCCCCTATTTCAGGAATACCGCGAACTCTGGATACCTGGGGGAACCTACCGTGCACGAGCCTACACCGACGCGACTCCGTACCCGCTTCCTCTCCCACAACGGCCGCTTCCTCGCCGCCTCGATCACCGCGCTGGAGCGCGTGCCGACCGACCCTTCCGTCGATCCCGCGCCGAGCGAGCCGGTGCTCTCGCTCGTCTCGATGGGTGCGACATCGACGCGCGCGGCACGGACCCGCGCGCGGGTGGCGCGCGCTTCGACGACGCTGCGGCTCCTGCAGGGCCGCGGCCGCGCCGCTTCGCGAATCGGCTGACGATCTCCCGCTTGCAGCGCGGCGCCCTTACGGGCGCAGAGGGCGGCGTGGCGGCGGTGGTCGTGGCGGTCCTCGATCGGGACGATTGGGAGGCGAACACCGACATCCTCGCTCGCGATGAAGCGCCGTCCGGCTCCCTACCGGACCTGATTCTCGAGCACGCCGAGGCGGTCGACGCGGATCGCGACGCGGTCGCCGGGCTCGAGGTAGGCGGGTCCCACGTGACGTCCTTCCGCTCCCACGTGCGCGCGAGGATCTCGTCGACGTCCCAGATCATCTCGCTCGCCTTCGAGCGTTGGCGAAGGCCGTCGTTCACCCAGAGCTCGAGCTCGAGGTCCTCCGCGAAGCGGCGGTGGTCGCGCGGGATCACGAAGAGATTGCCGACGGGGAGATGGCCGGGGAAGCTCTTGCCGGTCGTGAAGCCCGTGCCGGACTCGATGTCCCACGGATCGAGCCTTCGCATGAGCGTCTCGCGATCGGTCAAGTCGTTCGCGACGATCAAGCCCATCGCCCCGGGCTTCTCTCCCTCGGACAGCGGCTCCGTACGACGCGGTCCCCGCGAGCGAAGGCCTCCTCGACTACGAGGTCGAGGTCGCCTGGGTGACGATCGCTTCGCGCACCGCGGAGAGAAGCCCGTCGTAGCCGAGCTCGCGCAAGGCCGCGATCGGATCCTCGACGCGGCGACCGAGAGCGGCGGAGAGATCGACCCCGCGGACCGTGCCGTCGCGATACGCGGTGACGGCGATCACGTGCTTCGTCCCGTCGCTCGTCTCGCTGCGCGCGAAGGTCAGAGCTTCGTTCGGATCGGCGATCGCGACGCTCTCGAGGTGGCCCGGCTTCGCCTTTTCGTCGAACGCCGGCTTCCATTCCGAAGCGCACGCCGAGGCAGCGGCAGAGAAGAAGACCGCCACGAGCGGGAGGGCGAGGAAGCGATCGGCGGCCGCGCGCATGCGGCTCGATCGCTAGCCTGCATTTCTCACCAGATCACGTCGCGAGGCGGTCGAGAGTGCCGAAGATTCGCGAGCCTCGGACCGGAGGGCGACGCAGGCGTACTTGAACAGTACGTCGAGGAGCCCGGAGGGAGAAGCTCGCGAAGATTCGGTGCTATCGGCCGCCGCAGTAGGGATCTGGTGAGAAATGCAGGCTAGCCGCGCGTGATCGTCTCGTCCAGGTTCAGGAGAGCGCTCGCGACGAAGTACCACGCCGCGAGCTGGTCCCGGTCGACGCCTGCCGCCGGAGCGAAGCTCGAGACTCCACCCAGGAGCTCGTCCGCCATGCCGTCGCGCTCGCGGAGACGGCCCTGCTGCACGGCCAGGAGCTCCGCGACCGCCGCGAGCTCCCGGTCCGTCGGCTCGCGTCCGAGCGCCAGGCGGAAGCCGTGCCGGGTACGCTCCGGCACGCTCGCCTCGGGCCGCTCCGCGAGGATCCGCTCCGCGAGCCGCAGCGCGGCTTCGACGTAGACCTCGTCGTTCAAGAGCGTCAACGCCTGCAGAGGCGTGTTCGTGCGCGACCGACGGAGCACGCACGCCGTCCGATCCTTCGCGTCGAAGGCGACGAAGCTCGGGTACGGAGAAGAGCGCCGCCAGATCGTGTAGATGCCGCGGCGGTACCGATCGTCTCCATGCGAGGCGACGTACGTCGGCTGCAGCGTCCCGGTGAGCTTCCAGAGACCGTCCGGCTGCGGCGGGTAGACGGCGGGTCCTCCTCTCTTCCGCGAGAGCAGTCCGGCGATCGCGAGCGCGTTGTCGCGCACGAGCTCCGCCGGCAGCCGGAGACGCGGATTGCGCGTCAGGAGCACGCTCTCCGGATCGCGCTCGAGCGTCTCGCTCGTCGCGGGCTGCGAGGATTGCCGATAGGTTGCGGACGTCACGATCTCGCGCAGCATGCGCTTCCGGGACCAGCCGCTCTCGACGAGCTCGACCGCGAGCCAGTCGAGGAGCTCCGGATGCGAGGGACGATCGCCTTGCGAGCCGAAGTCCTCCGGCGTCGCGACGAGACCGCGCCCGAAGACCTCCTGCCACCATTGATTGACGGTCACGCGGCCGACGAGCGGATTCTCCGGATCGACGAGCCAGCGGGCGAGGCCGAGGCGGTTCCGCGGCAGATCGGGCGACATCGGCGGGAGAACCGCGGGCGTATCCGGCGTCACCTTCGCGCCCGGATCGAGGTAGTTGCCGCGCTTCATCAGGTGGGTGTCGCGCGGCTCCGCGAGCTCCTCCATCACCGAAGCGGTCGGCATGCGAAGGGCCTCGAGATCCCGCGCGAGCGCACCGAGCTCGCTCTTGATCTTTCCGTCGACCTTGCTCGAGAGGAATTCCGTACGGAGATGCTGCGCGAGCTTCTCGTCGGGCTTCGGGTCGCGCAGGGCGCGCGCGCTGAACTTCGCGGCGACGACGTCGGCGGGCGCGTTCGTCGCGGACAGGCGGAAGCGTCCGATCGTCTTCCCGAACCCGGCGTTCTGGCGGATCGTGAAGACGAACGTCGTCGGGCCGTCGACGGCGATCGGCTCGTCGACGAGGAAGGCGGCCTGGAGCTGGAGCGCGTATCCGTCCGCGATCGACCAGCCCGTCTCGGGCTTGCCGTCGATCGCGCCGTCGACGCGCCCCTGCGCGCTGTCGTAGCTCGCGACGGCGCGATAGATCCCGATCGGTCGCGCTTCGCTCTCTTCGTTCTCTTCGCCCTTCTCGCTCTCGGCGACCTCGCGACGGATCTCGATCTCGCTCACGACGAAGTCGGGGCTCTCGACGTCGCCGCGGCCGGGGCCCTTTCCGGGAAGCGATTCGTCCCGGAAGGCTTCGAGCTGGAAGGCGGTGATGCCCCCGAGATTCGTGCGGACCTTCACGACGTACGTCGACGTGTCGGGAACGGCACCATCGACCAGCAGCGAGCCGTCGGGAAGCAGGCGGACGCCCTCTCCGCCGCTCCCGTCGAAGTAGAGCGGCCGGAGGGCGCGCCACTGCGGCTCGCCGCGGAAGAGCGCCGCGCGCATCTCTTCGACCCACGCCTCGTACGCGCCCGAAGGAAGCTGGCGCGCGACCTGCGCGAGCAGGAGCCCGCGCGCGAAGGCGACCGCGCCCGGCGTGTCTCCCCGGCTCGCGAGATCCGCGAAGTGCGCGCGCGCGTTCTGCGCGGACGCCGGGAGCGCGCCCTCACGCTCGAGCAGCGCCTGCAAGCGCTGCAGCAGAGCGTCGCGCTTCCCGTGGAGATCCTCGGGGAGCGGCACGTCCACCGTCGGGCCCGCGGGGCGATACGCGACCTCGCTCAGCGGGCGGCTCTCGTCCGGCGTGTTGTTGAAGAAGGCGAGCAGGCGGTAGTACTCCTCCTGCCGGAACGGATCGAACTTGTGGTCGTGGCACTGCGCACACTCGATCGTCGACCCGAGCCAGATCGTCGACGTCGTGTTCACGCGGTCCATCACCTGCCCGACGCGGCTCTCCTCGCGATGGATGCCGACCTCGAGGTTGAGCGGCGCGGAGCGGTTGAATCCCGTCGCGACTCGCTGCGCGATGGTCGGATTCGGGAGGAGATCGCCGGCGAGCTGCTCGATCGTGAACTCGTCGTACGGCATGTCGGCGTTGATCGCGTCGATCACCCAGTCGCGGTAGGGCCAGTTCGGCGTGATCTGATCCGTCTGGAAGCCGGTCGAGTCCGCGTAGCGAGCCGCGTCGAGCCACGGGCGTGCCCACTTCTCGCCGAACGCCGGCGAGGCGAGGAGCCGGTCGACGAGCCGCTCGTACGCGTCCGGCGATTCGTCGGCGAGAAACGCGTCGATCTCGTCGGGAGTCGGCGGGAGGCCCGTCAAGTCGAAATGGAGCCGACGCGCGAGCGTCCGGCGATCCGCCTCGGGCGCGGGACGGAGCGACTCCGCTTCGAGACGCGCGAGCACGAACCGGTCGATCTCGTTCCGCGGCCAGCTCGGGTCGCCCACCGCCGGAGGCGCCGGCCGCTTCGGCGTGCGGTACGCCCAGTGCGGCTCGACGCGATCGGCCTCGGCCGGCCACGGCGCGCCCGCCTCGATCCAGCGGCGGATCCGCTCGATCTTCTCGGGCGGGAGCGGATCCTTCTTCTTCGGCATCCGCTCGTCGGGATCGGTCGAGGTGACCAGCTCGTAAAGAGGGCTCAGGTCGGCGTTGCCGGGCTCGATCACGGGGATGCCGAGGTCGCCCGGCTGGAAGGCGTCGCGCCGGTTCGTCAGGCGGAGGCCGCCCTTGCGCTCGATCGAGCCGTGGCAGCGGTAGCAGTGCTCCTCGAAGATCGGGCGGACGTCACGCTGGAAGTCGATCTCGGCAGGTGTCTCCGCTCCCTCCGCTCTCGCCAGGGCGAGCGAAGAAAGGCTGAGCAGCAGTGCGAGAGCGAGCCGAGGGAGACGCTTCACGACCCTCCCGAGACTACGGAGCGCCCTTTCGAGGAGTCAACCCGCTTCGAGTCCGGGTCAGCGCATCTCCTCTGGCGTCTGCTGCAGAACGAAATCCTCCGTGACGAGGATCGCGAGCGAGCGCGGCACGATTGCCACCGCCTTCGCGCGTGCCCAGTTGAACCAGCCGTGGATCACGGAAGGCTGATGCCCGACGGCGTCGAGCGCGAGCGCCACGACGTCCGAAGCGGGCTCGCCGGCGAAGTGCGTCTCGCCCGCGACCTGGCGAAACTCCGTCGCCGTCGGCCCCGGCTCGACGACGAGCACGTCGACGCCGGTGCCGCGGAGCTCGGCCCAGAGCGCCTCGCCGAAGAGCTGATCGAAAGCTTTCGTCGCCGCGTAGATCGCGTGCCGCGGCATCGCCTGGCGTCCCGCGATCGAGCCGCTGACGATCAGCGCGCCCCGGCGGCGTGCGCGCATCGGCGGGACGAGGCGCTTCGCGAGGACGACCGGTGCGACGCAGTTCACCTGGATCATGTCCCGGAGACGCGCGGTGTCCTGCTTCTCGAAGCGTCCCGCGAAGCCGAACCCCGCGTTCGCGACGACGAGCGAGATCTCGAGGTCCGCGACCGCGTCGCAGAGACGGTCGGCGCCGCTCGGATCGGCGAGGTCGATCGAGACGACGCGCGTCGCGACGCCGCAGAGACGCTCGAGCTCCGCGGCGAGCCCACGCAGGCGGTCCTCGCGACGAGCCGTGAGCACGCACGACATCCCTTCCTGCGCGAGCGCGCGCGCGAACTCCTCGCCGATGCCTGCGGACGCGCCGGTGACGAGCGCCCACTCGCCGTAGCGCTGGCGCATCGTCTCGCGCGGGCGCTGGAAGTGATCCTTCGCGCGCCAGAGGGCGATGGCGATCGCCGCGAACAGCGCGGCGGAGATCAGCGCGAGCAGGAAGCCGAGGAAGCCGCCGCGGTAGACGATCCACCACACGAGCATCGCGAAGGAGACCTGCCACACGTAGAGGGACGCCCACGGCCACATCCACGGCCGCCGTCGCCAGAAGCCGTACGCGCCGACTGCGAAGATCGCCCAGTGGAGCGGCTCCGTCAGCTTCGCTGCCCAGCCCCGGAACACGATGCCGAGCCAGACCTCCTCGGCGCGCGCGGGCGAGCGGAGGAAGAAGTCGACGGGCATGTGGATGAGGGCCATGTAGCCGCAGAACGCCATCAGCAGGTTCATCCACCAGGGTCGTTCCGCGAAACGCTCACGCCACCATTGCGCCACAGGCTGCCTCCTCGTCCGTGTCTGCGCAGCTCTCTAGCAAGACCGCGAAGCCTGGACATGCGCTTCGGGCGACGACTGCGCTCGCGTCGCGCTTGACTGGAAACGGCAAGCGGAGTTTCGTCTTCGCTCATGCAGCCGCGCAGACTTCAGAGCCCTTCGGGCCTCGCCTTCCAGCTGAACGCGAACGGTTCGATCCGCCGCATGGAGCACGCCGACGTCACGCTGAACCTGTTCCCCGGCAACGAGGTCGAGGGCGGTCCGACGAACGTCTGGGTGCGGCGGCTCGGAGAGAAGAGGGCGTGCACGCCGCTTCTCGGGCCGGGAAGCCCGCTCCGTCTCGAGCTCGACGACGCGGGGCTGCGCGGCGCGGGAACGTGGAACGGCGTCGGCATCACGCTCTCGCTCGTGCTCGCGCGTACGTCGCCCGCGTGGTTCTGGCACGTCGCGCTCGAGAATCGCGGCGACGGCGCGGTCGAGCTCGACCTCGTCTACGCGCAGGACCTCGGGCTCGCTCCCTACGGCGCGATCCGCATGAACGAGTATTACGTGAGCCAGTACCTGGACCACGTGGCGCTTTCGCACGCGGCGCGCGGTCCCGTCCTCGCGACGCGGCAGAACATGGCGGTCGGCGGACGTTACCCGTGGACGCTGATCGGCTCGCTCGGACGCGCCGTGAGCTGGGCGACGGACGCGCTTCAGCTGCACGGGCTCGCGACGCGCGCCGGCGACGATCCCGCGGCGCTCGTCGAGGCGGGCCTCCCCGGCGTGCGGAAGCAGCACGAGCACGCGATGGCGGTGCTGCAGGACGCGCCGGTCCAGCTCGCTCCCGGTGCTTCCGCGAAGAGCGGATTCTTCGGTTGGCTCGAGCCGGATCACCCGGCTGCGACGTCGAGCGCCGACGTCGCGCTCGTCGAGCGTGCTCTCTCGCTGCCGGAGGCGACGCCGCCGAGCGGCGCGATCACCGCGGGCGCGGGAACGAGCGCCCCTGCCTCGCTCTTCTCGAAGGGCGCGGCGCTCGCTTGCCGCGACCTCTCGGAAGCGGAGATCGCGGAGCTCTGGGGAAGCGATCTTCGTCACGTCGAGCGCGCCGACGGGAAGGTGCTCTCGTTCTTCGCGGGCGAGGCCACGCACGTGGCGCTCCGCGCGAAGGAGCTCGTGGTGCTGCGGCCGCACGGCCGCATCCTTCGCACCGGCTCGCGGATCACGCCGGACGAGTCCGCGCTCACGACGACGGCGTGGATGAGCGGCACGTTCAACTGCCTCCTCACGCAGGGCCACGTCGGGATCAATCGCCTCCTCTCGACGACGCGCTCGTATCTCGGGCTGCAGCGCTCGCACGCGCAGCGGATCTTCGTCGAGGTCGACGGCGGCTGGCAGCTCCTCGACGTGCCTTCCGCGTGGGAAGCGCAGGCGAACGCGTGCCGCTGGATCTACGCGCACGCGGGCGGCCGGATCGAGGTGCGCGTGACGGCCGCGGAAGACCGCCATGCGATCGATCTCGCGATCGCCGTGACGGACGGGCCCGCGAAGCGCTTCCTCGTCTCGAATCACCTCGGGATCGGCAACGACGACGGCGCGGAGCCCGGAAAGGCGCTCTACGCGCGCGACGGCGACGGCCTCGCGATCCGGCCGCCGCCGGAGACGGACGTCGGCCGGCGGTTCCCCGACGGCTCCTTCCGCATCGATCCGCTGCCCGGCACGCGTCTCGAGACCGTCGGCAGCGACGAGCTCCTCTTCGAAGACGGAGCGACGCGCGAGCAGCCCTTCGTCGTCCTCGTGACGGGCGCGGTGCGTGAGGCGGGCTTCCGCTTCACCGGCAAGCTCGTGGCCGCGGACGGCGCTTCGGGCCCCAGCAGCGAGGAGGTGCTGCAGCCGCTCCGCCTCGAGGCGTCGGGAAGCGGGCACGAGAACGAGGCGGCGCGGATCCAGGACATCGTGCCCTGGTACGTGCACGACGCGCTCGTCCACTACCTCGCGCCGCGCGGGCTCGAGCAGTTCTCCGGCGGAGGATGGGGCACGCGCGACGTCTGCCAGGGACCGGTCGAGCTCCTCTCGGCGCTCGGTGCGGACGACTCGCTGCGCGACCTCCTGCTGCGCGTCTTCGCGAACCAGAACGTGGACGGCGACTGGCCGCAGTGGTTCATGTTCTTCGAGCGCGAGCGCTCGATCCGTCCGGGCGACTCGCACGGCGACATCGTCTTCTGGCCGGTGTTCGCGCTCGCGAAGTACGTGCTCGCAACGGAGGACGCTTCGTTCCTCGACGAGGTCGTGCCGTTCTTCGATGCCGCCGGAGTCGACAAGGCGGAGCGCGCGACGCTGTGGGCCCACGTCGAGCGTGCGCTCGGCGTCATCCGGAGCCGCGTCATCCCGGGCACGAGCCTCGCCGCGTACGGGAACGGCGACTGGAACGACTCGCTCCAGCCCGCCGATCCGTCGATGCGCGAGCGGCTCTGCAGCTCGTGGACCGTGACGCTGCAGCACCAGACGCTCGCGACGCTGTCGGAGGCTCTGCGTCGCGTCGGGCGCGAAGGCGACGCGAAGCCGCTCGACGAGCTCGCCGCGCGCATCCGCGCCGACTTCTCTCGGTGTCTCATCGCGGACGGGACGCTCGCCGGATTCGCATACTTCCAGCCGGACGGGCGGATCGACCACTGGCTCCATCCGGAGGATCGGACGACGGGCATCCACTATCGTCTCCTGCCGATGATCCACGCGATCATCGCGGACCTGCTGACGCCGGAGCAGGCGAAGACGCACGTCGGGTTCATGCGCGATCATCTCATCGGCGCCGACGGTGGACGCCTCTTCGACCGGCCGCCGATGTATCGCGGCGGGCCGCAGAAGAACTTTCAGCGCGCGGAGAGCAGCTCGTTCTTCGGCCGCGAGATCGGGATCATGTACACGCACGCGCACCTCCGCTACGCGGAGTCGATGGCACGCTTCGGGGACGCGGAGGCGCTCTTCGAGGCGCTGCGGCGTGCGAATCCGATCGCGCTCGGCGACGTCGTGCCGGCAGCGCGGCGGCGTCAAGCCAACTGCTACTACTCGAGCTCGGACGCGGTCGTCGCGGATCGCTACGAAGCGTCCGAGCGCTATCCGGAGATCCGCGCGGGACGCGTGCCGCTCGAGGGCGGCTGGCGCGTCTACTCGAGCGGCGCGGGCATCGCGGTGCGGCTCGTGCACGAGTGCTTCCTCGGGATTCGTCGCGGGCGAAACGCGCTCGGCATCGACCCCGTGATCCCGAAGTCGCTCGACGGGCTCGTTGCGGAGATCGCGCTCGAAGGTCGGCGGCTGCGCATCCGCTACCGGATCGCTTCGCACGGCTACGGGCCGACGGCGGTGACGCTGAACGGGAAGGCTCTGCCGACCTCAACGACGACGAACCCGTACCGGAAGCCGGGCGTGACCGTGCCGATGGCCGCGGTCCGCGCGGGGCTCGGCGGCGGCGCGAACGAGCTGGTGGTCGACCTCGGCTAGCTCCTCGGGCCCTGACCGCCGCGCGTCTCCACGTGCTCGCGGAAGTGACCGAAGCGCCGTCGCCCGACGTCGCACCGCCGGGAGCGCTCAACGGCGCCTCGCGCGAGGCGATCGGACGCGCGGGCGCGTCCTCGTCCTCCTCTTCTCGGCGTACGACTTGAACGCCGCGAGCTGCCCCGCCCAGAACTGCTCGACCTCCGCGACCCAGTCGCGCAGCTCGTCGAACGGCTCCGGGCGAAGCCGGAGCACGCGGCCGCGCGCGTCCTCCTCGGGCCGCTCCTCCTCGACGAGGCCGCATTCGCGCAGCACGCGCAGGTGGCGGCTCATCGCCGGCGGCGTCATCGCGAGCGCCTCGGACAGCTCGCCCGCGCGGCGCGGCGCGCGTCGCAGCAGGTCGACGACCGCGCGCCGCGTCGGGTCCGAGAGAGCCGCGAAGGTCGAGTCGAGGCTCAAGCCTTCTTTCCGCCCGTCTCGAGCCGCTGGTAGAACCACCAGTGGTGCCCGCCCAGGTCGCGGCACTCGTAGCCGCGGTCGGTCCAGTAATCCGGCCCGTAGTCGTGGATCGCGGGCTGGTTGACGATCGTCGCTCCGGCTTCGCGCGCGCGCTTGCAGTGCACCTCGACGTCGTCGACGTAGGCCATCATGTTCTGCGTGTTGGCGCCGCCGGCTTGACCGGGCGAGCGCATCGACGGGAACTTCTCGGGCTTCGCGCCGCCGACCATGATCAGGCCTTCGCCGAAGGTCAGCTCCGAATGCTCGACCGAGCCGCCGTCACCCTCGACGAGGAGTCGCACCTCGAAGCCGAAGGCGTTGCAGAGCCATTCGATCGCGGCGCGCGGATCGTCGTAATAGAGCGCGGAAGAGATACGCGGCCAGCCGGGTGGTGTGGGCTTCATGTCCAGTCCCTCCTGGCGACATAGTTCACCGTTACGTGAACTATATCAAGCGGGGAATCGCCGTTGAGCTTCCCGCGGCTCTTCGGGCGGCGCGGCTTCTTCACGCGTCTTCTGCGTCGCTACCTGCGTGGCTTCCGGCCCGGGCTTCATCCGCGCCAGACCGAGCTGCCGCGCGGCCATCCGGAGTTCGTCGCGGCGTGGCGTCGCGAGCCCGACGCGCTCTCCGCCGCGGAGGCGGCTCTCGCGGCGGCCGCGTAACGAAGTACCTCCGCGGGGGCGGCGCCCGCCGTGCCTCGTGTTAAGGACGGCCCGTGGTGTCGGATCCGCACGAAGCACCCGCCGCGCTCGCCGGCCGGCGCGTGCTCGAGATCGCCGACGAGCAGGGGGCGTATTGCGGCAAGCTCTTCGCCGACATGGGCGCGGACGTCGTGAAGATCGAGCGCCCGGGCGGCGACGCGAGCCGGCTCGTTCCTCCCTTCTGGGGCGACGAGCCGCATCCCGAGCGGAGCCTGCCGTTCCTCTACGCGAACACCAGCAAGCGCGGCGTGACGCTCGACCTGGAGCAGGCTTCGGGACGGGAGATCTTCCGCCGTCTCGCCGCGCGCGCGGACGTCGTGATCGAGACGCTTCCGCCGAGGACGCTCGACGCGCTCGGCCTCGGCTGGGACGATCTGCACGCGCTTCGTCCGGAGCTCGTCCTCACCTCGATCACCGGCTTCGGGCAGAGCGGCCCGCGCGCGGGCTGGCGCTCCTCGGACCTCGTCGCGAACGCGCTCGGCGGCGCCGCGATGGTGACGGGATATGCGGAGGATCCGCCCGTCCGCCTCGCCGGCTCGCACGCGCACGTGATGGCTTCGACGAACGCGGCCGCAGCGACGATGATCGCGCTGCACCACGCGGCGCGAACGGGAGCGGGCCAGCACGTCGACATCTCGATCCAGGAGACGATGGTCGCCGTCACGCACATCTGCGGCGTCGGCAAGTGGCTCGACGACGGCATCGTCCCGCGCCGCGCGGGCACCGGTCTCTTCGCCTCGGTGCCCTCGGGCGCGTATCGCTGCCGCGACGGGCTCGCGTACCTGATGATCAACCGGCCCGCGCACTGGCGCGCGCTCGCGGAGTGGGTGCACGAGGAGACCGGCAACGAGGCGATCCTGAGCCCGCTCTTCGAGGGCCCGTCGTCGCAGAGGCTCGAGGAGCGCGAGCTCCTCGACGTGTGGATCGAGGACCTGACGTCGCGACACACGGTCCGCGAGGTGGTGCAGCAGGGGCAGCGGCGGCATCTCGCCTTCACGGCGGTGCAGAGCGCGGAGGAGGTGATCCGCGATCCGCAGCTCGCCGCGCGTGGCTTCTTCGTCGAGGTCGGGACGGAGGGCGCGGACGGAGTGCGACTTCCCGGCGCTCCGTACCGGCACGCGCGCACGCCCTGGCGCATCCGCCGTCCCGCGCCGCGCGTCGGAGAGCACGACGTCGAGATCTACTGCGGCGAGCTCGGCATCGGCGAGGACGAGCTCGACCGCCTCCGCGCCGAGGGAGCGATCTGATGCAGCCCGGCGCACTCGCCGACCTCCGCGTGCTCGAGCTCACCGCGGGCATGGCCGGCCCGTGGATCGGCCGCTTCATGGCGTGGTGCGGCGCGGAGGTGATCAAGGTCGAGTCGAAGACGCGCCCGGACGTGACGCGGCAGTACGTCCCGCCCTGGGCGCCCGAGCGCGGCATCGAGCCGCAGCTCTCTCCGTGGTTCACCGACTGGAACGCGGGCAAGCGCTTCGTCGCGCTCGACCTGAAGCATCCCGAAGCCGTCGCGCTCGCGAAGCGCCTCGTCGCCAGGTGCGACGTCGTCGTCGAGAACTATGCGCCCGGCGTCCTCGAGAAGCTCGGCCTCGGCTGGGAGGAGCTCGCGCGCGTCAAGCACGACCTCGTTCTGCTGAGCACGTCCGGCTTCGGCGACTCCGGCCCGTATCGCAGCCACGTGACGTGGGGACCGAACATCGAAGCGGTCTCCGGACTCGCGACGACCTCGGGCTTCGCCGAGCGGCCGTGCACCATGACGCACTACGCGTACCCCGATTCGCTGAGCGCTCTGCACGGGCTCTTCGCCGTGATGTGCGCGCTCGATCATCGCTCGCGGACGGGCGAGGGCCAGCGGATCGACCTCTCCCAGCTCGAGGCGACGATCGCCGTCTACGGCGAAGCGCTCGTCGAGCCGCTCGTGCGCGGGCGCGCCGTCGAGCGACTCGGCAACCGCTCGCGCCACGCCGCGCCGCACGGCTGCTACAGCTGTGCGGGCGAGGACCGCTGGTGCGCGATCTCGGTCTTCGACGACGAAGCGTGGCGGCGGCTCTGTCGCGTCGCGGAGCATCCCGAGTGGATCGAGGAGCCGCGCTTCGCGACTCTCGACGCGCGGCTCGCAAACGTCGCGGAGCTCGATCGCCGGATCGAGAGCTGGACGCGGGAGCACGACGCCTTCGAGCTGATGGAGTCGCTGCAGGCCGCCGGCGTCGCCGCGGGCGTCGTGCAGACGACGGAGGATCAGTACCGCCGCGATCCACAGCTCGCCGCGCGCGACTTCTTCGAGGAGATCGAGCACCGCGTGAAGGGCACCGTCGTCGCGACCGGCATCCCTCTCGGACTCCGCGGAACGCCCGGACGCACGCCGCACGCGGGCTCGGCAGTCGGCGAGGACAACGATTACGTCTTCGGGGAGATTCTCAGCTTGACGTCCGACGAGCGGCGGCGGCTGACGGAGAGCGGTGCGATCGAGCCGCGCGACGAGCCTCGCCGGTGAGCCGAGCACACGGGGACCGACGCGCGCGCACGCGCGACGCCGCCCGATCAGCCGAGCGGGGCGAGGACGGCGAGGGCGGCCCGCTCGACGGCCGCCTGCGCGCGGGCCCGGCTCAGACCCGAGTCGCTTCGCAGGCGATCCCACGCTTCGAACGAGAGGACGAGATCGAGCGCGTCGGCGACCGCCCCGGGCTGCTTGGCGAGCTCGGGCAGCCGGCGCATCAGATCCGCGCGCAGCTCGCGAACGAGCGTCCGGTGGCGCGACGTCAAGAACCTCGAGGTCGACCGCCGGCGATTTCCAGCCCGCTTGTAGGGCGCGATGTACTCGTAGAACTCGACCCGAGCCGCGATCAGGTCGCGGGCCCTCTTCGAGAGGGTACCGGGGGGAGTGCCCCGGGAGATCGGCAGCTCGACGCCCGCGAGCATGCGCTCGTCCATCGCTGCGAAGAGGCTCTCCATGTCGGAGAAGTGCCGGAACACGCTCCGGAGACCGACGTTCGCGCGCTCCGCGACGGCCTGAGCGGTCGGCTCGACGGCGCCCTCGCCGACGAGCTCGAGGATTGCGTCGACGATGGCGCGCTTGCTCCGGACGCCGCGCAGGGCGCGGCCGTCGGAGGCGTCCTCCTCCTTCGCCGCGACCGATCGCGCCGCGCTTCGGGCGGCTCGCGGGCTCACGACGTGCTGCGCTTCATGCTCATTTGGCGGCGATGGTGTCACGGGCCTGTAGTTGCGTCCAGCACGGGAATGGTCGTCTACCTCGCGATCGTCATGCTCGCAGTGCTCGCAGGTTGTGCGCGCGAAGCTCCGCGCCTCCAAGTGGTCGCGAGGCTCTTTCCGACCGAGGCGAAGAAGCACTTCGGCGATCGGGCGGAGTGCGACGTCGACGACGATATCCGCCCGGCGCTCGGCTGCGCTCGCCTGATCGGCTCGCGGCCCGACGAGAGCGGCTCGGAGTCGGCCTCGCGGTATCGAGTCCCGCGGGACGCCGCCGGGAAGCCGCTCGTCGTCCGCCGGTTGGTGCGCCCGAGCGTCGAAGCGAAGTGGGAGAACCTCGAGCCGCTCCTGCGGAGGAGCGCCGACGGCACGATCGACGTTCCTTTCCCCGGCGGCGCGGGGCAGCGCGAGGTCTTCGTGTACCTCGTCGGCGACGGGCCGAGCGAATGGCGATCGAAGCCCGTCGCGATTCCGCCCGGTGCGGTACTCGAGGGCGCGGTCGCTCTCGACACTCTCGTGCCGGCCGATTCGCGCGCGCCGATCGCCTTCGAGGTGCGTGTCGCGACGGCCGACGGCGAGAGGTCTCTGTATCGCACCGAGCGGAAGGCGGACGATCCGGGCGGCTGGTACGACTATCGGATCGACCTCGCGGAGCTCGCCGGGCGTGAGGCCTCGTTCGTCCTAGACGCGACGACGCTCGAAGGAGCGCAGGGGTCGTTCGAGATCGCGGCACCCCTCTGGAGCCGGCCGCTCCTCGTCGCCCCGACCCGGGCGAAAGCCGCGGAGCGTCCGAGCTTCCTCGTGATCTCGATCGACACGCTCCGCGCGGATCACGTCGGCGTGTACGGCGCACAGCGGCCGACGACGCCGAATCTCGATCGCCTCGCTGCACGCGGCGTCGTCTTCGAAGACGCGAGCACGACCTATCCCTCGACGACCGCTTCGCACATGAGCTTGATGACGGGGCTCCACCCGAGCTCGCACGGCGTCTACTTTCCGGGCAGGCGCCTCGACGTCCGCGTGCCGACCGTCGCGCAGCTCCTCGCGCAGAGTGGCTACCGCACCGCCGCCGTCACCGAGAACGGCATGATCGGCTCGGTGGCCGGCTTCCAGCGGGGCTTCGATTCGTACGCCGAGGTGAAGGAGGGTCGCACCTTCGAGGTGCCGGGCTACGTCGCCGAGGTCGTCGATCGCGGCATCGCGTTGCTCGATCGCCATCGCGACGAGGAGTTCTTCCTCTTCCTGCACACGTATCAGGTGCACGCGCCGCACGATCCGCCCGCGGCTTTCGCTCGCTTCGGCGGCGGCGAGGGCTCGCCCGCGGAAAGGTACGCGGGCGAGGTGCTCTACATGGACAGCGAGATCGGTCGTCTCCTCGACGCGGTCGACGCGAGCGGGCTCGACGAGAAGACGGTCGTCCTCCTCACGGCCGATCACGGCGAGGGCTTCGGCGAGCACGGTGTCCTCGGGCACGGGCACGCGCTCTTCGAGGAGCTGATGCGCATTCCTCTCGTCGTCTGGGACGCGGGTGCGCCGGCGAGGCGTCGCGTCGACGTGCCGGTCTCCCTCGTCGACGTCCCGCCGACGATCCTCGAGCTCGCCGGGATCGAGGTGCCGCCGACGTCGCAAGGGAGAAGTCTCGTCGCGCTCCTTCGCGGGACCGCCGACGAGGTTCCGGAGCGTCCCGTCTTCGCGGAGCGGCGGCTCGAGGACGGCAGCGTCGCGACGGCCGTCCGCAAGGGGGATCGCAAGTGGATCCTCGGCGAGCCGCTTCGCCCCGACCGAGTCTTCGACGTCGCGTCGGATCCAAAGGAGTCGAAGAACCTCGCGACGCCGGAGCTCCTCGCGGAAGGACGGGCTCTCCTCGACGCGCACGTGCAGCGGGCGCAGAACCTGCAGGCCGAGCTCGGTGCATCGGTCGAGCGTCCCCGCGACGTCGACCCGCGCACGCAGAACGCGCTGCGTGCTCTCGGCTACGTCGAATCGCCGGACGGCGCCTGGGCGCCGCCGCCGGCACCGGCGCCGACGGGAGGCGCGGGAAGCTAGAGCCGAGGACGGTTCCCGGCGGAACCGGCAGATAGCCGCGCATGATCGAGAGATCGGATTGGCAGACGCCGCTCGCCTCGACCTCGACGACCGCGTCCCGCGGGCCCGGCTCCGACGGCTTCACGTCCTCGATCGCCAACTTCTCGGTTCCGACGAAGACGGCTGCTCGCATGACTTACTCTCGTGGTGGTTTCGTGGTCGGTGCTCAGGGGCACTCGTCGAAGAGGCGCGACGCCAAGAGCTCCTCGACGCACCTGTCGGCCTCTTGCTGCGTGACGGAGGTGAGCGTGGGCAGACCGCAGGAGCCGCTGCCTCCGGGATCGTTGTCCACGAAGGCGAGGCAGTAGTCGGAGCCGAGCACCGAAGCCGTCGACCGCGGCAGGTGATAGCCGGGCCCTCTCGGCTCGGGGAGGAAGCAGGTACTCGCCGACGACACGCCGGTCACGTCGCCGGTCTGGCACACCGCGCCGCCGCGTCCATTCTCGTCGAAGAAGCCCGGTGGGAACGTGGCCTCGAGCAACTCGGTGGTCCAGCACGGGCATTGCGCGTTCAGGAGGCCGCGCAAGCCGTCGGTCCCATGCGTGACGATCGCCCAGCCGACGTAGGCGCTCTTGCCCGAGAGGCAATCGCCGTGCAGCGCGGCACGCTCGAACGCGCGGTCGAAGCTCGCTTGGAGGCTCTCGAGCCTCGAAGCGAGGCCTTCGGGATCGGGATTCCGCACGTCGTAGGCGTAGGCAGCGGTGAGCTTGCGGCTCGCTCGGGCGAGGGTGTCGAGCTGCGCGTCCGTGCACGCGGAAGCGGCAGGGCCGCCCGGTCGCAGCTCGGCGAGTGCGATGGCGATCAGCTCGTCGATCGCTTCGCCGACGTCGTCGGAGTCGTCGCTGGTGCGGCAGCCGCCGCGCTCCTCGAAGCGCAGGAAAGCGGCGGCGCGACGCTGCTCGGCGTCGTGCGCGCACGGCGCGCTCCCGCCGGACTCGAGGTTTTCCGCCTCGCAGGCGAGCCGCGCACGCGCTTCGGCTCCGGCGGCGCGGAGCTTGTTCGCTTGACAGCGCTCGGCTGCCCCATTCTTGGCGGCCCCGGCGACGATGGGACACGCGAGGATCCAGGCGGCGAAGGCGATGGACCGAGCTCGGTTTCGGAAGCTTTGCATCTTCGGCATGGGAGCCTTCTCGTCGACGTACCGCTCGAATGGCCGGCCGTCCTCATCTCCGAATCACGTTTGCCGCCCGCACGGCAAGGGGGCATCCTCCCGAGCCGTGGCTGGCTTTGCAGGGCGCGACGCATCGCCGTGATCGCCGCGATGGTTCAGGAGCTGCAACCCATCGTGCGCACTCTCTAGGGGGACTCTCTAGGGGGTCCGGTTCGTTGCAGCGCATCTGCACCCAGGGACTCTCTAGGGGGTCCGGTTCGTTGCAGCGCATCTGCACCCAGGCTGCGAAAGCAGCCTGGGTGCAGATGCAGCGTAACGAACCGGACCCCTTTCCGTCTGCGAGCGCCGACGGAGGCGCACGTTCGCTGTGCAAGCGCTCGCAACTTGCGCACGAGCCCGAGCCCGACGCGCAGCGGAGGCGATCGTGGGACGGCGGGCCCGCGCGCTGCGCGGGCCCGGTCACGGTCACCGGGACGTCACATCCCGAAGGCGGAGCGCAGTTGCCGCGCCGCGTACTGCATCGCGTCGCGACCCTTCTCGAGCCCCATCGTCATACCGAAGAAGCCGTGGATCACGCCGTCCCAGCGGCGGATCTCGGTCGGCACGCCGGCGGCGCGCAAGCGCTCACCGTACGCCTCACCTTCATCCCGAAGGGGATCGAACTCGGCCGTGATCACGGTCGCCGGCGGGAGCCCGCCCAGGTCCTTCGCGCACTCCGGCGAAGCGAGCGGGTTCGTGCGATCGTCCGCGCACGAGAGGTACTGCTCCCAGAACCACTGCATCGAGCCGGCCGTGAGGAAGTAGCCGTCCGCGTTCTCGCGGTACGAAACCGTCTCCATGCGCGCGTCGGTGACGGGATAGATGAGGAGCTGGTGCACGATGCGAGGCCCGCCGCGCTCCTTCGCGGCGAGCGCGACCGTCGCGGTGAGATTCCCGCCCGCGCTGTCGCCGCCGATCGCGATGCGTGCGGCGTCGACGTCGAGCTCGCGCGCGTTCGCCGCGACCCACGCGGTCGCGGCGTAGCAATCCTCGATCGCGCAGGGGAACTTGTGCTCCGGCGCGAGGCGATAGTCGACGGAGACGACGACGCAGCCGACCTGGTTCGTCAGCGAGCGCGAGCTCGCGTCGTGCGTCTCGAGGTTGCCGAGCACCCAGCCGCCGCCGTGGAAGTACACGAGCGCCGGATGCGGTCCCTTTCCCTGCGGCGTGTAGATGCGCACGGGAATCGGCCCGTTCGGTCCCGGGATGTCGCGGTTCTCGACGCGCGCGACGGGCTCCGGCTCGGCTCCCGTCCCGAGGAGGCTGTTCATCGCCTGGCGCGCCATCTCGACGCCGAGCTCGTGCAGCGCGGGAGCGCCCGGCGGCGACAGGAGGGCCATCATCTGCTTCACGTCTTCGTCGAGCGGCATCTCGTTTCTCCTCGCGTCGGGTTCGACCCGTCTTCTCGGTTCGGGTCAGCTTGCCGGGTTTGGGGGGGATCTGACAAGCCGGCCGGGAGCCGTCGGCGAGATCGCGACCTCGAGCAGGCGGCACTCGAGCGGGCCGTTGAAGAGGATGTGCCGGGCGCTCGGGCGGAGTCCCAGGGCTTTGGCGAGCCGCCCCGCCGGCGCGAGGACGAAGGCGTCCCAGCCGAGCATCCGCTGCCGGAGGACGTCGCCGAGCGTCTTGTAGAGTGCTGCCGCGGCCTCGATCGTGTCGACGCGCTCGCCGTAGGGCGGGTTCGTGACGAGAAGGCCGGCCCGCTCGTCCGGCGGGCGGAGGTCCTCGAGCGAAGCGCGTTCGAAGCGGACGGCCGAAGCGAGCCCGAGGGCCTTCGCGTTCTCGCGCGCCGCTGCGACGGCACGCGCGTCGATGTCGCTTCCGCGGATGACGAACGATCGCCCGGCGGCCGCGCGCCGGCGCTCCTTCGCCTCGGCGACGAGCGACGACCACACGGCGTCGTCGCGTCCGAGCCAGCGCGTGAAGCCGAAGCGCGAGCGCGCGAGGCCGGGTGCGAGGTCGAGTGCGATCCCGGCCGCCTCGAGCACGATCGTGCCCGAGCCGCACATCGGATCGACGAACGGCTCGCCCGCGCGCGCGCGACGCGGCCAGTCCGCGAGGAGCAGCATGCGCGCGGCGAGGTTCTCCTTGAGCGGCGTCGCACCCGCGCGTCGACCCGGCGTGCGGAGGTGCAGCGCTTCGCCGGAGAGATCGAGGCTCACCGTCGCGACGTTGTTCCGCAGGTGGACGTTGATCACGACGTCGGGTTCGTCTCGCGCGACGTCCGGGCGCCGGCCGGCGCGCGCGCGGATCGAGTCGACGACGGCGTCCTTCGTCTTCAGCGCGCCGAAGCGCTCGTCGCGGATCGTGCGCGAGCTCCCGACGAAGTCGACGCGCAGCGTGCCGGAAGGCGAAACGTGGTCCGTCCACGGGATCGCGGCGACGCCGTCGTAGAGCGCTTCGGCGTTTCCGGCGTCGAAGCGTGCGAGACGGAGCAGCACGCGGCTTCCGGTGCGGCTCCAGAGGCAGGCGCGAAGCCCGTCGCGCAGCGAGCCGAGGAAGCGGACCGCGCCGTGCTCGGGGACGACGCGCTGCAGCCCCATGCGGCGGAGCTCCTGCACGAGGATCTCCTCGCCGCCGCGGCCCGTCGTGACGGTGAACGTCTCGGCCATCGAGCTCAGCGCTTCGCGCCGCCGGCGCGCTCGAAGGGTAGCCGAAGCCGCATCACGACGCGCTCCGCGGGATCGAGGCCGCGCGCCGCTTCGTCCGCGACGACCGCTACGAGCTCCGGTCGAAGCGATTCGGGACGCAGCTCCTCGAAGCCGAGACGCGCATAGAACGGCATGTTCCACGGGATCGCTCGGAATGTCGTCAGCGTGAGCTCCTCGTGTCTCGCCCGCGAAGCCCAGTCGGCGACCGCGTGCACGAGCGCCGCGCCGATCCCGCGTCGTCCGTGCTCGGGATGGACGTCGATCTCCTCGAGATGCGGCAGGTCGGGCGCGAGCAACTCCACGACGGCGAAGCCGACGGGCGCGTCCCCGCACAGCGCGACCCAGAGATGGCCCGCGGCCTGCGCCTCGCGGAGGTCGGTCTCGTCCGTCGTGTCGTTCAGGAGCGAGAGGGCGACCCGGCCGCGGAAGAGCTCGCCTGCGGCGCGCTCGATCTCCGGGAGGAGAGCGACGTGCTCCGGGCGTGCGAGCGCGATCGTGTAGCGCGGGTCCATCTCTCTTCTTGTCTCGGCGCGGGCCGCTCAGCGCATCTCGTAGCCGCACGACACGTTGATCGCCTGCCCGGTGATCGCCGAGGCCGCGTCGGATGCGAGATAGAGCGACAGGTCGACGACCTCGCGCGCTTCGACGGCGCGCTTCATCGGGATGTCCGCGACGAGCGCGCGGCGGACGTCCGCCTCCGCCTTGCCGCTCTGCACGGCCATGCGGCGCACCCACGCGTCGACGAGCTCGCCGCCGACGAGACCGATCACGAGCGCGTTCACGCGAACGTCGTGCTGGCTCACCTCGAGCGCGAGCGTCTGCGCGAGCGTCACGAGCCCGATCTTCGCGGCGGCGTAGTGCGCCTTCTTCGCGCGCACGCGCTTCGCCGCCGCGGAGGAGAAGAGCTGGACGTTGCCGCGACGCGCCGGGATCATCGCCTGGCGGAGCGCCTCGCGCGTCAAGAGCATCGGTCCGGTCAGGTTGATCGCGATCGTCCGGTCCCAGTTCTCGCGGCTCATCTCCGCGACGGGCTGATCCGTGCCGGGGACGCCCGCGTTGTTCAGGAGGACGTCGAGGCGTCCGAAGCGCTCGAGAGCCGCGGCGACGAGGCGGCGTCCGTCCTCCTCCTCGCTCACGTCCGCGGGGTGGACGAGCGCTTCGCCGCCGAGGGAGCGGACCGCAGCGGCGGTCTCCTCGAGCGGCTCCGGTCGCCGGCCCGCGAGAACGACGCGGGCGCCCTCGCGCGCGTAGCCCTGCGCGAGCTCCCGCCCGATGCCGGTGCCCGCGCCGGTGATGATCGCGACCTGCCCCGCGAAGCGCTCGCTCATCCGCGCCTTCTATAGGTCACGGGGCACGGACGCTCCGCGCGCGCGACACCGCCGAGCTGGCGGCGACGCGGTTCCGCGGAGTCGAACCCGAGCGTGAAGTCGTAGCGCTCGAGGAGCCGGCGGACGGCGATCCGGATCGCCGAGATCGCGAAGCGCTGCGCCGGGCAGGAGTGGCGCCCGTGGCCGAAGGTGCTGACGAGCTCGCGAGCGGGGACGGGGACCGAGCCCGCGAGACGACGCCCGTCGTAGTGCTCCGGATCGAAGCGCTCGAGACCGGGCGCGGACGAGTCGTTCGTCACCGAGAGCATCGTCGCGATCAGGACGCCGGGCGGGACGCGATAGGTGCGCTTGCCGTCGTCGACCTCGACCGGGCGGAGGACTTGACGGAGCGTGATCGAGCGCTGCGCGAGCCGGATCGACTCGTTCGCGCAGCGCTCGAGGAGGACGTCGTCGCCGCCGCGGACCGCGGCGAGGATCTCCGGGCGCTTCAGCACGTTGACGAACGTCCACGCGAGGCCCGCGTAGAGGTTCGACTGCGCTCCCATGTGGAGGAGAATCACGTCGCGCGCGACCTGGACCTCGCGCTCGCCGGGCGGCAGGTCCGCGAACGAGTCCCTGATCTGGTCGAGGAAGTCGGGAGGGCGGCCGCTCTCGGCAGCGGCAGCGGCATCGCGCCCGCCGTCGCGCTCGCGCTCGCGGCCGCGCGCCGCGAGGATCTCTCCGATCACCGACTCGATGCCGTGCAGGGCGCGGCGCTCGCGCACCTGTCGCGTCGCGCGCGCGAGCAGCGTCTCGAGCGGGCGCACGAACGCCTCGGAGCTGTCGAGCCGGTCGAACAACGGGATCAGCCGGTCGAGGTAGCGCGACGAGGCCGCTTCGGTCCCCGCCCAGGCCCCGAGACCGAGGCGGTGCCCGAGCCGCCGCATCTCGCGGAAGACCTCGAAGGCGCCGCTCGCGCCGAGCTGCTCGATCTCGAGGCGAACCGACTCCTCGAGGACGCCGAGGTAGCGCTCGACCTCCTGGTTCCCGAAGAGGTCGTGCGGCCGGTTCCTCCGTCCCTGGAAGACCTCGAGCGGGACCTTGGCGCGGAGCAGGTTGAAGGTCGCGAGCCCGAAGCTCGCCTCGTCCTCCGGCAGCGCATAGAGCCTGCGGACGCCCTCGGGCGAGAAGACGCAGAAGAGCCGCCAGCCGAACGCGTCGACGAGATAGGTGTCGCCGAGCTCCTGCCGCGTCCGCCGGAAGAACTCCGTCGGGTTTCGGAGGAGGCCGAGGCCCGCGCCGATCCACGGCAGGCCGCCCTTCGCCGTCGGCGGCATCGGCTCGACGGCGAGTCTCGAAGCACTCGGGCGCGAATCGGCCATCGCGGAGCGATAGGCCGAGGGGTGCTGCACCGTCAATGCGAGCGTGGAGGCGGTGGTGGAGTGGAGGGACGGACGAGCAGCGTCACTCGCGGCCGTGAAAGGTCACGCCGCGTCAACCGCTCGTCACCGGAGGCGGGGCCTCGGCCCGCGCGGAGCACGCGTTTTCGCGGCGTCGCGCCTGGCCGCTGAATTGCGAACGAGCCTCGCGCGGTGTCCCTCGACGACGGGAGTGGGGAGAGAGGTTTCGAGATGACGGTGTCCGATACGACGAGCCAGGCCTTGGTATCGCTGCCGTCGGCGGGTGGGCCGGCCACGATGGCGTCGATGCCCCTCGACACCCTGTCGTTCGCCGGGCTCCTGCTCGCTCTCGTCGCGGGCGGCCTGCTGCTGATGCTGAACCGGAGCTCGCGGACGGCCTGAAGCGCCGGCCGCGACCCCGTCCGAGCCTCAGTCGTCGTCGACCATCGGGCCGGCTCCGGTCACGGAGTTGCCCTCGATGGCGTCGTCATCGTTCTGGTCACAGCGCTCGCCGCCGTCGTTCTGCCACTCGCCGTTGACGCAGTTCTGCAGAAGGCCCGCCTGGCAAACCTCCGAGCCCTCCGGAAACGTCTGCCCTTCGTAGAGGCACGCCTGCCCCTGAGCCCAGGCCGTCCCCGCCGCGAGCCCCATCGCCAACGCCCCCCCGACCACGAATGCACCTCGTCTCATCTCGACCACCCTTTCTCCCCCGAGGGACCGTCGAGGGTATCGGCGCCGCCGAGCCGAGGGGAGCAGCCCCGTCTCAGTCGCACTGTATGGCGACCTGGGTGCCAATGTGGTCCGAGGGCCAGCAGATCGCTTCGGGAAGCGGACCGCATGGCTCCGCGAACGGGTTCGGCACCTCGGCGAAGAGCTGCGTCCCCGGCCCGATCCCGTCCGCCGGCAGGAGCTCCGGCTCGCAGTCGGCGCCGTCCTCGGGCGGGATCAGGAACGCGAAATCGATGCGCGACGTCTCGTTCAACGCCGGCGACTCGAGCTCGTCGAGGCCCTCGTCCTCGCGTCCCGAGGTGCAGCCGATGCCCGTCGCCGGATTGCACTCGGGGTTCCCGGCCGCGAGGTAGGTGTCGATCCAGCCCCGTCCCGCGAACTGCTCGTAGACGAACGAGCCCGGCGGCGCGTTGAAGTCGCCCGTCGCGAACGCGAGCCCCGGCACGTCGTGCTTCGCCTCGATGAACTCCGCCATCTGCACCGCCTGGCAGTCGCGGATCGTCTGCGCGCCCGCGGCGACGCACTCCGCCGGGCAGACGGGACCGCACGGCGTCGAGCCGCCGTCGACGCCCGCTGCGAGGTGCGTCGAGAAGACGTCGAGCGTGCCGGTCGGATGGTCGATCCGCGTGAAGAGGACGCGTCGGAAGCCGCCGAGGAGATCCCGCTGCTCGATCTCGGTCACGGGGTAGCGCGACAGCACCATCTCGTCGTCGACGTTCGTCAGCCGCTCGCCGAGCACGACCTGGTACGTGAACGGGCACGTTCCGGGCAGCTTCACCTCGATCTCCGCGACCGTCGGCGGCCAGATCTCCTGCAGCGCGACGACGTCCGGACAGCCGCTCCCCTCGATGAACTCGAGCAGGAGGTCGACGCGGTCGGAGAGCCGGCAGCGATCGGTCTCCGGCGGGCAGAAGAGGCCGTGCACGAAGTTCAGGTCGGCGAGGCTCACGTCGACGTCGTCGTTGCCGCCGGTGCTGCTGCAAGCGGCGACGGCGAGAGCGGCCGTTGCCGCGGCCGCGGTTGCGGCGAGGATTCCGAAGTATCGCATGGTCACACCCTCCCGGTCGGCGGGTTGCCGAGGATCTCGACGTAGCGGTCGTGGATCTCGTCGACGCGCTCGTCGAGCGTCTGGCGCGTCCAGTCCGACGTGTCGATCGGCGGCAGCACCTCGACGTCGATCGTCGTCGGACGGACGAATACCCAGTGCTTCGGCAGCGCGTCGAGCGTGTTCCGGATCACGATCGGCACGATCGGCACGCCGGCCTGCATCGCCATGAAGAACGCTCCCTTCTTGAAGCGCGTCGGATGGGGCGTCGTCGTGCGGGTGCCCTCGGGCGCGATCGCGAGCGAGATCCCCTTGCGGAGAGCGTCGATCGCGGGGCCGAGCGCCTCGATCGCCTTCTCGTGATTGAAGCGGTCGACGAAGACCGTTCCTGCCAGCGACATGATCGGCCCGAAGATGGGGTTCGCCTGCAGCTCCTTCTTGCCGATGCCGACGAAGTCGCGGCGCAGGAGCTTGCAGATGAGGAGCATGTCCAGCCCGCTCTGGTGGTTGAAGATGAAGACCGCGGGCCGGTGCGACCAGAGGTGCTGCTCGCCCGTGACGCGCACCTCGATGCCGGCGAGCGCGGTCGCGAGCTCGCCCCACGTCGAAGCGGCGAGGTTCACCGCGCGCTGCCAGTCGCCCGTCAAGTATGCGGCGGGGAGACCGATCAGGAGCGACGGTGCGAGGCTTCCGATCGCGAGCCCGGTCCGCACCACCTCCGAGAGCGTCGGGCGACTGCGATGCGTGAAGCGGAACGCGGGCCAGCCGCGCCGCGCCGCGATCTTCGCGAGGTTCCCGTTCGGGTTCGTCGGGCGCGGATTTCCGACGGCGTCGAGGAGAGGGAGGTCCTCGTCCGAGTCGGTGTAGAAGTAGCTCTGCTCGAAGTCGATCGGCATCCCCCGCGCGAGCAGAGAGCGCGCGGCGATCGCCTTGCCCTCGCCGTAGCAGGTCGGATGGATCACCTCGCCGGTGACGATGCCGCCTCTGATCTCGAGCTCGGAAGCGAGCACGTGCTCGATGCCGAGCTCGCGCGCGACCGGCTCGACCTGATAGCGCGTTGCGGAGGAGACGACCGCGATCGTGTGACCGCGCCAGCGGTGCGCCTCGACGATCGCGCGCGCTTCGGGATGGATGCGCGAGGCGATCGAGTCGCGGAAGATCCGCTCGCCGGTCTCGCGCAGCTCGTTCTCGCTCGTGCCGCGTAGCGAACGCGCGGAGCCGAGGAGGAACGCGGAGAAGCCGATCGTGCCGAGCTGGAAGCTCGCCGCCGCCATCAGAAGCTCGAACAGCTCGGCGGGACCGTACTGCCCGCGTCGCGCGCCGTCGCGCACGAACTCGACGGCGGAGAAGCCCGCGATCAGCGTGCGGTCGAGGTCGAAGAACGCTGCGACCTCCGGCCCTTCCGGGCTCTCTTCGATCTCCCGTGTGAGCTCGGGATAAGCCGACATGACGCCCCCTCGAACGCGGCGAGTCGAGACTATCCCCGGCTTCGCGACCAGGTAAAGCCCGCGCGTCCCGGAACCTGCCGGGTCAGCCTCGTCGGTGCTCCTCGTCGCTGCGGAGGCGAGCGAGCCGGTCGGCGATCTGCCAGAAGGCGGCCCAGCGTTCGACGTAGGACCAGTCGAAGGGCCGGGCCGCGCGCTCCTGGGTACGCAGGATCGCCCGCACGTCTTCCCGATCACGCGGTCGGTCGGCCAGGAGTTTGTAGACGACGAGGTCCTCCGGGGAGGCCACGGGCACCTCCACGCGCCCGACGGCGATGAGCACCGCTCGTTCGAGGACGGAGTGCTCGAAGGGCGTCTTCGCGACCAACACGTCGAGCTGTCGCGGGCGGCCGGCGGCGGAACGGAAGATCAGGATGTCGGGCAGGGAGTCGATCGGATCGGTTCGATGAGCACGCGCCTCCCGGTAGCCTACGGAGCCCAACGCCTCGCTGATGGCTCGCAACGTGTCCGCGTCGGCAGCAACGGTGATGTCGATGTCCGTGGTCGCGCGCGGGGGCGCCCACGCGTTTCGCGCGACGGCACCGATGATCGCGTAGGAGCGGCTCGGGGCGGCGCAGACAACCGTGGCCAGTAGCTCTTCGAGGGTCACCCCCCGGCTCCGATGCCGAGGTTCAGGGCGATCCGACGTCGCGCCAGCTCCGCTTGGCCGTCGGCGTCGGCGTCGATCTCGGCGAGCAGCGACGGGGTCCATGGCATCTCGGCACCGAGCTCGATGCCGAGGATCATTCGCTCCCCGGGTGACGAGGTCGCGGCGCGTACGAAGCGCTCCTCTTCGGCTTCCGTCTCGGCGGCAGCGATCGCAGCGAAGTGGTCGCGGTCACGCGGTGTCGCGACGTTGCTCATGTCGGCCAGGCCCGTTCTACCACGCTGCGCGAGGCCTCAGAAGCAGTGGAGCTCCGTCGCCGGATCGAACGAGCGGCGAACCAGCAGGAGGGGCGTCACCAGGGCTCGACCCACGGACGTAGGTCGAGCTCGAAGGTCCACGCCCTGCGCGGCTGGCGATGGAGAGCGAAGTAGGCTTCGGCGATGTCGTCGGGCGCGGCGAGGCATCCCTGGTGGACGCGGCGGGGACGTCGCCGTGCCGGCCGGTCCGGGTCTGCCCAGACGCCCGAGCCGCCGAATCCGAAGTGGCCGAAGGCGCGATTGGGGAACGCCGCGGCTGGTGAATACACCGTGAAAGCCGAGCCGCCAGCGCGCGCACCGCTCTACTGCGCTGCCGCCTCCGCCGCGAGCCGTGTGGCCTCGTCGTCGGCGACGCCGAGGGCTCGCAAGCCTCGTCGCACCGCTTGCACGGACGCATCGGGCGCGGCGTTGCCTTCGGTGAAGCGGCGGATCGTCATGATGATCAGGCCGGCGACCTGGTCGAGTGTCGCGTCGTCGGGCCCGGTGTCGAAGCGGCCGAGGGCTGCGCCCTCCTCGAGATTCTCGCGGAGGTAGCGGGCCAAGTCGACGCCGGAACCGGAACGACCAACGAGGCGCAGGATCACGCGCGCCCATGTCAGGTCGGCGGCGGCGTGCTCGAGCACGCGGGTGGTGGCGACGGCGAAGCGGCGAGCGGGGTCCTCGATCTGCTCCTGCGCAACCGCGGCGGCAAGCGAGAGCGCGGAGTGCTCGGCGAGCGCTTCGACGAGCTCGTCGCGATCCACGAAGTAGTTGTAGAAGGTGCCGTTCGAGACGTCGGCCTCGGCGACCACGTCGCTCACGGTCAGGCCCTGCCCCTTCGCGGCCAGGACCCGCATCCCGGCAGCCAGGAGCTGCCGCCGCGTCCTCTCCTTCTTCCGGTGGCCTCGGCTCCGGGATTCGCCGCCCTCGCTGCCCATGGGCGTACCCTAGCAAAGAAATGATGAGATGCTCATTATTGACAACTTTCCCATTTTCTGGTGGAACGCCCCCTCTCGGCGGCAGCTCGGGCTGCCGAGGCTCGAGAAACGGCGGACACGGCGGCGGCCGGGGCTTCTCGATCCGGAGGGACCCCCAGGGATGGATCTCGGAATCCAGGGACGAAGGGCGATCGTCTGCGCATCGAGTCGCGGGCTCGGTCGCGCGTGCGAGGAGTCGCTCGCTCGCGAGGGCGTCCGGGGCGCTCCTGGTTCGGCCGGACCAACACGTAGCCTGGCGCGCCCCTTCCGTTCCCGCGCAACCGCGCATCGCGATGGCGGCGGCACTCGCGACCATCCTGGGAGAACCGTCATGAGCGAACCGACGATCAAGGTGAAGCGCCTGGCGTACGTGCGCGTGGGAGCGCCCGACCTCGAGAAGGCCGAGGAGTTCCTGCACGAGTTCGGGCTTCGAGTCGCCGAGCGCGCGGGCAACGCTGTCTATCTGCGCGGCAGCGACCCGGATCCCCACTGCTACGTCCTGACGGAGGGCGCTCCCGGAGTCCAGGCCATCGCGTTCGAAGCGGAGGCGGCGTCGGACCTCGACAAGGTCGCGAGGATCGAAGGGGCTTCGGCGATCGAGAAGCTCGACGAACCCGCCGGCGGCCAGGTCGTTCGGCTGCGCGATCCGATGGGGATGCAGGTCGAGATCGTCCACGGTCAGGCCGCGCTCGAACCCGCCGCCGCACCGCCGCCGCACGACTTCAACATGGACGGGCGGCGAACCCGCGAAGGAGGCCTCCCCAGCGTGCGTCCCGGGCCATCGCACGTGCGACGCATCGGGCATCTCGTGCTCGAGAGCGCCGAGCCCGTCTCGGTCTACCGCTGGTACCACGAACATCTGGGCCTGCGAAAAGCAGACGAGATCCACCTCCCGAACGGCGCGACCCAGATGCTGTTCGCCAGCCTCGACCGCGGCGCGGAGTTCGTCGACCACCACGTCGTCGGGTTCCAGTATGCGCTGGACGAGGGTTCACGGGTGCAGCACATCGCCTTCGAGGTCGCCAACTTCGACGACCTCATGGCCGGGCACGCCTACCTCGGGGCCAGACGTCGAAAGAACGTGTGGGGCGTCGGACGCCACCGCTACGGCGGCCAGATCTTCGACTACTGGGCCAGCCCACAGGGAGTCATCCACGAGCACTGGACGGACACGGACCTCGTGAACGAGGACCACGTGCCGACGGACTGCAACATCGTCGACATGCGCGACTACTGGGGCCCGCCGCCGTCGCTCGCGTTCGCCGTCGCGCGCTGGAACTTCACGGCGCTCAGGAATCTGGTGGGCTTGCTCGGCGCGCGGCTGCGCGCGGGGCGCTGACGTGGCCGTACACCATGAAGCCGCACTGCGAGCCATCCGAGATGGTAGTGCGATCCACGTGGCGCGGGTCTACGGGCGCCGCTGCCTGCGAACGCGCCGCCAGGTTTCCTGATAGATCGTACGACGCGGACCGATCGCCACGATCACGATCACGGCTTCGGTAACCTCGTAGATGATCCGAAGGCGCCCGGAGCGGCAGCTTCGGAGGCCCGCCAGCTCGTCCCGAAGCGGCTTTCCGACCTCGGGTTCTACGACGATGTCGTCCAGCGAGCGACGCAGCCTGCGCTTCAGATCCGGATGGAGGCCGCGGATCAAGCTCGCGACATCATCGGGGACTCTGAGACGCCGCGTCTTGCGCCGCATACGGCTCAATCGGCGAACAGCTCGTCAAGCGTGTAGAGCTTTGCTTTGCCGCGTTTGAGAGCGGCGAGACCGCGGCGAATCTCGGCGACCAGATCGGCATCTCCTCGGACCGCTGTCGTTTCCTTCCAGCTCTCGAAATCCGCCGGGCTCACCAGCACCGCCGCGGCTCGCCCATTGCGGGTGATCACGACCTCCTCGTCGTGGCCCTCCACGCTGTCGACGAGGCTGCTGAGCTTGGCCTTGGCCTCCGAGAGTGGCACCGTCTTCATCTGATCTCCTGAATGGTCTGAATTGTGACTAGTTTAGATTGCGTCGCCGATGCGTGTCAACATGTGGACACGCGTGTGCGGGAGACGCTCGACACCTCCGCCCGGGCGACTGAGCATCACGCTGCGCGGAACGGGCCTCGCCGACCGAGCCGCGCCGCGCTGGACATGCGTGGCGCGCTGGAGCAAAGGGACACCATGCGCATCGTCCGCTGGGTCCTCGGCGCGATCGTCGCCCTTCTGGTCCTCGTCGCCCTTCTCGACACGTTCGGCGGCTATGTCTTCGACGGACCGCTCGGTCCGATTCCCGGCGGCGCGTTCGTGGGACCCGTCGATCCGGATCCCGGTCCCGACTGGTCGAATCTCGAGGAGGTGATCGAGCTCGAGATCCGGCCTGAGAAGCCGTGGTCGCTCAGCGTGTGGAACGCCGTGATCGACGGCCAGCTGTACGTGCCGTCGGCGCAGGGCGCGCGGCGACGCTGGACTTCGGTCGCGCTCGCCGATCCGCACGTGCGCGTCCGGACGAACGGGAAGATCTACGAGCGCCGCATAGAGCTCGTCGAGGACGAGTCCCTGCGGAGAAGGATCGGCGCGGCGATCGCGGAGCGCTACGACCTCGGCGATCGCGACGAGTCGGACCTCGAGACGACGTGGTTCTTCCCGATGGCTCCGCGTTGAGCGAGGCAGGGCGAACGTTGGGTCAGTACGACGGCCTCGGCCGGCCTGCGTTCCTCCCACGGCTGCACGGCGAACGCGGACAAGCTTGCGAGCGTCGTAGACGATGCTGAAGCCAGGTCGGCGAGCCGCCGTCGCCCGCCGCCGCGTGGCTGCCGTCGCACAGTTCTGATTCTTCTCCACTCCCGTGCCGCACGTTTGCAGGTAGACCGGGTCGCCCGCCGTCCCGACATGGGGTTCCCGCGCCGTCAAGGGAATGCTTGCAAATGCTTGCTCACGCTGGCACCCTCGGATGCATGGCCGCAATCACCCATCGGATCGACGATGCCCTCAAGGCCGAGCTCGATCGGTTCTGCGCCGAGCATGGCCTGAAGCAGCAGGCGGTGATCTCGGAAGCCATCGCTGCCTGGCTCGAGGACGCCGAGGACATGGCGCTCATCGAGGAGCGTCGGGGAGGTCCGTGGGTGGCGTGGTCGGATGTCCGCGACGACCTTTAGCATCATCCTCCATCGGGAGGCGCATCGAGAAATTCTGGCGCTTCCGAAGAAGACACGCGCGCAGGTACGGGAGGTCATCGACGGACTGCAGAGCGACCCGCGTCCTGTCGGCGCTGTCCCGCTGAAGGGACGGAAAGGAGCGTACCGCATCCGCATCCGCGACTACCGCGTTCTGTACGAGGTGCACGCGACGGAGATCGTCGTGTACGTGGTTGGCGTCGCGCACCGCCGCGAGGTCTACGTCCGCCTGCTACGGCGAAGGTGAGACTGGCGTCGGATGAGCCGTCAAACGGGTATTGCCTTCCCCTGCCAACTTCCGAGATGAGGTAGGCGGTTTTCTCGAGGCCGAGCGACGCGAGCCGGCGGGTGCGGAACGGCGGACGCGGTCGCGCGGGCACGAGAAAACCGGGATTGAACGAAGCCGCGCCCGCAGGGTGGACGCGCCTATGGGGAGAGAGGATACCCAGGAGGCGGGCGACAAGAGAATTCGTCCCATGACCGAGACCCTCCAGACGATCTGCCGTGCCTGCCACGCGCAATGCACCCTCCGCGTGCAGCGTGGGCCCGATGGACGGATCGGCGATGCGCACGGCGACCCGAACGATCCCGTCTATCATGGGTACTCGTGCATCAAGGGGCGGACGCTGGCGAGCTACCACACCGTGCCGACACGGTTGTTGACGTCGATGCGAAAGACCGCGAGCGGCGGGCACGTGCCCATCGCGAGTGACGCCGCGATACGGGAGATCGCGCAGCGTCTGCGCGCGATCGTCGACGCGCATGGCCCGCGGTCCGTGGCGCTCTACATCGGGACCTTCGGATACAACAACTTCACTGCGCAAGGGTTCGCGCTGGCGTTCATGGCGGCGATCGGGAGCCCGATGGTGTTCACCAGTGTGACCATCGATCAGCCGGGCAAGGGTGTGGCGCTCGCGTTGCACGGGCCGTGGCTCGCCGGCACGCCACCGATGCACGAGTGGGACGCGCTGCTCCTCGTTGGCAGTAATCCCATCGTCTCGATGAATGGCGGCTTGGGCATGAATCCGGCCAAGGCGCTGAAGGACGCCAAGGCGCGTGGAATGGGACTGGTCGTGATCGATCCGCGGCGGACCGAATCCGCCAAGCACGCCGACGTGCACCTGCAAGGTCGGCCGGGCGAGGACCCGGCGATTCTCGCCGGCATCGCTCGTGTCCTGATCACCGAGCATCTGATCGACGCGGAGTTCATCCAGGCGGAAACCTCCGGGTTCGCCGCGTTGCAGGCGGCAGTGATGCCGTTCACTCCGGAAGTGGTTGCAGCGCGCGCTGGCATCTCGGCCGCCGCGTTGATCGACGCGGCACGAATCTACGGCACCGCCCGACGTGGCGCGGTGAGCGCCGGAACCGGACCCAACATGTCGGGCCACGGCAACCTGGTCGAGTACTTCGTGCGCGTCCTGACGACGCTCAAGGGCAATTGGCAGCGGGCTGGCGAGACCAAGTCGAATCCGGGCGTGCTCATCGCACCGGGCCCTGCGATCGCCGCGTCGCCGGGACCGTTTCCCGCCTTCGGCTACGGCGAGCGATTGCGGGTGCGTGATCTCGGCGAGAGTCCCTCCGGTTTGCCGACGGCGGCGCTTGCCGAGGAGATCCTCACCCCGGGCGAGGGTCGCGTTCGTGCGCTCTTGGTCCTCGGCGGCAACCCGATGGCCGCGTGGCCGGATCAATTGAAGACCTTCGCCGCGATGCAGGCGCTCGACCTGCTGGTGTGCTTCGATCCCAAGCTCTCGGGCACCGGCCGACTCGCCGACTTCGTCATCGCCCCAACACTCCCGTTCGAGGTCGAAGGCAACACCGCGTTGAACGAGCTGCTCGGCAATTTCGGCCCCGGCTGGGGGTACGAGGTGGCGTACGCCCACTACACGCCCGCGATCGCTCCGCCGCCCCCTGGGGCGGACGTCGTCGAGGAATGGAGTGTCTTTCACGGCCTGGCACGCGCGCTCGATCTGACGCTGGCGGTCAAGCCATTCGCGCTCCTCGACCCGGCCGCGGCCACGGCCGCGGCAACCCTCGTGCGGCCGGGCGACCAGCTCACGTCGAGTGAGGCGTGGGACATCATTCTCGCCGGCTCACCCGTGCCGCTGGCCGAGGTGCGCCGCCACCGCGGCGGACGGGTCTTCGATCGACCGCCGGTCGTCGTGCAATCGAAGCCCGACGGCTGGAGCGGTCGACTCGACATCGGCAACCCGTACGTGCTCGCCGAGCTCGACGCGTCAGGGCGGCCCACGGCTGAACCCGAGGGCTTCCCGTTCCGTGTCATCAGCCGACGCCTGCACGACATGCACAACTCCAACTGGCACGACGTTACGGCCCAGCAACGCCGGTGGGCGTACAATCCCGCGTTCATGCATCCCGAGGATCTTCGGGCGCTCGGCATCGCCGGGGGTGAGGCGATCGTCCTCGAATCGGCGCGTGCGTCGATTCAGGTGGTGGCGGCGAGCGCCCCCGATGTGCGCCCCGGGTGCATCTCGGTGAGCCATGGCTGGGGACGCAACCCGGATGAGCCCGAGGATCCTTTCCGTGATGGTGGCAACACTGGACGGCTGTCGAGCACCGACCGCGATTACGATCCGATCACCGGCATCCCGCTCATGAGTGCGATCCCAGTGCGAGTGCGGCGTGCAAGAGGCACCCGAGATGAACGAGGGTGAGCTTCGGGCCCGGTTGTCGCGCCCGTCGTTTCCTCGATCGTCCACCTACGACCCGCGGTGGCTGATCGAGAACATGATGGGTGGCTCCTTCCCGCTGCGAGCGAGCACGAGATCTGCTTCGCGTCGTACTACGACGTCTCCGATGCGGGTTCTGCGTGCCGTAGCGGTTCACTTTTCCGTCGGTGAGCCGCGCAGCACCCACATGTGTACGCGCCCGATCCCGCGCAGGCTGAGAGAGCGTAGACGGTGCAGCGCGAAGCGTGAGTCCGCTTGGAGCTGCTTTCCGAGCTCCTCCGAGACGAGAACCGTGTTGGGGCGCGCCAGGTTGACCAGACGGCTCGCCAGATTGACGGTCGGGCCGTACAGATCCCCTTCCCACGTGAGCGTCGGTCCGCTCGCGAGCCCGACGCGTACACCGGGCAAGTCGGCATCGCGCGCATATCCCTCGGCGAGCGCCAAGGCGATCTCGGCCGCCATCGCGACATCCTCGGAGGCGAACATGACCTCGTCGCCGATCATCTTGACGACCCGGCCGCCGCGCTCCGGGATGTGCTCGTACGCGATCGCTTCGAACCGCTCCACCGTCTCCGCGAGCTCGCGCGCGTTCAGAGCCTCGCTCATCGCCGTGAAGCCCACCAGGTCGGCGAAGCCCACCACGAGGCTGCGATCGCTCTCCGAGGGCTTCGCCGACGACCGGAGCAGCGCGGCCAGCAGGTGACGCCGCCAGACGTAGCCGAGGAACTGCTCGAGGCTCGGAGCGAGAGCCTCGATCCGGTCCGCCAGCTCGGCGAGCGCCGCGTCGTCGGATACCGCCTCGGCACGTAGCCGCTCGAGGCGATCGGCGCTCACGGTCACCTGCGCGTCCGCGACGCGTGCGAGCGACTGGCCGATCACGCGGGTGAGCTGCAGGACGTCGTCCGGGTGTGCGCTCTGCGTCTCGATGAGCTCCCGCACTGCGCGCAGAATCTCGACGTCGGAGCGCGTGAACAGACGCTCGTCGTCGGCCACCGGTGGAAAGCCGAGCGCGCGCCACAGACGTCGCGCCTGGTCGGGGTCGAGCCCGGCCTTGCGCGCGACATCGAGCGGGGTGAACGCTGCCGCTCCCAGCAGCGCCCGAGCGACTGGTGCCCACACGTCGGAGGCTCCCATGAGGCAGCTCTACACGGGTCGCTGCGGCGATCCCAGATCAAGGCTCCGACGATTCGGCGAACAACGGGAAGAGAAACATCGTCACGCGATCGTCGAGATCGCGCGCGCGGCAAGCTCGCCAGGATCGAGCCGCTCCCCGCCGCCACCCAGCATCACTCCGATGCGCATCGCCGCTTCCGCCGAAGCTTCGTCAGCGCGTCGACGACTCGTCGCCGAGACAGCCCGTGATCATGGGCAGGTCGAGATAGGTCTTGATGCCCGGCTCCGGCGCCTCGCAGACGAGCGGCACGGCGTTCACCAGGTGGAAGGCCGTCGTGCTGAGGCCCTGCGCCACCCGCTCGTCGTGCGTCAGCTCGGGCGGGAAATCGACGTCGACGTTCAGGTTCACGTCGCCTTCGAAGTGGATTCGCCAGCCGGATTCGCGGGGCACCTTCATCTTGCGCTCGAGCTTCTCCTGTCCGCTTCCGCCCACGAACCAGATCTGCTCCTGGATGATCTCGGTGCCCTCGTGCGTGACCCCGATGTGCTGATAGTGATTGAGCCCGATCGTGCCCTTTTCGATCGTGCCCACCGCCGTCTCGATCGGCTCGGCGGCGAGGATGAAGTCGTGCTTCGCCTCGTAGCGCGCGATGCGCGAGCCGAGGCCGGCCGCGATCATGTCGATCGGCTCGTACCAGCTCTTGGCCAGCATCGTCTTGAGCGGGTTGTTGCGCGCTCCATCGGGCGTCTTGCCGAGGTTCATCAGCTCCCGCATCACGCCCGCCGAGCTGTAGGTGGTGCAGTCTCCGCACTCCGTCATCTGGATCCGGTCGATGCGGTTCATCCAGCCGGTGAAGGTGAGCGGGAAGCGCTCGGCGATGCCGCCCGGGTTGCAGCCGGACGCGTGAAAGTTGCTGCCGCCCTTCTTGCACGCGTTTTCGATCTGCTTCGCGACGTCAGGATTCTGCACGAACGGGAACCAGTACGGGCACGGCGTGATCACGTGCAGGCCGCGCTCGAGCAGCCGGCAGATCTCCTCGGTGCTCCAGGGCATCGGGCAGTAGATCACGCAGTCGGCATCGAGCGCGAGGATCGCGTCGACGTCGCGCGTGGCGACGATGCCCGTCTTCGCGGCGCCGATCACATCTCCGGCGTCACGCCCCTCCTTGGCTTCGCTGTAGACCTTCACGCCAGCGAGCTCGAGCCGCGGGTGTCGCAGGATCCCGCGCAGCGCCGAGCTGCCGACCACGCCGGTGGCCCACTGGATCGCCCTGTACTTCTTCATGTCATCGATCCTCCGGTAGATGGCTCAGGCCGCGATGCGCTTCAGGCGAAACACGCGGATATCTCGCTGGGCCCGCCGCTCGTACACGTTCATCTGCGGAATCACGCGCCGGATCTCGTCCCAGACTGCGCGCTTCTCGGCGCTCGAGAGCGCTTCGGCACGGGCGCGATAGCGCTCGCCGCGCCCCTGCACCTCGACCTCCGGATCGGCTTCGAGGTTGTAGCGCCAGCCCGGGTGCCTCTGCTGGCCCATCGCGCTCGCCACCACGAGCGATTCGCCGCCGTGCTCGACGCACGCGAGGTGCACCGAGCGCTGCCGACCCGAACGCCGCCCGCGCATCGTGATCGTGACCATCGGCATCGCGGGCGGGCCGAAGCAGGTGAGCCGGCCGTTCGTCGCGCGGAAGAGCACGGGATCGACGCGCGACGCGACGTTGCGGATCAGCCAGGAGCTGACCGGATTCGTCGTCAATCGGACGAGGAGACTCTCACGAGGCATGCTCGAGCACGTCGGGAAAGTTCGCGAACACCGTCCACCAGTCACCGCGCGTCCCGGTCGCGGTGCCCGGCTCGGCCACCGGGTCGCGGTCGCCGAAGAGGCGCTTGAACATCGACCGGACGATCGGCGCCTCGGCCTCGGCGCGAGGGATCTGCTCGAGTCGAGGCATCGCGGTCTGAATACGAGACATCTCCAGGGGTTGGCAAGCTCCTTCGGCATCAGGAGAGACTTGACCGCGACGGACCGATTGGTGAGATTCGGCGAGTCGACCGAGGGGATGCGTCCATGGTCGCGACCGCGAAGCATACCGAGATCATCAACCACGCCAGCTCGCTCGACGGCGGCCACAAGCCCGACTACGACCCGGCGACCGACGACGGCGACGTGTTCATCCGATCGATGTACTTCAGGGAACCCAACGGGACGACCCTCGAGTTCGCCTGCTGGACCAAGGCGCTCGACGAGACCGACGTCCGCCACGCACGAGCCACCGCGCGCCCCAGCCAAGTGGAGGTCACATGAAGACGCTTCTCGTACTCGCGCTGCTCGCACTCGGTCCGCGACTCGCCGCTGCGGCCAGCCCCTATGCCACCGTCGACAGCTTCAGCAAGCTCTTGAGTCGCTACGCGGTTCGGGCTTCGACGATCACGGAGAAGGTGAAGAACCCCTGCCTGTGCAAGGACGCTTCGGCATCGATGCCGAAGGTCGGCGTGCTCGTCTACCAGGTCCCGACGCCGGGGATCGAATCCCGCTTCAAGGACTTCTGCGCGGTCCCGCAATTCGACGCCAGCGGGAACAATTCCGACACGTACGAGACTTGTACGGGCGAGTTCGAGATCCTCGCCAAGTGAGGACGCGCATGCCGGGGCGGAGCGTGAGCTTCGAGCAGAGCGCCTCGCAGAGCCACAGGACGTTCGGGCCCATGCGGCACTGCTCGACCCACGCGGGGTCGTAGCGGGCGCTACGCGGAAACGGATCGACGGCTGTCATGTGAGCTGCGGTCTCCTTGCCTGCGGGAGGCGTGCTCGGTGTCCGTCCACCCCACGGTGCGGCCGTATAGATCGGTCGGGACTTTGCGCACAAGGCTGTTCCACGGGCGTGGACGTGAGCACTCACTTCGGCAAAGGCTCGCCGAGCCGACGTGTGGGCGAGTCGGGGACGTGCCGCGCTGGAGTGCGGCAATGCTGTTGCAACCCGCTGCGACGTCACGGCATCACAGCGAACGCACCGCCGCGCGTCCGGCGAGAAACCCCGTCGCCCACGCCCACTGGAAGTTGAAGCCGCCGATGCGGCCCTCGCAGTCGAGGATCTCGCCGGCGAGGAAGAGGCCGTCCGCGCGACGCGACGCCATGGTGCGGAAGTCGACCTCCGTCACCGTGTGTCCGAGCGCGCGGACCAGCGCGTAGTCGCCGCCGTCGCTGCCAGTGCGCGGCAGCGAGCGTCCGCCGGTGGTGACGATCACGCGCCGCGCGCGCAGGACGTGCGCGCGGCGTCCGCGTGGCCGGCCCGGGAGGCGGCTGCTCTCAGCGGCCCTTCCAGCGCGGCGCGCGCTTCTCGACGAACGCCGCGAGGCCCTCCTTGAAGTCCTCGGCCTGGAACATCTTGAGCATGCCCTCGCCGGACAGCTTCCAGCCGACCTCGTCGGGCTGGTCGGTCGCGGCGAGCATGATGCGCCGGCTCTCGCGCACCGCGAGCGGGGCGTTCTCGCAGATCTGGGCGGCGAGCTTCTTCGCCGCGGCGATCGCCTCACCCTGCTCGCAGAGGACGTTCACCCAGCCGAAGTGGTAGGCGCGCTCTGCCGGGAAGTCGAGGCGCCCGGTGAGCGCCAGCTCCATCGCGATGTTGCGCGGCAGCTTGCGCGGCAGGCGGAACAGCCCGCCCGCTCCCGCGACGAGATTGCGCTTGACCTCGGGGATGCCGAACACCGCGGTGCGCGACGCGACCAGGAGGTCGCAGGCGAGTGCCAGCTCCGTGCCTCCCGCGAGCGCCGGTCCGTCGACCGCCGCGATCAGCGGCTTGGTGCGCTCGCGCGTGACCAGCCCGCCGAAGCCGCCGCGCTTCGTGCTCATTCCGCCCGGGTCGGTGCTCATCTGCTTGAGATCCGCCCCCGCGCAGAAGATGTAGCCCTTCTCGGCGCGTGCGCCGGTCAGGATGCCGACCCAGACCTCGTCGTCGGCCTCGATCGCGTCGAGCGCCTTCTCGATGCCCTGCGCGACCGCCGTGTTGACCGCATTGCGCGCATCGGGCCGGTTGATGGTGATGATGCCGACGTTGCCTTGCTTCTCGTAGTCGATCATGCGGCGTCTGTACTGTGTCGTTGCGCCCGCGTCACGTCGCGCCTTCGCGTCGGGTGCCGGGCCCCGGGCGGCGAAGATGGCACGGCGGCGCGCGCGGCATCGGCACTGCCGCAGCCACGCGCGCCGCAGGACGTGCCGTCAGTCGGGCAGGGTGACCGTCTACCTGACGGTCACGTGGGTGGGGGAGAACCCCCTCGGATCGTGCGCGACCCGCACGCGGGTGATCCACTGGGGTAGCCCACATCGAACGGCAACTCGGGTTAGATGGAGACCCCGAAGTGCCGCTATGCCGGCTACCCTCGAGTGCCTTGGCATCGGCGTGCTCCCGGATATGAGAACGATCATTCTTAAATCGCAGATCCGCCGGCTCGCTGGACCTTCCACGAGCGGGAGAGACCGCGAGACGCTGCGTATGGCGCCGAGACCGAGAGAATTCGACCCCCAGGCTGCAACGGAGAGCGCGATGCAGCTCTTCTGGCAGAAGGGCTTCGCCGCCAGCTCGGTGGACCAGCTGGTGCACGCGACGGGGGTCCAGCGCTTCAGCATGTACGGTACGTTCGGCGACAAGAGCGGTCTGCTGCGCGCCGCTCTGCGCTGCTACGACGAGCGGGTCGTAGGCCGCCTCTTGGCGGGCATGGAGCACGGGAGCGGCGGCATCGAGACGATCGTCGACTACTTCCAGAGCTTGGCGGCCTATCACCGCTCTCCGGCCGGTCGTCGGGGATGTCTGATGAAGTCCGGGTCTATCCAGCCTTGGCGATGAACTCGACGCGGATGCCGCCGGGGATACGCACCATCATGTGGCGGGTCGGCCCGCCGCCGAGCGGCTCGGGCGCGAACTCCATCTCGACGTCGGCGACGTCGCGCAATCGTTCGTACAGGGCGTCGAGCGCCGCCTGGCCCTCGACCGCGAGGGCGAGGTGATGGAGCCCGATGTTCCGCGTCCGGTCGAAGGGGACGGCCTGTCCCGGGTCTTTCACCTGCCAGAGCGTGATCATGACGGCGCCGTCGCCAAGGAACACGGCGGGGTAGTCCGGCATGCCGCCGAGCTCGCGATGGCCGAGCTGCTCGACGAAGAAGCGGCGCGCAGCCGCAAGATCGGGAACGGTCAGACCCACGTGATGGACGCCTCGGGTTTCGGGATGCATGGTGGACTCCTTCTCTCGCTTGGGTGGCCAGGGACGTTCGACCGGAACGCCGCTAGCCTGCATTTCTCACCAGATCACGTCGCGAGGCGGTCGAGAGTGCCGAAGATTCGCGAGCCTCGGACCGGAGGGCGACGCAGGCGTACTTGAACAGTACGTCGAGGAGCCCGGAGGGAGAAGCTCGCGAAGATTCGGTGCTATCGGCCGCCGCAGTAGGGATCTGGTGAGAAATGCAGGCTAGGGGCGGTAGCGCCGGTCGCGCTCATCGATCGGCACATCGTTCGCGCTCATGTCGCGACGTCGCATCAATCCGTTGTCGTCGAATTCCCAGTGCTCGTTGCCGTGCGTGCGGAACCACTGACCGCTCGCGTCGTGCCATTCGTACTCGAAGCGCACCGAGATGCGGTTCTGGTGAAACGCCCAGAGCTCCTTCATCAGACGATAGTCGAGCTCGCGCTCCCACTTCCGGGTGAGGAAGGCGAGGATCGCTTCGCGGCCACGGAAAAACTGCTCGCGATTGCGCCACTCGGAGTCCGGGGTATAGGCGCCGCCACGCGAACGGGGTCGCGTGAGTTCCAGGCGTCCTCGGCAGCCTGCACCTTGGCCAGTGCCGTCTCGAGCGTGAACGGAGGAAGCGGCGGACGCCGGGGATCCCCTGGCGTCGTCACGAGGCGGTGTACGGGATCTGCCATCGGATCGTTCTCCTCGTCGAATGGCGTCACGCCCCCGGCGCTTCCGCCGTGTCCTCGCAGGCGCACTCCCCGGTGACCTGCAGCTTGGCCGCGAGCTCGCGCAGGGCCGTGCGCAGTCCCTCCTCGTACACCGGGTGGTAGAAGGGCATCCGCAGCGCGCGCTGGACGGTCATGCCCTCCTGCACGGCCCAGGCGAGCAGGTGCGCCAGGTGCTCCATGTGTGGGCCGAACATCTCGGCCCCGATCAAACGACACCCCTGGCGCTCGGCGTAGAGACGCACGAGGCCGCGATTGCGGCCGGCGATCCGAGCGCGGCCCTGATCGTCGTACGACGCTTCCCCGATCTCCACCGTGGCGAGGTCGAGGAGGCGCCACGGCGTTCCGACGAGCGCCATCTGCGGGTCGGTGAAGGCGATGGCGAGCGTCGTGCGGCGCTCGTGCACTCCGACGTCGGGCCACGCGGCGGCGTTGGCGCCGGCGATTTGGCCCTCGTCGGCGGCCTCGTGGAGCACCGCTCGGTGTCCGCTCACGTCACCAGCGAGGAAGATCGGGACGGCGCGCGTCACGCGCTGGACTTCGGGATCGGTAAAGGGCCCAAGGAACCGGCTCGCATTGAAGAGGTCGACCGCCACGCCGAGCCGTGCCAGCGCTTGGCCGAGCTCGAGTCCGATGACGCCGGTGCCGATCACCGCCAGACTCGCCGGCAGATCCTCGAGGTTGAAGACGTCGTCGTTCACCATGATGTGATCGCGAATCGCAGCGAAGGGCGGCGGCACGACGTGGGCGCTGCCGGTGGCCACGACGATGGCGCGCGCCTCCACGCGAACCACCTCATCGGGGTCATCCTCGGAATGCACTTCGAGGCTGCTCGGCCCGACGAAGCGCGCCCGGCCGCGGAGACGCTGCGCGGCGGGGATCGCCTCCGTGTCACCGACCACGAAGCCGACGAAGCGGTCGCGCTCGGCGCGGACCCGCGTCGTGACGGCCCGGCCATCGACCCGCACGCCGTCCGGAACACGCACGCCGAAGCGTCCAGCGCCGCGCACCTCGTAGGCGGCATCGGCGGCGGCGATGAGCAGTTTCGATGGCATGCAACCGACCCGCGCACACATGGTGCCGTAGGGGCCGGATTCGATGAGAAGCGCGCGGCGGCCCGCCTTCTCGACTTGGCGGCGGGCGTTCAAGCCGGCTGTACCTGCCCCGATGATGGCGACGTCGACGTGCAGTGTCCGCATGGGCTCACTCCCGCGGGCCAAAGGACTCGGTGTGGACGTGTTCGGGCGGCACGCCCCGGCCTTCGAGAGCGGTCTGGACGTCGGCCATGAAGCCCGTCGGCCCGCAGAGAAACCAATGCGTGTCCGCCGGTGCCCCCAGTCGTTCGAGCAACACGCCGTCGACGCGCCCCACGCTGTCGTACCCGCTGTCACCGGCGAAGGGTCGGCTGTAGGTGACGTGAACGCGGATGCCGGGCCGCCGCGACGCCGCCGTGCGTGCCTCGCTTGCCAGCGGGTGGTGGCGTCCGTCGCGTGCCCCATGGACGAACAGCACCGGCCGTTCGCCCTGTTCCTCCGCCAGCATGTGGAGCATGCTGAGGAGCGGCGTCACCCCGATTCCCGCACTCACGAGCGCGATCGGACACTTCGCACAGGAGATCAGGAATTCTCCCGCCGGCCGGCGCGCCGCGATGAACGCTCCCGGCTCGACCCGATCGTGCAAGTGGATGGAGGCGACGCCCTGCGGCTCCCGCTTCACGCTGATGCGGTAGTGTTTGTCACCCAGGGCGCCCGACAACGAATAGGTGCGCCGGACCGGCGCCGGGGCACCCGGGACGTCGAGCTCGATCGGCAGGTGCTGTCCCGCCTCGAAGCCGGGGAGCGGTCCACCGTCGCGCGCCTCGAAGACGAACGAGGTGACATCGTCGCTCTCAGGCCGCTTCGCGACCAGCCGAAGCGAACGTACCGCGTCGGCGTCGGCTTCCCAACGCAGCGGGAGCGCTCGGGGAAGCTCGACGACTTCCTCCATGTCGAAGACGACGAGGCGGCGCGCCCCGGGCACCCGCGCGACCACTTCCGGGTTCCACTCGATGCTTGCGCGGCCCGTCAGCTGAAGAAGGCTTCCGGCGACGAAGTCCACGAAGAGCAGCCCAGCCCGCGGGTCGAGCAGCAGGTTGCCGATGGTGTTGAAGTGATTGTTGCCGGCGTAGTCCGGGAACACGAGCCGCGTGTCGCTCTCGACGGATACGAAGCCCGGATCGCCGCCGCGATGCGAGGCGTCCATCCCGAACGTCGGGCTCGCGCCCTCGCCTCGGTAGCCGCTGGCCACGAAGAACGTGTCCGCCGAACTGATCCAAGCCTGTTGCCCGGGCGTCAGGCGCGAGCCGCGCGCCGGAGTTCCCGCAGGCTCTCCCGCCACCCGCCGCCAGGCGCGCTCGTGGATGTACTGGGGGCAGTTGCCGAAGGTTTGATCCACCGCGCAGACGAGCGCGCCCGAGCCCGCGGCAGTGCGTGCAACGCGACCGTTCAGACGGTTGCGACGCCGTGTGGAGAACTCGATGCCGAGTATCCCGAGATCCGCGCCCTCGACGAGGGCACCCTCCAACGCATCGCCGGTCACCGGCCGCGCGTCGATCGTCAGATGTCGGGGGTCGGGGGAAGTGACGAAGCCCGCGGGTCCGACGAGCAGCGTCGCCCAGGGGCGTCCGTACGCGTCCCGGGCGCCCACGACCAAGAAGGGGAGCGCGGCATGGAACGCACGATGCTGTTCGGGGAGATGGTCACGCACGACCTTTCGCGCCCAGCTCTCGATGTCGCGCAC
>Ga0194128_10001107_pt1 | contig 47805 bp, 35 predicted proteins | sample TA2KigCa65mmetaG_FD_148650 | JGI IMG/M metagenome (GOLD analysis project Ga0194128, IMG submission 148650) | Freshwater microbial communities from Lake Tanganyika, Tanzania - TA2015037 Kigoma Deep Cast 65m | ecosystem: Environmental > Aquatic > Freshwater > Lake | place: Tanzania: Lake...
GCCGCGCGTAGGAAGTTCAAGCACCGGTCCCGGACCAGCTGGGACCCACCAGCGCGGTCCTACCCCCCTGCGCGCACCCCCGTCCCCCCGGCCGCAACCGCCCGCGCGCACCGATCCCCGGCCCCATGCCACCGCATTCCCGCCGCGCGAGCACACCGCTCCCGCGCCGCGACCGGCCAGCGGCCGCAACTTCGCCGAGACCTGTCCGCGCGCAGAATCCTCTCAGCGCCCGCCGGACTTGAGGAGGCCGCGAATGGCGGCGGCGACGCTCTGCGCCATGACCCCGTAGCCGTCGTCGTTGCAGTGGCCGTCGGCGACGTTGAGCACACGACCCGGTTCCTGCTTGCGGATGCCAGCGAACACCGTGTCGTTCTCGACGAACGGCACGCCCTCATCTGCGGCCAACCGCCGCAGCATGTCGCGGCAACCGAACACGAATGGGTAAGTGCCTAGCACCGGCTTGGCACCCACCTCGCGACAGCGGCGGATCGCCTGCTGCAGGTGATCGCGCAGCGTCTGCTGCCACGCCTCGGTGCCTTCGCCCAGCGCTTCACTCAGCAAGGTCATCAAGGTCTTGGTGTCGTCCTCCGTGAGCTTGCGGTCGGCGCATGCGCGCTGCATGGCTGCGACTCTTGCTTCCTTCGGCCCTTGCCACATGTCCAACTGCTGCCGGGTCAGGCCAAGGTTGCGGTCCTGCATGTGCGCGTCGACGGCGGCACCAGCGAACACATCGAAATCGGTCGTGTTTCGGCTCAGGCGCGCCTTGGTGCGGTACAGGTACGGAAAGGAGCCCCAATTGGCGGCCGTCGCGAGCTCGATTGCCGTATCGACCGCCTTGCGGGCACCGTCGATGTCGCCGCGCTTCTCCACCACCTGCGCATACTGCGACCACAGGTTGGGAGTGCGAGCGCCGGCTTGGATGGCCTGCTCGGTCACCGCATCGGCCTCCTTCTCGTGGCCGCAAGCGCTCAGTGCCGTGGCCAGCGCCGCCCTGGTGTCGAAGTCGCTGCGTTCGGCGGCGTATGCGCGGACGGTCGCGAGCGCGGCGTTCGCTTCCTCCAGTCGACCCAGGGCCTTGAAACACATCGCCAGGGCGGCGTGCAGACCTGGCAGGTTGGGATCGGCCGGTTTCGCCGCCTGGATGCTCTTCTGGAACGCTGCCAGTGCCGTCGGCCAGTCGGATGCCGCCATCGCCTGGTAGCCTTCGGCTGCGTGATTCACCGGTTTCTCGACGGCGTCGTCGCGGATCAAGCGCAGCTGCTGGTCGGATAGCGACAGTAGCAGAGCACCATCGTCGAGACGCCAGGTGCCCACGATGGGGGACGCTCCAGCCGGCGTGAAGGTGATGCGTTCGCCGCGCACCGACCAGCGCATGTCGGTGGGGCCGAGCTTGCCCTTGCCGCCCTTGTCGAGCGTACACAGGAAATCCGCGCCGACGGCGCGCCACCGGCCAATCACTCCCGCCGGATCTTCGGTTTGCGGGTCTGCTGCTTCGGCCCCCGGATCCGAGGTGCGCTGGTCACGGAACGGATCCTTGGTGCGGAAGGTCTGCAGCAGCCGCCAGGTGCGGAAGGTCCACACATACTCGCGCCCGGTCGACTTGACGTCCGCAGCGGAGGGCAGTGTGGCGGGCAACTGCAACCGCTCCGGCCTCGACCACGAGTCGTTGACACCGACGGTGATGCACACGACCTCGGGCTGCAGGGTAACGAGAAGGCCGTCCAGCACTTCCAGCACCTCACGCGAGTTGCGGCCAGGCCAGCCGTGGTTCTCGACCCGGGCTTCGTGGCCGTCGGCCCGCAACAGTTGCTCCAGCTGGGCCGGGTACGACTTGGCCGGGCTCGACGAGCCCATGCCATGGGTGAACGAGTCGCCCAGACAGAGGATCACCGAGCCGGAGGTCGTACTGGCGGACGACTCTTGCCGCGAACCGAGCACCCACACCGCAAAGTAGCCAACTTGGAGAAGGAGTTCGGTGGCGACCAGGGCGACGATCAGGGCGAACAGGAACAGGCGGAGGCGCTTCATGATGGAAGGATCACCTGCAGACGAGGCGAGACGGAGCGGATTGGCAGGGCAAGTCGCTGTCCAAGATCACCCGCACCGGCCCATCTTGCCGTTGCCGAGCCATTGCGTCGAGCGGGTGGCCTTCGCCCGGCTACGCTTGACGCCGAACGGCTCCGCCGGTGACGTGCTGCCAGCCGCGCGTAGGAAGTTCAAGCACCGGTCCCGGACCAGCTGGGACCCACCAGCGCGGTCCTACCCCCCTGCGCGCACCCCCGTCCCCCCGGCCGCAACCGCCCGCGCGCACCGATCCCCGGCCCCATGCCACCGCATTCCCGCCGCGCGAGCACACCGCTCCCGCGCCGCGACCGGCCAGCGGCCGCAACTTCGCCGAGACCTTCCGCATCAAGGACGGCGTCTTCGACGACCGCGACTACATGCAGTGGAAGGACGACGACCTCGCCTGCCGCACGGTCGCCGAGCGCCTCGCCAAGTACGAGAAGCACATCAAGGACCGCATCCCGCGCTTCGCCGCCTACAGCGAACGCGTGCGCCTGCTGGTCGACACCGACCGCAACGGCAGCGTATTCGCCTTGTGGACCAGCCTGCCGGCCGAACCCGAGATCACGGCGCGGTTGGCACAGACGTTCCGTGCGGCGACCGTCGAGGAAGTGCTCTTCGACAATCCGCTGCTCGACCATCCCGAAGTGAACGCACTCTACTTCGGGTCGGCCTGATCCGGCTTCAGAGCCCGATGCGGAACTGCGTGCCGTTCGAGCTGACCAGGTTCAGCGGCGTGGCCAACGTGAACGCGAGTGCCTGCGACGTCAGCGACGCCCCGATCAGCGCCGGGTTGTTCGGGATCGGCAGCGCTTGCGCCCCCGTGCCGGCGGGCTGCACGGCGGGGAAGGCCACCGAGGTGAGGTTCGCGTTGGAGTAGGCGCGGCAACCGGGCATGCCGAGGAAACCCAGGTCGAAGCCGGGGGCGGTCTGGTCGCCGAAGAACAACAGGCCGACGGGCGACACCGCCGGAATGTTCGACACGGCAAAGCCGAAGCTCGCGTTGCCGACCAGCGCGAGGCCGTTCGTCGTCAGCGTCAGGCCCTGCACGCCGACATCGGCGAGCGCCAACGGAGCCGCGAGGGCCGCGGAAACGTCGATCTCCTCGGTGCGCGGCGATGCACCACCGCGCGAATAGCCGACCAGGTAGTCGCTCGAGCCGAACAGCATGGCCTGGTAGACGACCGTGACGTTGCCGGAGACGAGGTCGAACTGGTACTGGAACATGTCGGGCAGCGCCGAGAGGTAGCTATAGACGCCGTTCCACGTGACGTAGGCCGTCGTGCCGACCTGCTCGAACAGGATCTTGCCGCTGCCGGCCAACGCCGGGTTGTAGTCGTGCCAGGCCGCCGCGACCGACGTCTGCGGAAAGGATAGGAAGTTGCCGGCGTCCGGCGCGAAACCCGCGCCGTTGCCGATGCCCGACAGCGCGATGTTGCCGTTCGACGAGATCGACAGCTGCGTGATCGTGCCACCCGGCACCGGCATGGCCTGGCTCAACGTCACGGTGGTGACCACGTCGTCGGCGTTGGCGACGATCGTGGCGGTCGCGCTCGGCACGACGTAGGTGGCCGGCAACGAGTTCGTCACGGTGTAGCCGGCCGGGCCGCGCACCATCGTCCAGTGCGTGTTCGCCAGGTCGAAGGCGGTCGGCGCCATCAGCTCGTAAAAGCTGTCGGCGGCATCGACACAGCCGATGCCGTAGTCGCTGCCGTCGGCGCAACTCGCCCAGGTCGACGGCACCCATACCCAACCCGGATTGGTCGGGATCAGCTGCAGGCTGCGGTGCGCGAGATCGAACGAACCCTGCAGCGGCCAGTGCTCGTACACAATGTCCGACAGTGAGGCTCCCGACGTCGACAGGTTGCTCGCCGGCGGCAAGGCCACGCCCATGCCCGGCGACACGCCGACCACGCCCGAACCCGCTGCGTAATTGAACGTCGAGTTGTTGGTAGCGCCCTTGCCCCAGAACAACTGCACTTCGCCGTTCGGGAACAACTGCGCCTGCAACTGGAAGCGCGTCGTCATGCCGTAGTTGACGGCGTTGTTCCACGTAATCGTGCACTTGGCCGGTGTCGCGTGGACGAAGATGCCGGCGTTGTTCGCGGCGGTGTGGTTCAAGTCGTTCCACAGCACGGCGATGCGCGGCGACTGGGTGGACAGCTCGAGCGGCGTCGAGGTGTAGTCGCCGCCCGCCGGCGCCGGCACGCCGCCGTTCGACAGAAACAAATAGCCGTTGGCACAGATGTGCACGTCGGTGTACGTCGCTCCGGCGAACGGGAACGCGAACCCGATCGGCTGGATGGTGAACATCGTGTCGTCACCGACACCGAGGAAGGTGCCGAACGTACGGTCGGGACAACCTTGGGCGAGCACCGGCGAAGCGAGCAAGGCGAGCAGCAGTAGATTGCGCATGGGATCCTTCTGGGGCTGGCGACAGGAGTCGCGAAGTCACCATGGTACAACGCTGCCGCGCGCGCCGGACAGACGGTCCGCCAGCCACCACGAATCTCGTTCGCCGGGCGGACCGGCCTTCCCCGCGATTGGTCCCCGAGCACCGCAACGCGGAGAGTCCGCAACCGCCGGTCTGACACTCCCGCGACGTCTTCGGCCCTTCGCTCCACCACCGGGCCGCGGCACGATGTGCCGATGGTGCGTCCCTCGTCTTCGCCCTCGCTCGTCCTCGCCCACGCCGCGACCCTCGCGGCCGCGCTGAGCGGCTCGCTCGCAACCCCTCTCGCCGCCCAGCACGAACAGGGCGCTGCCGATCCCAACGCGCCGATGTACGTCGCGCCGCGCAGCGCCGCCGCGCAGGAAGCGATCGCCGGCTTCCAGCTCGCCGAGACGCTGGTCTGCGACCTCGTCGCCAGCGAGCCCGACCTCGCCAACCCGGTGGCGTTCGCCATCGACGGCAAGGGCCGCGTCTACGTCGCCGAGACCTTCCGCATCAAGGACGGCGTCTTCGACGACCGCGACTACATGCAGTGGAAGGACGACGACCTCGCCTGCCGCACGGTCGCCGAGCGCCTCGCCAAGTACGAGAAGCACATCAAGGACCGCATCCCGCGCTTCGCCGCCTACAGCGAACGCGTGCGCCTGCTGGTCGACACCGACCGCAACGGCACGCTCGACAAGGCGACGGTGTTCGCCGCCGGCTTCGACCAGCTCGCCGACGGCATCGCCTCGGGCGTGCTGCCGGTCGGCCAGGACGTCTGGTTCACCAACATCCCCAAGCTCTGGCGGCTGCGCGACGCCGACGGCGACGGCACGGCCGAGGTCCGCGACGCCGTGCACGACGGCTACGGCGTGCACAGTTCGCTGATCGGCCACGACCTGCACGGCCTCGTCGTCGGCCCCGACCGGCGGCTGTACTTCTCGATCGGCGACCGCGGCTTCCACGTCGAGCACGAAGGGCGCACGCACGCCTATCCCGACGAGGGCGCGGTGCTGCGCTGCGAACTCGACGGCAGCGGCCTCGAGGTCGTGCACCGCGGCCTGCGCAACCCGCAGGAGCTGGCGTTCGACGCGCACGGCGACCTGTTCACCGGCGACAACAACAGCGACGGCGGCGACCGCGCGCGCCTCGTGCAGATCGTCGCCGGCGCCGACAGCGGCTGGCGCATCGGCTTCCAGTGGCTCGACGACCGCGGCGCCTGGAACCGCGAGCGCATGTGGCAGCCGCGCCAGCCCGGCCAGCCGGCGCGCACGCTGCCGCCGATCGCCAACTTCGCCGACGGCCCGTCGGGCCTCGCGTTCGATCCGGGCGTCGGCCTGCCCGAGCGCTTCCGCGGCTGCTTCTTCCTGTGCGACTTCCGCGGCGGCGCCAGCTACAGCGGCGTGCACGCGGTCCGCCTGCAGCGCGCCGGCGCCGGCTACGAGCTGGCGAGCGCCGACAAGGTGATCTGGAACGTGCTCGCGACCGACGTCGACTTCGGCCCCGACGGCGCGATGTACGTGCTCGACTGGGTCGCGGGCTGGAACAAGTCCGGCAAGGGCCGCATCTACCGCGTGCGCACGCCCGGCATGGCGAACGACATGCAGCTGCGCGCGGGCGCGCAACTGCTCGCCGCCGACCTCAAGCCGCGCGGCGAGGCAGCACTGGTGGCGCTGCTCGCGCACGCCGACCGCCGCGTCCGCCAGGAGGCGCAGTTCGCGCTCGTCGATCTCGGCGCGCGCGACGCCCTGTTCGCCGCGGCGAAGAACAAGGCGGGCCGGCAAGCGCGCCTGCACGGCCTGTTCGGGCTCGGCATCCTCGGCCGCAAGGACGCAGCGGCGCTCGATGGCGTCGCCGCCCTGCTCGATGACGGCGACGCCGACGTGCGCGCGATCGCCGCGCGCGTGCTCGGCGACTGCCGCCGCGCCGACGCCGTCGGCGCGCTGACGAAACGCCTGACCGACGGCAGCGGCCGCGTGCAGCGCGAAGCGGCACTGGCGCTCGCGCGCCTGGGCGCTGCCGCCGAGCCGGCGACCGGCGAACTCGTCGAACTGCTGCGCCGCAACGACGACCGCGACGCCGTGCTGCGCCACGCCGCCAGCTACGCGCTGGCCGAGGCCGCCAAGCCCGACGCGCTGCTCGCCGCCGCCGGCCACGGCAGCCGCGCGGTGCGTCTCGGCGCGCTGCTGGCGCTCGCGCGCCGCGGCAACGCCGAGGTCGCGCGTTTCCTCACCGATGCCGACCCCGACCTGCGCGCCGACGCCGCGCGCGCCATCCACGACACGCCGATCCCCATCGCGATGCAGGCGCTCGCCAAGCTCGCGTACGACGACGACCCCGACAGCGAGGCCGTCGACTGGCGCGCGATCAACGCCAACCGCGCCGTCGGGTTGAGCGAGAACGGCGAGGCGCTGGTGCACCTCGCGGCGCAACCGAACCACGGCGAACGCATGCGCATCGAGGCGCTCGACGTCGTCGGTGAGTGGCTGGCGCCGCACGGCCAGTGCCGCGTCACCGGCAACTGGCGGCCGTGCCAGCACCCGGGCGCCGACGTCGTGCGCCAGTGCTTCTTCGGTTCGCTGCCGCTCTTCCTCGCCGACCCGGTCGTCGCCGCCGCCGCCTGCCGTGCGGCCGCCACGCTCGGCCTGCGCGAGGCCGGCCCGCAGCTCGCCACCGCCGTCGCCAGCACGCTGCCCGCGGCAGCCCGCCTCGCCGCACTCGACGCGCTCGCCCAACTCGACGCGCCGCAGCTCGAAGCGACGCTCGCCGGCATCGGCGCCGACGCGCCGGTCGCCCTGCGCCAGCGCGCCGTCGCGCTGCTGTCCAAGACCGCTCCGGCCAAGGCCGTGCCGGTGCTCGCGACGCTGGCGCAGAACGCGCCGCAGGGCGAACGCCAAGCCGCGTTCGAAGCGCTCGGCGACATCGCGGACGCGGCGGCCACCGCCGTGCTCGCCGGCTGGCTTGACCAGCTCGCCGCCAACACCGTGCCGGCCGCGCTGCAGCTCGACCTGCTGCAGGCCGCCGGCAAGCACCCGACGCTCGCCGCGCGCACGACGCCGTTCCTCGCCGAGGACGGCAAGGACGCGCTCGCCGGCTGGCGCGTGGCGCTCGAAGGCGGCGACGCCGGCAAGGGCCGCGCGGTCTTCCACGACCACGAAGCGACGCGCTGCACACGCTGCCACGCGCTCGGCGGCAGCGGCGGCAACGCCGGCCCCGCACTCGACGGCATCGGCAAGAAGCTGACGCGCGCGCAATTGCTCGAAGCGCTCGTCGCGCCGAGTGCGCGCATCGCCGAGGGCTTCGGCGCCACCACCGTGCGCCTGCACGACGGCACGATGCACGTCGGCGTGATCACCAAGGACCAGGACGGCGAGGTCGTCGTCGCGCCGGCCAACGGCGAGCCGGTGCGCCTGCAGGCCACCGCGATCGCCTCGCGCACGCCGAACGCCGAGAGCGCGATGCCGAGGATGGCGGGGCCGCTGGATCGGCGGCAGGTGCGGGATCTCGTGGAGTTCCTGGGCCGTCAGCGCAAGGACTGAGGCCCGACACCAAATCACGCCGCAGGCTCTCGGCTGGCCTCCGGGTGGCCGCGAACGCCACCAGGCAGCATGCTTGCAGCCGACAGACGGTACGGCGCCACCACCGGCATCGGCGTGGCCGCTGACGCCTTACGCCATCAGCTCGCGCCGCGCCTTGCCAAATACGTCGGTCAGCCGGAAGTCGCGCCCCTGGAAGCGGTACGTCAGCTTCTCGTGGTCGTGCCCCAGCAGGTGCAGCACGGTCGCCTGCAGGTCGTGCACGTGGATCGGCGTCTCGGTGACGCGGTGGCCGAGTTCGTCGGTGGCGCCGACGATCACGCCGGCGCGCGTGCCGCCGCCGGCGAGCAGCATGCTGAAGCAGTGCGGGTGGTGGTCGCGGCCGAGGAACTTGCTGCCGGCGCGCGCTTCGTTCATCGGCGTGCGGCCGAACTCGCCGCCCCACACGACCAGCGTCTCGTCGAGCAGGCCGCGGCGCCGCAGGTCGACGAGCAGCGCGGCGAGCGGGCGGTCGAGCTGCGCTGCCTTGGCCGGAAACTGCGTCATCAGGTCGTCGATCGGGCCGGTGCCGTGGATGTCCCAGCCGGAGTCGTGCAGTTGCACGAAGCGCACGCCGCGCTCGACGAGCCGGCGCGCCAGCAGGCAGTTGTTGGCTAGCGAGCGCTGGCCCGGCGTGGTGCCGTACAGCGCGTGCACCTCGGCCGGCTCGGCGGCGAGGTCGGTGGCATCGGGCACCGACAGCTGCATGCGGAACGCCAGCTCGGCCTGCTCGATGCGCGAGCTGGTCTCGGGGTCGCCGTGCGCGGCGAGCGCCTCGGCGTCGAGGTCGACGCCGGCGCGCAGCGCGCGTTCGCGGCGGGCGCGGTCGTAGCCGGCCGGGTCCTGCAGGTAGAGAACCGGCTCGCCGGCGGCGCGGAACTCGGTGGCCTGGTGCGCCGACGGCAGGAAGCCGCTCGCCCATAGCGCCTTGCCCGCGCTCGGCAGGTTGCCGCTGAGCAGCACGACGAACGCCGGCAGGTCGCGGTTCTCGCTGCCAAGCCCATAGCTCGCCCACGCGCCGAACGACGGCCGGCCGGGCCGCGGCGCGCCGGAGAACAGCAGGTGCTCGGCCGGCGCGTGATTGAACTGGTCGGTGACCATCGAGCGCACGAGCGTGCACTGCGACAGCTGCTGCGCGAGGTGCGGGAACAGTTCGCAGACCTCGGTGCCGAGCGCGCCGCGGATCCAGCCGTGCTGGTGGCCGAGCAGCAGCGGGTGGCCCTTGATGAACGCGAAGCGCTCCTTCTGCAGGAAGCTGTCGGGGCACTTCTGCAGGTGCAGCCGGTCGAGCGTCGGCTTGCGGTCGAACATGTCGAGCGTCGGCGGCGCGCCCTCCATGTGCAGCCAGATGACGTTCTTGGCGCGCGCGACGAGCGGCGGGCGCTTGTCGTCGCCGCCGAACAACGAACGCAGCGCCAGCGCGCCGAGCGTCGACGTCGAGCCCTGCAGGAAGCGGCGACGGCAGGCGAGCGTGCGCAGGAGGTCGGCGTTCATCGGCGGGTCACGAACTCGTCGAGGGCCATGACCACGGATGCGAGCACGCTCCACGCCGCCAGCTCGCAGGCGTCGGCGCGCTGCGGGCCGGCGATCGCTTCGGCTTGCTGCGGCGCTGCCGCGAAGCGCGCGCGCTCGTCAGCGAGCAGTTGGCGAGTGCGCGCGCGCTCGCCATCGCTCGGCGCGCGGCACAGGCAGCGGCGCCACAGCGCGTCGACGCCGGCCGCGTCGTCGCCGTCGGCGGCTGCTTCGCGCGCCAGCCGGGCGAGCGCCAGCGCCGGCTCGCGGAACTGCGGGTCGTTCCACAGCACCAGCGCCTGCAGCGGCGTGTTGGTGCGCGGCCGCCGCAGGACGCACGCTTCGCGGCTCTGCGCGTCGAACACCATCATCGCCGGGTGCGGGCTGGTGCGCCGCCAGAAGGTGTAGAGCGCGCGGCGGTAGCGGTCGGGGCCGTCGGCCGCGCGCCACTCGGCGCCGCTGTACATCTGCAGCCAGACGCCGTCGGGCTGCGGCGGCATCACGCTCGGGCCACCGACCGTCGGCGTCAGCACGCCGGCGACGGCGAGCGCCTGGTCGCGCAGCGTCTCGGCCGAGAGGCGGAACGTCGCGCCGCGCGCGAGCAGGCGGTTGTACGGATCGTGCTCGCGCTGCGCTGGCGTCTGCGCCGACGACTGGCCGTAGGTCGCCGACAGCACGATCTGTTTGAGGAAGCCGCGCAGCGACCAGCCGCCGTCGCGCAGTTCGCACGCGAGCCAATCGAGCAACTCCGGGTGCGACGGCGGCTCGCCCTGCGCGCCGAAGTCCTCCAGCGTGGTGACGAGTCCCTGGCCGAACAGTTCGCTCCAGATGCGGTTGGCGAGCACGCGCTCGGTCAGCGGATTGCGCGGCGACACCAGCCAGCGGGCGAAGCCGAGGCGATCGGTCGGCGCCGGTTCGTCGCCGAGCCACTCGGCCCACACCGCCGGCAGCCCCGGCTGCACCGGGTCGCCCGGATCGAGGAAGCTGCCGCGCCGGTGGATGCGCGTCGTGCGCCGGCGCTCCGCCGGCAGTTCGCGCAGCACGGGCACCGCCGGGCCGCGGTGTTTGGCCAGCTCGGCTTCGAGGGCTGCGACCTGCGCGCGCGCCGGCGCGAGTTCGCCCGCGCGCGCGACGAACTCGGCGGCGAGGCGGGCCCGCTGCGCGTCGTCGCGCGCCGCCGGCTCCTGCTGCGCGATCGCCTGCGCGTCGACCGGCAGCGCGCTCGCGCGCAGGTCGAAGTAGAAGCCCGCCGGGCCGCCGCCGTTGCTGACCTTGAGCAGCAGCGTGTTGTCGCCGGCCTGCAGCGCCACCTCGACGAGCGCCTGGTCGGGCGCGGCGGCGCCGCCATCAGCGCGAGCGAGCACTTCCTGTCCGTTCCACCACGCCTTGATCGCGTCGTCGCGGCCGAGCGACAGCACGGCCGACGCCGCCGACGCGGCGCGCACCGTACGAGACAGGTACATCGCCGCGCCGTCGCCGCGCCAGTTGTGCACGGCGCCGTCGCGCCACGCGGGCTCCTCGCGCCAGCGCTGGCCATCCTGCTCGGCGGCGAGTTGCACACCGTCGCGCTCCGGCGCAAAGGCGCGATCGTGCGCCTGCTGCATGCCGCCGGCCGGCAGCGGCCCGAGCGCCTGCCACGCCGTCGCCTGCGGCGCTGCCGCCGCGAACGCGCGCAACTGCGCTGCCTGCTTGTCGGCCCACGCCGCCACGGCCGCCGGCTCCGGCGCGAGCGCGCGCCGCGCGTTCGCCAGTTCGCCGTCGAGGCGCGCCGCCTCGGCGCGCTGGGCCGGCGTCGGCGCCAGGAGCTTGGGCTCGTCGTCGCCGCGGTCGCTGTCCTCGGTCTGGTCGAAGTACGCGTACAACTGGAAGAACTCGTGCTGCGAGAAGCGGTCGTACTTGTGGTCGTGGCACTGCGCGCAGCCGAGCGTGCTGCCCATCCACACCTGCATCGTCGTGTCGACACGGTCGATCACCGCCGCCGAACGGAACTCCTCGTCGTCGGTGCCGCCCTCGGTGTTGGTCATCGTCTGGCGATGAAACGCCGTCGCGAGGCGCTGCTCGACAGTGGCGTCGGGCAACAGATCGCCAGCGAGCTGTTCGACGGTGAACTGATCGAGCGGCATGCCGGCGGCGAACGCTCCGATCACCCACTCGCGCCAGCGCCACATCGACGGCCGCGGGTCGTCCTTCTCGTAGCCCTGGCTGTCGGCGTAACGCGCGAGGTCGAGCCACCACTGCGCCCAGCGTTCGCCGAACGCTGAGCCCGCCATCAGCGCGTCGGCGGCGCGCGCTTTGGCGTCGGGCGCGGCGTCGGCAAGGAAGGCGTCGAGTTCGGCCGGCGTCGGCGGCAACCCGCGCAGGTCGAGCGCAGCGCGCCGCAGCCACGCCGCGCGCGGGGCCGGCGGCGACGGCTGCAGGCCCGTGCCCGTGAGCTTCTGCGCGACGAAGCGGTCGATCGGCGACTCGCCCCACATCCCCGCGGGCACAGCCGGTCGCTGCAGCGGCTGGTACGCCCAGTGTCGCTGCGCCGACGCGCCGGCTGCACAACAGAAAGCGATCACGGCGAGAGCGAGCTGGCGGCGCATGGCGAACAGGAAGATCGATCATCGCGACGAAGCCATGCGCCTCAACCCCCCATCTTCGGTTGCCACAACCGTGAGACCTTCGCCCGCCGCCGCGCGCCACGCTACGGTGCGCGGCCGCGATGACCGCCCAACTGCTGAGCCTCCGCCGCCACCTGCAGGAGTGGGCAACCCGTACCGCCAACGAGAAGCTGCTACGCCAGGACCAGGAGACGCAGCTGCGCGACTCGCTGCCCGATCCCAAGCGCCGACCGCAGGTCTACCTCGCCGCCTGGATGCTCGGCACCTGGCGCCTCGGCCACGGCATGTGGCGTGTGCTCGATGGCGACGGCGAGGGCTTCGACGAAGCGCGCACCGGACAGGCGCTGCGCCGTTGCTCGCTGCTGCTGCGCGAACGCCACCAGGGCGCGGCCCAGCGCCGCGCCGGCGCGACCAAGCTGCCGTTCTCCCGCCTGCACGGTGCCTGGACGGCCCTGCTCGGCCTGGCGCTCGGCGATCCGAGCGCCGACCCGCTGTACGAGCTGCTGCGCGACGAGCCGGAGTCGACGTTCGCCGAGAGCGAGACGATGCCGCTGTTCGTCCGCGAACTGCTGGCCCTGCACGCCGGTCAGCGGCCGACGCTGACGCCGCGGCTGGGCCCCTACCAGGAGGCGCTGATGCACTGGCAGGGCGACGGGCGCGTCTTCGGCCAGCGTCTCGCCGGATTGCTCGACCTGCACCTCGCAGGCACGCAGGGCGTTGGCGCGCCGTTCGACGACATGGCGTGCAAGCTGTACCCGGTCGAGGCGCTGGCGGTGCGCGCCGTGCGCGATTGGCTGGAACTGCCGACGCCAAAGATCGACCACCCGCTGATGCACACCAACCTTGGCCAGATGCAGCCCACCCGACCGTGGCCGCAGGACGAACTGGTCGCGCGCCTCGAGCGCGAACTGCGCAAGCGATGACCGACATCGACGACAACGAACTCAACCGCCGCGCCGCCACGCGCCGCATCGTGCTGAAGGACGAGCCCGAGGCGCTGGTCGAGATCCTTGGCGTCGGCGCCGACGCCGTGGTGCGCAAGACCTACCGCACGACCGGCCTGCGCTGGCTGCAGACGTTCGGTCGCCAGAGCCGCGCCGAGCGCGAACACCGACATCTCGCCGCCATCGTCATCGCCGGCGTGCCGTGCGTGCGACCGCGCGGTTGGTCGGCCGTGCGCCGCGGTCCGGGCACGGCGGCCTCGACGCTGCTGACGGATTTCGTGCCCGACGCCACGTCGCTCAAGGCCACGCTGCGCGCGCTGCCGCCGGGCGACCCCGCCGCCGCGCCGGCGCGCCGATCGCTCGCCGCCGCCGCCGGCGCGCTGGTGGCGCGCCTGCACGCGGCCGGCGTGCTGTGGTGCACGCCGATGCCGCGCAACCTGCTGGTCGTCGGCACGCCGGCCGCCGCCGACCTGCGCGTCTGCGACACGCCGGCCTGCCTGCTCACCGATCGCGACCTGCGCGGCGGCAGGCTCGCCCGCATCGACCTGTTCCTCGCCGCCTTCTCGCCGAGCCGCCGCCGCGAATGGTCGCGCAGCGAACGGCTGCGCTGGCTGCTTGGCTACGCCGACGGCGAGCGCGCGCAGGCGCGGCGGCTGTGGCGAACGATGGTCCGGCGCGGCGGCCTGCGGAATGTCGTCGAGCGGGCCCTCGCGATGACCGTGCTGGCCCGTATCCTGCGCCCCCGGCGCCCATCCGGCGCGCCACCCGCACCTGCCCGATGACGAACGTCCACGCCCCGATGCAGCAGAGCAAGCTGCAGAACTACAACAGCACGCGGGGAGCTGAGGCCTACAAGGCCGACTACAAGAACAAGCTGCATCGCAAGTGGTCGGACAAGCGCGAACGCGCGCTGCTGACCCGCTACTTCGCCGAGATCGGCAAAGTCGGCTCGATCCTCGACCTGCCGTGCGGCCACGGCCGCCTGTCCGGCTTCCTCGAGGAGCGCTGCGACGACCTGATCGAAGGCGACTGGTCGTTCACGATGGTCTCGCTCAACCAGCGCGACAACGGCCGCGACCACCGCCGCTACGTGCGCGCCTCGGCCCTCGAGATCCCGCTGCCCGACCGCAGCGTCGACGTCGTCGTCAGTTTCCGCCTGTCGCACCACCTGGAGACGCAGGAGCTGCGCGAGCGCCACCTGCGCGAGCTGTTCCGCGTCGCGAAGAAGCACGTCATCGTGACGTGGTTCTCGTCGACGTCGCTGAAGAACGTCCTGCGCGAAGCGCGCGTCATGCTGCTCGGCAAGCAGCCCAAGAACGTGCTGCGCAACGGCCGTGTGCGCGAGATCGCCGCCGAAGCCGGCTACACGCAGAAGCTCGCCAAACCGCTGTTCCTGATCGGCTCGGGCCACGTGCTCGGGCTGTACACGCGCACGTGAGCCAATGAATCCCATGGTCCCGACGCCGTCGTTCGCGCAGCAGCGCATGATCTTCTTCACGCTGCCGCTCGGCGTGATCGGCTTCGCCATCGCGATCGGCGTGATGCACGCCGACCCGGAGCTGGCGAAGGCTTTCGCCGGCGGCGATCCGCTCGACGAGGCGGTCTGGCCGGTCGCCGCGGGCGCTGGCGTCGTCGCGTTCGGCCTGCGCCGCATGCTGCAGGGCTGGACCGACGGCCTCGCAGGCGCGCAGCGACGCCGCATGCGCATGCGCGCCACGCTGCTGCCGCTGGCCGTGCTCGAAGGCGGCGCGCTGTTCGCGCTCGTCGCCTGGCTGCTCTCCGGCGAGGAGCAGCCCGGACTGGTCGCCGCGCTCGTTCTGCTGGCGGCGATGCTCGCGATCGCGCCGCTGCGCGACCCCGACGAAGACGTCGCGGGCTAGGCGTCTGCGTCACGGACCGCGCGCCGATCCAGTGCGTGGATTCGCGGTCGGGGCGAAGCCGACGCCGCAGGTGGATCGGTGGATTCGTGGAAGCTCGGCGGAGGCTCCCGGACGCGAAGTCGCGTGCAGAGCGGCGTGGCCTTCCGTGACGCAGCCTCCTAGCGGCTCACTTGCCGGGGTGGCTTGGCGGCGTGCCGTGGCCGTCGTCTGGCGCAGCGTGGTTGGCCGCCGGCACGCTGGCGCCACGCAGTTTCCCCGGCATCTCCTGCGGGTGCCAGCCGATCAACGCGAACATCGCGAAGAAGCCGAGGAAGTAGCCGACTGCGACGTGCCAGCCGTTGACCAGCCAGTTCTTCGCCGACTTCGCCTCGGGGAACATGCCCGAGATGGCGACGCCGGCCGAACTGCCGAACCACAGCATGGAGCCGCCGTAACCGACGGCGTACGCAAGGAAGCCCCAGTCGTAGCCGCCCTGCGCGAGCGCCAGCTTGGTCAGCGGGATGTTGTCGAAGAACGCCGACACCACGCCGAGGCCGAGCGTGGTCCACTCCGTCGCCGAGGGCAGCTTGTCCACCGGCATCATCGACGCCGACAGCACGAGGCTCAGCAGGAAGCACGCGCCGAGCGCCGCGGGCGGCACGACCTTGAGGTCGGGCTTGCGCAGCAGCGCGCCGACGGCGATCGCGCCCCAGACGCCGTACGCCGGCATGCCGTACTGCAGGTTGGCGGCGATCGCGCCGACGACGATCAGCAGCACGACGCCGAGGCTGCCGAGGTCGACCGGCTTGTGTTCGCCGTGGCCGCGGACCAGCGGCTGCAGCGCCGTCTGCTGGCGCGCCGCGAAGAAGCCGAAGAAGGCGACCGCGACCACCGCGCCGACCGCCGCTTCCATGACCGAGAGCGGCGAGATGCCCTCGAGCCAGATCATCATCGTCGTCGTGTCGCCGAGGACCGAGCCAGCGCCGCCGGCGTTGCTCGCCGCGACGATCGCCGCGAGGTAACCGATGTGGACCCGGCGCTGGAACAGCGTCATCGCCGCCGCGCCGCCGATCAGGGCCGCGGCGATGTTGTCGAGCACCGACGACATCACGGCGACGAGCACGAGCAGCAGGAAGGCGCCCATGCGTCCGGCCGGCAGCACCTCGGTGATCTTCTCGGCGAGGTTGCTGCGCTCGAAGTAGTTGGTCAACACGGCGAAGCCGAGCAACAGGCCGCCGAGATTGACGATCGTCGGCCATTCGGGATCGTGCTTCTCGCCACCGTGAACGACGCCGAACAGGAAATGGTCGGCGAGGCTGAAGTGAGGGTCCATCAGCTTGACGGCCAGCACGCAGCCGAGGCCGCCGAGCGCGATCGGCAACGCCAGCTTGTGGAACTTGGCGATGCCGAGCAGCGTCGCGACGAACAGGCCAAAGAGCAGGTACGTGGTCACGATGGTTTCGCTGCGTGGACAGATGCCGACCGGCATCCGGAACTTGGACGGGCTAAGTTCAACTCTATCGACCGAATGAGCCAAGGAATTGGAGACCAGTGGCGCGAAAAAACGAGGACTGTGTCGGACCCCGCGTGGAATCCCCGGCGGGGTTCCCAAGGCTGGCGCCCTTCGGCCCGGTCACGGCGCGACGACGTCGATCCAGACGAGCCGGTGGTCCGACGCCGCCACCAGCGCCGCGCCCGCTTCGCGCTCGGCCGGCCAGAACACGCCCGCCTGCACGACGCGCAGCGAGCGCGACGGCAGCGCGTAGTCGACGCGCAGGTTGCCGGGGCCCTTGCCGACCTCGTCGTCGAAGTCGCCGGTGTCGAGGCTGGCGTCGCCGGCGTGCGTCGCGTTGGCGCCGAACTGCTTCATGCTGGCGCCAGCGCCGCCGGAACTGCGCGGCTGCGGGTCCTGCACGCGCGCGTGCGCGAGCAGGTCGGCGAGCGCCTGCCGCCGGCTCTGGCCGTCCTTCGGATCGCAGTTGAGGTCGCCGAGCACGACGAAGTGCGCGTCGTCGGGCAGGCCGCCGGTCGTGCCGGCGTCGTCGACGATCCAGTCGTCCTTGCCGGGCGTCAGGTAGTCGACCCAGAAGCGGATCTCGTCGTGGTTGCGACAGCCGTTGCGGTCCTCGGGCCCATCGAAGGCCGGCGGCGTCGGATGCGAGCACAGCGCGTGCACCACCTGCGCGCCGATGCCGATCGGCACGTCCCAGTGGCTCTTGCTCGACAGCCGCAACTGCGCCCACGTCGCGTCGTCGTAGAAGCCCTCGGGCCGCTGCGCGCCGGGCACCGCCGCCCACGGCAGCGCGCGGAACGTGCGCACGCGGTCGGCGAGGATCGGATGGCGCGACAGCAGGACCATGCCGTACTGGCCGGGGAACGCGCCGTAGCCGTAGGCGTCGCCGGGGCCGTCGCTGCGGCCGTCGCGATCGAGGTCGCGGCCGCTCGGCTCGCCGGTGTTGCTCGGGGCGATCCACGAGAACTCGTAGCGGATCGGCGCGAGGCCCTGCTGGCTGACCGCGAGGTACTCGTCGGCGAACGCCTTCGCGGCGGCGCCGGCGTCGTCGTGGTCGACCTCGCACAGCAGCAGCACGTCGGGCTGCACCCGCTGCACGATCGCCGCCAGCTGCTTGGCCGGCGCCGAGCCGCCGCCGCGCAGTTCCTGCAGCAGTTGGCCGGCCGCCGGACGGTTCAGCGCGACGTTGAAGGTCGCCACGCGCACGACCTCGACCGGCTCGCGCAGGCGCCGTTGGTAGAACAGGATCGCCAGCGGGACGCTGAGCAGGAAGCAGACGAGCGACCAGCGTGTGTAGCGGAACCCGGTCGGCGGCGGCGCGGCATCGGCCATGCCGGGAGCCTAATGCCCGCGGCGCGAGCGGCCACGCCGCTCGGCGACTGCGTCACGGGCCAGAGGCGCCTGGGTCGCGCGATCACGCCCCCGCGCGCGGGGCGGCGAACATCGCGGCCGCGTCGGCCAGCCGTTCCTTCGGGCCGATCACAACCACCGTGTCGCCGACTTCGAGCGCCGTCTCGGGCGTGATGGCGCCGAGGTTGCGGTCGCCGCGCCGCACGGCGACGACGCTGCAGCCGGTGCGCTTGCGCAGGCCGACCTCGGCGAGCGTGCGCTGCAGGCAGGCCGCCTGCGGCTGCACGCGATGGACCGCGAAGCCGATGCCCGGCACGAACGCGGCGACGTCGCTGGCCTCGCCCGGGGCCATGCCGGCGATGCGGCCGCTGCCGCCGGCCGCGCGCACGTCGCGCACCTGCCGATCGATCTCGTCGTCGGCGACCAGGAAGCGCCGAAGTGAGCGCGCCAGCATCTCGACCGACGCCTCGAGTTCCTGCGGCACGACGTCGTTGGCGCCGGCGCGGCGCAGCCCCTCGGCCTCGGCGGTGTAGGTGGTGCGCGCCAGCACGTGCAGATCGGGCGCCAACTGGCGGGCGAGCTGCGCAGTGCGGCTGGTCGCGACGGCGTCGTTGACGGCGAGCACCATCAGGTTGGCGCCGTGCACGCCGAGCGCTTCGAGCGCGGCGATGCGGGTGCAGTCGGCGAGCACGATCGGCGTGCCCTTCTGCTTCTCGGCCTTGACGGTGTTGGCGTTCATCTCGGCGACGACGTACGGCACGCCGGCGGCCTGCAGCCCGGCGGCGATCGTGCGGCCGGTCGGTCCGAAGCCGACGACGATCGCGTGATGCTGCAGCACGAGGCCTTGGTGGTGGCCGTCGTGCCCGCCGTCGCCGGCCGCGGCCCCGGCCCCGCCATCGCCGGCAGCGCGCGCGCGCGCGGCGAAGCGCTTGCCGAGCGCGTAGAGCAACGGCGTCACCGCGATGGACAGCACGGCGACGACGAGGAACACGCGCTCGAGGTCGCCGGACAGCAGCTCGGGGTTCTTCTGCTTGGCCAGCTGCACGAGCACGAACGAGAACTCGCCGACCTGCGCCGCCGTCAGCGCCGCGCGCAACTGCACCCAGCCCGGCTGTCCCAGCCGCGACGCGGCGAGCATCATCAGCGCCGCCTTGCCGACGAGCACGGCGGCGAGGCCGACGCCGACGGCCACCGGCCGTTCGACGACGACGACGCCGTCGAACAGCATGCCGATCGAGACGAAGAACAGGCTGGCGAACGCGTCGCGGAACGGCTCCGTCTCGCTGGCCGCCTGGCTGTGGTGGTCGGAGTCGGCGAGCAGCACGCCGGCGAGGAACGCGCCGAGCGCGAGCGACAGTTCGAGCGCCGCGGTGACGACTGCGAGCGACAGGCACCAGGTCGCCAGGAACAGCACGAACAGCTCGCGGTTGCGCGTGCGCGCGACGAGCCGGACCAGCGGGCCGACCAGGAAACGCGCCGCGGCGAGCACCGCGACGAGGATGCCGAGGTTGGCCAGCGACCGCAGCGGCGACCCGCCGCCGCCGTCGCCGCCGCCGACGATGAACGGCAGCAGCAGGATCATCGGCACCACCGCGAGGTCCTGCGCGATCATCACGCCGAGCACGACGCGGCCGTGCGGCGCCGCCAGTTCGCCCTGGTCGACGAGGATCTTGGTGGCGGCCGCGGTGCTGGAGAGCGCGACGAGGAAGCCGAGCAGCAGGCCGGCGTTCCAGGAGAGGCCGAGCGCGACGGCGAGCCCCGCCGTCGCCAACACCGTGCCGACGATCTGCAGGCCGCCGCCGACCAGGATGGTGCGCTTGAGCCGGCTGATCTGGCCGAGCGGCACCTCGAGTCCGACCGCGAACAGCAGCACCACGACGCCGACCTCGGCGAGGTGTTCGACCATCTCCTTGTGCTGCACGAGGCCGATGGCGTTGGGGCCGACCAGCACGCCCGCGACCAGGAAGCCGACGATCGGCGGCAACTTGAAGCGGTGGAAGGTCACCGCGACGCCGACGCACAGGGCGAACAGCAGCGCGAGTTCGAGCAGGACGCCCTGGAGTTCGTTGGCGGAGAGCAGCACGGCGTCGTAGGTACCTCGGCGGCCGGGCGAAGCCAAGACGCAGACAGGGCGGCGCGAAGCCGCCGGCGGGATCGGCGCCGCCAGCGCCCCGCGCCTTGCGCCGCCCGGCGCGCCGGGCACCATGTTCGCCCCATGGATCTCTCCTTCCTGGCCCAGCTCGGCCTCGGCAAGACCAACTCGGGCGCCTTCGACGGCGCGTGGCGCAAGACCAAGGGCGAGACGCTGACCGTGCGCTCGCCGATCGACGGCTCCGAGATCGGGACCGTGCAGATGGCGACGCCGCAGGACTACGCGGCGGTCAGCAAGCAGGCCCACGCGGCGTTCCTGCGCTGGCGCGAGCTGCCCGCGCCCAAGCGCGGCGAGTACGTGCGCCAGATCGGCAACGCCTTCCGCGCGAAGAAGGAACTGCTCGGCAAGCTGGTCACGCTCGAAGCCGGCAAGATCCTGCAGGAAGGCCTCGGCGAGGCGCAGGAGTGCATCGACATCGCCGACTTCGCCGTCGGCCTGTCGCGCCAGCTGTACGGCCTCACGATCGCGAGCGAGCGGCCCAACCACCACATGCGCGAGACGTGGCACCCGCTCGGCACGGTCGGGATCATCACGGCGTTCAACTTCCCGATCGCCGTCTGGGCGTGGAACTCGATGCTGGCGCTGGTCTGCGGCGACAGCTGCCTGTGGAAGCCGTCGCTGAAGACGCCGCTGACCGCGATCGCGATGACCAAGATCGCGGCCGAGGCGCTCGGCAAGGAATGGGCCGCGCTCGTCGGCCTCGTCGTCGGCCCGGACCTGACCGTCGGCGGCGCCTTGCTCGACGACCCGTCGATCCCGCTGGTCAGCGCGACCGGCAGCACCCGCATGGGCCGCATCGTCGGCCCGCGCGTGGCGCAGCGCTTCGGCCGTTCGCTGCTGGAACTCGGCGGCAACAACGCCATCGCCGTGATGGCCGACGCCGACCTCGCGCTCGCCGTGCGCGGCATCGTGTTCGGCGCGGTCGGCACCGCCGGCCAGCGCTGCACCACGACGCGCCGGCTGCTGGTGCACGAGTCGGTCGTCGACGACCTGCAGGCGCGGCTGGTCAAGGCCTACGCCCAGTGCCGCATCGGCAACCCGATGGACCAGAAGACGCTCGTCGGCCCGCTGATCGACGAGGCCAGCGCCTTGGCCTTCGACCACGCCGTCAGGTCGGCGGTCGAGCAAGGCGGCAAGGTCGTCGTCGGCGGCAAGCGCGCCAGCGGCAAGGGCTGCATGGGCGGCGCCTACGTCGAGCCGACGATCGTGCGCTGCAACGGCACGCTGCCGATCGTCAAGGAGGAGACGTTCGCGCCGATCCTCTACATCGTGCCGGTGAAGTCGATCGACGAAGCCATCGCGGTGAACAACGACGTGCCGCAGGGCCTGTCGAGCTCGATCTTCACGATGAACGTCCGCGACGCCGAGCGTTTCCTGTCGGCGGCCGGCAGCGACTGCGGCATCGCCAACGTCAACATCGGCACCAGCGGCGCTGAGATCGGCGGCGCGTTCGGCGGCGAGAAGGAGACCGGCGGCGGCCGCGAGAGCGGCAGCGACAGCTGGAAGGTCTACATGCGCCGCCAGACCAGCACGGTGAACTTCGGCACCAGCCTGCCGCTGGCGCAGGGCATCGTGTTCGGCGACTGACCGCGCGCGCCGGCGCGGCGCCGGATCGCCCGACGGCAGCGAGCGCTCGCCGCAGCCAGCGCGACCGTGCGGCCGCGCCGCGCGCCGGCGAACGGCGCATCGCGTGCTGGTCCTCGTCCACCAACGCAGGCTTGCACGACCTGGTTCGGCGAGCTACCGTCTTCCGCCCCGCAGGGTTACGGAGCCCCGCGCCGTTCGGCAACTCGGACGGGCCGTTAACTCAGTTGGTAGAGTGCGATCGTCACAAGGTCGAAGTCGCAGGTTCGAATCCTGCACGGCCCACCACTTTCTGTTCCTGCTGCCCACGCGCGACGCCACCCCGCTCACCGCGGCCGCAGCCCCGCCCGCAGCGCCTCCTCGCGCGTCATCGGCTCGACGCGCTCGCCGCTCCGCGTGTCGTGGTGCGGGCGAGCGTAGGAGGCTGACACGCGCCCGGCAACGCGCCGCGTCCGCGCCGTGGCAAAGTGGTCATCGTGGGATCCGCGCCACGGGCAGGCTCAGTCTGCTACGCGCGCCGCGCCGCCGCCTTGCCCTCGCCGCCGCTGCCCGCCATCGCCGGATCCCGCGCTCAGGCCAGCGGGCGCAGCACGCCCTGGCCGCCGTCGACGCCGAGCACCTGGCCCGACAGCCACGAGTTGGCCGGATCGAGCAAGAACATCATCGCGCGCGCGACGTCGGCCGGCGCGCCGATGCGGCCGGCCGGGTTCAGCTTGGCCGCCGCCTCGCGCATGCCCGCGCGCGCCAGCAACTCGGCGGTCATGCGGCTCTCGACCAGCGCTGGCGCGACGCAGTGCGCGCGGATGCCGCGGCGGTTGTGCGTCGCGGCGAGCGCGCGCGCGAGGCCTTCGATGCCGGCTTTGGCGGCGGCGATCGCTTCGTGGTTGGCGAGGCCGAGCGACGCCGCGACCGAGCTGGCAAACACGACCGCGCCGCCCTGCTTCATCAGCTCGGGCACCGCCATCGTCACGCCGAACGCGCTGCTGAGGTTGACGTCGAGCACTTCCTGCCACTCGGCGTCGGTCGTGCGGTGCGCGGGCTTCAAGAACAGCGAGCCGACGCAGTGCGCGATGCCGGCGAGGGTCTCGCCGCCGCAGGCCGCGACCAATGCGTCCTTGACCGCGCTCGGCCGGCAGTCGGTCAGCAGCCCGGTGCGCGCGCCGAGCGGCCCGGCGACCTCGGCCAGGCGCGCCTCGTCGCGGGCCAGCAGCACCAATGTCGCGCCGCGGGCGGCGAGCTCGCGGGCCAGAGTCGAGCCGACGGCGCCGGTGGCGCCGAGGATGGCGAACGTGCCGGCGAACTGGGCGTCGGTCATGGCGGCGAGTGTTCGCCGGGGGTGGTCGGCGGATGCACCCGCTCGCCATCGGCTGCCGCTCGCCGCCAGGCCCCGCTATCCTGCTCGCCCCCATGGCCGCGCCCGACCCCAACGCCGACGCCGGATCGGCCGACCTCGCCGCGCTGCGCGCGCAGGCGCAGCAGGCGCTGGACTTCTTCGAGCGGGCGCTCGCCGACCGCGGCATGCTGATCCACCTCGACGAGGAGCTGCGCCGCCGGCTGCTCGAAGTCGCCGGCCGCGTCGCGCGCCCCGATCCGTGGCAGAAGCGTGAGTTCTTGCGCGAAGCCCGCCGCCAGCGCAAGGAACAGAAGCGCGCCGAAGACGAGCGCAAGCTGTCGTCGACTGGCATCCGCAAGCTGCGCCGCGAGGCGGTGTTCCTCACCCCGCCGGCGCTGCCGGCGCCGGTCGCGCCGGGCGGCGACATCGACGCCGAGCTGGCGGCGCTGGCCGACGACGCGCCGTGGATCGAGGCGGCGCCCGCCGCGTCGGCCGAGCCGCGCGTCGTCCGCGACGAACGCAACTGCTACGTCTGCAAGACGACGTTCACCGAACTGCATCATTTCTACGACTCGATGTGCCAGCGGTGCGGCGACTTCAACTTCGGCAAGCGCCAGCAGACCGCCGACCTGCGCGGCCGCGTCGCGGTGGTCACCGGCGCGCGTGTCAAGATCGGCTACCAGGCGAGCATCCTGCTGCTGCGCGCCGGCTGCCGCGTCGTCGCCACCACGCGCTTCCCCCACGACGCGGCGCTGCGCTACAGCCGCGAGGCGGACTTCGAAGAGTGGCGCGACCGCCTGCACGTGCACGGCCTCGACCTGCGCCACACGCCAAGCGTCGAAGCGTTCTGCCGCCATCTCGACCGCACGCTCGATCGCCTCGACTTCCTGATCAGCAACGCCTGCCAGACCGTGCGCCGGCCGGCGGGCTTCTACCAGCACCTGATGGACCAGGAACGAGCGCCGATCTCGGCGCTGCCGCCGGGCGCGCAGCAAGTCCTGCGTTCGCACGAGGCGCTACGCCTGCAGCCAGCGAGCGGCGGCGGTGGCGCCAGCACGCTGCCGGCGCTGCTCGACGTGCTACGCCAGCATGACGCGCCGGAGCTGAGCCAGCGGCAGCTGCTCGCCGAGGACCTCGTGCCCGGCGGCGCGCTGTTCCCCGCGGGCAAGCTCGACCAGGACCTGCAGCAGATCGACCTGCGCGCCGAGAACAGCTGGCGCATGCCGCTCGCCGACGTCACCACGGTCGAGCTGCTCGAGGTGCAGCTGGTCAACGCCATCGCGCCGTTCGTGCTCAACGCGCGGCTCAAGCCGCTGATGCTACGCGTGCCGACGCGCGACAAGCACATCGTCAACGTCTCGGCGATGGAGGGGCAGTTCTACCGGTCGTTCAAGACCGACAAGCACCCGCACACCAACATGGCCAAGGCGGCGCTCAACATGATGACGCGGACGTCGGCGAAGGACTTCGTGCGCGACGGCATCCACATGAACAGCGTCGACACCGGCTGGGTCACCGACGAGGACCCGGCGGAAATCGCCGCGCGCAAGACCGAGGAGCACGGTTTCCATCCGCCGCTCGACATCGTCGACGGCGCCGCGCGCATCGTCGACCCGATCTTCGGCGGCTTCCGCACCGGCGTGCACATGTGGGGCCAGTTCCTCAAGGACTACACGCCAACGCACTGGTGAGCGGCGCGCTCGCGACACCGCCGCTACGCCTCGGCGACCCGCACTTCGGTCGCCTTCAGCGCCAGCCACAGCGGCCTGCCGACGGCGATGCCGAGTTCGGCGACGGCGGCGGCGGTGACCTCGGCGACGAGCGGCATCTCGCCGTCGAAGCGCACGCGGCGGCCGCTCGGCAAGGCTTCGATCGCGGCAACGTTCGCCTGCCAGACATTGCGCGGCGAGCCGGTCGGCTTGCTGGTGAACAGCGCCAGCGCACGCGGGTGCACGGTCGCGAGCGCCGGGCCTTCGATCGGGCTGGCGACCACGAGCCGGCCGCCGCTACTGGCAATGAACACGCCGTCGTGCGCGTGGCCGCGCAGGAAGTTGAGGCCGACGAGGTCGGCGACGTAGCGCGTGCGCGGGCTGCCGCCAATCACCGCCGCGGTGCCGACCTGGACAACGCGGCCTTGCTCGACCACGGCGATGCGATCGGCGAGCGCAAATGCGTCGACGGCGTCGTGCGTGACCAACAGCCGCGGCCCCGGGAAGTCCACGAGCGCGCGTTGCAGTTCCTGCCGCAGCGCCACGCGCGCCGACGCATCGACCGCCGACAACGGCTCGTCGAGCAGCAGCGCGCGCGGCTCGGCGGCGAGCGCGCGGGCGAGGGCAACGCGCTGGGCTTCGCCGCCGGACAGTTGTCGCGGCCGGCGGTCGCCAAAGCCCGCGAGGCCGACGCGCGCGAGCGCTGCGTCGGCGCGGGCGCGGGCGGCGCGCGCCGGTTCACTGCGAGTGCGCCGGCCGTAGGCGACGTTGTCGCGCGCCGACAAGTGCGGGAAGAGCAGCCCGTCCTGCGGCAGCCAGCCGATGCCGCGCGCTTCCGGCGGCACATAGGAGCCGGCCGCCGGCGAGTCGAGCACGACCTCGCCAAGGCGCAGTTCGCCGCGCTGCAGGCGCAGCAGGCCGGCAATCGCCTCGACACAGCTCGACTTGCCAGCGCCGTTGGGCCCGACGAGCGCGACCGTCTCGCCCGGCGCGACATCGAGGTCGAACCAGAGGCGCTGCGCGCCGCGCGCCACCTCGCCGTGCAACGCGAGCATCATCGCGCCTCTCCAAGCAACCCGCGCCGCAGCAGGAACAACACGCCGAGCGACGTCGTCGCCAGCACGAGGCCAAGCGCGATCGCCGTCGCCGGCTCGCCTTCCATCGCCAGGCCGCACGCCAGCGGCATCGTGCGGGTCACGCCATCGATGTTGCCGGCGAACATCTGCGTGGCGCAGTACTCGCCGAGCGCGCGGGCCCAGCACAGCAGCGCGCCGGTGCGCAGCGCCGGCAGCGTCAGCGGCACGGTGACCGTCCAGAAGCGCCGCCACGGGCCGGCGCCGAGCGTGGCGGCGACGGCGAGCTGGCGGCGATCGAACGCGCGCAGGCCGGCTTCGGCGCTGAGCACAAAAAACGGCATGCCCATGTACGCCGCCGCCAACACAGTCGCTGCCGTCGTGTACGGCAAGGCGCCACCGGTCACGGTCGCGATCCAACCGCCGAGCACGCCGTTGCGGCCGAAGGCGAGCAGCAGCGCGATCCCGGCAACGATCGGCGGCAGCACCAGCGGCAGCAGCGCGACCAGACGCGCAACGGTGCGTAGCCGCGAATCGCCGCTCGCCAGCCACAGCGCCAGCGGCATGCCGAAGGCGACGGCGAGCGCGAGCGCTGCCAGCGAACTCAGCAGCGACAGACCCATCGCGCGGTGCACGGCGGGGTCGGCGAGCAGCGTCGGCAGGTCCGCCCACGGCGCGCGCAACAACAGGCCGAGCAGCGGCAGCGCGAACAGCAGCACGGCGGCGGCAGCGAGGACGCCGGCGAACCAGCGGGTCGGTGCGGCGGCGTTCATGGCAGTTCGAAGCCGTGGCGGGCGAGGATCCGCCGGCCGACGTCGCCGCGCAGCCGCTCGACGAAGGCGAGCGCGCGCGCCGGATCGGCGGCGGATGTCAACGCGACGACGAGGCACTCGGCGACGACGTCGTGCGCCGGATCGAGCGGCACGCCGGTGACACCCGCGACCGCGCAATCGGTGCGGTAGACGATGCCGGCGTCGGCCTCGCCGGCCTGCACCTTGCCGACGATGGCGCGGACGCTCGGCTCGTCGGAACTCGCGATCACGGCGACGCCAGCGCGCTGCAGCGCCTGCCGCGCGTAGCGGCCCGCCGGCACGTCGGGCGCGCCGAGCAGAACGACGAGGTCGCGGCGGGCCAGGTCGGCGAGCCCGCGCACGCCCTTGGGATTGCCGGCCGGCACAGCGATGGCGAGGCGATTGCGAGCGAACACTGCCGGCTCGCCAACCGCGAGGCCGGCGGCGACGACCTTGTGCATGGTGACGGCGTCCGCCGACGCGAACACGCACGCCTGCGCGCCCTGCTGCAGTTGCAGCGCCAGTTGCGCCGATCCGGCGAACGACAGCCGCGGGCGAGCGTCGTCGGGCGCGGCTTCGGCGAGCGCGGCGAACGGCTGCGCCAGCGACGCCGCCGCGAACACCCGTAACGGCGTGGGCGCGGCCGGCGCGCGCGCTCCGCCGCAGGCCGCGCCGAGCAGCGCGAACGTTCCCACAACGAGCCGTCGCCTCACCGTCGCGGCACACGGCGCGGAGGCGCCTGCGGCGCCCAGCGCATCCCTGCGACCGCAATCCGAGGCGCTCAGCGACGCGCCAAAGCTCGAAGCTGCGCGCATGCGCCGATGGCTCACTGCGCGCCCCGCCGCCGGGTCGCCGACCGCTCCGGCGCGTCGCCATCGCCCGCCATCGCCGCGACGGCGGCGTCGGCGAGTTCGACGACGACGTTCGTCGCCTTCACCACGGCGTACGCCATCGTGCCGGGTTGCAGCTTCATGGCGTCGACCGACTCGCGCGTCACCAGCGCGACCAAGCGGAATGGCCCGCAGCGCAGCTCGACCTGGGCGGCGACCTTGTCGCGCACGACGCGGGTGACGATGCCGAGCAGGTGGTTGCGCGCCGACGAGACCACCGCGAACGCCGGGTCGTCGTCGATCGTCTCGGCCAGCTTCGCCAGCCGCGCGCCGTCGACGAGCCGCTGGCCGCCCTTGCTGCGCGTCGTCTTCAGCTTGCCGTCGTCGGCGAGCCGCCGGACGGTGTCGACGCTGACGCCGAGGATGCGGGCGGCGTGGCCGAGACGGTAGGCAACCATGCCATGATCGTAGGATGTTGTCGCTCGCACTTGCGAGCTTTTGCGCGTCGATTTCTGGTATTGACAACCCACCAGGGCGCGCCGTTGCGCCTCGCCGCCTGCGAGGTAGCGTGTGCCGCGTGCAGTCCCCCACCGAGTTGGCCGCCGCGATCCGCGCCGGCGACCGCACCGCGCTGGCGCGCGGCATCACGCTGGTCGAGAGCCGGCGCGAGGCCGACGTCGCCACCGGCGAGGCGCTGCTACAGGCGCTGCTGCCGCACGCCGGCGGGGCCATGCGAGTCGGCGTCACCGGCGCGCCGGGCGTCGGCAAGAGCACGCTGATCGAAGCGCTCGGCGTGCGGCTGTGCGCGCAGGGCCGCAAGGTCGCGGTGCTGGCGGTCGACCCGAGCTCGGCGGTGACCGGCGGCAGCATCCTCGGCGACAAGACGCGGATGACGGACCTGTCGCGGCACGCCAACGCCTTCATCCGCCCGTCGCCGGGCGGCGACACGCTCGGCGGCGTCGCCAGCCGCACGCGCGAGGCGCTGCTGCTGTGCGAAGCGGCCGGCTTCGACGTCGTCCTGGTCGAGACCATCGGCACCGGCCAGTCGGAGATCGCCGTGCACGGCATGGTCGACTTCTTCCTCGTGTTGCTGTCGCCGGCCGCCGGCGACGAGCTGCAGGGCATCAAGCGCGGCGTGATGGAACTCGCCGACGGCGTGCTGGTGCACAAGGCTGACGGCGACCTCGCTCCGGCCGCCGACCGCGCCGCGCAACAGTGCCTGCTGGCGATGCGCGTGCTGCACAGCGGCGACGCCGCGCCGCCGCCGGTCGTCATCGGCAGCTCGGTCAGCGGCCGGGGCCTCGACGAGCTCTGGCGCGCGATCGAGGCAAGCGCCGCCGCGGCGCAGGCCAGCGGCGCATTCACCGCGCGCCGCAGCAGGCAGGCGGCCGCGTGGCTCGAACAGACAGTCAAGGACCGGTTGCTCGCCGAGTTCCTCGGCGACCCGCAGCTCGCAAAGGCGCTGCATCGCGCCGAGGCCGACGTCGCCGCCGGCCGCGCCCTGCCGGGCGCCGCCGCGCGGGCCGTGCTGGCCTTGCGTCGTCGCGGCTAGGAGCCTGCGCGCGGGACGCGCGCCGGGCGGCGTCCGCTACTTCGCCTTCTCGGACTGATCCCAGGCCACCGACTGGCGGTAGACCTGCGCGCCGCCGAAGTTCTGCACCCAGTAGCGGCCGTCGTTGCCGATGCCGACCTCGTGGTGGCTCGGGTCGAGCAGGTTGCGATGGTGGCCGCTCGACCGGCACCACGCGTCGTGCGCTCCCTGCGCGCCGTCGACGAGCGCGATGTTCTCGCTCGCGCCCCTGTCGTAGCCGGCGAGGCGCATGCGGTCGAACGGCGTGGTGCGACCCGGCGTCGGTGATTGGTGCGCGAAGTAGCCGAGCTTCGACATCTCCTCGGCGTGCCCCTGCGCCGCCGTGCAGATGACCGGCACGATCGCCAACGGCCGGTGGCGGAACATCGCGCGGTAGTCGTTGGTGACCTTGAGCTGCTCGCGCTGCGACGACATCAACGTGCGACCGACGATGCCGTTGTAGCGGTCGATGCGAAGCCACTCCTCCCACTGCGTCTGCTCCTCGGCCGTCAGGCTGAGCTCGCGCACCGTGACCTTCTTGCCCGACGGCAGCGCGCGGAGCCAGGCCAGCCGCGCCATCGTCGCGTCGTCGCCGTCGCCGAGATCGGCGAGTCGCGCGGCCAGCCAGTCGATGCGCTCGAGGTCGGTCTGCAGCGACGTCGGCACGGTCAGGCTGAGCTTCTGGTCGTTCCACAGCGCGCGCAGCGCGGCGACGCGGCGGTTGACCTCGGCCTGCACGCGGATGTACTCGGCGTAGCGGTCGGACGACACCGCCGGTGGCTTGTACGGGTAGAAGTACTTCACCTCGTCGTAGATCAGGTCGCGGGCGTGCTGCCGCGCGGCGTCGAGCGCCTGCCGCGCCGCGATCAGCTTGTCGTGGTCCTTGCGCCAGGACGCGCGGTCGTAGTTGCCCGCGAGGACCGTCAGCTGCTTCTTCATCGCCGCGGCGAGCGCCTGCACGGCCTCGGGGCCGGCGGCCATCGACTCGCCCCACAGGTCAGTGCGCGCCTTGGGATTGCGATCGCGCAGGGCACCGTCGAGCCGCGCGCGCAGCGCCACCGCCTGCTTCTGGATCTCCACCGACTTCGCCGACGTGAAGCCGTCCTTGGTGACCGTGTACCCGCCGGCCGTGAGCGGTTCGCCGCGGCCGCGCGCGATGACGCGATCGGCCCCCTCCTTCAGCTCCGGCTCGGCCTTGAGCGCCCTGAGCAACGCCGTCTCGGCGGCTGCCGGCGTCGCCTTCCGGTACAAGAGCGCCGCGGCGCCAAGCGCCGCGTCACCGCGCGGCTTCATCTGGTAAGCGAGCGCGCTGACGCCCTCCGGCGCGACGTCGAGCCAGCCGATGTGACGGCCATCGGCGGCGAGCACGAGCTGCGCCCCTTCGACCGACTGCAACGCCGCCTTGCCGCCGGCAACGAGCGTCGTCTCCAGCTTAGCGCCGCCGCGCAGCGCATCGGCGACGGCGACGTGCCACGCCGCGAACAGCGCCGCTTCCTCGGCGCGCGCGAGCAAGCGGCCGGCGAACGCCGCGTCCCGCGTGCGCACGGCGTCCGCCGCGGCGCGCAAGCGGTCGGCCGTGCGCTCGAAGTCGCCGGCTTCCTCAGCCTGGCGCACCTGGTCGAGCAGTCCGCGCATGGCCGCGAGGCTGGTCACGCCGGCGGCGGTGGCCGCCGGCGTGACGCCAGCAGCCGCTGGCGCATTGGCCAACAGCGTCGCCGGCATACCGCCAGTTGGCGCCGCCGCGGCGGTCTCGTACGCGCGGATGCGTTCGTCGAGCGCCATGAAGTCGCCGCTGGGCGGAAACCGGTGCCGGACTGCGTGCAGCATCTTGGCGGCTTCACGCGCGTCACCGCGCGCCTCGTCGGCCGCTTCGGCCAGCGTCTTCTCCATCGCCGCCTTGGCCTGCATGCGCACTTCGGCGATCTGAGACTCGACCACGCGCAGAGCCGCGGTGTCATCCTGTTCGCCGAGGCTCGCCTGCAGCAGCGTGAGCGCAGGCGCGAACAAGCCCGCCTTGGCGAGCTTCGTCGCCTCCGCCGGGTCGGACTTGCGCGTCGCTTCGATCGTCGCCGGCGCCGGCGCGGCCGACGGCTGCGCCAGCTTCGACAGGTCGGCGACAGGCGGCACGTTGGCGGCCGGCGCGTCATCGCCGACGTCCGCCTCCGCAGGCGCGTTGGCGCCCTTTGGCTTCAGCGCGTACGTCGCGCGCAGGTTGCCGCGCACGCGGCGCGCGCCAATGCGCTGTTCGGGACGACCGGCCTGTTCGAGTTGCTGCAATTCCTCGATCCACTGCTTGTAGTTGCGCGGGTCGGCAGGATCGACGATCTGCCGACGCAACTCCTCCTCGGCAATGCTGGCGGCAGCGATCGCGTCGCGCAGAGGCTGCAGCAACTGGAGGCGGCCGTCGGTCGCATCGGCCCATTGCTGCGCCAACTGATCGAGCTTGGCGGTGGCGTCATCGAGCTTGCCCGTCTCGAGCATGCGGCGGGCGATGGCCACCTGATCGCGCAGTTCCTGCTGCGGATCGCCGCCGAGCGCCGCAAAGGCCGCGAGCGCGACGATGACGATGCCGGCTGCCGCGAGCATGAGCCAATTCGTGCGCGGCGTCGGCGCGGTCTCGCGGCGCGGCCGCGACGCCAGCGCGGGCGCCGGCTCGTTCGGCGCTTGCGTCGCAGCCGGCGCGGCGACGGCGCGACCGAGCACCAGGTAGCTGCCGCCAATCTCGATGCGATCGCCAAGCTGCAGGTCGACGGCGTCAACCGACTTGCCGTTGACCTTGACAGGCACGAGCGCGACGAGGCGGACGCCGTCGCCGGTCGATTCGAAGCGGGCGTGCTCGGCGGCCGCGCCCGCCGCTTGCAGGGCGATCCCCGCGGCGCTGCTGCTGCCGACCGTGGTCGTCGGACCGGCGAGCGGGTGCTGGAAGAACTTGCCGTCGTCGAGGATCTGCAGCGTGAACATGGCGGTCGCGAAGCCGCAAGGGGTCGCCGCGGCGTCAGCTGCCAGATCCTAGACATGAGCGTCCTTAGCGTCACGCCCCACGCCCGCGCCGCGATGTCATGCGTCGACGCGCCGCCACAGCGAGCCGTCGCGCGAGCGCGCGGCGCTTCACCATCGTTGACGTCGGCGGTCAGTACAGCAGCCGCGTCTTGATGCTGCTCGGCAACGCGGCGATGCGGTCGCGCACCGCGTCGGACAGCTCCCGGTCGATGTCCATGACCAGGTACCCAACGTCCTTCGTGGTGCCAAGTTGCTGGGCCTCGATGTTCGCCCCCAGTTCGCTGACGATCGCGGTGACCGACGCCAGCACACCGGGCACGTTGCAATGGATGTCGAGCAGCCGGTGCGTGCCCTCGCGCGGCGGCAGGCTGATCTGCGGGAAGTTGACCGCGCTTTCGGTGACGCCTCGATCGATGAACGCAACCAGCGCATTGGCGACCTCGATGCCGATGTTGCGCTGCGCTTCCTCGGTGTTGCCGCCGACGTGCGGCGTCAGGATCACGTTGGGCAGGCCGGCCAACTCGCTGCGCCACTCGGCCTGCGTCGGCGTCGGCTCCTGCGGGAAGACGTCGAGCGCTGCGCCGCCGAGCTTGCCGGCGCGCAACGCCGCGCACAGCGCGTCGACCGCGACGATGCTGCCGCGGCTGAGGTTGAGCAGATAGCTGCCCGCCTTCATGCGCGCGATCTGCGGCGCGCCGACCATGCCGCGCGTCAGCTGCGTCTCGGGCACGTGCAGCGACACGAAGTCGGCTTCATCGAGCAGCTGCTCGATCGTCGACAGCGGCTTCGCGAGGCCGAGCGGCAGCTTGCGCTGGATGTCGAAGAACAGCACGCGCATGCCGAAGGCCTCGGCGAGCAGGCCCACCTGCTGGCCGATGTGGCCGTAGCCGACGAGGCCGATCGTGCGGCCGCGGACCTCGTGCGCGCCGGCGAGCGACTTGTCCCACTGGCCGTGGTGCAGCTTGCCGCTCTTGTCGCCGAGGCGCCGGGCCAGCGCGATCACGCAGCCCATCGTCAACTCGGCGACCGAGCGCGTGCTGGCGTGCGGCGCGTTGAACACCGGGACGCCGCGGCGCGCGGCGGCGTCGATCTCGACCTGGTCGGTGCCGACCGAGAAGCAGCCGACGGCCATCAGCTTGCCGCCGAGCGCCAGCTGCGCGGCGCGCAGCTTGGTGCGGGAACGCAGGCCGACGACGTGCGCGTCCTTGAGCACCGCGGCGAGCTCGTCGCCTTCGAGCGCCTTCTCGATCACGTCGACCGTGTAGCCGGCGGCCGTCAGGGTATCGCGCGCCGCCGGATGGATGCTCTCGAGCAGCGCGATGCGGATCTTGTGGCGCGGGTACGACGTGCGGGACATACGGGGCGCGACGCTACGCGGCGGGCGTCGGTCAGACCAGAGGCGATCGCCGAGCGCTACTTGGCGACAGCGCCGCCAGCCACGGCGGCGACCTCGTCCGCGAACGGCACGGAGCCGCTGCCATCCTTCTTCGTCGGCATGACGGCGCCGCGTTCGCGCAGTAGCGCGCCGAGCTGGTCGGCGAGTGCGCGCACGCGCGCCGGCTCGCGCCGGGACAGGTCGTTCTTCTCGCCGACGTCGGCGACGACGTCGAACAGCTCGAGCCGGCCATCGGCGTGATGGTGGACGAGCTTGTGGTCGCCGACGCGGATCGCGCTCCACGGCGGCTGGCCGGAGTAGTGGTGCGGGTAGTGCCAGACCAACGGCCGCGCCGATGCGCCGGCTGCTGCCCCTTCGCCGCGCAACGCCGGCGCGAAGGACACGCCGTCGACCTGCTGCACGACGCGCCCGTTCCAGTCGACGCCGGCGACGTCGAGCACCGTCGCGAAGACGTCCTCGACGACGACCGGCTGCGCCACCACGCCGCCCGCCGCCGCCACGCCCGGCCAGCGCGCCAACATCGGCACGCGCACGCCGCCTTCGTACGGCGTCAGCTTGTGGCCGCGCAGCGGCAGGTTGCGCGGGCACTGTGATGGCGAGCCGTTGTCCGACAGGAACAGCACGACGGTGTCCTGCGCGAGGTCGAGGCGATCGAGCGCGTCGAGCACGTCGCCGAGCGAGTGGTCCATGCCTTCGATCATCGACGCGAGCGTCGCCTGGAACGGCGTCATGCCGATCTCGTCGTACTTGGCGCGGAAGCGCGCGTCGTCCTCCCACGGCGAGTGGATCGCATAGTGCGACAGGTGCAGGAAGAACGGCGCGCCATCGCGCGCGGCGCGTTCGAGCTCGGCGATCGCCTCGCGCGTCAGCGCCTCGGTCAGGTTGACGTCGGTGCCGTGGTACTTGCCGAGGCCCGGCACATCCCAGACGGCGTCGTCCTTGCGCCCCGTCGACGAGTAGTTGCGCGTCCCTAGATAGCTGCCCGGCGCGCCGGCGGCGTGGCCGGCGACGTTGACGTCGAAGCCGAGCGTTGTCGGATCGGCGCCAGGCGTGCCGATCGCGCCGAAGTGCGCCTTGCCGACGTGGATCGTGCGGTAGCCCGCGTCGCGCAGCAGCGCCGGCAGCGGCGTCGCCGCCACGGCGCGCGCGTGTGGTCGGGACGGCACGGTCATGCCGTTGACGCGCCAATCCGGCGGCAGCAGCGTCGGATGCGCGTTGTCCGGCGACACGTTCTGGCGCAGCGTCCAGTTGGTGACGCCGTGGCGCGCGACGTTCATGCCGGTCAGCAGCGAGACGCGCGTCGGCGAGCAGACCGCCGAGGCGTACGCCTGCGGGAACTTCACGCCCTGCGCCGCCAAGCGCTCCATGGCCGGCGTGCGATAGACGCGGTTGAGTTCGCTTGCCTTGGCCTGGAACGGCACCGACGTCTCCTGCGTGCCCATGTCGTCGACGAGGAACACGACGACGTTCGGCGGCTTCACCCTCGGCGCAGGGGCGGGTGCTGGCGCGGGCGCGCCGCAGGCGGCAGCGAACACGGCGAACAGGGCGAGGCGGGCGGCGCCGACGCGGCGAGACGGCATGACGCAAGGGTAGCGAGTCGACCTGGCAAGCCGCCACGGGCACAGCAGCCGCGACGGCGCGCAGCGGCTCACGCGCCGTCGAGGCGCACGGTGCCAAGCCGGTCGCCCGGATCGCAGAAGTCGCCAAGCAGGCCGCACAGGCGCTTGACCAGCGGGTCGGTGTAGGCGTCGTAATAACGCTGGTTGTGCGGGCCGACGCCGTGCTCGGCCGAGTAGCTGCCGTCGTAACCATTCACCGCGAGTTCGTAGACGCGCGGCTGCAGCGCTGCGACCACGTCGGCGTACGGCACGCCGACGGCGTCCTCGCGCCACACGAGATTGAGGTGCGTGCCGCCGTCGCCCCAGTGGCCGTAGTCGCACAACCGCACCGCCGGCCAGTCGGCGGCGAGCAGCGCCTCGACGTCGTCGGTGAAGCGCGGCAGCAGCGAACGCGGCACCGAGATGTCGAACGCCAGCATGCGGCCTTCGCTGCGCAGGCTCTCGCTGATGTGGTGGCGCATCGCCCAGAACTCGTCGGCTTTGCCAACCAGCACGTCGAGCACGGCGTCGCCGGCGGTCTCCAAGAACGCGCCAAGGCGCGCTTCGAGGACTGCTTCGAGCGCCAGCGCGTCGGCCGGCAGCGTCGACGCCAGCTCGACCAGCACGGCGTAGCGCGGCAGCTCGGCGAACGGCTTGCGCAGGTTGGACTGGTGCGCGAACACGGCGGCGAGCGCCTTGTCGCTCATCACTTCGAAGGCGCTGAGCACGTCGCCGAGCTCGCCTTCGAGCGCGCCGAGCAGCGCCAGCACGGCGTCGCCGTCGCGACAGGCGACCAGCGCGGTCGCGCGCTGCTTGGGCAACGGCGCGCACTGCAGCACCGCCTGCGTCACCACGCCGAACACGCCGGTCGTGCCGACGAACAGCTGTTTCGCGTCGAGGCCGGTGTTGTTCTTGCGCAGGCGGTTGGGCAGCGCCAGCACGCGGCCGTCGCCGAGCACGACCTCGAGGCCGAGCAGGTTGTGGCGCACGTCGCCGTACTTCAAGAGCCGCGTGCCGCCGGTGTTGGTCGCCACCATCGCGCCGATCTGCGGGTCGGCGCCGAGATCGACGGGGAACCAGAAGCCGTTCTGCGCCAGCCGTTCGTTGAGCTGGCTCAGCAGCACGCCGCCGTCGACGCGCACCGTGCGGCCGCGGACGTCGACGTCGACGATCTGGTTGAGCCGTTCGAGCGACAGCACCACCATCGCGCCGCTGGCGTCGGGCGTCGACGCGGCGACGAGGCCGGTGTTGGCGCCCTGCGGCACGACGCGGACGCCGTGCCGGCCGCAGACCTGCAGCGCCGTCGCCACCTCGGCGGTCGACGCCGGCCGCACGACACAGCGCGCCGCGCCCTTGCCGTAGCGCCAGCCGGTCTCGAAGCGCGCGCGGTCGGTCGGGCTCGTCAGCACGCCGCGCTCGCCGAGCGCGGCCAGCAGGTCGTCGATCAGGGCATCAGCGGCCATGGCGTGTTCCTACCCGAGCGCGCGCGCGACCGCCACGGCGGTCAGCGGCTCGCGGGTTCGGCGAGGAAGGGCGCGAGAACGAACGTCGTGGCAGGAGCGAGCTGCGTCATCCCGGATCCTCCGGCGTGCGCGTTCCCGTGGTCGGCGATCCAGCGGACGGCACGCACGCTCGTTGCCGCGGTCGCTCGCCGCTCACCGCGCCGTCGTCATGCCGAAGATCGCCGTGGCGTTGCCGCTGTCGAAGCGCAGGTCGAGCACGCCCGGGGCCTCCTCGGCGCGGCTGATGAATTCGTGGAAGCTGCCCGGCACCGTGCGCGTCACCAGGCTGCCGTCGGCGTCGACGAACAGGCGTTCGATCCGTGCGGCGCGGAACGCCGTCTGGCGCACGCGGCCGCTGCGGCTGACCTCGACGTCGGGCTTCACCGGCCGGCCGCGGCGGCGCTGGTCGGCGGCGGTGGCGACGACGTCGTCGACGCGGTCGGTGGCGTGGTTGAAGGCGTTGCCCTCGGTCGCGACCCACGCCATCTCCGGCGACTCGGCGAGCAGCGCTTCGTAGTCGCTGACGCGCGGCTCCTGATGCTGGCGGTCGAAGCAGCAGACGAGGTTGGGCAGCAGCTGGCAGGCGTCGTCGAACGGCAACTCGCCGCGCGCAGAGAGGTCGGCGAGCATCGCCTTGCTGGCGAGCGGCAGCGGATCGCGCGAGCCGCCGACGACGCGCGCGACGGCACCTTGGAACGCCGGGCTGAAGCGCTCGGGGTGCAGTTCGCTGACGAAGAACTGCGCGATCGCGGTCGGCAGGTCGCGGTGCGCGAAGGCGCGGCCGGTCATGCCGAGGCGGTCGAGCGGGTAGACGCCGGCGACGGCGAAGCCGAGCGGCTCGAGGATGCGGGCGAACGCGGCGATGCCGCCGGGCAAGGCGCCGCAGTCGGTCGCGACCGTGCGCAGCGCCCCGTGGTCGAACACCAGCTTGCGGCCGGCGCGGGCGGCGTCGCCGACGTAGGCCTGCGCCATCGGCACGCGGCGGGTGACGTCCTCGAACAGCAGCATGGTCAGCGCCTGCGCCAGCTCGGCCCGCGCGACCACGCCGCGGCGGGGCTGCAGCAGGGTCGGGTGCACGGTCAGGACCTCGAACAGGCGCACGGTGCGGGCGGTGCCGACGGTGCGGTCGAGCAGGGCCCAGAGGGCCGTTTCATGAAGGTTGATCATGGTCAGCAGTACTTCGTGCGTGGCGGCGGCGGGCACACAGCCGTTGTTGCTTCGGCAAAACACTAGGTGAATGACGCAGGAAGGCGAGCTGGGCGGCCTCGACTTCTCTGCATGAGTTGTTGAGTTATACTCATCATGTGGCCCGAACCCTCCCCACCACCGCCGCCTTGCAAGCCTTCGAGTCGGCGGCCTACCACGGCAGCGTCACCGCCGCCGCCCGCGAACTCAGCCTGACCCAGGGCGCGATCAGCCGGCAGATCCAGGCGCTCGAGCAGCGCCTCGGCGTCGAGTTGTTCCGGCGCGAGCGGCAGCGCATCCGCCTGACCGCCGTCGGCGAGCGCTACCTGCAGCACGTGCGCGGCGCCTTCGACCGGCTGGAGGCAGCGGCGCTGGAGCTGCGGACGCTGCGCCGCGGCGGCGGCGTGCTGCAGCTCGCCATCCTGCCGACCTACGGCACGCGCTGGCTGATCCCCCGCTTCCCCGGCTTCGTCGCCGCGCACCCGGACATCGAGGTGCACTTCACCACGCGCCTGCTGCCGTTCGACTTCAGTGGCGCCGACCTCGACGCCGCGATCCACCACGGCGACGCGCACTGGCCCGGCGCGCAGCTCGACAAGCTGATGGACGAGGACGTCGTGCTGGTGTGCAACGCCGGCTACCGCGACCGGCTCGGCCTGCAACGCCCCGACGACCTGCGGCGCGCGACGCTGCTGCAGATGGCGACGCGGCCGCACGCCTTCGACGAATGGCTCAAGCAGAGGGGCGCCGCGGGCGTCGACGGCCGCCGCGGCCCGCGCTTCGAGCACCACCAGATGGTGCTGCAGGCGGCGATCGCCGGGCTCGGCGTCGCCGTGCTGCCGACCTTCGTGTGCGCCGGCGAACTGGCGAACGGCGAAGTCGTCGAGGCGATCGCCGACAGCAAGCTCGCGACCGGCAAGAGCTACTTCCTGGCGCGACCGGAAGGCCGCGCCGAGCTGCCGGCGCTGACGGCGTTCCGCCGCTGGCTGCTGGCGGCGCACGGGCAGACGGCGCCGGCCGAAGGGTAGGGTTGCGCGGCAATGCCCGCCCAAGCCGTCTACCTCGCCACCTTCACCTTCGGGCGCCTCGATGGCCGGCGCGCGCTCGCGCCGCTCGAGGCGCGGATCGGCGAACGGCGCCTGACCGGCCGCTTCCCGCTGGCGCTCGCGCTGTCCAGGCTGCTGGTGGAAGCTTCGTTCCGGACGTTCGAGCGCTGGTTCCTGCGCCGCAAGGGCCGCTGGGCCCGCTGAAGCTCGCGCGCGCCTCGACCGGACGCAGCCGCCGCGCTTCTATGGTCGCCCCGCCATGAGGCACGAAGTGCGCAAGATCCCGCCGGCGCCGCGGCTGGTCCGCTGGGGCCCGCTACTAGCGCACCGCTGGCCGCTGGCGATCACTGGCGCGCTGCTCGTCGTGTGTGGGACGCTGGTCGCGTGGCTGATGTTCCTGCAGTCCGGCGGCAAGCCGTCGGACGCCGCCCGCCTCGACCAGGGCCCGATCGCCGTCGCCGACGGCACGCTGACGCTGGTCTCGCCACCACGGCTGTTCCCCGACGGCAGCCAGCGCCAGGAGGTGCGCTACGAGTTCCGCGTGCGGGGCGTGCGCCTCGTCGGCGGTTGCTTCCTTGCCCCGGGCGAACGCAAGGTCGGCGACGCATGCGCGGTCGAGTACCTGCCTGCGGACCCCAACCGCAGCCGTGTGCGCGGCGGCACGCTGCACCTGGAGCACGACTGGCTGCGCGCGCGATTCTGGCTCGCCGCCGTGACGCTCCCTGGCGGACTGCTCCTGCTTGGCTGGCTGACCGGCGTGTTCCAACTGCGGCAGGTGCTCGTGAACGGCGACGCGGCGATCGGGCTCGTGCACCGCGTGCGCCGCGTCGGCTGGCTGCTGCCGGAAATGCTGGCGGTCGACTACACCTTCCGCGACCACCACGCGGCGGTGCGCCGCGGCCGCCATTGGGTGCGCGCGCACGGCGAACTTGGCGCGCGTTTGTTGTGGATGATGGCGGCTGAGCGGTACGAGGAACTGCCCGTGCTGCACGATCGCCGCTTCCCGCACTGGAACCGCATGCTGCTGCCGCAGGACTTCCTGCCGCATGCGCTGAGCGGCAGCGGCGTCGACTTCGATCTGCCGGCGGGGCCCGCCGCGTGAGCGACCTCGATGTCAACGGCCTGCTCGGACCGGAGGGCCCGATCGCGCGCCGGCTGCCGGAGTTCGAGGCGCGGCCGCAGCAGATCGCGCTCGCGAAGGCCGTCGAGACGGCGCTGCGCGAGCGCCGCCACCTGATCGCCGAGGCCGGCACCGGCACCGGCAAGTCGTTCGCCTACCTGCTGCCGGCGGCCGTGCACGCCGACGCGCACCAGGGCGAGGGCCCGATCGTGGTGTCGACGCGCACGATCGCGCTGCAGGAACAACTGGAGCACAAGGATCTGCCGTTCCTGCACGCGGTGCTGCCATTCGAGTGGAGTTCGGTGACCGCGATCGGCCGCAACAACTACGTCTGCCTGCGGCGCATGCACCAGGCCGAGCGCGAGCAGGAACTGCTCGACGACCCGGAGAAGCACGCCCAGTTGCGGCGCATCGTCGACTGGTCGCTGGCGACCAAGGAAGGCACACGCCAGGAGCTCGACTTCCAGCCGCTGCCGGAGGTCTGGGAAGCGGTGCAGGCCGAGCACGGCAACTGCCTGAACCGCGCCTGCAAGCACTACGACCACTGCCACTGGCAGCGCGCGCGCCGACGCATGCAGACGGCGCAGGTGCTGATCGTCAACCACGCGCTGTACTTCGCCGATCTAGCGTTGCGCATCGCCGGCGCGTCGTACCTGCCGCCGCATCGCGTCGTGATCTTCGACGAGGCGCACCACCTCGAACGCACCGCCACCGAAAGCCTCGGCCTGCGCATCAGCCGCTCGACCGTCGGCTGGCACCTGCGCCGCCTGCACGGCCGCCGCAACGCCCGCAGCCTGCTGGCGCGCCACGGCACTCAGGCGGCGATGCTGTTGTGGGAGGAAGCGCACCAACACAGCGAGTCGTTCTTCACCGACCTCGACGACCGGCTGCAGCGCGGTGGCAAGGAAGAGGGCCTGCCGCTGCACGAGGAAGCGATCGAGGAGCCGCTGTCGCCGGCGCTGCGCGCGCTGAGCATGGAGCTCGGCCAGTCGGCTGTGCGCGCGACGGCAGTCGACGCACAGATGGAGCTGCAGGCGCGCGCCAACGGCCTCGATGCGCTGTGCGCGACGCTGCGCGCGCTGTGCACGCACAACCCGGAGTCGCCAACACCGCTGGTGCGCTGGATCGAGCCGGGCCGGCACGGCGCGCAACTGTGCGGCGCGCCGCTCGACGTGTCGGCGGCGCTGCGCCAGCACCTGTTCACCAACGGTCCGACGGCGATCCTGACCTCGGCGACGCTCGGCGTGCCCGACGACGGCGAGTTCCGCTGGCTGCGCCAGCAGCTCGGCATCGACAAGGCCGACACGCTGCGCGTCGGCTCGCCGTTCGACTACGACCGCGCGGTGCAGATGGCGATCCCGGAGGCGATGCCTGATCCGAGCGACGCGACGGCGTACCGCGCCGCGGTGGTCGAGCAGTGCGAGCGGCACGTGCTGGCGAATGGCGGCCGCGCGCTGATCCTGTGCACCTCGTGGGATCTCGTGCGCGGGGTCGCCGCGCACCTGCGGCCGGCGTTGGCCATGGCAGGCATCGAACTGCTGGTGCAGGGCGAAGGGCCGCTGCAGAAGCTGCTGGAGCGCAAGCGCGCCGAGCCGACCTCGGTGCTGATCGGCACCGACACGCTGTGGGAAGGCATCGACCTGCGCGGCGACGCGCTGACGCTGGTGATCATCGCCAAGCTGCCGTTCGCGAGCCCCGGGCACCCGCTGGTGCAGGCGCGGTTGGCGCTGATCAAGCAGCAGGGGCGCGATCCATTCGGGGAGCATTCGCTGCCCGAGGCGATCCTGAAGTTCCGGCAGGGCTTCGGACGGTTGATCCGCAGCGCGCAGGACCGCGGCAAGGTCGTGGTGCTCGACCCGCGGGTGCGGACGAAGGGGTATGGGCGGAAGTTCCTCGCGGCGCTGCCGTTCTCGGAGGGGCACGATCCGACGGGCTGAAGGACGCTCCGGATCGGCGAGCGCGTCGGGGGGTCTGTGGCGCTCCAACTTGGAACGCTGGTCGACGCGTGTCCATCGCGCTCCAACTTGGAACGCTAGTCGACGCGACTTCCGTTCCCTGTCCCTCCCAGCCCTTCAACGCCCTAGCCGCTGCGGTTGGCGTCGCCGTTGCGCCCAAGAGGCATCTGACCCCGTGTCCAAACCGCTCCGACTTGGCCCGTCGGTCGCCGCGACACGCGTGAAGTTCGCCGCGTCGCGGACGAACGGCATGACAGCCGGCCCGCCCGCCCGCCCCGCCTCTCCGCCACACCCGGCCAGAAACCCTCCGTGCACCAATGCGACTCCAACCTCACCCCAGCCACTCCGAAGGCCTGGGAAGAAGGAGATCCAATGCAACCGCAGCCGGAACCGGAACCGTTCCAACGCAGCACGGCATCGAGCGGCTCCGCGAGTCTCAACCGAGCCACCACGCAACCCGAGTCCCGAGTCCCAAGCCCCGAGTCCCAAGTCCAGCACTTCGGCGTCACACCGGCGGCCGGCAAGGTCGGCGACATGGACGCGATCGTGCGCGAACTCGACCGCGCGGCGAAGGTGATCACGCTGTGAGCCGCGCGCCTTTCTGCGCCGGCGCCGGACCGCTCAGCCGCCGCTCGGGAAGAAGCGCTTGAGCCGCAGGATCGGCGCCTCGAACAGCCGCCAGCTGATCGCCGCGACGAGCCAACTGCCGCACAGGCAGCACAGCCCCAGCAACGCCGCGATCGCCTGCGCCGGCAACACGCTGGCGATCGTCTGCTTTGTGCCATCGGGCAGCGCCAGCACGCCGCGGGTCAGCACGTCGAGCACGAGGAAGTGCACGAGGTAGACGCAGTAGCTCACCTGCCCGAGCGCGCGCAGCGACGCAAAGCGGCACACCGACGCCACGAGCCCGGGCTGGCGCGCGAGGGTGAGCAAGCCGACCGCGAACGCTAGCGCCGCCAGCAGACCCCAGCGCTGCATCGGGATCGCCGGGGGGAACGAGGCGCCGGTCAGCCGTGCGATCGCCAGCAGGCCGCCGAAGCCGAGCCACGCGCACGCGACGCCAAACCAGCGCGGCGGCGGCGGGACCAACGCCAGCAGCGCGCCGGCGGCGAGCGTGTCGAGCCGGCACGGCGTCAGGAAGTGCGTCGTCTGCAACCCGCCAGCCAGCAGCCCCAGGCGCAACGCGGTCGCGACGACGATGGTCGCGATGCAGACGCGCGCCAGGGCCCGTCGCGAGCACAGCCAGACGACCGTCGGCCACACGAGATAGAACTGCTCCTCGATCGCCAGCGACCACGTGATCAGCCGCGCCGGATCCAACGTGCCTTCGCCGCACAGCGCGTAGCGGACGTTCTGGTAGTACAGCAGGTAAGAGGCCTTCTCCGCCCCGGTCGTCGCCGGCCGGTCGAGCGCGAACAGCAGCAGCCCGACGACGAGGTAGTACAGCGGGAAGATGCGCAGGACCCGCCGTGCGTAGAAGTTGCGGAAGTACCCCGGCGCGCCCTTGGTGCGCAGCAGGATGCCGGTGATCAAGAAGCCGCTGAGCACGAAGAACACGTCGACGCCGCACCAGCCGAGCAGCGCGAACGTCGGGTACAAGTCGGTCGGGGCCGGACGCACGGCGCCGAGCAGCCCGACGTCGAGGAACATCGCGTGGAACGCGACCACCGCGAGGATCGCGAAGCCGCGCAGGCCGTCGAGCGCGTCGAGGCGCGCCGGCTCGGCTGTGGGCAGGCACACGTACGCCATGCTCAGACCGGCTCGGGGTCGTAGGCGAGTTCGCGGACCGAGACCGTGCGCCGCTCGGCGTCGAACGTCAGACAGCGGTCGTGCGGCAGCGAGTAGACATGCAGCGTCACGGTGACGTCGCCGCCCGGGCTCGCGGGATTGCCGAGGCGATGGATCGCGCGCACGCGGTCGGCGGTGGCGACGGCGCCGACCGCGCTGATCACGCCAGCGCCGGTGAGCTCGAGGCCGACGTTGCCGCCGCGGTCGCCAACCTCGCCGGCGACGCCAGCGTCGGGCAGCGAGCCACCGGGCACCTGCCTGAAGGTCTCCTCGGCGATCTGGCCGCGCACCAGCCGCACCCAGCCGCAGTTGCCGGCGTGGTTGTGGATCGGCGTGAACTGGCCCGGCGCCCAGGTCAGCGCCATGACGTCGAACCAGCGGCTACGGTGCACCTTGCGGCGCGCGTACTTGTGCGGCAGCGTGCCGACGAAACGCTGCAGTTCGCGTTCGTCGAGAGTTCCGTCGGCGAGGATCGCCTCGACCGCCGGCACCGTGACGCCGCCGGGTGGCAGCGCTTCGAGCCGGTCGATCAGGGTCTGCAGACGGACGAGGGGCATGCGCGGATCGTGCCCGCGGCGGGCCGCCGCGACCAGGGGGTCGTCGGCGGACTCGCGCCGGTCACGCGCCGTACTGCTTGATGGCAGCGTCCAGGCGCGGCAGCACGGCCTTGATGTAGAGCGCGACCGCGGCGGCGGCGCCGGCGATCACCAGGAAGAACAGCGTCGGCGGCATCGCCCCCTGCAGCACGCCGAGGAAGCCGGAGAACTTGTTGCCGACCGCCGTGGCGAAGAACCAGCCGCCCATCGTCAGACCGACAAAGCGCTTGGGGCTCAGCTTGGTGACCAGCGACAGCGCCATCGGCGACAGGCACAACTCGCCCACCGTGACGATCGCGTAGAAGCCCATCAGCCAGAGACCGCTGACCTTCGCCGCGCCGTCGCCGGAAACGGAGCCCGCGAGCGCCATGAACAGCGCCGACAGCGCCGTGATGACCATGCCGGCGAGGATCTTGCGCGCCGTGCTGAAGTCGACGCCGCGCTGCATCATGCGCGCGAACGCGATCATCACCACCGGCGTCATCAGGATGACCCACAGCGCGTTCCACGACTGGTAGAGCTCGCTGTTGGCCGTGCGCAGGTACTGGCCCGGCGGCAGCGTCGGCGGGTTGCCGGCGTACAGCGCGTCGAAGGCGTCCTGGGTGACGAGATACGCGGCGAAGCGCGCGCCGCCGTCGGCGCGCACGAACGCGACGCGCTGGGTCGCCGACGCGCCGCCGTCGACGGTCACCGAGACCATCGGCAAGCCGTGCGAGTCGACGTCCTCCTTGACCGTGACCTTGGGGAACACGTCGCAGGCGAAGCGCTTCCACGCCTTCTGCTCAGCGGTCAGTTCGCCCTGCAGCGGCAGCGCCTCGACGGCGACGTCGGCCGGCAACTTGGCGCGCAGCTCGGCGAGGCTGGCGTCGTCGAGGCGCTTCTGGCCGAACATGCGCGCCTGCGCCAGCGTCGCGATCGGCAGCAGCGTCGACTTCGCCGGGCGCGGCACGTCGGCGGCGGCGTTGCCGTAGTAGCCGGGGTAGGCCTCGCCGGCGAACACCGTCTTGCCGTTGACGACCACGCTGTCGGCGACGGCGACGACCGGGTCCTTCTGGCCGAGGTGGCGCGCCGTGGTGTCGTTGGCCCACGTCGTCATGGCGCTGCCGTTGAGGTGCAGCACCATGAAGAACGTGCCGCCGGCGAGGTAGATCGGCATCAGCGCCTTGAGGCCCGGCCGCTCCGCCGGCTCGGCGCGCTGCGACAGGCGCGCGAAGAACAGCAGGATCGGGATCGCGCCGATCAGGAAGCCGAAGTCGGTCGGCTTGACCAGCTTGGTCAGGCCGCCCGGCAGCACGTAGACGGCGAGCGCCCAGCCGGCGACGCCGAACAGCAGCGCCGGGCCGAGGATCTTCAGCAGGATCTCGCGGAACGACGTGTCGCCGGGGTTGGTGCCCGGCGTGCGGTCGGCGCGCGCGAGCACGTTCCACGACGCGCCGAGGATCACCACCGAGAGCAGCATGCCGACGCCGGCGGCGAGGAAGACCATCTCCCACCAGAAGGCGTTGCGCATGTAGGCGACGAGGAAGTTCGCGAAGAACGCCCCGACGTTGATGCCCATGTAGAAGATGTTGAAGCCGGCGTCGCGCTTGGGGTCGCCCTTCGGGTACAGGTTGCCGACCATCGCGCTGATGTTCGGCTTGAAGAAGCCGTTGCCCATGCACAACAGCACGAGGCCGACCGGGAACGACCAGCCTTGGCCCGTGGCGAGCAGGAAGAAACCGCTCGCGAACAACAGGCCGCCGATCAGCACCGACTTGCGGTAGCCGAGGAAGCGGTCGGCGAGCAGGCCGCCGAGGTACGGCGTGAAGTACACGAACGCGAGGTAGATGCCGTAGATCTCGTTGCCGTCGGCCTTCGACCAGCCGAGGCCGCCGCTCTCGGTGTCGGTCGCGTACAGCAGCAGCACGCCGACCATCGTGTAGAAGGCGAGGCGCTCCCACATCTCGATGAAGAACAGGCGGTACAGGCCCTGCGGGTGGCCGGTGAACATTGAGCCGGGGGATTGGGCGGCGGAGGTCATGGAAGGAGCGGGGCGACGGGTACGGGGCGGGGACGGAACGAGGGAGCGGCGCGAGGGGTCGGCGTGAAACGAACGCGGCCGTCAGCGACGGCGGCGTGCGGGGTCAGGCGGCACGGCTCACTTGATGCCGTGCATCAAGCGATTGAGCGGCTTGCTGAGCACGAGCAGCACCACGCCGGCGCCGATCGCCATCCAGGTGATCGGCGTGTAGGCGGCGACGTAGCCGCTGAGCGGCGCGCCCGCGCCGGGCTCGGCCGTCGCGCCGGCGAGCGCGCTGAACAGGCCGGCGACGAGGTTGCCCATCGAGATCGACAGGAACCACGCGCCCATCACCACGCCGGTCATGTGCGCCGGCGCCAGCTTGGTCACCATCGACAGGCCGACCGGCGAGATGCACAGTTCGCCCGTCGTGTGCAGCAGGTAGACGACGAACAGGCCGACGAACATCGCCGCCGACTTCGACTCGAAGTTGTCGATCGCGAACAGCAGGAACGCGAAGCCGAGGCCGACCTGGATCAGGCCGAGGCCGAACTTCGCCGGGATCGACGGATTGCGGTTGGTGCGGTCGAGCCACACCCACAGCCACGCGAACACCGGCGCCAGCGTGATGATGTAGACCGGATTGACCGACTGGAACCACTCGAACTGGAACGAGCCGAAGTTGCCGACGTGGTCCTGCGCGAAGAAGTTGAGCGAGTTGCCGGCCTGTTCGAAGCAGGCCCAGAACAGCGCGTTGACGAACAGCAGGACGATCAGCGCCAGGATGCGCTGCATGACGACCTTGCCGAGCTTGGCGCCGGTGAACAGCAGGTAGCCGACCATCAGCGCCGACAAGACCTGCAGCAGCTTCGAAGCGACGCCCTTGTTGTCGAGCAGCAGGTAGACGAGCGGCGTCAGCGCCATGCAGGCGGCGACGACGAGCGCGACCGGGCCGACGCCCTCCTTGCCGGGCGGCGTGCCGCCCTTGCCCTGCAGCAGCGCGCCGCCGAGCCAGAACACCAGGATGCCGAGCAGCATGCCGGCGCCGGCGAGGCCGAAGCCCCAGCGGTAGTCGGGCGTGACGACGCCGTCGGCGCCGACCGTGCCCATCTGCAGCGACATCCACGCGCACACCACCGGCGCGAACAGCGCGCCGAGGTTGATACCCATGTAGAAGATCGTGAAGCCGCCGTCGCGGCGCGGATCGCCCTGCTCGTAGAGCTTGCCGACCAGCGAGCTGATGTTCGGCTTGAACAGGCCGTTGCCGACGACGACGCCGGCGAGGCCGAACAGGAACGCCGTCTCGGTCGGGATCAGCAGCGCGAACTCGCCCGCCGCCATGACGATGCCGCCGAGGATGATCGAGCGGCGGTAGCCGAGCACCTTGTCGGCGACGTAGCCGCCGAAGATGCCGGTCGCGTAGACCAGCGCGGTGAAGGCGCCGTAGGCGAGCGAGGCCTCGTCCTGCGGCTTGCCGAACTGCTGCACGACGTACAGCGCCAGCAGCGCGCGCATGCCGTAGTAGCAGAAGCGCTCCCACAGCTCGGCGAAGAACATCATGTACAGGCCGGGCGGGTGGCCCTGGGCGGGCGCGGCAGAGGCAGAGGTCACGCGGTGGCTCCTGTCGGAACGAGGGGAGAGGAAACGAGCCGGCGCACGGTAGCGCGCCGGCCCGCCCAAGGCACCGACGATGTGCGGTCGGAACGCGGCGAGACGCGCGCGCC
>Ga0194128_10001111_pt1 | contig 47680 bp, 39 predicted proteins | sample TA2KigCa65mmetaG_FD_148650 | JGI IMG/M metagenome (GOLD analysis project Ga0194128, IMG submission 148650) | Freshwater microbial communities from Lake Tanganyika, Tanzania - TA2015037 Kigoma Deep Cast 65m | ecosystem: Environmental > Aquatic > Freshwater > Lake | place: Tanzania: Lake...
GTGGTCTCCAGTCCGGCCCTTCAATGCCGGGCGATTCGAGGTTGAAACACCCCGGAGACTACGCCACTCTCAATTCCTACCAACCTCGCGACGGCACCCTGCCCCAAATTCCACTCCAAACGTCGAGGAGCCCTCTTCGCAATGTTCGGCTTTGTATCCGGACTCGACAGACCAGCTGGCAATAGAAGATATTCTAGATGGAACTGTTTTGGGAAACGAGAGGTTGCGACCGCTTGTTTCACTATGTCTATTGGATCCATCTTTTGGCTGCTCCGCAGATGAACGGCGTTTGTTTAAGGCAGTGGTCGCCTGAATAGCAGAAACCCATCTTACTATCTGGACATTCCGGATACGCACAAGAAGCAGATCGAGAAGGCACTCATTCCGATAGCTAAGGTGGCGAGGGTTTCATAAGCGTCGACTCACTCCGCCGCTTCCCCCGTTACCCCATAATCCTTCCGCGCGGTCTCCGCTGAGATCAGCCCGTCGCGCACATCGCGCGTGACCTCATCGCGTGTGCGCTTCTGCGCTGCGCCGATGCCGCCGCCGCCGGGCGTTTGCAGCACCAGGCGCTGGCCGGGCTCGATCGTCTGGGCGCCCTTGGCGCGCATGGCTTGGCCCGAGGCGAGCGTGACCTTGCCCGGCGCGCCATCCTTGCCGCCGTCGCGGCCGCGCGCGGGGTGCTCGACGCGGTCGAAGGCGGCCAGCACCTCGAAGGGCAGATTGGCGGCGCTCTCGATCTCGATCGTCTGGCCGAGGCCGCCGCGCGTTTTGCCGGCGCCGGCGCTGTCGGCGCGCAGCTCCTTCTTCCAGAAGATCAGCGGCATGATCGATTCCGCGATCTCGACCGGCGTGCCCTTGACGCCCGACGGATAGGCGGTGGCGGAGAGCCCGTCCTTGTCGGGCCGGGCGCCCGTGCCGCCATTCGAGGTCACGACGACGTTGTAGGCGTAGCGGCTGGTCGAGCCGGGCGCCGGCCCGCGCATGATGATGTTCCACAGGCAGGAGGCGCCCTCGGCCGGCACGCGCTCGGGGATCGCCTGGCGCAGGCAGCCGAACACCACGTCGGGCAGCATCTGGCCGATCACGTGGCGCAGCAGCACGGGCGCCGGCGGCTGCACGTTGAGGATCGAGTCCGGCGGGGCCGACACGGTCAGCCTTTTGAGCGAGCCGGCGTTGTTCGGGATCTTCGAGGCGACGATGCAGCCGAGGCCGAACACGGTATAGGCCGTCGTGTAGGCGATCGGCACGTTGATGCCCTTGGCGCTGGGCGTCGACGTGCCGGTGTAGTCGACATGGATGCCCTGATCCGACACGGTCAGCGCCGCCACCAGCTCGATCGGCTTGTCGTAGCCGTCGGTCGTCATCTTGTTCGTCCACGTGCCCTTGGGCAGCTTCGCGATCTCGGCCAGCACGGCGCGCTCGGAGCTGGTGCAGATGAATTCGCCCAAGGCGTCGAGATCCTCCAGGGCGAACTCGTCCATCATTTCCAGGAGGCGCCTGGCGCCGACATCGTTGCAGGCGGCGAGCGAATAGACATCGCCGATCGTGTCGACGGGCTGGCGCGTGTTGGCGCGGATCATCTCGACCAGCGTGTGGTTGAAGGTGCCGCGCTCGGCCAGCTTCAGCATGGGGATGAACAGCCCCTCCATGAACACGTCCGACGCATCGGGCCCGAAGCCGATGCCGCCGATGTCCATCAGGTGGCTGGTGCAGGAGAAAAGGGCGACGAGGCGCCCCTTGCGGAACACCGGCGTCGTCACCACGAAATCGTTGGTATGCCCCGTGCCCTTCCACGGGTCGTTGGTGATGTAGATGTCGCCATCCTCCATCGTCGCGGGCGGGAAGGCGGCGATGAAGTGCTTGACCGATTCGGCCATGGAGTTGACGTGGCCCGGCGTGCCGGTGATCGCCTGGGCCAGCATGCGGCCCTTCAGGTCGAACACGCCGGCGCTGAGATCGCCCGCCTCGCGCACGATCGGCGAGAAGGCGGTACGCAGCAAGGTCTGCGCCTGCTCCTCGACCACGGCGATGAGGCGGTTCCACATCACCTGCTGGCGGATCTGGGAGATGCCGGTGTTGGAGGTCGGGCTGGGCATGGGCGATTCCTTAATGAGCCTCGTCCCAATTCTATCCCTCTCCTTGGGGGAGAGGGAGGGCCCCGTTGCGCAGCAACGGGAGGGTGAGGGGAAGCACGTGAGGACGCGAGTCCTGCTTGCGGCGTAGTGACGCCAAGGCTACCTGGCTGCGGTCCTCGTTGCCTCGCGCGCTTCCCCTCACCGGCTCGCTTCGCTCGCCACCTCTCCCCCAAGGAGAGGTAAATTTTCGGGGAGAGGGTTATTGGTGCTTCCGCTCCAGCACGATGCTGCCGGCGGCGTCGATGGTGGCGTCGAAGCGGGCGGAGACCAGCGTCGAGGTCTCGTCCTCGGCGATCAGGGCGGGGCCGGAGACCTTGGAGCCCGTCTTCAGATCCGCTCGCCAATAAAGCGGGATATCGGCCGGCGCGCCCGAGAGCGTATCGAGAACCGTGCGCGAAGCACGGGGCTTGATGCGCTCGCTCGCCGGTAGGTCGAGCTTCGCTCGACCGGTAGGCGCTTCCATATTGCGCTTTTCAGGGTCGGTGCTGACCACCACGCTCCACGTCAAGACCTCGATCTCCGCCCCCGGGATCACCCGCGCGAACATCTGCGCATATTCAGCCTCATATCTCCGGCGCAGCTCGGCCACGTCATCCCCGGTCAGCCTTCGCGCCGGCAGCTCGACCAGGATCTCGTGGCCCTGGCCGACATAGCGCATATAGGCGCCGCGAATCGTGCGCATCGGGCGCCCGGCCGCACCGGGGGTGACGACGTCGCGCGCTTCCTCTTCCATGCCGCTGACCAGCCTGTTGGCGGCCTCCGCGTCGAAATGGGCGAGCCGCATGAACAGCGAGTGCACCACCTCGTAGGACACGGCCGCGCGCAGGAAACCGACCGCCGAGCCGACGCCGGCATTGGCCGGCACGATGACCCTGTGTATGCCCAGCTTCTCCGCGACGCGCGCCGCGTGCAGCGGCGCCGCGCCGCCGAAGGCGATCAGCGTGTGCTCGCCGATCGCAAATCCGCGCTCGACCGCGTGCACGCGCGCCGCACTCGCCATGGTCTCGTCGACCATCTCGGCGATTCCGTAGGCGCCGGATTCCACGGGCATGCCCAGAGGCTTCGCGACATCCGTCTCGATCGCCTGGCGCGCATTCGCCGTATCGAGCGGGATGCGCCCCGCGGCGAAGGCCTTCGGATCGATGCGGCCCATCACGAGGTCGGCGTCGGTCACGGTCGGATGCGCGCCACCACGCCCGTAGCAGGCGGGGCCGGGCTCCGAGCCCGCGCTGTCCGGGCCGACCGCGATGCGGCCGAGCTGGTCCAATCGCGCGATCGAGCCGCCGCCGGCGCCGATCTCGACCATCTCGATCACGGGGATGCGCAGCGGCAGGCCGGAACCTTTCAGGAAGCGCGCGGCACGGTCGACCTCGAAGCTGCGGCTGGTCTGCGGTTGGCCATTGTGGATCAGGCAGATCTTCGCCGTCGTGCCGCCCATGTCGAAGCTGACCACCTTGGCCTCGCCGGCGGCGAGCGCCACATGCGCGCCTAATATGGCGCCGCCGGCCGGGCCCGACTCGACCAGGCGGATCGGGAAGCGCTGGGCCGCCTCGATCGTGGTCAGCCCGCCGCCCGAGGTCATCAGATAGACCGGACCGCGATATCCCGTCTCCCCCAGCATGGCCTGGAGGCGCTTGAGATACCGCGCCATCAGCGGCTGGACATAGGCATTCGCGATCGTCGTCGAGGTCCGCTCGTATTCGCGGATCTCCGGGCACACCTCGGACGAGATCGAGATTGCGGCATCCGGCAGCGCCTTGGCCAGGATCTCGCGCGCGCGCTTCTCATGCGCCGGATGCGCATAGGCGTGCATGAAGGCGATCGCGACCGCGCCGATCTTCTCCTGCTTCAGCTTCGGCGCCAGTGCCGCGACCGCGGCCTCGTCGAGCGGAATGCGCACCTGGCCCTGGGCGTCGACGCGGCCCGGCACGGTGAAGCGCAGATGGCGCGGCACCAGCGGCACCGGCTTCTCGATCGTCACATCGTACTGGTCGTAGCGGCTCTCATAGGCGATCTCGATGACGTCGCGGAACCCGTCGGTCGCGACCAGCGCGGTCTTCGTCCCCTTGCGCTCGAGGATCGCGTTGGTCGCCAAGGTCGTGCCGTGAATGATGATGTCGATGTCGCTGTGCTTGACACTGGCCTCGGCGAGCAGCTCGGCGAGGCCGGTCATCACGGCTTCTTCCGGCGCCTGCGGCGTCGTCAGCACCTTGCGCGTCAGGATGCGCGGCCCGTCCTCGATGACGAGGTCCGTGAATGTGCCGCCGATATCGATGGCTACGCGTTTCAAGGCGCAATACTCCCTAATTCGTATTGCGCCACCGCCGAAAGGTCGAACCTCGTTCGACCGGTAGGCGCCAATCAAGGGCGGGTGAACCTAAGCGGACAGGGCAGGGAGGTCAATCGACACTCTGGAAAGGTGACTCCCTGCCTTGAGCGCTTCCCCCGCTCGCTTCGCTCGCGACCTTCGTTCGCTTCGCGACCTCAGCCCCCAAGGAGAGGTAATTCGGACCCTCTCCTTGGGGGAGAGGGATCAAACCGCGAAGCGGTTTGATCCCGTTGCGGAGCAACGGGAGGGTGAGGGGAAGCGACTGCGGCCACGGGGAACGCTGACAGCCACGCTCAGTCATGCTTCAATCGCGCCCATGTCCACCACCACAGCCATCGACATCATCCCGTCCGGCGCGGCGCTCGGCGCGGAGGTGCGCGGCGTCGATCTGGCACACCTGACCGACGACGAGTTCGCCGCGATCAGCCAAGCCTGGGCCAAGCACCTGGTCCTGCTGTTCCGCGATCAGAAGATCAGCGACGACGAGCACGTCGCCTTCTCGCGCCGCTTCGGCCAGCTCGATCAGGCGGCACCCAACCAGCTCGGCCGGCCCTTCATCGCCGACCAGCCGCATATGAGCGTGATCTCCAATTTGATCGAGGACGGCACGCCCCTTGGCCAGCTCGGCAATGCCGAGGCGATCTGGCACACCGACATGTCCTATACCGAGGTGCCGCCGATGGCGGCGATCCTGCGCGCGCTGGAGATCCCCGAGGATGGCGGCGGCGACACCTGGTTCGCCAACATGTACCTGGCCTGGGACAGGATGCCGGCCGACCTCAAGTCGCGCATCCAGGGGCTGACCGTGCTGCACGACGCCTCGCGCGACAGCGCGGGCGACCAGCGCAAGGGCCAGCCGGTGGTGACCGACCCGCGCAAGGCGCCGGGCGCCAGGCATCCGATCGCGCGCGTGCATCCCGTGACCGGCCGCACCGCGCTCTTCCTGGGGCGGCGGCGCAACGCCTATCTCGTCGGCCTCGCCTTTGCCGAGAGCGAGGAGCTGCTCGACCGGCTGTGGCAGCACGCGGGCCAGAAGAAATTCGCCTGGGTCCACAAATGGCGCGTCGACGACGTGATCATGTGGGACAACCGCTGCGTCATCCACCGGCGCGACGGCTTCGACGCCGCGCAGCGCCGGCTCATGCATCGCACGCAGATCAGGGGGTGAGAAGGTGGTGGCTGCCAGCGGTTGAACCAGACTGCTGGCTCCTGTACTACCTGCTCGCGCAATTTCCGGTACCGCTGACCCCCCATCCCGCCCTCCCCCACAAGGGGGGAGGGAGTCTCCAATGTCGTCCCCCATAAGTAATCCCCTCCCCCTTGATGGGGGAGGGTAGGGTGGGGGTGACGCAGCGCCAGAAACAGCGAGTCACGCGTCCGGGTCAAAACAGCATCGCAATGTCCCTCACCCCCGACCCCGCGAGCACCCATCGCGGCGTCGTCATCGCGCTGATGGCGATCGCGATGTTCGGCACGATCGACGTGCTGAACAAGCTGCTGACCCAGCATCTGCCGATCCTGCAGATCCTGTGGATTCGCTTCCTCGCCTTCGTGCCGATCGCGCTCATGCTCGCCTGGCGCCCGGGTGTCGGCTTTTTGTGGCGCTCCAGGCGGCCGTTTCTCCAGCTCCTGCGCTCGGTCATCTTCGTGGTCGAGATGGGCATGTTCATCGCCGCGGTGAAGCTGATCCCGCTCGCCGACATGCAGGCGGTGGCGTCGGCCGCACCGCTCGTCGTCGTGGCGTTGTCGGTGCCGATCCTCAAGGAACCGGTCGGCTGGCGGCGCTGGTCGGCGGTCGGTGTGGGCTTCGTCGGCATGCTGATCATCCTCCGGCCCGGCTTCCACGACATCAATGCCGGCATCTGGCTGACGCTCGCCGCGACGATCCTGTGGGGCTTCTACCAGATACTCCTGCGCATCGTCGGGCGCGACGACGCGGCCGCGACCTCGGCCTTGTGGATGGCGGTGGTCGGCGCCGCGGGGCTCTCCCTCGTGGCGCCCTTCGAATGGGTGACGCCCGACGCGACCGGCTGGGCGCTGCTCGCCGCGCTCGGCCTGGTCGGCTCGCTCGCCCACTTCGCCTGGTCGCGCGCCATGGTGCTGGCGCCGGCGGCGGCACTGCAGCCCTTCACCTATCTGCTGATCGTCTATGCGACCGTCACGGGCTGGCTCATCTTCGGCGACCTGCCCGACCGCTGGACCATCGCCGGCGCGGCGCTGATCGTCTGCAGCGGTCTCTATGCCTTCCATCGCGAGAGGGTGAGGGCGCGGGAGAGGGGTCAGCGGACATGACGGGGAAGCGCGCGAGGAAGCCGGCGCTGCTGCCGGCCGTCTTCAACGCAATGGCGCAACGATGACTGCGCTTGCAGACTCACAGGCGCGCCTCGCGACCCTCGGCGTCATCGTCGCCGTATTGGGAACGATGCTCGGCGGTACGGTCGACGTGCTGAACAAGCTGCTCGCCCAGGACATCCCCGTGCTGCAGATCCTGTGGGTGCGCTTCCTCGTCTTCGTGCCGATCGCGGCGCTCCTGGCCTGGCGGCCGGGGCAGGGGGTGAGCTGGCGGTCGAAGCGGCCGGTGCTGCAGTCGGTGCGCGCCCTCGTGCTGGTCGCCGCGACCTGGCTCTTCGTGTCGGCGATGAAGGACATCGCGCTCGCCGATCTGCATTCGGTCGCGGCGAGCTCGCCGCTGATCGTGGTGGCGCTGTCCGTGCCGATGCTCAAGGAGCCGGTCGGCTGGCGGCGCTGGAGCGCCGTCGCGGTCGGTTTCGCCGGCATGCTGGTCATCCTCAGACCGGGCTTCCAGAGCGTGAACGCCGGCATCTGGCTGGCGCTCGGCGGGACCCTGCTCTGGGCGCTCTACCAGATCCTGCTGCGCATGGTCGGACGCGAGGAGGATGCCGCGACCTCGACCGTGTGGACCGCGGCGGTCGGCGCGGCGGCGCTGACCGCGATCGCACCCTTCGACTGGGTCTGGCCCGACACGCGCGCCTGGGTGCTGCTCGCCGCCGTCGCCTTGTTCGGCGCCTTCGCGCACTACACCTGGTCGCGCGCGCTGGTGCTGATGCCGGCCGCGGCCCTCCAGCCCTTCACCTATCTGATGATCGTCTACGCGGTGATCTCCGGCTGGCTCGTCTTCGGCGACCTGCCCGACCGCTGGACCGTCCTCGGCGCCGTCATCATCGTCGCCAGCGGCCTCTACGCGTTCCATCGCGAGCGCGTGCGGGCGCGGGCGCAGACTTGATTCCTCTTCCTCCCCCGGCTCGGCCGGGGGAGGATCGGGGACCCCGGCCCTCCCCCGCGCCTGGGCGCGAGGGAGGGGGTGACTGCAAGAGAGGACCCACATGCCCGACACCAAGCCCGAAATCGAATGGCGCCGGCTGCGCGCCGACCAGCTGCGCGAGAAGGCGAAGGAGAACGCGATCGTCATCGTGCCGGTCGGCTCGCTCGAGCAGCACGGGCCGCATCTGCCGGTCGAGGTCGATTCGCTGCTCGGCGAGACCGTGGCGCTGCGCGCGGCGCGCATCGTCGCGGAGAAGGAGCCGATCCTGGTCACGCCGTGCCTGTGGACCGGCATCTCCGAGCATCACATGTCGTTCGGCGGCACGATCACCTTGGGCTTCCCCGCCTTCTCGGCGCTGATCACCGATGTCGTGCATTCGATCGTGCGCCACGGCTTCAAGCGCGTCGTGCTGCTCAACGGCCATGGCGGCAACGACAATGGGTTGCGCGTGCTGGCCGACGAGCTAAGCCCGAAGTTCAACATACCCATCCTGCAATTCACCTACTGGTATGCCGCGGCGGCGCCGATCGCGCGCATCCTCGAGACGCAGAAGCAGCTCCTGCATGCCTGCGAGGCCGAGACCTCGATGACCATGCATCTGCGCCCCGAGCTCGTCGCGCGCGACCGCATCAAGCTCGCGGACGTCAACACCACGCCCGACATCACCGACGTGGTCGGCGGCGGCGTCTATCTGTGGCGCAGCCTCGCCAGCCGCTCCTCGGCCGGCGTGATCGGCAATCCCGGCGCGGCGACGCCCGAGAAGGGCGAGCGCCTGGTCGCCGACATCGCCAAGGAGATCGCCGCCAAGCTCACCAATAAGGATGTCTGGCAGCTGCCGTGGCGGTGACGGCGCGCGGCGTCGTGGGGGCGAGGGAGAATCTCTTTAATGCGAGGCAAATCCCCTTGGAATCCGACGACAATCTGCCACGGCGAAGTCACACGGTTGCTGCAAACCCTCGGGTGCCTCAGCCCATATATCTAGGGTGTTTTCCACGGTGCGCTCCGGGAGATTACCGATGCGCCGTCGCCGTCTTGCCAGGCTTGCCGCCACCAGCGCTTTCGCCCTGATCCTTATCGGCTCGCCGATCGCGATCGAGCGGTCCAGCCTGGATCTCGGCGCCGCATCCGCCTCTGCGAAGAGCGGCGGCGGCGGCTCGGGTGGTGGGGGCTCCGGCGGCGGCTCCGGCGGCGGCTCCGGGGGCGGAGGTCAAGGTGGTGGAGGCGCGAGTGGGGGTGGCGGTAAGGATGGTGGCGGGAAGGATGGCGGCGGAAAGGATGGCGGGGGGAAAGAAGGCGGCGGGAAGGGCAGTGACAATTCCGCTGCCGCCAGCTCCGGGCCGGGCAATGTGGGCGGCGGCAGGGGCGGCGGGCGCGGCGGCGACCGTGGCCATCGCGGTCTCTCCGGAGTGTCGCCCGGCGGACTGAGCGGAGGTGAGGTCGGCAATCCGGGGCGCGGCGTGCCGGCCGCCGCTCCGGCCAATGCCGCGCCCAGCGCCCTGGGACGGGCGGCACCCAACGCACGGGCAGGGCGCTTCGGCGCCTACTCGGCGGCTGTCCATGACTACAACGCCGCCATCGCACGGCGCGACACGATCGCGGCATCGCGCGCTCTCGACCGTGCGTCGCGCGCTCTCGCCGCGGTCTCGAGCAAGCCGGTCAGCGCCGAAACGGTCGAGAAGGTCAACCAGAAGCTCGGGCTGACGACCACGCCTTCGGCCGCGGCCTCGATCGCCGCCCAGGTCTCGGCCTATCACTCCGTGAGATAGCGCGCATCTCGCGTGCCATCTCACACGGCCGAAAGCTCGTTTGACCGTGAGGCCCGGCGCGAGCGCTCGCGTCTCCGCGAGTCCCTCGCGCCACCCGCCCGAATTTTGCCCCACACCCGATCGCGCTCCCAGCGTTGCCACACCCTTGCTGCAAATATGCCGGCGCCCCGCGCGTATCTTTGAAGGATGCAGCTCATTGGAGGTGTCCCATGCCTCGACGCATGAAGAGTTCCGTGATCGCTTCGGCCGGCGTGCTTGCGCTGATCCTGGCGGCAGCGCCGATCGGCTTCGACCGCTCGTCTCTGGAGTTCAGCCCACAGGCCGCTTATGCCAAGGGCGGCGGCGGCGGTGGTGGTGGCGGCGGCGGCGGCGGCGGCGGCGGCGGTTCGGGCGGCGGCAATGGCGGCGGTAACGGGCCGGGCGGCGGCCATGGCGGTGGGCATGGCGGCGGCCACAGCGCCGACAGGGATGGCGGGCACGGTCATGGTCACGGCAAGGACAAAGACACCGCCGGCTTCGACGGCCGTGGACATGGTCATGCACACGGACACGGACACGGATTCGCAAAGGATCACGCCTTCCATGGCCACACGCATGATGGCATCGTCGCGCGCGACGGCGATCGCCGCGGCCGTGGCGCGCCGGCCTCGGCGCTCGGCTCGCTCAACGCCGCCCACGCCTCGGCGACGGCGCGCGCCAACGCCGCGCCCAATTCGCGGGTCGGGCAGATCGCCGCATACGAGAGAGCGATGCTCGATTACAACGCCGCCATCGCCGTCGACGACCAGATCGCGGCGGCGCGCGCGCTCGACGCGGCGTCCCATTCGCTGGCGGCGGCGGCCAACAAGTCGGTGACCGCGGCCGGCGTCGCGACGGTCAACAGCCAGCTCGGCGTGACCTCGACGCCGGCGGTCAACGCCACGATCGCCGCCCAGGCCAACGCGATCAACGCCTCTCGCTGAAACTTCGAGCTCCTGAGCTTCAGCGAAACTTGGGGAGCATCTGCCTAAGGGTGGATGCTCCCGCTTTTTACCGCCCCTTGAAGTTCGGCTTGCGCTTCTCCTTGAAGGCGGCGCGACCCTCCGCCCCATCCTCGCTCTCGCGCACCGCCGCGAGGTCCTGCTGGGCGAGCGCCATCAACTCCGACGGCCCGCGCGGCAGCACGGACTGGACGACGAAGCGCTTGATGGTCTTGAGCACGAGCGGCGCGTAGCCGGCGAGCTCCTGGCCCCAGGCGACGGCTTCGGCGATGTGCTGGCCCACAGGCACGACCTTGTTGACGAAGCCCGCCTGCCAGGCGCGCTCGGCCGTCATCGGCCGGCCCATCATGATCATCTCCATGGCGATCTTGTGCGGGATGCGCGCGGCGAGGCCGGCGATCGCGCCGCCGGTGAAGCCGAGCTTCGCCTCGGGATAGGAGAACTTCGTCGTCTCACTGGCGATGCACAGGTCGGCCATCATCACGATGACGACCGCGCCGCCGACGACCCAGCCGGTCGTGGCGGCGATCACCGGCTTCTCGGTCGCAATGCCGAGCGTCGGCACGCAGCGCCACAGCTCGGGCAGATCAGTCACGTCGGCGCCGGCCGAGAAATGCTTGTCACCGGCGCTGGTCAGCACGGCGACGCGCTGGTCCGAGGCATCGAAGGCGGCGAAGGCAGCCTGCAGATCGATCGCCACCTGCCGGCTGATCGCGTTGCCCTTGTCCGGCCGGTTGATCTGGATGACCGTGACCGGTCCTTCTTCGCTGACTTTGACGATGTCGGACATCTCGGCGCTCTCCTGGAAGCATGATTCGCGGCAATTGTCGCTGCCCCTGACCCGCCCGCTCCGCTCGCACCCTATCCCCCGGGGAGAGGGCAGCTTTCCCGCTTCTCCATTGAACCCTCTCCTTGGGGCTTGGGTCGCAAAGCGGACCAAGGGAGGGTGAGGGGAAGCGACTATTGTCGGTGGGCACGGTCGAAACGAGCTCACTTCGATTCGAGTCTCTTTTCGAATCGCGCCCGCGCATCGACCGCGACGCAGCCATTTCCATCGGCGCGCACGATCAGCGGGTTGATGTCGAACTCGGCGAGGTCGTCGCGGAGATCGTGGGCGAGCCAGGACAGACGCACGATCGCATCGACGACGGCGGCGACATCGAGCTTCCTGCGCCCGCGCATGCCCTGGAGCAGCTTCCAGACCTTGAGGCGCTGAAGGAGGACGAGCGCATCGTCCGGGGCGAGCGGCGCGGAGGCAAGCGCGGCGTCGCCGAGCAGCTCGGTCAGCGCGCCGCCGGCGCCGACCAGCACGAAGGGACCGAATTGCGGATCGCGCTCGATGCCGAGGATCAGCTCGGCCTCGCCCGCGATCATCTGCTGGACGAGGAAGCCCTCCAGCCGGGCCGCCGGCCGGGCGCGCGCAATGGCGGCGCGCATGTCCGACATCGCCTTAGTGAGTGCTGGGGCATCGCGAAGTTCGAGCGCCACACCGCCCGCGTCGCTCTTGTGCACGAGCTCTGCCGACACGGCCTTGAGCGCCACGGGATAGCCGATGCGCCGGGCGATCGCGACGGCCTCCGGCTCGTCGATCGCAACGTCACCCTGATTGACCGGAATGCCGTAATGGGCGAGCAGCGCCTTGGTTTCGGCTTCATTGGTTGCGCCCGTCGCCGGCGCTGCAGACGTCCCTAGACCCGGCGGCCGCACCGCCGGCTTGCGCTCGATCGGGTGCGACAGCTCGACCCAGGCTTCAGCCGCGCGGACCGCGTCGTCGATCGTATCGGTGAAGAGTGCCTTGCGTTCCAGCAGCGCCCGGCGCGCCGCCGCCGCCGCCTTGCCTGGCTGCATGACGAAGAGATAGGGCTTGCCGGCCGCGATCGCCGCATCGGCCAGTCCCGCCGTCGTGCGATCCAGCATGGGTGCGGTGGTGATCGCGAGCAGCAGCAGGTCCACGGCGGGATCGGCTGCGACGTGCTTGACGGAGGTGCCGCCGATATCGACCGCCTCGCCGGTCTTGCGTCCGCCGAGATCGACGGGGTTCGCCGCTTGCCCGGCCATGAATTCCTGGGCCAGCGCCTGCTCCGTTGCCGGCGCGAAGGAGGCGAGAGCGATGCCGCGATCGGTCAGCCGGTCGGCGGTAATCGCGCCGCTCCCGCCCGAGGTGGTGATGACCGCGACCCGATCGACGCGCCGTCCCGGGAAGCGCGCGAGCGCCGCAGCGAGCAGGATCATGGCATCCGGCTCATCCATCAGCTGGACGCCGTTCTCGCGGCAGGCAGCGGCGAAGCTGCGCCACGAGCCTGCAAGGCTCGCCGTGTGCGAGAAGGCGGCGCGCGTGCCGGTCTCCGTCCTGCCCGCCTTGACCATCAGCCAGGGCTTGCCCGCCGCGCGCGCAGCACGCGCGAGCGAGAGGAACCGCACCGGGTCCTTGATGCCTTCGACATAGGACGTGATCACCTTTGTGCGCGCGTCGCCGATCAGGTATTCGACGAAGTCGCACAGCTCGAGGTCGGCCTGGTTGCCGACGGAGATGCAGTGGCTGAAGCCGATGCCGCGATCCCAGGCGCGGTCGAACAGGGTCGCCATCAAGGCGCCCGACTGGCTCACCATGCCGATCGGCGCCTCGATGAGGTTCTCGACATCGAGCGCAGGCGACGAGCACAGCACCAGCTTGTTGGCCGGGCTGATCACGCCGAGGCAGTTGGGGCCGATGAGGCGCATGCCGGCCTGGCGCGCGGCGCTCACGAGCTCGGCCTCGGCCGCGGCACCCTCGGGTCCCGCCTCGGCGAATTTCGCGGTGATGATGACGGCGCCCCTGGCGCCCGCAGCGGCGCTGGCGCGGATCGCATCGAGCACCTTGGGCTGCGGGATCGCCATGACCACCATGTCGGGCGGCGCCGGCGTCGCGCCGACATGCGGATAGGCCTTGAGCCCGAACAGCGCCTCGCGCGCCGGATTGATCGGGAAGATCGCGCCCGCGTAGCGGTGGCGCATCAGGTTGCGGAACGCGCGCCCGCCGAACTTGGTCTGATCCTCCGACGCGCCGATCATGGCGACGGAGGCGGGATTGAGCAAGCGGGCGATATCGGCGCGCAACGGGTTCCCCTGTCCGGACGGCGCCATCTTACGATTGCCAAGTGGAAAGGGAAGCCGTTGTCCCGCATGCCTCATGGTGTGCTTGTCGAACCATGAGGCCGGTGGTAGCAAGCGAGGCGCATGTCGTCGTGCGTCTGTGCCGCGGCTAGGGCCTCGTCCTTCGTACCAGGGCGAACTGACCTTCGCCCGAGGGCTCAGGACGAGGCGTGATCCCAAGGGAACCCCATCATGCTTGATAAGAAAGCACTCGACCTGATCTTCATGGAGGCGCGCTCGCACAATGGCTGGCTGGCCGGCGAGGTCACGGACGAGCAGCTTCACCGGCTGTGGGACATTTTGAAGATGGGGCCGACCAGCGCCAACTCCTCGCCGGCGCGCATCGTCTTCGCGCGCTCGGCGGCGGCCAAGGAGAAACTCAAGCCCGCGCTGATCCCCGGCAATGTCGAGAAGACGATGACGGCGCCGGTCTGCGCCATCATCGGCTACGACACGAAATTCTACGAGCACCTGCCCAAGCTCTTCCCGCACAAGCCCGAGGCGGTCGGCTGGTACACGAGCTCGGCGGCCTTCGCCGAGGCGACCGCGTTTCGCAACGGCTCGCTGCAGGGCGCCTATTTCATGATCGCGGCGCGCACGATCGGCCTCGACGTCGGTCCGATGTCGGGCTTCGACAACGCCAAGGTCGACGCCGCCTTCTTCCCGGGCGGCCGCATCAAGTCGAACTTCCTGTGCAACATCGGCCATGGGGACCCGTCGAAGATCTTCGGCCGCAGCCCGCGCTTCAGCTTCGACGAGGTATGCAGCATCGAATAGTCAAGCAAGCGGCATTGCTCATTCTTGCGAATTTCGAGATGGTGTTCGGCGAGGCTGCCCGCGCTGCATCCTCATCTTCCAGTTATCTCTGCCTGTCCCAGGCCGACGGCCGGCGCGACTGTTGCCGGTCGAGAACCGAGATGCAGCAGTCGCACGCTAGAAATCATGGCACAGCCATCATTGATAGCAGTGCTAGCACTGGGCATTCCTGATGGCCTCGCTCGCTTCACGGCCACGCAACCCCGTCCTGCTCGGCATTGTCATCACCGCGGTGTGCGTGTCGTTCCTGCCCATGGGCGACGCGATCTCCAAGCACCTGATGCAGCGGATCTCGCCCATCGAGGTGGTGTGGGGCCGCTATGTCGTGCAGCTCGTCATCGCCATCGTCGTCGTGGCGGCGAACATGGCGCGTCTCGGGTCGGCGGCGCCCGGCACGACAATCATTGCGACGCGGCAATGGCGGCTGCAGATCCTGCGCGGTGTCGCCGTCTTCGCGTCGAGCCTGTGCCTGATCGCGTCCTTCCAGTTCATCCCGCTGGTCGATGCCATATCCATCATCTTCCTCGGGCCGATCCTGGCGGTCATCCTGTCGGCCCGCCTGCTCGGCGAGCGCGTCGGCTGGCACCGCTGGGCGGCCGTCTGCGTCGGCTTTCTCTCCGTGCTGATGATCCTCAAGCCGGGCATGGGCCTGGTGCATTGGGCGGCCTCGCTGGCGCTCGTCGCGGCCTTGATCAACAGCAGCCATCAGCTCATGACGCGCCGGCTTGCCGCGACCGAGCCGGCGCTGACCACCTTCGCGTGGAGCTCGGCCGCGGGTCTCGCCGCCGCCACGCTGGCGCTGCCGTTCGGCTGGACGGCGCCGGCCTGGGCCGACTGGGCGCTGCTGTCGGTCGGCGGCATCTTCCTGGCGATCGCGCAATATGGCCAGGTGTTGGCCTTGCGCTTCGCGCCCGTCTCGGCGGTCGCACCCTTCAACTACACGACGATCCCGGCCGCCCTCGTGGTCGGCTTCGTCGTGTTCGGCGAGCTGCCCGATGCGATGGGCTTCGCCGGTGCGACGCTGCTGATCCTCGCTGGTCTCTATGCCTTCCGGCGCGAGCGGACGGCGTCAGTTTGAGGCCCCGGAGGGACCATCGCCGCCGCGACGACGCCAGGCCGAGGGTGGCTGGCCGACCAGCTTCTTGAAGGCGCGACTGAAGGCCGCTTCCGAGCCGTAGCCGATCTCGGCCGCGATCGCGGCCATGGTGGCGTTGCCGGCGCTGAGCATGCCGGCCGCGATCTGCATGCGCCACTTGGCGAGGTAGAGCATGGGCGGCACGCCGACGAGATCGGCGAACCGCTCGGCCAGCACCGAGCGTGACAGGCCGACGCCGCGGCCAAGTTCCTCGATCGTCCAGTCATGGGCCGGCCTGGCGTGCAACAGGGTGAGAGCCTTGCCGACGAAAGGATCGCGCAAGCCGGCGAGCCAGCCCGCCTGCGCGGGCGCCAGCGAGGCCAGGTGCCGGCGCACCACCTCGATGAACATCAGCTCGCTGAGGCGCGCCAGCACGCTCTCGCCGCCGGCGCGCTTGTCGCCCGACTCGGCGATCGCCAGCCGCACGAACTGGGCAAGCCAGTCGGCGTCGCTTCCCGGCTCATCACGGTTGGGCCGGCCGGACACCCGGATGATCGGCGGCAGATTGTCGAGCAGAGGATTGAAGGGCTGCGCATCGCAGGCGAGAAAGCCGCAGACGAACTTTGCGGAGACCGGTCCCTCGTTGCCGATATCGAGCCGGATCGGCAGCCGGCGGCCGACCAGCGCGGCGAGCGAGTCGTCCGCCTCGGGATCGGCGCGCATGCCGGGACTGCTCGACAGCACATGCAGATCGCCGCGCGTGAACACGATGACGTCGCCGGCCTCGAGCGCCATCGACTCCACGCCGTCCATGCTGGCATAGCAGCTTCCCTCGGTGATCACGTGATAGGCGATCAGGTTGCTGGCACCGGGCAGGATCTTCGGCAGCAGCAATTCGCGCGGCGCCGATTCGGCCGCCCAGGGCGCCCGCGCGACGATGTCGAAAAAGGTCGCACCGGTCAGGCGGACTGCCTTGAGGACGTCGGATAACGCGTCTGCTGCCATGGGGACTCCGAACTCCGGGCAGGCAGAATGAGCATTACCGACGCCGCGTCAAGCATGCCGGACGGCCGATCATTCACGGCCGGGGGCGCACCAATTAGGTTCCGCCTCACGCAACCGCCCGCGCTCCCGCCCCATCCTGGCCGGCGCCCGGGCGGTTGAACATGGAACCAGCGAATAGGAAGGAATTGACCCCGTGAACGCCATAACAGCTGCCCTCCCCGTCGTCGACCTCGCCGTGATCAAGGACCGCCAGAGGACGGCCTGGGGCTCCGGCGACTACACGATCGTCGGCACCACGCTGCAGATCGTCGGCGAGAGCCTGTGCGAGGCTGTCGACCTGCGCAGCACCGACCGCGTGCTCGACGTCGCCGCCGGCAACGGCAATGCGACGCTCGCCGCCGCCCGCCGCTTCGCCGATGTCGTGTCGACCGACTATGTCGGCGCATTGCTCGAGCGCGGCCGCGAGCGCGCCTATGCCGACCGTCTGCCGGTCGCCTTCAAGGAAGCCGATGCCGAGGCGCTGCCCTTCAAGGATGCGAGCTTCGACGTCGTGCTCTCGACCTTCGGCGTCATGTTCACGCCGGATCAGCACAAGGCAGCCGCCGAGCTGGCACGCGTGTGCCGCCCGGGCGGCAAGATCGGCCTCGCCAACTGGACGCCCGAGGGCTTCATCGGTCAGCTCTTCAAGACCATCGGCAAATACGTGCCGCCGGCACCGGGCGTGAAGTCGCCCGCGCTGTGGGGCGCCAGGGCGCATCTCGACACGCTGTTCGGCGCGATCGGCAGCGTGGCCGCCGAGAGCAAGACCTTCGCCTTCCGCTACAAGTCGCCCGCCCATTGGGTCGAGGTGTTCCGCGACTACTACGGTCCGGTCCACAAGGCCTTCGCCGCGGTCGATCCGGAGGCGCGCCGGGCGCTCGAATCGGATCTGCTCGACCTGCTCGACCGCTTCAACCGGGTCAACGACGGCACGCTGGTCGTGCCCAGCGAGTATCTCGAGGTCGTCGTCACCAAGACGGGCTGACGCCGCCGCCGAACCCTCCCCCTCCGGGGGGAGGGTAGGGCGGGGCCGGCGATGGGTTCTACCCCGTGCGGAGCGGCCGTGCCGGCCACACCGACGTCACGCCGGCCGCGGCGATCAAGGCCATGCCGATCAGCGAGGCGATATCAGGCAGCTCGGCGAAGAGCGCCATGCCGTAGAGCGTCGCCCAGGCAAGGTCCGTGTAGCTGAATGGCGCCAGCGCCGAGCTCGGTGCATGCTGATAGGCCTTGATGATCAGGAAGTGGCCGACCATGCCGGAAATTCCGAGCACCACCATCAGCGCCAGCGACGGCAGGCTGGGCATCACCCAGTCGAAGGGCACGACGGCGCTCGACACGATCGATCCGATCAGCGCGCCGTAGAACAGGGTCGTCATGGCGTCCTCGGTGGTGCCGAGCGCGCGCGTCGCCATGTTGTAGCCGGCACGCGTGCAGGCGCATAGCACGGCGAGCAGCATGGCCCAGTGGAAGCCGGCGAAGCCCGGCTTGATGATGAAGAGCGCGCCCGCGAAGCCGAGCGCCACCGCGACCCATTGCCGGGCTCCCACCTGCTCGCCGAGCAGCCGTCCCGCGCAGGCGGTCACGATGAAGGGCGCCAGGCCGGCGAGCGCCGTCGCCTCGGCGAGCGTGATGTGGCGCAGTGCCACGAAATAGATGTAGGCCGAGAACAGCATGGTCGCGGCGCGCAGGCAGTGCAGGCCGATCCGGCGCGTGGCGACGAGCGAGGTGAGCGTGCGGCCGGCCGCTAGCACGACGACGAACGCCGCGAGGTTGAAGACGTAGCGCGCCCAGACGATCTGCAGCGTGCCGTGATCGTGGATCAGCAGTTTGGCGGTCGCGTCGATCAGCACGAACGCCGCGGAAGCGGCGACCACCAGCGCTGCGCCGGTGCGGAGGTTGCTTGAAGTCGACGGGTGAGATGTCAATTGCAAGAATGGCGCCTCATGCTGAGCCTGTCGAAGCATGAGGCCGTGGCCGCGTCGCCGGCGCCAAGTGTCCAAGACCTCGGCTGGAAACGGTTAATACGATCTGGGCATGCCGAGCACGTGCTCGCCCAGGTAGTTCAGGATCATGTTGGTCGAGATCGGCGCGATCTGGTAGAGGCGCGCCTCGCGCCATTTGCGCTCGATGTCGTATTCGCGCGCGAAGCTGAAGCCGCCGAAGGTCTGCATGGCCGCCTCGCCTGCATTCCACGCTGCCTCGGAGGCCAGCAGCTTCGACAGGTTCGCCTCGGTGCCGCAGGCCTGGCCGGCGTCGAACAGGGCGGCCGCCGTGCGGTTCATCAAATCGGCCGCGCGGTATTCGGCATAAGCGCGCGCGATGGGGAACTGCACGCCCTGGTTCTGGCCGATCGGCCGGCCGAACACGACGCGCTCCTTGGAATATTCCGTCGCGCGACGGATGAAGAAGCGCGCATCGCCCAGGCTCTCGGAGGCAACCAGGATCCGCTCGGCGTTCATGCCGTCGAGGATGTAGCGGAAGCCCTTGTTCTCCTCGCCGATCAAATTGTCGGCCGGCACGCGCACATTATCGAAGAACACCTCGGTCGACTGGTGATTGATCATCGCGTCGATCTTGCGGATGGTCAGGCCCTTGCCGAGGGACTCGCGGATGTCGACCAGGAAGACGGAGAGCCCGTCGCTGCGCCTTTTCACCTGGTCGGCCGGCGTGGTGCGCGCGAGCAGCAGCATGAGATCGGATTTGAGCGCGCGCGAGGTCCACACCTTCTGGCCATTGACGATGTAGGCATCGTTGCCGTCGCGCACGGCCCTGGTCTTGAGCTGGGTCGTGTCGGTGCCGGTGGTCGGCTCGGTCACGCCGAAGGCCTGGAGGCGCAGCCTTCCGGCTGCGATCTCCGGCAGGTATTTCTGCTTCTGCGCGGCGTTGCCGTGCCGCAGCAGCGTGCCCATGATGTACATCTGCGCGTGCACGGCGGCCGCGTTGCAGCCCGTCGCATGAATCTCTTCGAGGATGACCGAGGCGGCGCGCACCGGCAGGCCGGCGCCGCCGTATTCTTCCGGGATTAGCACCGCGAGGTAGCCCGACCGCGTCAGCTCCTCGACGAAGGCGTCGGGATAGGCGCCGGAATCTTCGCAGTCACGCCAGTATTTCGCCGGATAGGATCTGCAGATCTGCTGGATCGCCGCGCGGATGTCGGGATAGTCCTCGCCGAGCGGAACCGCTGTCTGGCCCGCCGCATCATGCCTGGCCTCGTTCATGTCGCGATCACGCAGCGGCGCGCGACGCGGCCGACCGGTAATTCTTCGGCAGGCCGGCGACCGCGACCGCGCCGGCGAAGGTGTCGGTCGGCAAGACGGATTCGATGAACTTGCGCACCTCGAGCAGTCGGGCGAGATCGACGCCGGTCTTCAGCCCCATGGATTCGAGCATGAACACCAGATCCTCCATGTCGACATTGCCTGAAGCGCCCGGCGCATAGGGGCAGCCGCCGAAGCCGCCGAGCGAGGCATCGAACGCCGTCACGCCGGCGTCGAGAGCCGCCACCACATTGGCGAGGCCCAGGCCGCGCGTGTCGTGGAAGTGCGCGGCGATCGGCAGCTTGCCCGCGATCTTCCTGGCGCCCGAGAAGATGCGGCGCACCTGCGCCGGATTGCCGTAGCCGACCGTGTCGGCGATGGCCATCTCGTCGACGCCGAGGGCCGCGACCTTCTCGACGACGGTCAACACATGCGCTTCGGGCACGTCGCCCTCGATGGTGCAGCCGAAGCTGGTGGCAAGACCGGCGCACATCTGGGGGCGGCGGTTCGATGGCAGGCCGCGCACGAAACCGACGATGCGGCCGAACTCGTCGATCGACTCCTGGACCGAGCGGCGCACATTGGCCTGGTTGTGCTTCTCGCTGACCGACATGACACAGTTGAGCTTGTGCGCGCCCTGCTCGACGGCACGCTCGGCGCCCTTGAGATTGGGCACCAGCGCCGAGACGGTGAGGCCCGGGATCTCGAGCGCGCCCCGCACGACCTCGGCGGCGTCCGCCATCTGCGGCAGAAGCTTGGGCGGCACGAAGGACGCGACCTCGATTTCGGTCACGCCGGCTTCCGTCTCGCGGCGCGCCCATTCCAGCTTCTTGTCGGTCGGCATGATGAACTTGATGCTCTGCAGCCCGTCGCGCATACCGACTTCGCGGACGACGACGTCGATCTTGGTCATGGCGAACTCCCTACTTGCCCTTGTAGACCGGCTTGCGCTTCTCGTTGGAGGCGTTCATGCCCTCGCGCCGGTCCTCGGTCGTGATCATCTTCTCGTAGGCCTCGAGCTCGAAGTGGATGCCCGAATGTAGATCCATCTGCATGCCCCAGTGGATCGACTTCTTGGCCTGGCGCACGGAGATCGGCGCATTGTCGCAGATGCGCTGGGCCGCCGCCATGGCGGCCGGCATGAGCTCGGCCGGTTCGCACAGCTTGTTGATCATGCCCCATTGATGGGCCTCGCCGGCGCTGAACGGCGTCGCGGTCAGGATCAGCTCCTTGGCGCGCCGCTCGCCGACCGCGCGGGGCAGCAGCTGAGTGCCGCCGGCGCCGGGCATGATACCGAGACTCACTTCGGTCAACGCGAAGCGCGCGGTCTTCACCGCGTAGATGAAATCGCACGACAGCGCCAGCTCGCAGCCGCCGGCGAAGGCGGCGCCATTGACCGCGGCGATCGTCGGCACCGGGCAATCGAGGATGGCGTGGAAGCCTTCCTCGAAGATCGCATGCTGCAGGCGCCAGGTCTCGTCGGACATGCCCTGGCGCTCCTTGAGGTCGCCGCCGGCGCAGAACGCCTTGTCGCCCGAGCCGGTGATGATGATGCAGCGCAGATCGCCGGGCGTGTAGCGCAGCGGCACGAAGACGTCGCGGATGTCGCGGCCCATCTGCGTGTTGAACGCGTTGCGCACCTCGGGCCGGTCGAGCGTGATGAGCGCCAGCCCCGGCTTCGGGTGCTCGATCTTGAGCGTGGTGAAGTCGGTGCGCATGGATCAGTCCTCGTTTCCTGCCGCGCGCCGCGGCGCACCGCCCATCACCTCTTCGGTGTGCTGACCCAGCGCCGGCGGGCTGGCGCGGAAGGGCGGGCGCATGCCGTCGAAGCTGAGCGGCAGTCCCATGACGGCGAAGCGGCCGTCGGGCGAGCGCTGCACCATGTCGAGCGCCCTTGTCTGCGGATGGGCCAGCATCTCGTCGACCGCCTGGATCGGCGCGCAGGGCACGCCGGCCTTCTCGAGCCGCTCGACCCATTGGGCGCGCGTCGCCGTGCCGACGACCTGATCGACCATGTCGTTGAGCGTCGCGCGGTTGACCACGCGGTCGCCATTGGTCTTGAAGCGCGGATCATCGGCCCATTCCGCCTTGCCCAGGGCCTGGGTCAGGCGGCGGAAGAGATTGTCGTTGCCGGCCGCGATCACGATGTAGTCGTCCTTGGCTTTGTAGGCCTTGTAGGGCGCCAGCATCGCGGCTTCGGAGCCGGTGCGCCGCTGGCATTCGCCCGAGGCGGCATAGAGCGCCGAGGGCACGGTCATCCAGGCGAGTGCGGTCTCGAAGAGCGACGTGTCGACCTCGCAGCCTTCGCCGGTTGCCGCGCGCCGGTTGAGCGCCGCGAGGATGCCGATCACCGACCACATGCCTGCCGCCATGTCGATGATCGAGGGTCCGACGCGCACCGGTGGCCGCCCTTCCTCGCCGGTGATGCTCATGATGCCGCCGAAGGCCTGCATCAGCGGGTCGTAGCCCGGCCGCTGATTCATCGGACCGACCTTGCCGAAGGCGCCGAGATTGCAGTAGATCAGCCGCGGATTGTCGCGTCGCAGGCTGGCATCCAGGCCCAGTTTCTCGACGCGGCCGGGCCGCATGTTCTGCAGCACGATATCGGCTTGCTCGACGATCAGGCGGCGCAGCGTGGCCAACGCGCTCGGATCCTTGAGGTCGACCGCGATGCTCTGCTTGTCGCGGTTGAGGCACTGGAAGGCCGCTGCCGCATCGTGCCAGAAGGGCGGGCCCCATTTGCGTGCGTCGTCGCCGCCCTCGGGGTTCTCCACCTTGATGACGCGCGCCCCGAGCTCGCCCAGGATCTGCGCGCCATAGGGTGCCGCGACGCTGTGGCCGAGCTCGAACGCGACCAGGCCGCTGAGCGGTAGATGACTGGGATGCCTCTGATTCATGCAAGTCCCCGCCTCATGCTGAGCCTGTCGAAGCATGAGGCCGCTGCCGCATCACGGATGTTGAGGAAATCCTGATGCGTGGAGAGGGCCTCGTGGTTCGACAGGCTCACCACGAGGCATGACGGGACTCTATTGGCTCAATTCAGGCCGGTCAAAGGTGTGTTCCCGCTTGCCGATCGTGTCGCGCTCGTCGCACTGTAGCGCCCGCATGTCATCACCGATCGACGATCTCTGTCCGCTCTCGCCGGCTTACGGCGATCATGCGCCGGCACCGCCGACGCAGGCGCTCCGGGGCGATCGGCGCGCCGATGTTGCGATCGTCGGCGCCGGCTACACCGGATTGTCGACGGCGCTGCATCTGGCCGAACGCGGCATCCGCGCGACCGTCGCCGAGGCGAAGGAGATCGGCTGGGGGGCCTCGGGACGCAATTTCGGCCAGGTCGTGCCCTATCTCAAGCATGGGCCCGCCGAAGTGCTCGCGCATTTCGGCCGCGAGGCGGGCGAGCGGCTGATCGAGGAGACGGGCAAGGGGCCGGATCTCGTTTTCGGGCTGATCGACAAATACGCCATCGATTGTGCGCTGCGGCGCACCGGCCTGATCTTCGCGGCGCACTCGGATGCCGGCCGCGCCGCCATCGAGCGGCGTACAGAATTCTGGCAGGCGCGCGGCGCGCCGGTCGACATGGTCACCGGGGCCGATGCGCATGCGTTGATCGGCAGCGACTATTACGATGCCTGCGCGCTCGAGCGGCGTGGCGGCACGATCAATCCACTGGCCTATGCGCGCGGACTTGCGAAGGCTGCGATCGCTCTGGGCGTCGAGATCTGCACCGGCAGTCCGGTGACGTCTCTGGCGCGCGCCGGCAAAGAATGGCATGTGACGACCCCGGGCGGCAGTGTCACCGCCGACGCCGTCGTGCTCGCGACCAACGCCTACATGACCGACCGTCTTTGGCCCGGACTGCGCGATAGCATCATCCCGGTTCGCCTTTATCAAGCGGTCAGCCGTCCGCTCGGCGAGAATGTCAGGCGCACCGTGCTGCCGCAGGGTCAGCCGCTGACCGACACGCGCCGACTCGTCTCGGGTGTGCGCCTCTACGCCGACGGACGGATGCATGTCAGCGCCGATGGCCCGGCCTTCGACAATTCGGGCGATGCCGATTTGAGCAAGGTGGCGAGGCGGCTCGAGCGGATCTTCCCCCGTGTCGGCCCGCTCGACTGGGTCCATCGCTGGGCCGGGTGGATTGCCATGACAACGGATCAGTACCCGCGCCTGCACGAGCTGGCGCCCGGCCTGTGGACCGGTTTCGGCTACAGCGGCCGCGGCATCGCGCACGCGACCATGATGGGCCGCGACATTGCGGCGCGTGTCGCCGGCGCCGTCGACGCGACGAAGCTGGTCTTTCCCATGACCCAGCCGCGACCAAGCCTGGTCACACGGGTGGCGCCGCCGCTGATCCGCAGTCTCGTCGTGTATTATCGCATGCGCGACGCGTTCGATGACGCGCGCCATCGCCGCGCACGCGCCAGAAGCTGACGAAGCAGCCGAGGCTGAGGCTTCGTTCGATATTGCAAGGCGATAGGCATGGCCGGACGCGAGGCCCACGCGCGTTGACACCGGCGACGCGCTGACCCTACGCTTTGACCGTTCGCGGACGGAAATACACAAACAAACAGGGGAGCGAGGGAGCGCGACCGTCCGGGCGCCCGCGCCTCCGGGAGATATGACATGAATCGACTGACGAGCTTCGTGACCGCCGCGGCTGCGGCGGTGTTGGTGGCCGTAGCGCCCGGAACCGGCGCGCTGGCGCAGACCAAGGTCGGCTTCGCCGGCTCGGTCACTTGGTTCGGCCAGGTTCCGATCATGGTCGCGATCGAGAAGGGCTTCTTCAAGGAGCAGGGTATCGAGGTCAACTACCAGGTGATCCTCAACTCGAGCGACCGCATCGCCGCGCTGACGGCCGGCTCGGTGCAGTTCAGCAATCTCGGACGCCTGGCCGTGATCGCGCAGATGGCGGCGGGCAACCAGAGCTTCTACTACCTGACCAACATCGACGATTCGCCCGGCAACGAGGGCTGCATCGGCAAGCCCGGCATCAACTCGTTCAAGGATCTCAAGGGCAAGAAGGTGGCGGCGAACACCTCGGCCGAAATCACCATGCACGGGCTGCTGCGCGCCAACAACATGGTGATCGGCGACATCACCTATCTCAACCTGCCGCCGAACGAGATGGCGGGTGCTTTGTCCAAGGGCGACGTCGACGCCGCTTGCGTGTGGCAGCCGCTGCTCGACGGCGTGAAAAAGGCGGTGCCGGAGGGCAAGCTGCTCGGTCTCGATACCGACACCGACACCTATCAGAAGTACAAGTCGATGGGCGCGCCCGATATCGTCATCATCTCCAAGAAGTGGGCCGACGAGAACCAGGCGACGGCGAAGAAGCTGGTTGTGGGCATGTTGAAAGGTGCGGACTACACCAACAGCAATCCTGACGACACGGCGAAGGCGGTCGCGCATTACTTCAAGCGCACGCCCGAAGAGACGCTGGCCGGCATCAAAGCCTTCCAGTATTTCGGCACCAAGGACCTGATGGGCCATGCCGGCCGCCACGAGAAGCAGATGCAGGATCTCGCAGACTGGCTCTACGACAACAAGAAGCTGCCGACCAAGGTGACCGACGTCACCAAGTGGCGCAACACGAGCCTCCTGCAGTAGCGCTGTAGCGGCAGGCCTGATCGCGCACCGACGCGCGGTCAGGCCTGCCAAATTTTTTTGACCCGAGACTTGACGGAATGACGATCGGCAACGCCACCGAACAGGTCGCAAACTCCGGAACGAACGGTCGTCCGAAGTCGCGCCCGTCGCTCATTCACATCATCCTGCTGGTCAATGTGCTCTCGGTTCTCGCTTTCGTCGGCCTGTGGGCGCTATCGACGGGCCTCGGCTGGGTGGCACCCATCTTCCTGCCGTCGCCCAGCGCGGTCGCCGCCCAGGCGAGCAAGCTGATCGACAGCGGCGAGCTGTGGATCGCCGTGCTGTCGTCGTCGCGGCGTGTCTTCCTCGGTTTTGCCCTCGCCACCGTGATCGCCGTGCCGCTCGGAATCCTGATGGGGGTGTGGTGGCCGGCCAAGGCGATCGTCGATCCCTTCGTCTCGCTGCTGCGTCCGCTGCCGTCGATCACCTGGATACCGCTCACCATCCTGTGGCTCGGCATCGGCGAGTCGCAGAAGATCGCCATCGTGTTCATGGGCTCCTGGCTGTACATCCTCCTGGCTACCATCGAGGCGACCAAGCGCGTCGATCCGCTGCTGATCCGCGCAGCACGCAATCTGGGCGCCAACGATCTTGCGGTCATGCGCGAGGTCATCCTGCCGGGCGCGCTGCCCGGCATCCTCGCCGGCCTCAAGATCACCCTGGCGATCTCATGGTCCTGCGTGCTGTCGGCCGAGATGGTCGCGGCGCAAAACGGCCTCGGCGCATTGATCTGGCAGGCCAAGGATTGGGGCAACCTGCCGCTCGTCCTCGTCGGCATGGTCGGCATCTCGTTCACGGTCCTGCTCGCCGATGCGCTCGCCGAGCGCATCGAGCGCCTGCTGCAGCCGTGGGAACGCCATCGGCGCTCCTGACCGCCGGACATCAAAAGGGGTTGCGGTCGCTGATGAGCGGGGTCCTGGTCGCGGATCATGTGACGAAAACCTTCTCGGCAGGCGGAAGCGATGTGGTCGCGTTGCGCGACCTGTCGCTCGAGATCGCCGAGGGCGAGTTCGTCTGCCTGATCGGCGCATCGGGCTGCGGCAAGTCGACTCTGCTCAATATGTTCGCCGGCTTCATACAGCCGTCAGCCGGGCAGCTGTTGTTGCGTGGTCAGCCCATTACCGGGATCGAGCCGCGTTGCGGCGTCGTGTTCCAGTCCTATGCTCTGTTTCCCTGGAAGACGGTGCGCGGCAACGTCGAATTCGGACTGAAGATGAAAGGCGTTCCGGCCGCCGAGCGTCACCGCATCGCCGACAAGTTCATCGATCTGGTCAAGCTCAACGGGTTCGAGAACCACTATCCGGTCGAGCTCTCGGGCGGCATGCAGCAGCGCGTGACCTTGGCGCGCATCCTCGCCGCGGACCCCGAGGTGCTGCTGATGGACGAGCCGTTCGCGGCGCTCGACGCCATGACGCGCCAGGTCATGCAGGAGGAGTTGTTGCGCATCCACGAGCAGAGCCGCAAGACGACAGTCTTCGTCACCCATCACGTCGACGAGGCATTGATCCTGTCCGACCGCATCATCGTGCTGTCCGCTCGGCCGGGCCGCGTCAAGGCGATCGTCGCCAACAACCTGCCGCGACCGCGCCGTGTCGACATCCAGCTCTCGCCCGATTTCGCCAAGATGAAGGCCGAGATCTGGGGCCATGTCGAGGAAGAGGTGCGCAAGCACGTCGAGGCGACGCGGCTGTCGTCGGCGGCTGGCTAGCATGGATCGCCTCGTCCTGAGCCCTGAGCTTGCGACGGGTCGAAGGATGAGGGTAGGCGGAGGACGACGTGACTGACCTCCCGCTGCTCTTCTCGCCGCTCCAGGTCGGGCGCATGACGCTGCGCAACCGCATCGTCAGCACGGCGCATTCGACCGGCCTGTCGGACGGCAATGCGATCGGCGAGCGCGTGCTGGCCTACTATGAGGCGCGGGCGCGGGGCGGCGTCGGCCTGATCATCACCGGATCGACCAGCGTCCATCCCAGCTCGACCTCCAAATTGATGGCGGCGCTGTCCAACTGGGACGATAGCGTGATCGCGCCCTATCGGCGATTGAGCCACGCGGTTCACCGTCATGGCGCCTGCATCCTGGCCCAGCTCAACCACGCCGGAGTCATGTCCGCGGCCTTCGGCGGCGTGGGCCGAACGGTGGCGCCCTCGGCCGTCGACGCGGAGCTCGGGCCGGAGACGCCGCATGCGCTGGAGCCCGAGGAGATCTCCGAGCTGGTCGCGGCCTTCGCCGCGGCTGCGGTGCGGGCGCGAGAGGGCGGTCTCGACGGTGTCGAGCTCCATGGCGGGCACGGCAACCTGATCCAGCAGTTCCTGTCGCCGCTGACCAACCTGCGCGACGATGCCTATGGCGGCAGCCTGGAGAACCGCATGCGCTTCGCGATCGAGATCGCGCGCGCGGTCCGCCGCGCCGTCGGCGCCGATTTCACTGTCGGCCTGCGCATCAGCGCCGAGGAGGACCACGAGGGCGGCCTCACCTTGGCCGACACGCGACGCATGGTGCCGGTGCTGGTCGAGGCGGGGGCGCTCGACTATGTTAACGTCACCTCGGGCAGCGACACGACCTCGTGGTCATTGCCGCACCACTACGCACCGATGTACCTGCCGCGCCAGCACATGCGGCACCTGGCGCGCGGCATCCGCGAGGTGGTCGATGTGCCGGTCGTGGCCGTCGGTCGCATCGTCGACCCGCGCGATGCCGAGGCGATCCTGGCCGCTGGCGATGCCGATCTCGTCGCCATGACGCGGGCGCTGATCGCCGACCGCGACCTGCCCGACAAGGCGCGTCGCGGCGAATTCGAGCAGATCCGTGTCTGCGTCGGCGCCAACGACGGTTGTCTCGGTCGTCTGTTCCGCGGGCTGCACATCACCTGCATCCAGGATCCGACCAGCGGTCGCGAGCATGAGCTGGGCCCGCTCACCCCGGCCGCGAAGCCGGGTCATGTCGTGGTGGTTGGCGGCGGCGTCGCAGGCCTGGAGGCGGCGCGCGTCGCCGCGCTCCGCGGTCACCGCGTCACCTTGCTCGAGCGCCAAAGCGAGCTCGGCGGCCAGGTCCGTCTGGCTCGTCGCGCACCCGGCCGCGGCGAGATCGGCACCGTCGCCGATCAGCTTTGCCGCGAGGCCGAGCAAGCGGGCGTCGTCGTCCGGACCGGTGTGGACGCGGATGCGGCATCGGTCATGGTTCTCGTTCCCGACGCAGTCATCGTCGCCACCGGCTCGGACCCGCGTCTGCCAAGTCTCGAAGGCGGCAATGGCAGACTGGTCTCGGCGCGCGACGTCCTCGTCGGAGCGCCTGCCTCCGACAAGGTGGTGGTGTTCGATACCAAAGGCGATCTGGTCGGAGCGACGACAGCCGATTTCCTTGCCGATCGGGGCCGGCAGGTCACGCTGGTCACATCCCAGCGCAGCGCTGGCGCCCGGGTCGAGCCGATGACCTGGCGGCTGCTCTATCAGCGGCTGATCGACCGTCGGGTCGACTTCCTGGTCGAGCATCGGATCGCGCGGATGACAGACCAGGGCTTGGCCGTCTGTCATGTGATCACCGGCAAGGAGACCCTGCTCGTGGGCGTGGGACTGGTCGTTGCCGCCGATGGCGCCAGTGCCAATGATGGCCTCTACCGTCGGCTTCGCCAGCTCCACCCCGATCTCGTCATTCGGCTGGTCGGCGATGCAGCGGCGCCACGCCAGATCGAGCAGGCGGTATATGATGGACACATGGCGGCGCGCGCCATCTGAACGCGCCGCATCACGGAGGAACCGACGCCATGTCCAAGAACGACTTTCCCAAGGAAGAGTTTGCCGAACGGCTGGGCCGGGTGCGCCGGGCCATGGCCGACCAGAACTTGGACTGGCTGCTCGTCTTCAGCCCGATCTCGATGCACTGGTTGATCGGTAGCGACGCCAAGGCACATCAGGTCTTTCAGTGTCTGATCGTATCGACCGAGCCTGGCCCCCTGGTGATCTTCGGGCGTGCCGGCGAGCGCAGCGAGTATCTGCTCGACACGATGGCTGACGACGTGCGGATCTGGGGCGGGCCGGAGCCGGCCGACCCCGTCGATGTCTTCTCGCACTTGATCGACGAGTTCGGTCTCAAGCGCGGCCGGGTCGGCATGGAAGTGCCGGCCTATTATCTCCATCCCCATCACTATGTCCGGCTGAAGACCTTGCTGGGCGCGGCGCTGGTCGCCGAGCCGACCGACCTGATCAACGACCTCAAGGTGGTGAAATCGCCGCGCGAGATCGCCTATGTCCGGCGCGCCGCAGAGATCGCCGATCTCGGCATGGTTGCCTTCCGCAAGACCATGGCGGAGGGCAAGAGCGAGCTCGAAGTGTGCGGCGCGATCTATCACGCCATGCTCACGGCCAATGGCGGCATTCCCGCCAGCACGCTCAACCTGTCCGGCGGCGAGCGCTCGGCCTTCGCCCATGGCGCGCCGACCGAGCGGCGCTTCAAGCAGGGCGATTTCGGCAATGTCGAGTATGGCGGCTCCTATCGCCGCTACCATGCCACGATCGGGCGCAACTACGTGGTCGGCAAGCCGACGGCCCGCATGAAGGAGATCCACGATCTGACGCGCGAGGCATCGGACGCCGCGATTGCCGAGATCCGCGACGGCGTGGCGGCCATCGTGCCTCACGAGGCGGCCAAGCGGGTCATCGCCACGGCCGGGCTGGGTCATGCCCGCATCCATACGACCGGCTACGGCATCGCACCGGGCTTTCCACCGAGCTGGGGCGAGCCGATTAACATGAACGGCGGCAGCACCTACACGCTTGCCGCGGGCATGGTGCTGTCGATCGAGCCGCCGATCTACCTGCACGAGGAACGGCTTGGCGCGCGGCTGATCGACAATGTGCTCGTCACCAAAACGGGCGCGGAGCTCCTGTCGCGCGACTCGCGCGACCTCATTGTCATCTAGCCGGTCGGCGCCTGGCCTTCGCGCGCGGCAAGCCCGGCCACGCGCCGCTGCTCGTCAGATCGCGCATGACGGCCCGCACGCTTTCGGCCACCGCGCCGGCCAGTTCGCTGCGCAATAGCTCGGTCGAGCCGACGAGAGCGAGCTGCCAGGCGACCGCGGGTCGAATGGGCCACGCCTGAAGCTTGCCGGCAGCGACATCGTCGGCGATCGCGCACTGGGTCAGCAGGCTGAAGCCGATGCCGCGCCGAATCAGCGCGCGAATGATGGAGTGGTCATCGACCTCCATAACGATGTTGGGCGTGATGCGCCGGCGTGCCACCCAGCTGTCGAGCATGCGGCGCGAGGCGTTGGGCCGGCTCGGCAGGATGAGCGGCAACCTTGCCAGGTCCTCGATGCGCGCATGACCGGCAGCAAATCGGGTGTCGTCCGGCTTGCCGACCAGGAACACGGGCTCGGCAACCAGCGGCGCGATCTCGAAGCCGCGGCGCGGCAGCGGATCGTGCAGGCAGGCGAGATCGACCTGACCGCGCACCAGCCATTCGTGGATGTAGCCGCTGAAGCCGCCGACGATCTTGAGCTGCACATCGGGCAGCTCGCGTGCGACGCGCTCGACCAGCGCCGGCACGAGGTAATAGCCGGCGGCCGGCGCCACCGCCAATGTCACGATGCCGGACGGGCCCTTGGCATCCCCGCGCACCTCGTCGCGTGCCTGTTCGAGCTGGCGCAACACGCGCTGGCCGTGTTCCAGGAGCCGGCGTCCTGCCTCGGTCAGGCTGACGCCGTGGCCATGGCGCGTGAACAGGCGGCGGCCGAGCTCGGTCTCGAGCTTGCGGATCTGCCGGCTCACCGCGGGCTGGGAGATGCGCAGGAACTCGGACGCCCGGCTCAGGCTGCCGAACTCGGCGACGGTCTGGAAATAGCGCAGCGCGCGAAGTTCCACAGGCTAGGTCCGCGCGCTCGCCGGCGCGTCAACAGCCCGCTCGAGCGCCGCGCGTGCCAGCAGTCGCGTCGAATCGAGTGTGGGCAACGGGGAGTTTCCGTCGTTCATGATCAGCGGCGTCTCGGTGCAGCCGAGCACGACCGCATCGCATCCCGCGGCCTTCATCCGCTCGATCACCCGTTGGTGATAGGCGACCGCTTCGGGCTTCAACACGCCGGCGACGAGTTCCTCCATGATGATCCGGCTGATCTCGTCGCGATCGACGGCGCTCGGGCGCATGAAGCCGATACCACGCGCCGCAAGCTTGTCCGGATAGACCTGGCTGTCGACCAGCCAGCGGGTACCGATCAGGCCGAGCCTTCGGAAGCCGCGCCGTTCAGCCTCGGCCGCGACGACGTCGGCGATGTGTAGCCACGGCAGCGGCGAGCGCGGCGCGACATGGTCGAAGGCCTGGTGGATCGTGTTGTCGGGACAGATCAGGAAATCGGCGCCGAGCCTGGCCAGCTTGCTGGCCGAGGCGAGCATGAGGTCGCCGACGCCCGGCCAGTCGCCGCGGTCGAGACACGCGACGTAGTCCGCCAGCGAAGGTGTGTGCATGGACACTTCGGGATGCGCATGCGGCCCGAGCAGCGCCGCACCCTCCGCGCAGATGGTCCGGTAGCAGAGGGCCGCGCCTTCGGCAGAGCAGCCGACGATGCCGATGTGCAGGGACATGACGATGGCTTCGTTCGCGCGCCGCTTCGGCGCGCAGCGACTCACGCCATCGGGAAGTCGGACAGCGGCCTGCCGCCGAACTTGGCGTAGGATTCGTCGACGCTGATTTCCTTGGCGATAATCAGGCCATCGCCGTTCCTGCCATGGGTCGGGTCGACCAAATTGCGCCGGAGCGGCCGATCCTTCGGGTTGAAGGTCCAGTCCTGGTAGCCATAGGCGTTGAAGTTGAGCATCACGCAGGGCTCGTCGCCGCTGGCAAACCAATGACAGTTGCGTTCGATCTCGGTTGCGCGCATCGCTTCGCCGGGGCCCAGCCAGCCATCGAGCCTGAGCTTCAGCAGCAGCGTGTCCGGCCCCAGCCGCGCGATGCGGTCGAACTCGCGGACATGGGCCTGGCCGCGCAGCACCAGCTGAGTCGACAGGATGTTGTGGTGGCAGTGCGGCGGATGGAACACGTTGGGCGCCAGATAGAAGAACTGGATCGCCTCGCGATGCGTCTGCCTCGTGCGCTGGTAGACGACGATGTCCTTTTTCTCCTGGAGCGTTCGCTCGATCCAGGGCTTGAGGCTGTTCGGCAGATCGAGCTCCTCGTGCAGCGACCTGACCGCGGCCATGTAGGCGTCGGGCGTCAGTTCGCGCCGTGCCAGCTTCTCGACCAGCGCAACCGAGCGGTCGACCACCGGGATGTGGATGTCGAGAATATCCGGCACATCGTCGGTCAGGCGCGTGTTGATCATGACCTCGGCCTCAGCGCCCGGAATAGAATCGCGAGCCGAAGCGTCGGATCTCACAGCCGTCGCGGCCATGGCTTCCTCCAGTGTAGGCGGGCCATTCGCGGTGCGGTGTCGCGTGCCCGCTGCATTTTAGCCCATGACGGCGGCGCGATGGAACAATCGTCGCGGCCGCCGATGGCGGCGCTCAGTCCAGGAAGCCGAAGGTGCGCGGCAACCAGAGCACGATCTCCGGCCAGATCATGCACACCACGACCGCCAGCATCTGTAGACAGACGAAGGGAACGATACCGCGGTAAATGTGCTGCATGGTGACGGACGGCGGCACGGTGCCCTTCATGTAGAACAGCGCGAAGCCGAAGGGCGGGGTCAGGAATGCCGACTGGAGGTTGACCGCGATCAGGATGAGGAACCAGACGAGGAAGTCGGAATTGCTGGACAGGTGTGGCGTAAAGTCGATCTTCTTGAGAATGGGCGCGAAGATCGGCAGCACGATCAGGCAGATCTCGATCCAATCGAAGAAGAAGCCCATGATGAACACGAGCACCATCAGGAAAATCAGGATCTCCCAGCCCGTGTTGATGCCGAGCGCCTTGAGGATCTCGGCCACGACATCGTCGCCGCCGAGCGCGCGGAACACGTAAGAGAACAGGGTCGCGCCGAACACGATGAAGAAGACGAGCGCATTGGTCAGCGCCGCGCTATCGAGCACCTCCCGCACGACCTTCAGATTGAAGCGCTTGTTCCAGATCGCCAGTAGGATGGCGCCGACCGATCCGGCGCCGCCCGCCTCGGTCGGCGTGGCGAGGCCGCCGAAGATCGAGCCGAGCACGACGAGGATGAGAAACGCGGGTGGCAGGAAGCTGCGCAGGATCATGCGCAAGAACTCCGCCGAGTCCTTCGGGCCGAAATCGACCGCGAGCGGCGGCGCCACCTCCGGACGGAGAGACGCGAAGATCCCGATGTAGATGATGTAGATTCCCGACAGGATCAGGCCCGGCAGGATCGCCGAGGTGAACAGGGTTCCGACCGAGACGGACATGAGATCGCCCATGATCACGAGCATGATGCTGGGCGGGATGAGGATGCCGAGCGTGCCGGACGACGCGATGGTGCCGACCGACAACTCCTTCTGGTAGCCGCGCTCGAGCATGGTCGGGAGCGCGATGAGCGTCAGCATGATGACGGACGCGCCGACGATGCCGGTGGTGGCGGCCATGATGGTGCCCATGATCACCACCGACATGGCGAGACCGCCGGGAATTCGCCGGGTCAGCACCTGGAGCGCCTTGAGCAGCTCGTCGGCGACGCCCGATCGCTCCAGCATGGTGCCCATGAAAATGAACATCGGGATGGCCAGCAGCGCCGGGTTCTGCACGGCCTGGCCCCAGATGCGCGGGATGAGCGCGAAGAACTGCACGGGCTGGAACACGTCGAACATGATGCCCAGCGCGCCGAAGCCCAGCGCGACGCCGCCCAGTACGAAGGCGACGGGGTAGCCGACGAACATGATCATCGTCAGCACGGCGAACATGAGCACGGAGAGATGGTCGCCGATCCAGTCGTACATCGCCGCCTCCTCAGTGGCTCGTGCCGCGGGAGGGCGCACCACGCACGGCCAGCTCGGCGGGGCCGAACAGGAACACCAGCCGCCGCAACAGCACGGAGACGACGCTGGCGCTCACCAGCACCAGCCCGACGAACAGGCACGACTTGATGATCCAGCGGTACGGCAGACCGTTGGGCGCGTCCGACCGCTCGCCCTGCATGAAAGACAGCTCGGCGAAGCCGAAGGCGAACCATGTCGCGACGATGCAATAGGGAACGGCGAAGACGACGATGCCGATGATCTCGAGCAAGGCCAGGCGGCGCGGCGGCAGATGCGCCGTGAAGACGTCGATCCGAACATGGACGTTGCGGATGTAGGCGTAGCCGAGCCAGAAGATGAACAGCGCGCCGTGCAGGTGCCATTCGAGCTCCTGGATCGGCGTCGATCCGAAGCCCGGAATCTGGAAGCCGACCTTGCGCGTGACGATATCCCAGGCGATCACGCCGATGAGAGCGAAAAACAGCCACCCGGTTGTGCGCGCAATGCGCTCGAGCACTCCATCGATCACATCGCTGGCTAGCAGAAGCACGCCCATAGCAAGCTCCCCCTGCGAGGGCCGCCCCGGCGACCCGCTGATGTTCAACTGAAGTCTGTCAGGATGCCGCCGGGCGGGCGCGAGCCCGACCCGCGCCCGCCCGGCTGCCGCGAACCGTCAGCGCAGGTAGGCGCGCTCGCGCCAGATCGAGTAGTCGGCGCGGAACTGCTTGAGCGAGTCCCAGGCCTTCTTGAACTCGGGGCTCTTCTGGGCCTGCTCGTTCGCCACCTCTTCCCAGGCCTTCTTGTAGGCGTCGAGGAAGGACTTGTCCCAGGTCATGAAGTTGACGCCTTTGTCTTTCAGCTCCTTGAGTGCGGCGAACTGGGCGTACTCGGAGAGCGCGAAGCCATTGAGAACGGCGCTGTCGCACGATGCCGTGACCTGCGCCTTCTGCGCTTCCGACAGCGAATCCCACTTGGCCTTGTTCCAGATCATGTCGCCGAATGTCGACTGCTGGTGCCAGCCCGGAAAGTAGTAGTACTTGGCGACCTGATGGAAGCCGAGCGTCAGGTCCATCGACGGCATCGAGAATTCGGTGGCGTCGATCGTGCCGAGCTGGAGCGCCTGGTAGATCTCGCCGGCCTGCAGGAGCTGGGTCGCGACGCCGAGCTTCTGCATGACGTTGGCGCCGAGACCGAAAAAGCGCATCTTCAGCCCCTTGAGGTCGTCGAGCGTCTTGATCTCCTTGCGGAACCAGCCGGACGCCTCGGGCGCGATCAGGTTGCACAGCATGGAATGAATGCCGTACTTGGCATAGAGCGCCTGAAGCAGCTTCTCGCCGCCGCCATGCTTCATCCACGCCAGATACTCGCCGCCATCCGGCCCGAAGGGCACCGTCGAGTAGACGGCGAATGCGATGTCCTTGCCGGTCCAGAAGCCGGGCGTCGCCCAGGCCGAATCGAGCGCGCCTGAGGATACGGCATCGAATGCCTGGCTGGCGGGCACGAGGGCGCCCGGCTCGAAGAATCGAATGTCGACGGTGCCGCCGGTGACCTTCTTGATGGTCTCGACCGTGTATTGCGCATTCGGCCCGAGTACGCCCACGGTCGACGCAAAATTGGACTGCATTTGGACGCGAATTCGCTTGTCCTGCGCCGTCGCGTCAGCGCCCGGCAGGGCCATCACCATCAACACCAGTCCGAAAAAGCTTGCACGAAGCCACATGGATGCCTCCCGTTGATTGACGCCTGTGCGGGAAAGTTGGGCTTGTGTCGGCGCAGCCAGACGGCCGATGTACGCCGAGGCCGGACCGTGTCGGCCGGCCGTCGCTTGTCACTCCCCCCTGTCCGATGCCCGGCTCAGCCGGCGCATCCTTGTCTTGTCGGTATTGCAACCGAGGGCGGCAGTCTGCGCCTATTTCCTTTGCGAGTCAAAAAATTGCGTTGGCCGCCGGGTCTCGAAGGCGTGGCTTGGCGGTCTCGAGGGCCTTGCCGAACCAGACGATTCGGACCGATTCATGGAGGACAAACGCCCGCGGCCGCCATCGACGGGGAGGATGGGGCGACGGTCAACCCGGCGTGCGTGCCGCGCGCGACGCCGGATCGTGCCGGACAGCGACCGCTAGGTGAGAGCGGCGCAGGCCTTGGCGATACGGCTGAGCGCGTCCTTGAGCGTCTCGTCGCTCGCCGCGTAGGACACGCGGAAATAGGGCGACATGCCGAATCCAGCGCCGAACACGAGGCCGACGCCGGCGTCTTCCAGCAGGTAGAGCACGAAGTCCTCGTCCGAATTGATCACTTTGCCGTCGGGCCGCGTCTTGCCGATCATGGCGGCGCAGGACGGGTACACGTAGAAGGCGCCCTCGGGCTTGTGGCAGGTGATGCCGGGAATGGCATTGAGCGCGCCGACGACGAACTCGCGTCGCCGCTCGAAGGCTGCCTTGTTCCGGGCGATGAAATCCTGCGGACCGGTCAGCGCCTCGACCGCCGCATACTGGCTGATCGAAGTGGGATTGGTCGTCGAATGCGACTGGATGGCCGACATGGCCTTGATGACGTCCTTGGGCCCGCCGGCATAGCCGATGCGCCAGCCGGTCATGCAGTAGGTCTTGCTGACGCCGTTCATGGTCAGCGTGCGCGGGTAGAGCTCGGGCTCGATCTGCGCCGGCGTGGAGAAGGTGAAGTTGCCGTAGACCAGGTGCTCATAGATGTCGTCGGTCAGCACCATGACGTGGGGGTGCCGCTTGAGCACCTCGGTGATGCGCTTGAGCTCGTCGCGGCTGTAGGCCGCACCCGACGGATTGGAAGGCGAGTTGAGGATGACCCACTTGGTCTTGGGCGTGATTGCCTTGTCGAGATCCTCGGGCGACAGCTTGAAACCGCGGTCGGCGCGACACGGCACGATGACCGGCTCGCCGTCGCACAGCATGACCATCTCCGGATAGGAGACCCAGTAGGGCGCCGGGATGATCACCTCGTCGCCGGGGCTCAAGGTGGCCAGCATGGCGTTGAAGATGACATGCTTGCCGCCGACGCTGACGATGATCTGATCGGCATTGTAGTCGAGACCGTTCTCGCGCTTGAACTTGGCCGAGATCGCTTCCTTGAGCGCGGGAATACCGTCGACCGGCGTGTACTTGGTCTGGCCCGCCCTGATCGACTTGATCGCGGCTTCCTTGATATTGTCGGGCGTGTCGAAGTCGGGCTCGCCGGCGACGAGGCCGATGATGTTCTTGCCCTGGGCACGCAGCTCCGCGACGCGGCCGAATAGGGAGACGGTCGGCGACGGTTTCACCCGGCCGAGTCGTTGGGCGATCTTTGACATTAGGCTTCCTTGGTTTCCAGGAGTGGGCGCGGGCGGACCGCCGCCGGCCTCGCGATCTTATCGTCGTCGGGCCCGACGTCAATTCAACCCTGTCATGCGATCCGATGGGGGCGGGAGTGTCCGAACCGGCCACACCTCGGCAGTTCGGTCAGCCGATCGCAATCTTGAAGATCATGGCGACGCCGTTCATGCAGTAGCGCAGGCCCGTCGGCTTCGGTCCGTCCTCGAAGACGTGACCGAGATGCCCGCCGCATCGGCTGCAATGAACCTCCGTGCGGACCATGAACAGACTCCTGTCCTCGGTCGTGCCGATCGCATTCTCAAGCGGCGCCCAGAAGCTCGGCCAGCCGGTGCCGCTGTCGAACTTGGTCGCCGACGAGAAGAGGTCGAGCGAACATCCGGCACAGGCGTAAGTGCCGCGCCGCTTCTCGTCGTTCAGCGGGCTCGAGAAGGGCCGCTCGGTCCCTGCCCGGCGCAGCACGGAGAATTGCGCGGGCGTCAGGCGCTTGCGCCATTCCTCCTCGCTGTAGGAAACGGGAAAAGCTTTGCCGGTGTGCGGGCCGGCCGCCCACAGGGCGGGGCCCGCCGCCGCCGCGAGAGCCGCGGCGCTGGCCGTGAGGAGCAATCGGCGATTGATCATGACACGTCTCCGACCGGTCAATCCGGGTGGCGCCATACGATTGATATATGTTCCCGATGCCGTGGAACGTCAATTCACAGCCGCGTCAGCGCCAGCCCGCCGCTAATTGACATCACAGGTTGATCGACGCGTAATCTCCGCCGTCCCCTCGCCGCGGAATCCGCGGCCGTTTCCGCCGCATTTAAATGCAACACCGGAGGACCCGTTCGTTATGGCTATCTTGACGTGGCTGCACACGGTCTATGGCGACAAGTTGATCAACGGCATTCGCGCCGGCCTGCCGGGCGAGGAGATCCGTGTGCATCCCGATGTCGGCAATCCCGACGACATCGACATCTGCATCATCTTCCGCATGCCGCACGGCTATCTGAAGCCGTTCAAGAACCTCAAGTTGATCTCGAGCACGGGCGCCGGGATCGACCACTACCTGCTCGATCCCGATCTGCCGCGGCACATCCCGATGGTGCGCGTGGTCGATGCCGATTTCGGCGCGCGCATGGCGGAGTATGTGCTGAGCTGGGTGCTCGCTTACCACCGCGAGATCCCCCATTTTCTCGCCAACCAGAAGACTCACACCTGGGCCTACAAGCCGATCCGCTCGGCGCACGAGGTGCGCGTCGGCGTGATGGGGCTGGGGCAGATGGGCACCCCGACAGTCGAGCGCCTCGCCTATCTCGGCTATGCGACCAGCGGCTGGGCCAAGAGCAAGCACGAGATCAAGGGCGTCAAGTGCTACGCCGGCTGGGACGAGTTCCCCAGATTCCTCGGCGACCTCGAGATTCTCGTCAACCTGCTACCGCTGACAAACGAAACGAGGGGGATTCTCTCGAAGACGACCTTCGATCAGATGCCGAAGGACAGCGTGATGATCACGGCGGCGCGCGGTGGGCATCTGATCGAGCAGGATCTGATCGAGGCACTCGACAGCGGACGCTTGCGCCACGCCACGGTCGATGCCTTTCCGAAGGAGCCGCTACCCAAGGATCATCCGCTTTGGGACCATCCCAAGGTGTTCGTGACGCCGCATTGCTCGTCGACGCCGAGCCCCGAGACGATCGTCAATGCCTTCGTCGAGAACGTCCGCCGCTTCCGCTCCGGCCGACCGCTGCTCAACCAGGTCGATCACGCCAAGGGGTATTGATTGCAGGTCGAGCACCCGTGCAGGCCGCGCGCTGGTAGGGGCTCAGCATGTTGAGCCCGTACAGGTTTCGCGTATACGAGGCATTTCTCGCCTATCCGGTCGGCCAGGAGATCCATACCGCCGCGTCGGGCCGCGTGGCGGCGCTTCACGAAGTCTTTCTCGCGATCGAGGATCGATCGGCCGATCTGACCGGTCTCGGCGAGGTGCGCGCCAACATCGAATTCATCACGGGCACGCCGGAAGCCGACGTGGCGCCGTCCGCGATCGGCTTGCTCAAGGAGATGGCGCGCGCTGCAAGCCCGACCGACCTGGCCGCGCGCTTCGCCGATGCGAGCCAGCGGTTCCCTCGCATCGCTCGCGCGCTGGTCGAGAACGCGCTGGTCGACCTGGAGGCGAAGCGGAAGGGCGTCACCGCAGCCGAGTACTTGGGCGGCGCATGGCGGGCTGGCGTGCCGTGCAACCAGTGCGTCTTCTGGGGCAGCGACGTCGACATGCGCGACAACCTCGAGCTCTATCTCGCGTTGGGCTTCCGCAAGATCAAGCTGCGGGTCGGCATCGGATCGATCGAGGACGACGAACGGCGGCTCTCCTGGATACGCGGGCGCTGCGGCGCGGATTTCGCGCTCGCGGTCGATGCCAACGGCGCCTGGGCCGTCGACGACGCGCTGCAGAACATCGAGCGGCTGCGCCGGTACGGCATCACCTATGTCGAGCAGCCCACGCACAAGGGCGACTGGCCGGCGCTCGAGCGCGTTGCGCGCGATTCCGGCATCGACGTCATGATCGACGAGGGATTGCAGACCGACGAGGACGTGGCCCGCGTGTGCGCCAATGGCGGACGCATCTCGGCCCATCTCAAGATCGCCAAGGCCGGCGGGGCGGCGGCGGTCGTCGCCATCGGCCGCGCGTTCGACCGCCATGGCGTCTCCTATGTCATGGGACAGATGAACGAGGGGGCGCTGGCGACGGCCATCGCGGTACACGCAGGCATGGCGCTCGAGCCGCGGCTCGGCGAACTCTACGGCGCCCTCGGCATCGTCAACGATCCCGGCACCGGCGTCACCTACCGTGACGGCGCGGTGAGCGTGCCGGATCAGGCCGGTGTCGGCGTGTCCCTCCGGCCAGACATCCTCGCCCTGCTCTGGGACAGCGCGGCATAGACGCGTCCCGCAATCCGACGCAGCCGGGATGAGCTGGGCATCTGCTCCGCCGGCAGCGGTCGCTTCTCCTTCTTCGGCATCGGCTCGCGGACCAGCGTGATCGTGCGGGCGTGCAGCTCGAACAGCGATGACCGATGCCCGATGCTGACAATAGCGGCTTCAGGCAGCCGTTCGCGCACCAGCTTATACATGGCCGCCTCGGTCTCCTCGTCGAGCGCCGAGGTCGCCTCGTCGAGGAACAGCCATGCCGGTCTGTGCAGCAGGACGCGCGCGAAGGCGACGCGCTGCTGCTCGCCGAGCGAGAGGGTCTGCGCCCAGTAGTGGACCTCGTCGATCTGATCGACAAGGTGAGCGAGACCGCAAATGGTCACGGTTTCGACGACTTCTTCCTCGGCGAAATCGTCGGTCGGACTCGGATAGCATACGGCCGCTCGCAGCGACCCGATTGGAAGGTAGGGCTTCTGCGGCAGGAAGAGGACTTGGCCGCTGTGCGGCAGCTCGATCGTGCCTTGCCCAAAGCGCCAGAGCTGGGCGATCGCGCGGAACAAGGTGCTCTTGCCCGATCCCGATGCGCCGGTGATCAGCACCGACTCTCCAGGTTTGACCGAAAACTTGAGAGCCTTGATCAACCGGTCTCCGTCGGGAAGGTTGAGGTCGACGTCGCTGACCACCAGCTCGTCGCCCTTGCCATCGACGACGGATATCCCATTGGTGGTGCGCCGTTGCTCGTGGAAGTCCTCGAGCGAAGCGCGGAATGTCGTCAACCGGTTGACCGTCGCCTTCCACAGAGCCAGCGTCGTGTAGGCGTCAATGAACCACGACAAGGCTCCCTGCACTTGGGTGAATGCCTGCGACGTCTGCATCAGGCCGCCGAGCTGAAGCTGGCCCGAAAAGTAGCGTGGCGCTGCCGCCAGGAACGGAAACACGATGGCTGCCTGGGTGTAACCTGCGGTCAGCCAGGTCAGACGCTTCTGCGCGCGCATGATGTTCCACCAATTGCGCGCGACATGCGCGAAACGATCGCCAAACACCAATTTTTCGTCAGTCTCGCCGCGGTAGAGAGCAACGCCCTCGGCGTTCTCGCGAAAACGAATCAACGAGAAGCGGAAATCGGCCTCATAGCGCTGCTGCATGTAGTTGAGCGTCACAAGCGGCCGGCCGATGCGCTGGGTCAGGTAGGTCCCGGCGATGGCGTAGATGAGGGCGAACCACACCATGTATCCGGGCACGGCTACGATCGTGTCGAAGATCGGCACTTCGAGGGTACCAGACAGTCCCCACAGGATCGTCGTGAACGACACGAGCGTGACGACGGATTCGAGCAGGCCGAGCGTGAGCGTGATCGTGTGCATGATGAACTGGTCGACATCCTCGGCGATGCGCTGGTCGGGATTGTCGGTTCGCGCGCCGTGGACCTGGAGATTGTAGTAGGCGCCGTATTCGAGCCATTCGTCGATCAGGCGGTTGGTCAGCCAGGTGCGCCAGCGAATGCGCAGCATCTGACGCAGATAGATCTGATAGACCGCGACGATGATGGCCGCGGTGGCCAGGCCGCAGAAAACAGCAAGCTGATAATAGAAGGCGTCAAGGTCGCGCGCTTCCAGCGCGTTATAAAAAGTGCCGTTCCACGCATTGAACAGCACGCTGATATAGACGTTGCTGAGGCTCAGGCTGACGATCACCGCCAATAGGACGGTTGCCGACCAGCGCTGCTCGGACATCCAGTAGGGCAGGACAAACTGCCGGAAAATCGATTGGTAGGAGCGGGTCATTTTTGCCCTCGCAGCCTGTCTTGGGTGGGGTTGTCACGCATGACGTGGTGGACGAACGAGTGGGCGGAAAACCGCGGCGCCATGCGGCGGCAGGAAAAGTCGGACATCCGCCAGAAAAACGCGTCGGAGGAGCACTTCGTTCCCGCGCCACGCAGCCATCAGTCCGCCGGGCTCCCTCGGCGCGGCCAATAGTAGTTGGCGACGCTCGCGGCATTGGCGGCGACCAGCACCGAAAATGCCACGACATAAGCCGTCGCCGGATAGGCGCCGGTCGCCGCCTTCGGCCAGAGTCCGATGATCACGCCGAGCAGCCATTGGACGGCGAAGGCGCCGCCGAGTGAGACGAGATTGATGCCGGTGAGCGCGCGTCCGACCAGGGAAGCGGGGAAATTCTGGGCCGTCAGCGCGAAGGACAGCACGGTCAGGTTGCCAAAGGCGCCGATCGCGAGCCAGATCCAGCCGGCGGGCAACGGCGCGCGCAGCACGAGCGTCGCCTCGACCACGAGGAAGGCAATGAAGCCCCAGCCCATGGCGCGGCCGAGCGGAACGCCGCGCCGGCTGAGCCAATCGCCGGCAATGCCCACGGAGATCGTGCCGATTGTGAACGAGATCGCCATGTAGAGCATGATCGACAGGACCTCGGGACGGGACAAGCCGTCGACATCCGACAGCCAATAGGGCGTCCAGAGGCCCATCACGCCGAACACCGCGGCGAAGTGCATGGCGACGGCGGGCGTCAGGCGCCAGAAATAGGCAGAGCGGTAGACTTGGCCGAGCTCCGCGATCTGCACGCGCCAGCTTGTGCTTGCCGTAGAGGGAGGATCGGGCGGAACGACGAAGAAGATCAGGATCGATGACAGCGCAATCACGGCGGCAAAGCACATGAACATGTTGCGCCAGCCGAGCAGCACCAGCACGTGCTCGATCGGCTCCGACGCCGTGAGGATGCCGATGCCGCCGATCACCAGGAAGGCGCTGTTGACCAGCGGCATCCGCTCTTGCGGAAACCAGCGCACCATCGCCTTCAATGCCGACATCAGGCCACCTGAAACACCCATCCCGATCAGGCCGCGAGCGACGGTCAGCCAGATCGCGTCCTGTCCGAACGCGAAGGCGAAGGCGCCGACCGCCGCGATCAGCAGCACGCAGGCCTGCGTCAAGCGCGGGCCGTAGCGGTCGAGCAGGATGCCGAGCGGAAGCTGAAAGGCGGCGAAGGCAATGAAATAGGCTGCGGTCAACAGTCCGAGATTGGCGGCCGTGAGGCCGATCTCCTCGCTCAGAACCGGCCCGATCACGGCGTTGATCGACCGAACGAGCACGGACATGTAGTAGCCGAGCGCAAACGGCGTCAGCACGACAAGAATGCGCCAGAGCAGCCCGCGCGCGCCTGATGGAGCCGGTGTGACGACCTCGCTCATGCCCCGCGACGGGCCGGGCGCGTCAAGCCGCCAGCTCGGGAAAATCAGCCGGCGTTCCGCGCGGCTTGCCTTTGAGCCGGCCGATCACATCGCCGACGGTCGACGCGTCGGCCATCGCGTTGAGTGCATGCCACGCCGCGCCGGATGCCCGCGGAGTCATGACGTAGCTGGCGCATTCACGGAATTTGCGCGCGCGTTCGTCGGTCGAGAGCGGCTTGCGCGGATCGCCGCGCGGCACCGTCACCAGCCGCTGCAGCTTGCGACCGTCGCGCAGCGCCACGGAGACTTCGGACGGCAGGCTGTCGGCTGACGGCGCCTGGGCGAGATTGGCGCGCTCTTCGAAGACGACGCGCTCGACCAGGCGCTTGATCCTTTGGTCACCGGTCCATGTTTGCGAGAAGTGGCGCAATCCGGGCTGGCCATCGACGGCGGCGACGGACAGGCAGAACTGCATGCTGAACTTGCCCTCGAGCCCGGTCTGCGGCCGGCTGTGCAGGAGCATCTGCGGCGCCATCGGATGAGACGCGCAGTGAATCGCTTCCACGTCGTCGGCCCCGAAGCGCGCCTCGTTGCGCAGCTCGAGCATGGCGTCGATCGCGCAATGGGTGGCGCCGCAGGCCGGATAGAGCTTGAGCAGCATACCCGGGTCCTCGACATCCCAGGGCTTGCCCAAGCTGTCGGCCAGCTCCTGTGGCGTGGGCTTGGCGCGCGCGCTCAGCGCGTCGAACCAGCCGAAGCGGCCTTCGAGTGCCGTGATGTCCGCTGTGAAGCCGCCGGAAGCGAGCTCGGCCGCCATGACGCCGGCGCGCGCGGCATTGCCGGCGTGGAACGGCTTGGTCATCGAGCCGAAGTTGCGGCGCAATCCGGCGCCCTGCGAAGCCGCGATGCCGAGCGCCATCGCAGTGCGGCGCGCGTCGAGGCCGAGCAGCTTGGCGGCGGCGGCCGCAGCGCCGATCACGCCGATGGCGCTGGTTGCGTGCCAGCCCTTCTCGTAGAGCGCCGGATTGGCCCAGCGGCCCAGCTTGCCGCAGATCTCGATGCCGAGCGCGAAGGCGGCAATGAGCTCACGGCCGCTGCGCCCCTTGGCTTCGGCGACCGCCAACGCGGCTGGCAGGATCGCGACCGAGGGATGGCCCATCAGGGACCAGTTGATGTCGTCATAGTCGAGCGCGTGACCGGCGACGCCATTGATCAGCGCCGCGCTCTGCATCGACACGCGCTTGGTCGTGCCGATCACGCTCGCATTTCCGCGCGCGCCGGCGCCGGCAACGACATCGAGCATGATCCGCGTCGTCTCGGTGGCAGCGCCAGCCAGCATGCAGCCCAGGCAATCGACCGCGGCAATCTGCGCACTCGCGATGGCATCGGCTGGAATCCGCGCCACGTCGTTGCGCTCGATGAATGTGGCGAGCACGGATGAAAGCGACATCGTCGACCACTCCTGGTGCCGTGCGGCCGCGATCGGCCCGGATGCGCTGGATCGTCGCCCGCGTTCGCCGACGGTGTCAACGGCGGGTGGCGCGCACTGCGAAATCAGGCAGGTGACCGGCCCCGGCGACGCTGGCATGATCGGCGCCCGCATGGGCGTCCGGTCGCGGCGCCGCCTCGGCATGGAGCATGGCGCGATGAATGGAGCGGAAAGCCTGGTGCGCACCTTGGTGGCGGGCGGCGTCGACGTCTGCTTTGCCAACCCGGGCACCTCGGAGATGCACTTCGTCGCCGCGCTCGATCGGGTCGACGGCATGCGCTGCGTGCTCGGGCTGGCCGAGACCGTGGTGACGGGTGCGGCCGACGGCTATGCGCGCATGACGGGTCGGCCGGCTTCGACGCTGCTCCACCTCGGTCCTGGTCTCGCCAACGGCTTGTCCAACATGCACAACGCCGGACGCGCGCGCTCGCCCATGGTCAACATCGTCGGCGATCACGCGACCTATCACCGCAACTACGATGCGCCGCTGACCTCCGACATCGAAGGCGCGGCGCGGCCCTTCTCCCATTGGGTCAAGACCTCGCCGAGCGCGCGCACGGTGGCCGCCGATGGCGCCGCAGCGGTTGCCGCGGCGATGACGCCGCCGGGGCAGATCGCGACACTCATTCTGCCGGCCGACACGGCGTGGAACGAGGCGGATGGAATCGCCAAGCTACCGCCGGTGCCGGGACGCGCTCCCGTCGGCTCGGCCGCGATTGCCGAGGCGGTGCGCATCCTGCGCCTCAAGGAGCCGACGCTGCTCCTGCTCGGCGGGCTCGCCGTGCGCAGCGCGGGTCTCGAACTCGCCGCGCGCATCGCCGCCGCGACCGGCGCCCAGTTGCTGGCGCAGACCTCGAACCCGCGCATCGAGCGTGGCGCCGGACGGGTCTCGGTCGAGCGCGTGCCGTTCCCGGTCGACCAGGCGCTGGCCGCGCTCAAGGAGTTCCGCCACGTCATTCTGATCGGCGCCAAGGCGCCGGTCGCGTTCTTCGCCTATCCCAACAAGCCGAGCGTGCTGACGCCGGAGAATTGCGCCATCCACACGCTGGCGCGAGTCGAAGAGGACGTGCTGCACGCGCTCGCCTGGCTCGCCGACGAGGTGGGCGCCGCCAAAACCGCGGTGGCAACCGAGGCACTGGCGCCGCCGCCGGTGCCGACGGGCGAGATCACGCTGCAGAAACTCGGTCAGGCGCTGGGTGCCCTGCTGCCGGAGCACGCCATCGTCGTCGACGAGGCGGTGACCAGCGGGCGCAGCTTCTTCCCGCTGACGCGCAATGCGCCGCCGCATGACTGGATGCAGAACATGGGCGGATCGATCGGGCTGGGGCTGCCGCTCGGCACCGGCGCCGCGGTCGCCTGTCCCGACCGCAAGGTCATCTGCCTGCAGGCCGACGGCAGCGCCATGTACTCGTTGCAGGGCATGTGGACCCAGGCGCGCGAGGGGCTCGACGTCACCATCGTGCTGTTCAACAACAAGTCCTACGCGATCCTGCGCAACGAGCTCGCCAATGTCGGGGCGCGCAATCCGGGCCGCAAGGTGCTCGACATGCTCGACCTCGGGCGGCCCGACATCGACTGGCTCGACCTCGCGCGCGGCATGGGCGTGCCGGGCCAGCGCGCGACAAGCATGGAGGAGTTCGCGGCCGCCTTCGGGCGCGGCGTGGCGAGCCCCGGGCCCTACATGGTCGAGGTCATGCTCTAGGCCGATTGGGGCATAGGGCCGAAAACCTCTTCCAACCCCTTGAAATCCGGTTGGCTCTTGGTATACCATATGACAATATTTCCATGTCGGATCATGGAGGAAGCTCGTGGCGCTGACCATTCGCAAGCTCGTCACTTTCATCGATGAAACGCGGCTCGAGGGCGGTCGGCCGGCCAATCCGCCGCTGCGCCTGATCGGCGCCGCGGCCGTGATCCGCAATCCCTGGGCGGGCCGGGGCTTCGTCGAGAATCTGCGTCCGGAGATCCTCGAGATCGCGCCGCTGCTCGGCCAGGAGCTGGTCGCAGCGATCCTGTCGCAGGCCGGCTCTGGCGACAGCGTCGAGGCCTATGGCAAGGCGGCCGTGGTCGGCACCATGGGCGAAGTCGAACACGCCTCGGCGATGATCCACACGCTCCGCTTCGGCAACCTCTATCGCGATGCCGTCGGCGCCAAAAGCTATCTCTCGTTCAGCAATGTGCGTGGCGGTCCGGGCAACGTGATTTCGATACCGATGATGCATAAGCACGATGCCGGCATGCGCTCGCACTACCTGACGCTGCAGTACTCCATTTCCGACGCGCCGGCGCCCGACGAGATCGTCGTGGCACTGGGTGCGGCGACCGGCGGGCGGCCGAACGCGCGCATCGGCGACCGCTACCAGGACATGGCGGAGCTGAAAGAATCGAAGGAGAAGGAGAG
>Ga0194128_10001118_pt1 | contig 47546 bp, 53 predicted proteins | sample TA2KigCa65mmetaG_FD_148650 | JGI IMG/M metagenome (GOLD analysis project Ga0194128, IMG submission 148650) | Freshwater microbial communities from Lake Tanganyika, Tanzania - TA2015037 Kigoma Deep Cast 65m | ecosystem: Environmental > Aquatic > Freshwater > Lake | place: Tanzania: Lake...
GGCTCACCGTCGTCCGAACAGACAATTGAACATCGCGACGACCACGACGATGCTCGCGCCGAGGATCAACGTGTTGAGCGCGTAGATCAGCGGAACATTGGTGGAGTGTGAGGATGCCTCGCCCCAGGCATAGAGCGACAGCGTGGTCGAGCGACCGCGCAGGAAGATGCTCCGCGACAGCTCGTTGAACGACAGGAGGAACCCGAACAGGCCGGCCGCGATGATTCCGGCCCGCAACGCGGGAAACTCGACGTGCCAGAACCGTTGCCACGCGCTCGCGCCCAAATCCGAGGCGGCACTGAGCAGTCGGCTGTCGAACCGGGAGGCGACCACGATCACCGCCAGGAGCGCGAAGGGAAACGCCCACACGAGGTGCCCAGCGATGAGTGACCAGAGTCCGAGCTTGAGGCCGATCAGTGAACGGAAGTAGAGGAAGAGCGCCGTGCCCATCACGACGCCAGGGACGAACAGCGGGACCGTGGTCGACAGCAGCAGGAGCCCTCGCCAGCGCACACGGGGAACTGCGCGACCAACAAGCGTCGCGCAGACCATGCAGGTGACCCCAACGATCGAGGCGACAACCAGACTGAGTTGGAGCGGTTTGAGCCAACGCACCTGGCGCAAGAGTCCGTCGTACCAGACCGAAGTGAAGGGCCCTGGAATGCCGCTGAGCGGTTCCGCGCTGACCGACATGACAGCTAGCCAAAGGATCGGTGCATAGATCAACGCTATGACGACGTAGCCCGCAAAGCATCCGAACCGGATCGGCCAAAGGCCACGCGTCGGGTGACGCCGGGTTTTCATTGTCGGAGCGCTTCGAAGGCACCAGCCACACCACCTGCGCGTCGCATCACCAGCGCAAACATCGCGATCAGTAGCGCCATGGCGCCGAGGACGAGGACCGAGAGTGCGGCCGCGACCGCATAGTTAAGCGCGGTCAGCGAACTGTGAACCGAATTGCCGAGAAGCGTGACGTGGCCACCACCCAGCAGAGCGGGCACCACGTCCTCCCCAAGCATTGGGACAAACGTAAAAACCACGCCAGCGACGATCCCCGGCAGGGCCAAAGGAACGACGACGTGTCCCAGCGTGTAGCCCCAGCCGGCGCCGAGATCGCGGCTGGCGGCGATCAAGTCATCATCAATCATGGTTATGGCCAGAACGATTGGGAACACCATTGTCGGGAAATAGGGTCCGATGAGACCGAGGTGGACCGCGAACTCCGAGAACAGAAGCCAGCGCAAGGGCTCGTCGGCGACTCCGAGCCACAACAACGCATTGTTGATAGGTCCATCGATTCCGAGGACGGCACGCCAAACGATGGTACGCGCAGCGATACTGAGGAAGAAGGGAACGGTCAACAAGGCCAGGGTCAGGGCCTGTAGGCTCGGGGAACGTGCATACTTCGCGAGCCACAGGGCAAATGGAAACGCGAACACGAGCTCGAACACGGTTATTGTGGCGGCGATGCGCACCGTGCGCATCGTGATCTCCCATCGACCTGAGTCGAACAGCGTTTGGTAAGCCGCGAGGCTTGGCTCGAAGGTGATCCGAAACCCTTCGGTCGTCGAAAACGACCATAGGACGAGACCGGCGAGTGGGACGAGGACGAGCGACGCCCAAACGGCAAGGAAGCCAACCAACGGCGCATTGCCGCGCGCCACGTTCGCTCGCCCGCGCCCCACAGGTTGTCCGACCCTATGCCTGGACGAAGCGCTGCCACTCCGATTCAATGTCCTGGGCGTGGTCGGGACTTGCGTTCTGCCAGAACTGCTCGGCCGCGAACTTCTCGTCGATCTTTGCGACGTTCGCCTCAATCGCTGCGACCTGTTCATCGGACCAGCCGGCGGTCCGGGCGTACTCCAGCGACAGGCGTGGGTTGCCTGTGGCGTAACCACGGAGCACCGCAATCTGGGCCCCGTAGGACCCGCCGAGGAACGTGTCGATCACGCGGTAGATCTTTTCAAGCGCGCCTCGGTCCTTTGCCTGGGTCGGCACGTAGGCCCCGAGCATCCATTTGTTGTACCCCTCGATCGTGTAGGCATAGCGGACGTTGTGACCGTCGCGCTGCAGGGCCTTGACGGCCGGCTCCCAGCAATTCTGCACGAGCACTTCGCCGTTCGCCATAAGGTCGATCGACTCTTCCCACGTCGCCCACAACGCACGGAACTGGCCCGCGTTCTTTCGCTCGATCAGGAAGTCCGCGGTCGCCCTGGCCTCCGCAGCCGTCATGTTGGACGGTTCTCCGATTGTCGCGAGACCATGGTGCTTAAGGTACATGCCAGCCATCGCGAACGTCGTCAGCCAAGTGTCCTCCAGCGCGACTTTGCCCATTGTAGATGCGTCATCGAACAACAGGCTGTACGACAACGGTTCGGTCGCTGCGGTCTTATCCGGGAAGTAGGCGAAAGAGTCGGCGTTGAACACGATGGGAACACCGTACTGGGTTCCGTCCTTGCCCGTGAGCAGGGGGCTGCGCTTCACCGTGTCCGGCACATCGCCCCAGCGCTTCATCGCCGTCTCATCGATAGGCAAAATCAAGCCGTCGGGTCCGAGGCGTTCCTCGGTTCCACCGTCGAAGCAGAAAAGGTCGTAGTCCTCGCCGGCTTCGTTAGCGATGACCTCCTGAAGGAAGACGCCCGGATCGCTGTCGATCGAAACCCATTCGATCTTGACGCCAGCCTCGTCTTCGAACTCGGTCCAGTTCTCAAGGGCTACCACGCCTGGACCCATGATGCGGACCGTGTTCTCCTGCGCCCGCGCCGCGCTTGGCGAAAGCTTCAGAATGGCAGGCGCCGCGATCGCCGCGCCTGCTCCCTTGAGCGCGTCTCTGCGCTGTAACCCGCGTGAAGGTGCCACCTTCTTAGTTGTGTCCGTCATGCTCGCTCCTCCTTGTTCAAGAGCATCCTGGTTAATCCTTCGCTGAATTCGACTCGTCGGACTCTCCAGCCATCGGGGTGATGACGCAGTCTGCCGCATGCCACCACGCAAATCCTTGCGTTTCCTGATTGTTGTCGGTCCAGCTTCGCAAGGTCAGCCGACCTACCGGCGTATCGATCAGACGATCCAAATAGCGGCCCTTGTAAACGAGGCTGAAAGCACGGTAGGGGACGGAGTTCGCGCCGGGCGGGACCTCGCTTGCGTCCGCCGTCACCGCGACTGATTGTGCACGCACCGCCATGACCGCGCGCTGGCCCGTCCGCGACGGAATCGCGCCGGACCACGTACCAATCACGCGGCGTTCGAAGCAGTCGAGCGCCACCACATCGCCGTTCACCGACGTGACGTTACCCTCAACGATGTTCTCAATGCCGAGGAACGCCGCGACGAACCTGTTCGTCGGTCGCTCGTAAAGCTCTCGCGGCGTACCCTGCTGGGCGATCCTGCCGTCGTTGAGCAGGACGATCCGATCACTCATCGTCAAAGCTTCTTCCTGGCTGTGCGTGACGTAGACGAACGTCATGGCGAGCGCGCGATGGAGCTGGATTAACTCGAGCTGCATCTCCTGACGCAGCTTCTCATCGAGGGCGCCGAGTGGCTCGTCGAGCAGAACTAGAACGGGACGCAGCACCAACGCCCGCGCGAGCGCTACCCTTTGGCGCTCCCCACCGCTGAGCTGATGGACCCAACGGTCGTAGTAGCTTCCGAGACGCACCATGTGGAGTGCATCGATGGCGCGCCTGCGCCGTTCCGGTGCGAGCACGCGGCGCACCCGGAGCCCATACTCGACGTTTTCACCTACCGTCATGTTTGGAAACAGCGCGTAGTGCTGGAACACCGTCACCACGTCGCGGTGATTCGGCGGAACACCAGTGACGTCGCGCCCGTCGATGGACAGGGCCGCTACCTGTTCCGGTTCCTCGAGACCGGCAATGATCTTGAGCAGCGTCGTCTTGCCCGAGCCGCTTGGGCCCAGGAGAGTTAGGAACTCCCCGCGGCGCGCCTGCAGGGAGACACCTCGCAGAACCGGCACATCGCGATAGCCGTGGGTGACATCCTTCATTTCGAGCACCAACGGCTCGACACCCGTCCCGGCTTCGACGTCGCGCGCGTTGTCTCGCGGCTCTTCGTTGATCGCGGAGACGGCGGTTACGCGAGCTGTGCTCATCGTCATTGCATTACGTGAACTCGATCAGGTAGTTGCCGTAGCGGTCGAGCGACGCCGTCATGTTCGGCAGCAGCAGAAGAGTCGTGGTCTCCTCCTCGACGATCGCTGGACCGACAATTTCAGCACCGGCGCCAAGGGCCACGCCATCGAAAACCGGCACATCAACCATGCCGCTTGCGGCGCGCACATAGACGGCGCGGACACACTTGGGGACGACCGACCCGGTCTTCGGAGCAAGCTCCGCCATCCTTATGCAGCTATCCTCGCCCCGGGCACCGATCGCGCGGACAATCCAGGTCGTAAACTCCACGAGGTCTTCGTCGTTGCGTATCGAGTAGATCCGCTCGTGCATGCGGTGGAAGGACTCGACGAGGGTCGCCAGATCATCCATGCGCAGCCCGGCGTCGCCGAATTCGAACGGTGTCTCTATCTCCCACGACTGGTACTCGTAGCGGCCCATGAAGACGTGCTCAAACCGCCGACGCGAAGGGGCCACGCCGGCTTTGGCCAGGAACGCGTCGCCCTTCGCCCGCAGCGCGTGCACGACGTCGTTCACGCGATCCAGCGTGAAGCTCCGCACATCGGTGCTTAGCGTCGAGATTTCCTCCCACTTGATCTCCGAGATGAGCCCGCCGTAGGCGCTTAGACCTGCGGTGAACCGGGGAACCATGAGACGCGCGATGCCGAGCTCGCGCGCGATTTCGCCAACGTGACACGGGGTCGCGCCCCCACCCGCGACGAGGTAACTGTCGCGCGGGTTAATCCCTTCGTTGACCGTTATGTCCTCAATTGCAGCGATCATCTGATGATTGCTGGCCGTGTGGATCGTGTAGGCGGCTTCAACCAGCGACGTTCCGAGATTCCGGGCGATTGTCTCGACGGCCCGTTCGGCGGCCGACCGGTCGAGACGCATCCGACCACCGAGGAAATAGTCCGGGTCGATGATTCCCAGCACGACATTTGCGTCCGTCACTGTCGGGCTTTCGCCGCCGAGCCCGTAGCACGCTGGTCCCGGCCGCGCCCCCGCGCTCCGCGGGCCGACGTGCAGCAGGCCGCCCGTGTCGACCCAGGCGATCGACCCGCCGCCCGCCCCAATGGAACGGACATCAACCTTCGGAATCCCCAAGAGATCGTGGCCGATCTTGGCCTCGGGCGAGACGACGAGACGACCCTCGCGGATCGCCGAGACATCGAACGTCGTGCCGCCCATGTCGATGACGAGGACGTCAGGCTCGGACGTCAGGCGCGCCGCGCCGATCGGAGCGAGGGTTGGTCCAGACATGACGCTGTAGATCGGTCGTCGTGTCATGTCCGCCGCTGGCATCATCCCGCCCAAGCAGTTGGCGAGCAGGAGTTCGCCCTTGAACCCCGCCTCGCGCACGGTCGTGGCCAGATCCCGCACATACGCGCCCACAATCGGGTGCAGCGAGGCATCGATCGCGGCCGAAATCATGCGGCGGTACTCACGCGGAATTGGGTTGAGTTCGTGACTGAGCGTGACCGGAACCGTCGGCCAGCGGTCGCTGATGATCTCGCGTACACGAAGCTCGTGTTCAGGGTTCACGATAGACCACAGCAGGCACACCGCTATCGCCTCGACCCCTAGAGCGCGGAAGTGCATGACCGCACGATTCACATCCGCCTCGTTCAATGGGCGGTAGACCGCGCCGTCGGCAGTGATCCGGCCCTGCACGGGAAATGTCAGGTGGCGTGAAACGAACGGCTCTGGGAAGTCGAGCCGCCATTCGAACGTCCGCTTGCGCACCGCTTCGCGCAACGTCAGGACGTCGGGGTGCCCGTCGTTGCAGACCAGACCGACACGCGCGGTCTTGCCCTCGACGAGCGCGTTCGTCGACACCGTGCTGCCATGAACGATGAGGTCGACTTCGCTCAGGAAGTCCGCCAACGACCGCCCATAATGCTCGGCCGCCAGCGCGAGCGAATCGAGGAAGCCGTGGGCATAGGCGTCGGGCGTCGTCAGCGCCTTGAAAATGGCGATATCGCGACCGTGCTCGGCAACGACGCAGTCGGTGAACGTGCCGCCAACATCGATACAGACGCTGAACATTGTCTACCCCAGCATCGCCAGCCGTAGCTTAGCGGTTGCCGCCTCGTCGACGACCACATCCACGCCGTTCGCTGCTCGTTTCAAGCGGATGCCGTAGATCTGCTCTGCCCGCTTTCGGCTTAGCCACTCGCGGTTGACGGTCGCGGCGACCTTCGCCGGATCGCGCCGGCGCGGATCACCGTAGCCGCCACCCCCGCATGTGCGGAAGTGGACGAACTCGCCGGGCGCGCAGACGGTATCGCCGAACGGCGCCAGCTTCTTCCTCTGGTTGTTCCGGCCGCGCTTCCAATTGCCGGACGGGGCGGCGTCACGACCACCGAGCACGCCCTTCGAGGCGCCAATGTCGCCGTCGCTCCCCCAAATCGCCGTCATCTCCCCGGCAAGTGGGCCGTAACTGCCCTCCAGCGCCGGCCCGCCGTCGAATTCCCCCGACCCCAACGTATCCTTCGCTATGCAACGAGATTCAAAGACGATCGGGTACATGCTTTCGTCGATCTCGATCGAGTCGAGCGCCATCTGCCCACCGTCACATGCGGCGCCGCTCAGAACCCACCCGTCGTGCCCGTTCAATCCCGGTCCGCTGCCATAGCCGATGAACACCTGATTGACGTATGGGTGATTACCCTTTCTGGTATCGTTGCCCGAAATGACCGCCTCACCGATGCTCTGGGAGTACGCGAACTCCGCCATGCCGTACGGCTCGCCGATCTGGGCGAAACAGCACGTCACGGCAGTGATCAATCGCGCATTCACATTGGTCGTGGCGACAGAGGTGCCGACGGGGTACCTGGGCCGCCCGACGACGCAACCGTCACGCAACAGAACCCTGATCCGGCTCGCGCTGCCATCGTTGTGAGGGATGCCCGCGTCGAGGTTGTAGAAGACGCCGATCCGGCACGAGGCGGTGGCGCATGCCTCGGAGAGGTTGATGCCGCCCGGCACGTTGTCGCCGTTGTCGCGGGCATCGACCGTGACGATTGCCTCATCGGGATCGATGCTCACGGTCACTTTCACCGGAACGCCGTCGTCGGCGACACCCGGTACCGGGTCGTGGCGTGTCTCGTAGCTCCAGGATCCCCTTGGCAGCTTCCTGATCTCGGCGACCGCGCAGCGCTCACCGTAGTCCATCCACGCCTCGATGAACGACTTGATTGTCGCCAAGCCGTAGCGCTCAACCAGCTCCTTCAGCCGACGCTCGGCGACACGGCAGGCACCGACCTGAGCGAGGTAATCGCCGTACCAGATTTCACTGACCCGGATCTTCATCCGGCACATACGGATGATGTCGCGCTTGTCCTTGTAGCCTTCCTGGACCCGCACGCAAGGGAAGTGCATGCCCTCCTCGTAAATCGTCTTGGCATTGGGCAGATACGTCGTTGGGATCGGGGCGCCGATGTCCGCGTGATGCGACCGGGACAAAGCCCAGAACAGCGGCTCACCGCCGCAGAAGACGGGTACACAGACTGTGATATCGGCGTGGTGCGTTCCTCCCGTGTAAGGACAGTTATTCAAGAACGCATCGCCCTCCCGGATGTCATCGAAGAATTCGCTGATCGGACGCGTCGTCAGTTCGAGGGCGGTGACATGGACGGGCACCACGTCCTCGACGCACAGGAGCCTGTGGTCGTACGTCAGCAGTCCACATGACATATCGCGCGAATTCTTGATCACCGCAGAGCGGCTCGCCTTCATCACCGTATTGATCATCTCGCGGTTGATCGCTTCGAGGCGATGCGCGAGAACCGAGAGCATGAAGGGCTCTATGCGGATCTCCCTCGCGGCCATCGCGCCCGCGGCCGCATTGTCGAATTGAGCCCGTGGTCGAGACATGGCGCTTCCTCTGCACGTGCCAAACGCTGACCGAGCGGTGCTCCGGCCGTGATGAACAGTAGGCAATTCTGCACTTTGTATGCAAGCGGAACTAGACCCCGAGTGTCTGACGTCAGACTGAGGTGCCCCCATTGAAGTGGTCCATCCTGAGGTATGGTTTTTCCAAGGAGGACCACGATGGCAAGAAAGAGGCATACAGCCGAAGAGATCGAAGCTGCGGCAGGTTGAAGTTCTGTGCGGCCAGGGCAAGGCGCTGGCGGATGCGATGCGATCCGCGCAATCGGTGTAACGGAAGTCACGTACTACCGCTGGCGGAACGAATACGGTGGCCTGAAGGGCGACCAGGGGCGGCAATCCCGCATGCGCGCGACGACGCCATCTATCCGCTGCGCTTCCCGGGCGTCGAATGACAGATCGACGTCATGTGGGCGCTCGACGATTTCACCGCCGAGAACGGTACTACCCGCGTCGTCCCGCGCAGCCACGTGCTGGGCGCGCCGTTCCAGATCGACCCGTCCACGGCGGTGCGGGCGGTGATGCCGCGCGGCTCGGCGCTGTTCTACCTGGGCTCGGTCCGGCACGGCGGCAACCCACGCATGGGGCTGATCAACACCTACGTGCTGGACTGGCTGCGCCAGGAGGTTAACCAGTACCTGGCGATCCCGCGCGAGGTGGCCATGAGCTACCCGCGCCGCATCCTGGGCTTCTTCCCTGGCGACCCGGACGACGAGTCGACCGAGGCGTGAGCCTCACGGCGTCGCGCGGCCGCCCGAGACGTCGAGGATCGCGCCGGTGACGTACGAGGCCTCGTCCGACAAGAGCCACAGGATCGCGCGGGCGACCTCGACCGGCTCGGCCAGCCGTCCGATCGGCAGCACCTTCAGCACACCCTCGCGCCAGGCGTCGTTGGCCGGGTCGGGCGCGGCGTCGGGGCCGCCGCGCATCATCTCGGTGTCGGTCACGCCGGGGCGCACGCAGTTCACCCGCACGCCCTCGGGCATGGCTTCCTTGCCGAGCCCGATGGTCATGCTGTCCACCGCGCCCTTGCTGGCCGCGTAGTGCACGAACGCGCCGGGCCCGCCGATGCGGCTGGCCGCCGAGCCGACATTGACGATGGCGCCGCCTGCACCGCCGTGGCGCCGCGCCATGCGCCACATCGCTGCGGCCGAGCAGTAGAGCACACCCAGCGTGTTGACCTCGATGGTGCGCCGCATGTCGGCGCCGCTGATCGCCTCGATCGGGCCGAAGCCGGGGCCGACGCCGGCGTTGTTGACCAGAGCAGTGACGCGGCCGAGCTTCGCGTCCACCGTGGCAAACAGCCGCTCCACGTCATCCTCGCGGGCAACGTCACCCTGGACCGCGATGGCCGTGCCGCCGGCGCCGCTGATGGCCGCGACCACCGCCTCAGCGCGCGCCGCGCGCTCAACGTAGTTGACCGCCACTGCGTAGCCCGCGGCCGCGCCCAGCCGGCACACCTCGGCGCCGATACCGCGCCCGCCGCCCGTCACGATCAGCACCTTCGTCATGACACGATCCCTCCGATGGCGTCGTGGACCAGGCGATGGAACAGCGCCACGTTGCCTTCGACCTCGTCGGACAGCACGGCGCGCGCGAACACGCCGGCCTCGAGCGTGCGCTGCACGGTCGCGCATACGCCGAGATCCTCCTCGACGATGGCGCGCGCCCAGGCGAAGCCATCGGCGCGCGCCGCGCCGTCGATGGCACCGAACCACTGCCAGCTCGTCGAGCGCAAGCCGCCCGCGCCCACCGGCTCGATGCGCTCGGCCTTGAACGCGCTGGCGCTCAGCGTCGCCTGGAACCCGGGGAACCGGTAGAACCACAGGCCTTCGCGCCCGCGAAGTTCGGCCCCATCCGCCCGGTAGGTCACGTGGAACGCGACCGTGCGCCCGCCGTCGTGCGGCACGATGCGGATGGCGGCCGGGTCGACCGCGCCGGTCAGGCGCGGGTGCACGAACGGCAGGTGATAGCCCTCAACCGTGTTGTCGCAGTAGGTCTTCCAGTTGGCGCGGCCCTCTACCGTGAACGTGCCGTGATAGTCCATGGCATCGGTCGGGAACGGCGCGCAGAGCCCGGGGATCGCGCCGAGCCACGCCATCAGGTCCTGCGCCGCCGCATCGACGCAGACGAACACCAGGCCGCGCCACGTCGCGACGCGCACCGGCATCAGGCCGTGGTCCGCCCGTTCGAGCGGGCCGAAGCGCGGCGCCAGCGCCAGCGCGCCGTCGAGCTCATAGGTCCAGCCGTGGTAGGGGCAGCGGAGCTGCTCGGCCGTGCCGGCGCCGTCGGGCACCACGGCCGCGCCGCGGTGGCGGCACGCGTTGTGGAAGGCGCGCAACACCCCGTCCCGCCCGCGCGCCACGATCAACGGCCAGCCGTTGACGCACGCCGCGCGCCACGCGCCGGGCGCGGCGACCTCGTGCTCGGGCCCGAACAGCGCCCAGTTGGCGGCGAAGATGGTGCGGCGCTCGGCCGCGTGCACCGACGGATCGGTGTACCACGCGGCCGGCAGGATCGACGCCGTCATTGCCTCAGGACGCCGGGTCGCGGCGCAGCTCGTGGCAGGCGCAGTGGACGCCGCCGCCGCCGAGCGTGAACATGTCGAACTCGGGCGCCTCGACGGTGAATCCCTCGGCGCGCAGGCGCTCGTTTAGCGCCTTGTTGTGCGCCATGGAAATGATCGTCTCGTCGCCCAGGTAGACCACGTTGCCGCCCAGCTTGACGCATTCGCGGTAGGGCACGTCGATGAAGCGTACGCCGTGCCCCTTCAGCCAGTCGAGCGCGTAGAGTTCGAGCGCGTCGGTGCACACCAGCGCCACGTCCTTGCCGAGCATCACGACGACCGCGTCCATGTGCACGAACTGCGGCGGGATCGGCACGGTGATCGCCTCCCAGCCCTTGGCGCGCATCCAGCCGGCCACCTGCTCGGCGCCCTCCATGGTGGAACGGTCGCCGGCGTAGCCGAGCATGACGACACTTGGGCGCACGATGACGAAGTCGCCGCCTTCGAAGAACCCGGCGCTGACCCAGTTCCAGATGGGGATGCCCGCCTTCAGATAGAAGCGCGCGGCGACGCCGAAATCGCGCTGGCGCGCCGGCGTCTGGATCGACGCGATCACCGCGCCCCACGGCGTCATGAACGAGGAGTCGCGCGCGAAGATCGAGTAGTGCAGGCCCTCATCGACCTCGATGAAGTGGGTGCAGATGCCACGCCGCTCGTAGATGTCGACCATCTGGCGGTGCTGGCTCATGGCCTTCTGCTTGTCGAAGTGCAGGCCCATCTTCTCCATGTTCGCGAAGGTGTGCCGCGAGATGGAGTTCATCGGCAGCCACTTGAAGTTGTCGGGCTTGGCCAGCAGCACGTCGCGCAGCGGCATGTAGGCGTTGTCCACGCCCCAGCCTTGCGGCAACGCCGCTGCCGTCTCCGCCGTCGTCACGCCCGCCATGGCCGCCTCCATCGTTGCCGGGGAAGCGGACTCTACACCGGGCGGCCCTGCCGATTGAATACAGGAACGAGGCGGCTCAGTGCCCGGCCAACACGTACTCGCGCAGCGACTGGGCCTCGTGCTCGGTCTCCTCGATGCGGCTCTTGACCACGTCGCCGATCGAGACGATGCCGACCAGCCGCCCCTGTGCCAGCACCGGCAGGTGCCGCACGCGATGGGCGGTCATGATGGCCATGACGTGGCTGATGGTGTCGTCGCGCGCACACGCCTTGACCTTGCGCGTCATGAACTCCTCGACGCGCCGCTCCATGGCTCGACCGCCGTGCGCCGCGACGGCGGCGACGATGTCGCGCTCCGACAACATGCCGGCGATCTCGCCGCGCGCGTCGATGACGACGAGCGCGCCGATGCGCCGCCGCGCCAGCACGGCCGCCACCGCCTGCACGGTCTCCTCGGGCGCGATGGTCGCCACGTCACTGCCCTTGGTCTTCAGAATGGACTCGACGAGCATGGTCACCTCCTCTGGCTTAGACCGGGGGGACCGCCCAGTACCCCGCGCCCGGGGTCGCCTCGCCTGCTTGGCGCGGAGATCGCGGCCGCCCGCCGGGATCGCCGTCTCAACTGTGCCTGTGGCGACCAGTGTGCCCCTTCGCTCACGTCTTGACTAGCGATACTTGGCGCGCATCGCGGCTCTGTGCTCGGAGGCGCGCGACTGACCCAGTCCCTTGTTGGTTACCCATTCGTTGACTTCGGCGCGCGCATCGAAGGTCGCGGGTGACCCGTTCCGGCATTCCCTCGACTACGTGCGCTCCGCGCCGAAGTGCTCCCAGAACTGCACCGTAGTGTTGTGGTGCGGGAACGGCTCGGCCGGCACAGGCACGCCTAGGAAGCGACACAGCGGCTCCCAGCCCTCGGCCACGTCGAACACCAGCAGCCGCTCGCGCGGGATGGCGGCGCGCACGTCCTCGGTGCGCTTGCGGTACGCGGCCAGCGCCGCATCGCGCTCGGCATACAGGCCGTCGCACGTCTGGCGGGCGATGATCGCGGCCGCCGCGTCCGACATGGCGCGGATGTGCGGCGGCAGGTCCATGCCGGGATAGCGGGTCAAGAACAACGCGATGGTCGCGGAGAAGCTCTTCCACCAGGACTCCTCAAGGCGCACGTTGTGCACGACCTTGGCGTCGGGGAACGCGGCGGCCAGTTCGCGCCAGACGTGGGCGCCCGGCCAGTCGACCTGCGCGCGATAGCCTGCGAACACCCGGTTCCAATCCACGGCCTCGCCGGCCGCGGCCGCCTGCCAGTGCGGCACCTGGTCGGGGTCGCAGAACACCTCCTCCATGTGATGGCGCGGCCCGAAGTCGAGCCGCTCCAGCGCGTTCTTGAGCGAGAGCGTCCCCGTGCGGCCGAAGCCGGACCCGATGACCGCGAGCGTCATGATCGTTCCCCCCAGGCGATGCCCGTGAACCTACCGCCCCTTCCACACCGGCTTGCGCTTCTCGGCGAAGGCGCGTGGGCCTTCCCTAGCGTCCTCCGAGTCCCACATGGCCGCGTAGGCCGGGAGTTCGGCGCGCTTCTCGCGCATCAGGCGGATGCTGTCGTCGACGCTCAGCGGCTCGATTCGCTTGAGGATCTGCTTGATCGCCTTGACCGACAGCGGCGCCGAGGCGCAGATCGCCTGGGCGCGCTCGCGCGCCTTGGCCATCAGCTCCGCCGCCGGTACCACCGCCGCGAGCAGGCCCAACGCGAGCCCCTCGGCCGCCGACAGCCGGCGACCGGTCATCATCATCTCGACCGCCAGGTTGTAGGGTACGCGGCGCGGCAGGCGGTTGATGCCGCCGCCGTCGGGCAGGATGCCGACCTGCGCCTCGGGCAGGAAGAACTGGGCGTGCTCGGCGGCGACGATCAGGTCGGCGGCCAGCGCCAGCTCGAAGCCGCCGCCGGCGGCGTAGCCGTTGACCGCAGCGATCACCGGCTTGTCCAGCTCGTGGTAGTCGGGCAGGCCGGCGAAACCGTGCGGCCCGTAGTCTGTGGCGCCGGCGTCGTCCGAGGCCGCGGCCTTCAGGTCCCAGCCGGCCGAGAAGAACCGCTCGCCGCCGCCCGTGACGATCGCCACGCGCAAGCCGCAGTCCGTGTGCAGCCGCTCGAACGCGTCGCCCAGCGCCCGGCTGGTCGCCCCGTCGATGGCGTTGGCCGGCGGCCGGTCCAACGTGATCTCGAGCACGCCGCCGTCGCGCACGACCCTGACCGCCTCGCCCATGGATCCCCTCCTCTGTCGGTTCGGCCAAATCTACCCGGTCACGCGCCGAGCGCCACGTTGTAGAAGATCGTCAGCAGCAGGCCGCGGTTGAGGAACCACAGGCGCAGCGCGCGGTCGAGCGTGCCGTCGTGATGGGCGCGCGCCTCGGCCGCGTTGGCCGGCGCGCGCGGCGATCACGCCTTCCCAGCCTTCGGCCAAGCGGCGCGCCTGGGCGTCCATGCGGGCGTAGGCCGCGTCGGTCAGCACGTGGTCGAGCGCCGCGCGCATGGCGGCCAGGCCGAGCGCCGCGCCCGCCAGCGTGCCGCCGATGCCGGCGACGAAGCCTTCGACTCCGGCGCTCCAGGCGTCGAGCCGCGCGGCCACTTCGGTCGTGAAACCATCGACGGCGCCGGCCACGCCGCCGGCCACGGTCTTGCCCAGCGTGACGATGTCCGGGCCCAGGCCGTAGGCGCGCGTCCTGGCGCCTTGGCCGGCTCAGATCGTGTGGGTCTCGTCGATCACCAGCAGCGTGCCGGCGGCGCGGGTCAGGCGGCGCACGCCGTCGTGGAAGCCCGGACGCGGCAGCACCATGCCGAAGTTGGTCAGGGCCGGTTCGGCCAGCACGCACGCCACGTCGCCGGGCGCCAAGGCGGCCTCGACCGCGGCGAGGTCGTTGAACGGCACCGCGCGCGTGATCAGGGACGGGTCCTGGCCCATGCCGATGGCGTCGGCTGCGGGCACGGTGGTGCCGGGCGCGTAGTCGATCAGGGTCTCGTCCAAACTGCCGTGGTAGCAGCCGTCGCACACGACGATGTGGCGGCGCCCGGTGGCGGCGCGCGCGAGCTTGATGGCGAAGCGGTTGGCGTCCGTCGCGGTCAGGCAGAACTGCCACAGCGGCAGGCCGCACCGCTCGGCCAGGCCGCGCGGGGCCGCCGCCGCGTCCTCGGTCGGCAGCATCGTGGTCAGCCCGCGCGGGGCCTGCGCGGCCAGCCGTTCGACCACGGCGGTTGGCACGTGGCGGAACAGGGCACCGGTGTCGCCCAGGCAGAAGTCCGCGTACGCGTGGCCGTCGGCGTCGGTGACGCGCGCACCTTCGGCCGCGACGGCGTAGATCGGGAACGGCCCGGCCTACTGGCGCATCCAGTGCAACGGCACGCCGCCGTGGACGTGCGCCCTCGCGGCCTCGAACAGCGCGCGGCTGCGCGACCGGGCCGCGGCGAAGGCGCGCAATTCCGTCTCGATCAGCGATTCGATGCGGCGGTGGTCGATGGCCATGCGTGTCCCGTCAGCCCTTGATGCCGCTGCCTTGATCGCACGGCCCGGTGGTGCCAGGGTAGCCTGCTTCGCTCAGGGGGGGGTCCATGGCCGCCAAGCGCGACAAGGTCATCATCACGTGCGCCGTCACCGGCTCAATCCACACGCCGACCATGACGCCGCACCTGCCGATCACGCCCGACGAGATCGCGCGCGCCTCGATCGAGGCGGCCGAGGCCGGCGCCGCGATCATCCACCTGCACGCCCGCGATCCCGAGAACGGCCGCCCGACCCCCAGCCCCGACGTGTTCATGCAGTTCCTGCCGCGCATCAAGCAGGCGTCCGACGCGGTGCTGAACATCACCACCGGCGGTGGCCACGGCATGACGGTCGAGGAGCGCATGGCAGGCGCGCTGCACGCCAAGCCCGAGATGGCCACGTGCAACATGGGCTCGATTAACTTCGGGCTCTACCCCATGCTCGACCGCTACAAGACGTTCAAGCACGACTGGGAGCCCAAGCACCTGGAAGCCAGCCGCGACTTCGTCTTCTCGAACACGTTCAAGTCGATCGAGACCATGATGAAGCGGCTGGGCGAGGGCTGCGGCACACGCTTCGAGTTCGAGTGCTACGATGTCGGGCACCTTTACAACCTAGCGCACTTCCTCGACCGCAAGATCGTGCGCCCGCCGCTGTTCGTGCAGACCATCTTCGGCATCCTAGGCGGCATCGGCGCCGACACCGAGAACGTCACCCACATGAAACGCATCGCCGACAAGCTGTTCGGCGACCAGTACTACTGGTCGGTGCTGGCGGCGGGGCGGCACCAGCTCCCGTTCGTGACCATGTCCGCAATCATGGGGGGCAACGTGCGCGTCGGGCTGGAGGATTCGATCTACCTCGGCAAGGGCCAGCTGGCACCCTCGAACGCGGCCCAGGTCGCGCGCATCCGCGCGATCCTCGAGAACCTGAGCCTCGAGGTCGCGACGCCTGGGGAAGCGCGCGCCATGCTCGACCTCAAGGGCGGCGACCAGGTCGCGTTCTGACACGATCGCGTACCGTGCCGATACCCCCCCCTCCCTACCCTCCCCCGCAAGGGGGGAGGGGCGCGGTCGCCGGCCGTGCATCTCCCTCTCCCTCGATGGGGGCGGGAGGGGTGGGGGTGGGGCCGCGTCGTGGTCTGGCGTCGTGGCGTTGACCTCCACCGCGTCGCGGCCGCTGCTTCCCGCCGGCGCCATCGTCGCCTCGGCCGCCCTGTGGGGCGCGTGGTGGATGCCGCTGCGCGCGCTCGAGACGCGCGGGCTGGCGGGCAGTTGGGCGACGGTCGCAGTCTACACGGTCGCCCTCGTCCTGCTCGGACTGCCGCTGGTTCGGCGTCTCGCCGTCCATGCCGGGGGCTGGCGCGACTTGGCGCTGATCGCCCTGTTCAGCGGCACCAGCTTGGCGGCGTGGAACCACGCGATCCTGGTCGGCGAGGTCGTGCGCGCCATGCTGCTGTTCTTCCTGTGCCCGGTGTGGGCGACGCTGATCACGCGCTTCGTGCTGGGCCAGCCCTTGACGGCCGAGCGCCTGGTGGCGATCCCGCTCGGCCTGGCCGGCGCCGCGATCGTGCTGGGCGTGGATACCGACATCCCGATCCCGCGCACCGTGGGGGATGCCTTGGCCCTGACTGCCGGCGTGTTGTTCGCCATTGCGACCGTCGTGGTGCGCCGCGCCGAGCACCTGGGCGACGCGCCCAAGACCGCGGCGACCTTCGCCGGCTGCGCCGCCGGCGCGCTGGCCATCGCGCTAATCTTTCCGGTCGGCGCGGCGCCGGACGGCGCAACGCTGGCCGCCCTGGCGCCCCTGCTGCTGTCCTTCGCCATGCTCGTGCTGCTGCCCGCCACGTGGCTCGAGATTTGGGGCAACAGCCGGCTCGACCCGGGGGCCGTCAACGTGCTGTTCCAGATCGAACTGTTGGTCGCCGCGCTGACCGCCGCCGCCTTCGCCGACGAGACGCTCGGCTGGCGCGAGCTCGTCGGCGGCGCGCTGATCGTCGGCGCCGGCCTGATTGAGACCGTAGGCCAGGGCCGCCGTTTACGTCACGCCAATCCGCGCAACCAGGAAGCGACATCATGACCCTGCGCACGCTCTACCCGCCGATCGAACCCTTCGCGACGACCATGCTTCAGGCGGGCGGCGGCCACGCCGTCTATGTCGAGCAGTCGGGGAACCCGAAGGGCAAGCCGGTGATCTTCGTGCACGGCGGCCCGGGCGGCGGCACCGACCCGGCGTACCGCCGCCAGTTCGATCCCGCGGCCTACCGCATCGTCATGTTCGACCAGCGCGGTTGCGGCAAGTCGACGCCGCACGCCTCGCTCGACGACAACACCACCTGGCACCTGGTCGCCGACATGGAGGCTATCCGGGCCCACCTAGCCATCGACCGCTGGCTGGTGTTCGGCGGCTCGTGGGGCTCCACGCTCAGCCTGGCCTACGCCGAGATGCACCCGGAACGCTGCATCGGCCTGGTGCTGCGCGGCATCTTCCTTCTGCGGCGCGCCGAGATCCTCTGGTACTACCAGGAGGGTGCATCGTGGCTGTTCCCCGACCTGTGGGAGGGCTTCCTGGCGCTCATCCCGGTGGCCGAACGCGGCGACCTGGTGGCCGCGTACAACCGCCGCCTGACCGGCGCGGACCGGGCGGTGCAACTCGCCGCCGCCAAGGCGTGGAGTCTGTGGGAGGGCTCGACCATCTCGCTGCTGCCGAACGCCGAGCGCGCGTCCCGCTTCGTCAGCGACGACTTCGCGCTCGCCTTCGCGCGCATTGAGAACCACTACTTCCACAACCGCGGCTTCTTCGAGACCGACGGCTGGCTGCTGACCAACGCCCACAAACTGCGCGCTATTCCCGGCGTCATCGTGCAGGGCCGCTACGACATGGCGACCCCACCGCTGAGCGCGTGGGACCTGCGCAAGGCCTGGCCCGAGGCCGACTTCCACATGGTGGCGGACGCCGGTCACGCCTATTCCGAGCCGGGCATCCTGCACCACCTGATCGAGGCCACCGACCGCTTCCGCGCCTGAACCGAGCCCGGTGATCCGCCATGTCCCACGCGCTTGTGATCTTCGTCACCGTGTTCCTGGCCGAGTTGGGCGACAAGACCCAGCTCGCCACGCTGCTGTTCGCGTCCGACCGGCAGACCTCGCCCTGGGTGGTGTTCGCGGCGGCGTCCGGCGCGCTCGTCGCCTCGACCACGATCGCCGTGCTGCTCGGCACGCTGGCGAAGCGCACCCTGTCCATGATCCCGCTGAAGCTGATCGCCGGCATCGGCTTCATCGCCATCGGCGCCTGGACCCTCTGGGACTACGCGCGCGCCTATGCGACGGGGCGAGGCGTCACGTATACTGCCCGCGCCCTTGGACCCCCGGTTTGCCGTGTACAGGGCGCCCGGGGGTGACATCGAGTTTCGCATGACGTGCAACACGTCCCCGGGATCCGTGCCATGACGCCGCCACGACTGACCCTGCGCCTGCACCCGGCGGACAATGTGGCGGTCGCCGTCGCCGACCTGATCCCCGGCGCGCCGGCGGGCGAGGGCGTCGTCGCGCGCCAAGTCATCGCCAAGGGCCACAAGGTCGCGCTGGTCGCCATCGCGGCCGAGGCGCCGATCATCAAGTACAGCCAGATCATCGGCTTCGCGACCCAACCCATCGCCGCCGGCGAGCACGTGCACACCCACAACTGCGCCATGCGCGACGTGGAACGCGACTACGCCTTCGGCAGCGACCTGCGCGCGCCCGCGCCGGTGCCCGAGGCGGAGCGCGCCACGTTCCAGGGCATCCGCCGCGCCGACGGCCGCGTCGGCACGCGCAACTACGTGGCGGTGCTGACTACGGTCAACTGCTCGGCCTCGGTCGCGCGCATGATCGCCGAGCAGTTCCGCGGCGACGCGCTGGCCGGCTTTCCCAACGTCGACGGTGTCATCGCGCTGACCCACGGTGCCGGCTGCGGCGCCGACCACCAGACCGACGACGTGCCCATGATCCGGCGCGCCATCGCCGGCTACGCCCGCCACCCCAACGTCGCCGCCGCCCTGATCGTCGGGCTCGGCTGCGAGGTCAACCAGCTCGGCGGCCTGGTGGTGGCCGAGGACCTGCGCGAGGGCGACCGCCTGCGCACCATGAACATCCAGGAGACCGGCGGCACGCGCGCCACCGTGGCCGAGGGTGCCGCGCGCGTGCGCGCCATGCTGCCGATGGCCAACGATGTAACGCGCACGACCGAGTCTGCGTCGCATCTGACGCTGGCGTTGCAGTGCGGCGGCTCGGATGGGTTCTCGGGCATCTCGGCCAACCCCTCGCTCGGCGCCGCCGCCGACCTGCTGGTCGCCCACGGCGGCACGGCGATCCTCTCGGAAACGCCCGAGATCTACGGCGCCGAGCACCTGCTGACGCGCCGCGCCGTTACCCGCGCGATCGGCGAGGCGCTGGTCGAGCGCGTGCGCTGGTGGCAGGGCTATACGGCGGCGCGCGGCGCGCGACTAAACGGCAACCCCTCGCCCGGCAACAAGGCGGGCGGCCTGACCACGATCCTCGAGAAGTCGCTGGGCGCCGCCGCCAAGGGCGGCACCACCAATCTGATGGGCGTGTTCCACTATGCCGAGCCGATCACCACCAAGGGCTTCGTGTTCATGGACAGCCCGGGCTACGACCCGTGCTCGGTGACCGGCCAGGTGGCGTCCGGCGCCACCGTGGTGTGCTTCACCACCGGGCGCGGCTCGGTGTTCGGCTGCAAGCCGGTGCCCAGCCTGAAGCTGGCGACCAACTCCGACGTCTACCGGCGCATGACCGAGGACATGGACATCAACTGTGGCGCCGTGATCGACGACGGCGTGTCGGTCGCCGCCATGGGCCGGCGCATCTTCGAGCGCGTCCTGGCCGTCGCCTCGGGCGAGCGCAGCAAGAGCGAGGCCCTGGGCATCGGCGACGCCGAGTTCGTGCCCTGGCAGGTCGGCGCGACGCTGTAGGAGGTTCCATGCCGCTGATCTCCGAGGAAGAGTACCGCTACAAAAAGCTCATCAAGATCTTCGCCTCGGTGCCCGAACCGCCGTTCGAGCACCCGGCCGAGCAGGAGGCGACGTGAGGCGGGCGCTGGGGCTGCCTCACCGACGTGGGCCGCCTGCGCGCAGTCCTGGTGCACCGGCCGGGACCCGAGGGGAACGTGGTCGATCCGGCCAGGGTGATGCCCGGCATCGGCGCGTTCGGCGGCCCGGACAAGGGCTGGTACTGGCGCGGTCCCACGCCACCCGACCTGCCGGCCATGCAAGCGACGCACGACCGCCTGGTCGAGACGCTGCGCGCTGAGCAGGTGCGCGTCGAGGAGGTCGGTGACGTTCCGGCCGGCTGCATGAAGGCGTGCTACACGCGCGACGTGGCGATCGCGGTGGACGGCGGCGCCATCGTCTGCCGCATGGGCTCGCGCGTGCGCCGCGGCGAGGAGCTGGCGGCCAGCCGCGCGCTGGCGCGCCTCAGCGTGCCGATCCTGCGCACCATCCACGGCACCGGCATCGTCGAGGGCGGCAGCTTCGCCTGAATCGATGGGACGACGGCGGTGATCGGCCTTTCGGCGCGGGTCAACGAGGAAGGCGCGCGCCAGGTCGAGGGGGTGCTGCGCGTCCAGGGCGTCAAGTTGCTGCGCGTGCACCTGACCGGCTACCGGCTGCACATCGACGGCCTGTTCCTGATGGTTGGCCGCGACCTGGCGCTGATCAACCCCACCCTGCTGCCGTTCACGTTCCTCGAGGCGCTGAAGGCGCGCGGCATCCGCACCATCGAGGTCGACCCCGAGGACCAACCGTTCACGGTCAACGGCCTGGCCGTGCGTCCAGGGCGCGTGATCCTGAGCGAGACCAGCCCGCGCACGCTCGACCGGCTCGACAAGGCGGGCGTCGAGGTGGTGCCCCTGCCCTACGAGGCCATGTACCGGGGCGGCGGCGGCATCCACTGCTCCACGTCGTTCCTGGCGCGCGATCCGGCGTGCAGGGCGAACCTCTCTCCGATCTCTCGCGTGTCATGCCCGGGCCGTCCTGAGGAGCGGACCCTGAGTGCGTCGAAGGGCCCGCGTCGCGAAGGGCGGAACCGGGCATCCAGGGCCGTGGGGCCCGTTGGTGGCCCCTGGACCCCCGGTTCGCCGCGCGCGGCGCGCGGGGGTGACAGGCCGGGTTGAAGCCGCGATAGTCGTCGCGAGGCGGATCGGGCACGCTCGTGCCCGAATTGCGACGCGGGGAACATCATGGGCGTGATGATCGTGACGGGCGCGGGGCGCGGCATCGGCGCGGCGATCGCGCGCATGGCCGGAGCCAAGGGCTGGGACGTGGCGGTGAACTACAGCCGCGCCAAGGACAAGGCCGAGGCGGTGGCCACCGCCATCCGCGCCACGGGGCGGCGCGCCATCGCGGTCAGGGGCGACGTGGCCAGCGAGACGGACGTCGTGGCCATGTTCCAGCGGGTCGACGCCGAACTCGGGCCGGTGGACGCGCTGGTCAACAACGCGGGCGTCGACTACGAGTGCCTGGTCGGCGACATCGAACGCCCCGGCATTGAGCGCGTGCTCGGCGTCAACGTCGTCGGCCTGATGCTGTGCTCGCGCGAGGCGGTGCGCCGCATGTCGACGGCGCGCGGCGGCAAGGGCGGCGCGATCGTGCACATTGGCTCGATCTCCGCGCGCACAGGCGGCCTGCCCAAGGACTGCGTCTACACCGCGTCCAAGGGCGCGGTCGACGCCTTCACCCACGCGCTGTCCAACGAGGTCGCGCGCGAGGGCATCCGTGTGGCGTGCGTGCGCCCCGGCCTGATCCAGACCGAGATCTTCGACACCAACCTGGGTCTGGAGCAGGTCAAAGAGCTGGCCAAGCGCAACGTGCCCATGGGCCGCATCGGCCAGCCCGAGGAGATCGCGGCCATGACCTGCTGGCTCTGCTCGGCCGAGGCGTCCTACGTCTCGGGCTTCATCTACGACGTCAGCGGCGGCCGATGACCGGGCGCCACCGCAGCCACTGGCTGCGCCAGATCCTGGCCGACGACACCGACGTCGCCCCGGCCCTGACCGGCACGGCGAAGGCCGACGTGGCGATCGCCGGCGGCGGCTATCTGGGCCTGTGGACCGCGCTGGAACTGAAGGCGCGCGAGCCCGCGCTCGACCTCGCCATCATCGAGCGCGACATCTGCGGCGGCGGTGCATCGGGGCGCAACGCCGGCTACGTGCTGAACCTGTGGGCCAAGTTCCCGACCCTGGTGGCGCTGGCCGGCGCCGACCGCGCGCTGCGCATCGGCCGCGCCGCCGCCGCCGTCCCCGCCGAGATCGCCGCGTTCTGCGTCGAGCACGGCATCGACGCCGAAGTCCGCCCCGACGGCTGGCTGTGGGGCGCCACGTGCGCCGCCCAGGCCGGCGCCTGGGACGGCGTGATCGAGGCACTGGCGCGCTCGCAGGTCACGCCGTTCGAAGTGCTGACCGGCCACGACATCCGTACGCGCTGGGGGCTGGACGGCTTTCCCGGCGGCGGCGTGCTGGAACCCACGTGCGCCACGGTGCACCCGGCCAAGCTCGCGCGGGGCCTGCGCCGCGTTGCGCTCGCCAAGGGCGTGCGCATCTACGAGAACTCGGCGCTCGAACGGCTGGAGCGCGGCCGCCGCCCGGCGCTGGTCACGGCGGGCGGCCGGCTCGAGGCCGACAGGGTCGTGCTGGCCATGAACGCCTGGCTCGCCGGCTTCCGCGAGCTGCGGCCGACCTTCATCGTCGTCGCCGCCGAGGCGGCGATCACCGAGCCGATCCCCGACCAGCTGGCCGCCATGGGCTGGGCCGGCGGCCCGGCCGTGACGGATTCGCGCACCATGGTGGGCAACGCGCGCACCACGGCCGACGGCCGGGTCGAGTTCGGCAAGGGCAGCGGCGCGCTGGCCTTCGGCGCCCATGTCGGCGCGGCCTACGAGACGACGGCGCCCCGGCTCGACCTGATCCGGCGCGAGTTCGCCCAGGCGATTCCCAGGCTCGCCGACGTGGCGCCCACGCACTCCTGGTCGGGGCCGATCGACCGGGGGTTCGACGGCGTGCCCGCGTTCGGGCCGCTCGCCGGCACCGACAACGTGTTCTTCGGCGTCGGCTTCTCGGGCAACGGCGTCGGCCCGACCAAGCTCGGCGGACGCATCCTGGCGTCGCTGGCGCTCGGCGCGCGGGATGAATGGGCGACGTGCGGCCTGGTGCGCCACCCGCGCGCGGCGTTCCCGGGCGAACCGGTGCGCGCCGTGGGCAGCGCCATCGTGCGCCGCGCGGTCATACGCAAGGACCGGCTGGACCACGAGGGGCTGACGGCCGACCCGCTGACCCGCGCGCTGCTCCGCTTCGTCCCCGCCGGGCTCAGCCCGACGACGGTGACGTCGTGATAAGGGCAACGAGGGGAGCCTCATGCAGTTCGTCGGAATCAACTACATCGCGGTGATCGTGGCCGCGATCGCCGGCTTCGCCTTCGGCTCGGTCTACTACATGGTGCTGGGTAAGCGCTGGACGGCCGCGCTCGGCAAGACCGAGGCGGAGATCAAGGGCGCAGGCAAGACGATGCCGGTGGTGCCCATGCTGATCGCACTCGTCGCCCAGTTCATGATGGCGTACCTGCTGGCCGGCGTGCTCGGCCATCTGGGCCTCGCGCACATGACGGTGCGCGGCGGCGTGATCACGGGCATGTTCCTGTGGGGCGGCTTCGTGGTCACGACCATGGCGGTGAACTACGCGTTCCAGGGCTCGCGGCGCGCGCTGTGGTTCATCGACGCCGGCCATTGGCTTGGTGTGCTGGTCGTGCAAGGCCTCGTCATCGGCGCCTTCGGCGTCTGAGATCACCCCTTCGGGTGCACGTCGAAGGCAATCGAGATGCGCTGGCCCGCGCCGGCGAACGGGATCGTGCCGTGCCACAGGTATGACGGGAACAGCACCACGAGGCCCTCGCGCGGGCGGACCCGGTGGATCGCCATGGCCGGCGTCTCGGGCAGGCCGTAGCCGGGCCGACCGAACTCGAGCCAGCCGGCCTCGCCGGCCTCGCCGAGCCCCGGCGGCAGGGAGACGTAGTAGACACCGCTGAGCCAGCCCAGGTTGTGGATGTGCTCCGCCTGGTGGCCCTCGGCGACCAGGATGTTGCACCAGGCATCGAGTGTGTACGCGCGCGGCCGCGCGCCGAGAAACGGGTGGGCGGGATCCTCCGCCAGCGGCAACGTGTCGATGGCGCGCCGGATCATCGCCTCGAACGCGGCGAGCGCCGGCGTCGCATCGACGAACAGATCGGTCGCGAGCCAACCGCCGCGCGCGGCCCGGCGCTTGTGGTCCCACGTCTCGGTCAGGGTGCGGTGGGCGCGCACCTCGGCCACCAGCGCCGGGTGGAACGCCGCGCGGTCGGCGAAGCCGGATGGCAAGGGCGGCTCGACCGGGAACGTGAAGCGATCGGGATCGGCGAGCGCGAGCGCCTCGAGCGCCGCCGTGGCCTCGCCCGCCTTGAGCAGCGCCGAGGCTAGGTTCGCCAGGATCGCGGCATCGGGCGCCAGCGCGGCGGCCGTGATCGAGCGCCGGCCGCTTCGTCGAGCCGGCCCAGTTCCTGCAGCAGGTTCGCCAGGTTGAACGGCGGCCCCGAAACCTTGGGCGCGCGCGCCATGGCGTCGCGGTACGCTGCCTCGGTGCCCGACTCGTCGCCCGCTTCGCGCAGGGCGTTGCCCAGGTTGAGCCGTGTGAGTTCGCGATCGGGGCGCAGCGCGAGCACGCGCCGGTAGCAAGTGGCCGCCCGCGCCGGCTGCCCGCCGGCCATGTGGGCGTTACCCAGGTTGAACCAGGCCTCGACGTAGGTCGGCATGGCGGCGACCGCCGCCTCCAGGCTGGCGATCGCGCCGGCCAAGTCGCCCTCGGCCTTCCCCGCCAGGCCCAACAGGTGCAGCGCGCGCCCATCACCGGGCGCCAGGGCCAAAGCCCGGCGCGCGGCTTCCGCCGCCTCGCGGCCGCGCCCGGCGCGCAAGTGGGCCGCGCGACCCGCGCGGCATCGCTCGCCGACCTGGCCGAACGGATGCGCGCCCGCCTGGAACAGTGCCTGGCGGCCGACGACGAGACGCTGTTCCAGGGCCGCGACAACGGCGTCGCCCTGTTGCTGCGCCTGACCGAGGTAATCGACCGGATCGCCCTGATGGACGCGGCGACGGACATCGACGCGACGACCCCGGACGCGGCCGATCGCGCGATCCTGGAGCGCTACGTGGCGTGGCGACTGCGCCGCTACGGTATCGCGACGGGCGTCGAGGGCGTGCCGCCGCCCGAACCGACCGAAGGGTCGGACCCGGACCGAGCCTGATCAGAGCACCGCGCCGGCGGCGGCGAGGCGTGCCTCGACGCCGTTCGTCGGGCGCGGTTCCTGGCCTTCGACGACCACGCGGTTTCGCCAGGTTCGCTTGGCGGTATAGAGCGCCGTGTCCGCCCGCGCGATGAGCGCAGCGCAGTCATCGCCCGGGTGCAGCGCCGCCACACCCACCGACACGGTCACCTGACCGTAGTCGACACCCGAGTTGCGCCGCACGATCCGGCGCGAGGCCATGGCCTGGCGCACCTGCTCGGCGACCGTGCGCGCCTGCATCGCCGTGGTTTCCGGCAGGACGATCGCGAACTCCTCGCCGCCGAAGCGGGCCGGGTGATCGCGGCCCTTCACGGTATCGGTCAGGGTGCGGGCGACCAGCTTGAGCACGGCATCGCCGGTCTGATGACCGTAGGTGTCGTTGAACTTCTTGAAGTGGTCGACGTCGATCATCAGGAGAGACAGAGGCGCGCGACGCGTCGCCGCCTGGCTCGCGGCCTCGTCGAACACCTGGTCGAAGGCGCGACGGTTGGGCAGCCCGGTCAGCTTGTCGGTCGTGGCGTCGCGCCGCACGTCCTCCAGCGTGCCCTGCAGTTGGGTGATCTGCTGCGACGATTACGCGAGTTCCTGCTCGAGCTTCGCGTTGTCGGCGTGCATCTTGCGCGTCGCGGCGAGCAGGGTCTTGAGCGCCTGGGCCGTTCCCGGCTTCGCATCGGGACCGTCGAGCATCGCGGCGTACGCGCCGAGTGCCACGCCATAGGTTTTGGCGCTGCTGCCGGCCTGGGTCAGTTGCGCCACGACCTCGGCGACCAATGTCGTCACCGTGTCGGTGGCGTTCATGAGCGAACGACGTTCGACCTGTTCGGGCGCGAAGGTCACGTACATCCAGTCGCTGATCTCAGGTGTGATGGGCGCCGTCTGCGCCAGCAGGCGATCGCCCAGCGACTTGAGCTCCACGTTGGCGCCGAGGACGTACTCGTACCACACCGTGTAGTTGGCGGGCGTCGGCGCGATCGACCGATCGCGCAAGAGCGCCATCGCCTTCGCCGCGACCGCGTCGGGTCCGGCGTAGTTCGAAGTCGTGGTCATGGGCGGCCCTGTCCGTCCATCGGAGCCACCCACCTTAGGGGGTGAGTGTTAAGGCCAGGTTAGGTGAGGGCCTCGTAGCTCAGTCCAATCACGACGACCTCGCGTTCGCCGCCCGGCGCGCGCCACGAAACCGCGTCGCCGACGGCCGCTCCGAGCAGCGCGCGGCCCAACGGGCTAGCCCAATTGTACCTCCGGGCACCAGGATCGGCCTCGTCCTCGCCGACCAGCGTCAGCGTACGGCGTTGTCCGTCCTCGTCCTCGATAGTCACGGTCGCGCCGAAGCCGACGCGCTCGGACGCCGCCTCGGGCCCCACGACCACGGCCGAGGCGATGCCGTCGCGCAGCCAGGCAAGATCGCGATCGGCGCGGCGCGGCGCGTCATCGCCGGCCGCGTCGCCCATTTTTTTGCGCTGCGCCAAGGCTTTCTCGTAGCGCTCGCGCAACCGATCCAGGCCAGCGCGCGTGATGTAGTTCGGGTTCGCGCTACGCGCGCGGGCAGGCGGCAGGCTGTCCTGACCGACGTCGTCTTCGCGCACGAACGCCCGGCTCATACGCGCGTCTCCGATCGTGGGGACTCGATACCGACTTCGGCGACCAGTCTACGCGCCATCACGCGAGATGGCACGCGGCCCAATGGCTCGGCGTTGCCCCCACGGGCCGCAGGGCGGGAACCTCGCCACGGCAGCGCTCGACCGCGCGGGGGCAGCGCGGATGGAACGGACAGCCCGGCGGTGGACGCTCGGGGTTCGGGATATCGCCGCCGATAGGGGGGCGGGCACGCACGCGCTCCGGGTCCGGGTCGGGGATCGCGGCCAGCAGTCCCTCGGTGTAGGGGTGCGCCGGCGCGCGGAACAGCGCCTCGGCGTCGGCCAACTCCACGACGCGCCCCAGGTACATCACGGCGACGCGGTCGCTCATGTACTCGACCACGGCCAGGTCGTGGGAGATGAACACGTAGGACAGGCCGAGGCGCGCCTTCAGCTCGACCAGCAGGTTGAGGATCTGCGACTGCACCGAGACGTCGAGGGCGGAGACCGGTTCATCGGCCACCACGAGGCGCGGTTCCAGCGCGATGGCGCGGGCGATGCCGATGCGCTGGCGCTGGCCGCCGGAGAATTCGTGCGGGTAGCGGCGCGCCGCGTCCGCGTCCAGCCCGACGAGGCCGAGCAGCGCCGCGACGCGCGCCCGCCGCGATGCCGCGTCGCCGATCCGGTGGATGGCCAGGGGCTCGGCCACGATGGCGCCGATGGTCATGCGCGGATCGAGCGAGGCGTAGGGGTCCTGGAAGACGAGCTGCATGTGCCGGCGCGCCGCGCGCAGGCGCGGTTCGTCCAGCGCCAGCAGATCGACCCCGTCGAAGCGCAGCCGCCCCGCGCTCGGCTCGATCAGCCGTAGCATGAGGCGCGCGAGCGTGGACTTGCCGCAGCCGGATTCGCCGACCACGCCCAGCGTCTCGCCGGGCATGACGGTCAGCGTCACACCGTCGACCGCCTTGACCACGCCGCGTCCGTCGCGCGCGCGGAAGGTGCGCGCGATGCCCTCCAGCTCCAAGATCGGCGTGGTCATGGCACCGGGTTCCAGCAGGCGTGGGCGTGGCCGTCGCCCATGAGCGGCGGGCGTTCGACCCGGCAACGTTCGGCGACGCGCGCGCAACGCTCGGCGAAGGCGCAGCCGGCGGCGCGCCGGCCGGGCGCCGGCACCATGCCGGGGATCGCGGGCAGCGGCCGGCCGCGCGGCGCGCGCCGGGGTGAGGACGCGAGCAGGCCGTGGGTGTAGGGGTGGCGCGGCCGGCGGAACAGGTCGGCCGCGCGCGCGCGCTCGACCACGCGGCCGGCGTACATGACGACGACCTCGTCGCACACCGCCGCGACCACGCCGAGATCGTGGGTGATTAGCAGCACCGCCATGCCGAGCGCGCGCTGCACGTCGCGCAGGAGGTCGAGGATCTGCGCCTGGATCGTGACGTCGAGCGCCGTGGTCGGTTCGTCGGCGATCAGCAACCGCGGCCGGCAGGCGAGCGCCATGGCGATCATGACACGCTGGCGCAGGCCGCCCGAGAGCTGGTGCGGGAACTGGTCGACGCGGCGTTCCGGCGCGCCGACGCCCACGGCGCGCAGACCCTCGACCACCGCCGAGCGCGCCTCGGCCCGGCCCATGGCGCGGTGCAGGCGCAGCACCTCGGCGATCTGCGCGCCGACCGTCATGGTCGGGTTCAGGCTGGTCATCGGTTCCTGGAAGATCATGCCGACCCGGTTGCCCCGCACGGCGCGCAAGGCGCGCGCGTCGAGCGCCAGCAGGTCCTGACCGTCGAGCCGGATGGCGCCGGCCTCGATGCGCGCCGGCGGCATGGGCAGCAGGCGCAGGATCGACATGGCGGTGACGGTCTTGCCGCAACCGGACTCGCCGACCAGGCCGACCGTGCGCCCCTCGGCGATGGTCAGACCGACGTCCTCGACCACGGGCACGCGCCCGGCCTCGCCGGCGAAGCTGACCGTCAGCCCCGCGATGTCGAGCAGGGGCGGCGGCACGCCCGCCGCCAGGGTCATGCGAAGACGATCTTGGGGAAGTAGAACGACACCACCCAGTTCGGGATGTCGACGATCTCGCTGATGCGCAGGTCGCCCGCGACGCTGCACAGCATGTACGCATCGGCGGCGCCCAGCCCGTGTTCGCGGCCCAGGAGGTCGATCATGCCCTTGACCGCGTCGCGCGACGCGGCCATCAGGTCGGGCCCGATGCCGGTGGTGGCGTGGTAGCCCTTGCCGTCCAGGTGGCGCGCGACCGGCCCCTCGGTCTCGAAGCGCGGGAAGCGCAGGCCGGTGCTCTTGACCAGCCCCAAGCGCAGCACGACCTTCATCTGGCTCTCGATCGCCGTGCCGCACACCTCGCCATCGCCCTGGGCCGCGTGGGTGTCGCCGATCGAGAACAGGGCACCCTTCACCTCGACCGGCAGGTAGAGCGTGGTGCCCGCCGCCATGTCGCGGATGTCCATGTTGCCGCCGACGCGGCGCGGCGGCACGACGCTGTGCAGGCCCGCCTCGGCGAGCGCCAGGCCGATGGTGCCGGCGAACGGCTTGAGCGGCACCTTGCCGCCGGGGCCGTAGGCCGCCGACAACAGCGAGGCGCGGTCGTAGCTCCAGATGTGCAGCGCCGGATCGGGGAACTGGTCGGCCAGCAGGCCGAAGCCGGGGATGCACGCGGTCCAGCCCCAGCCGGACGCGCCGAACTCGAGGATCTCGACCTTGAGCGCGTCGCCCGGCTCGGCGCCGTCCACCAGGATCGGCCCCGAGGTCGGGTTGACCTTGCCGAAGTCGAGCTTGGCGATGTCGGCGATCGTCGAGGACGGCGTCAGCTGGCCGCCCGAGGAATCCTGGGTGTCGATCTCGACCGTCGCCCCCGGCGCCACGGTGAGCACCGGGGGAAGGCGGTTGTCCCAGCCGAAATGGTGCTGGTGGCGGTGGATGGTGTGGCGCGGGCTATTGGGCATCGGTCGCGAACACCACGTCGTAGTGCACCGGGATGTGCACCGGATCGACGAAGATTGCGTCCGAATCGCCCGCGATGCGCGTCGAGTGCATGGTGAACCGCTCCTCGTTGAAGATCGGGATCCAGGGAGCATCCGCCAGCACCTTGGAGAACACCCGGGTCCATGCGTCCAGCCGCGCCTGGGCCTGGGCCGGATCGGTCATGGCGTCGGCCTGGCCGGCGAGCGCGTCAACGTCCTGGTTGCAGTACCACGACCAGTTCCAGCCGCCCGGCGCCGCCGCGCCGCAGCCCAGGATCGCCCAGTAGAAGTTGGACGGATCGGGGAAGTCGGCGATCCACGCCATGCCGCCCGACCAGATCATGGGCGCGGCGCCTTCGGTGCCGCCGGCCTCGATCACCACGGAGGGATCGAGCGCCTTGATCTCGACGGTCACCCCGATGGCGGCCAGATCCTGCTGGATCGCCTGGGCGATGCGCGGGTTGGGATCAGTGTTCATGGCGTAGAGCTCGGTGGAGAAGCCGTCCGCCAGGCCCGCCTCGGCCAGCAGCGCCTTGGCCTTCTCGGGGTCGTAGGCGTAGCCGGTCTCGGCCGTGTTGTAGGCCGGCATCGCCGGCGGCAGGGCCTGGTTCGCGGGCACCGCGCGGCCGTTGATGATCTGGACGATGCGATCCTTGTTGATCGCGTGGTTGAGCGCTTGGCGCACCGCGACGTTGTCGAGCGGCGCGACGCGCGTGTTCAGCGTGACGTAGCCGGTGTGGAGCTGGCCGCCCTGGACCACCTGCTTGGCCAGATCGGCGTTGCCCATCACGTCGACGAAGCGCGCCGGCGGGATGCCGTCGCCCAAGAGGTCGACCTCGCCGCGCTCGAGCCGCAGCAGCGCGACCGAGGGGTCCTGGCCGATCTCGAAGACGACCTCGTCGAGCTTCGGCCGGTCGGCGATGTAGTAGTCGGCGTTCCTGGCGAATACGACACGCTGGCCGAGCGTCCATTCGGCCAGCTTGAACGCGCCGGTGCCCACCGGGTTCTTGCCGAAATCGGCGCCGTGCTCCTCGACCGCTTCCTTGGCGACGACGAAGGCGAAGTTGAGCGCCAGCTTGTGCAGGAACGGCGCGTCGGGCCGGTTGAGCTCGATGGTCAGCGTGTGGGGATCGACCACCGTGACGCCCGCCAGCGTCGTCGAGGCGCCCGAGGCGACGTCCTCGTAGCCCTTGATGGTGTCGTAGTAGCTGGCGCCCGGGCTCTGGGTCGCCGGGTTGATCGTGCGCTCCAGGCTGTACTTGACGTCCTCGGCCGTCATTTCGCGGCCGTTGTGGAAAGTGACCCCCTGGCGCAGCTTGAACGTGTAGGTCAGGCCGTCGGCGGAGATCTCGTAGCTCTCGGCCAGGTCGGGCACAATCTCGGTGGTGCCGGGCGCGTAGTCGATCAGGCCGTCGAACAGGCTCTTGATCATCGACCAGTTCTGCCAGTCGTAGCCGACCGCCGGGTCGAGCGTGGCGACGTCGGACTGGTACGTGACGATCATCGAGCCGGCGGCGCGCACGTCCGTTCCGAACGCGCCGATCAGGGCCGCCCCGGCCAGCAGCGCAGCGCGCAGCAATGTCCGTGTTGTCATGGTGTCGAACCTCCCCTTGTGAATGCGTAGCGGTGCCATGCGTTGCCGCGACTCTAGTTGAGGCGGATACGCGGATCAATCAGCGCCGTCGCCAGGTCGGCGATCACGTTTCCGAGAACGATCGCGGTGGCGGCGGTCAGCGTCACGCCCATCATGATCGGGATATCCACGCGCTGGATCGCCTGCCAGGCGAGCTGGCCGATGCCCGGCCAGCCAAACACCGATTCGACGACCACCGCGCCGCTCATGAACAAGCCGATGTCGATGCCGATCATGGCGACAATCGGCAGGATCGCGTTGCGCAGGCCGTGGCGCAGCACCACGCCCGTCTCGGCGACGCCCTTGGCGCGCGCGGTGCGGATGTAGTCCTGGCCGAGCACGCCGACCATGCTGGCCCGCGTCATGCGCGAATAGAACCCGCCGCCCGCGAGCCCGAGGGTGAGCGCCGGCAGCACCAGATGCTCGAGCCCGCCATAGCCGCTCAGCGGGAACAACCCGAGCAGGTAGGCGAACACATAGAGCAGCAGGAGCCCGACGACGAACTGCGGCGCCGAGACACCGACGAACGAGAGTGTCATGACCGCGCGGTCGGCGAAGCGGCCGCGCCGGGTCGCGGCGAAGATGCCGGCGGGCAGACCGATGGCGAGTTCGCAGAAGATCGCGCCGGCCAGCAGCAGCAGCGTCGCCGGCAGGCGGCTGCCGATCAGTTCGACCACCTCGGTCTTCTGGGCGTAGGAGCGGCCAAGATCGCCCTGCGCCAGGCGCCCCAGGTAGCGCGCGTACTGCACCGGGATCGGCTGGTCGAGCCCGAGCTGGTGGCGGATCGAGGCGACCGTCTCGACGGTCGCGGCGCGCCCGGCGATCATGCGCGCGGGATCCGCCGGGATCAAGAACGCGAGCGCGAAGGTGACGACCGTGACGCCAAGCAGGATGACCACGGCCTGGGCCAGGCGGCGGGCGAGAAACCGGATCACCGCCGGCCCCTCTGGGTTGGGTCGAGCGCGTCGTTGAGCGCCTCGCCGACCAGGTTGAAGGCGAGCGCGGCCATGATGATCGCGATGCCGGGGAAGAACACCAGCCACGGCGCGGTCAGGAAGTAGGACTGGCCCTCGAAGATGATGCCGCCCCACGACGGGGTCGGCGGCTGCACACCAACGCCCAGGAACGACAGCGTCGCCTCGAGCAGCACGGTGGTGGCGATGCCGAGCGTACTCCACACCAGGATGGTCGGCACCAGATGGGGCAGCACGTGGCGCAGCACGATGCGCGCCCGCCCGGCGCCCAGTGCGCGCGCCGCCTCGATGAACTCGCGCTCGGCCAGCGCGGTGGTCTGGGTGTAGACGACGCGGCAGATCTGCACCCAGTTCACGAGCGCGATGACCAGGGCGACGATCCACAGAGAGGGGCGCAGGATCGCGGCCAGCGCGATGGCCAGCAGCAGCGCCGGGAACGCCATCATCAGGTCCGTGAAGCGCATGATGGCGCCGCCCACCACGCCGCGCGCGAGGCCCGCGATCATGCCGAGCAGCGTGCCGACGATGACGGCGGCGCCGTTGGCCACGACGCCGACGGTGAGCGAGGCACGCGCGCCCCAGATCAGGCGCGAGAGCAGGTCGCGCCCGAGCAGATCGGTGCCCAACGGGAAGCGTTCGCTGGGCGGCAGCGGCGCGCCTTCGATGGTCAGGCCGTCGAAGAACTGCTCGGCCGGGTCGTAGGGCGCGATCATGGGCGCGAGCAGCGCCGCAGCGACCACCAGCGCGACCGTAACGGCGCCTGCGAATGCGAGCGGATCGCGGACGAAGCCCTTGAACCCGTGCGCCATGACGTCAGCGCGGCGCTAGGCCGAAGCGGACGCAGAGCAGCCACAGCACCTCGTAGACGACGGTGGCGGCGAGCCAGGCGGTCAGGCCCTGGACGTCGTAATCCGGCGAGGTGGTGTTGACGTCGCAGCCGACGATGTCGAGCCCGGCGAGCGCGCGCACGAACGCCAAGCCCTCGGCGGCGCTGAAGCCGCCCCACGCCGGGGTGTAGACGCCGGGCGCGACTGAGGGATCGAACACGTCCATGTCGAAGCAGAGGTAGACCGGGCGTTCCCCCATGAGGGCGCGCACGCGCGCGGCGAACGCCTCGGCGCCCAGGGCGCGGGCGGTGTCCATGGTGACGACGCCGTAGCCCAGGCCCTCGGTGTAGGCGAACACGCCGGGCACGTAAGTCAGGCCGCGCATGCCCACGTGCAGCGAGCGGCGCGCGTCGACCCAGCCCTGGTCGGCCGCGTGGGCGAAGGTGGTCGCCGGGTCGACCTGGATGCGGTTGCCGCCGGCCGGATCGGGGTAGGCGTCGGTGTGAGAATCGAAGTGCAGCACGCACAGGCCCGGGTGGCGCGCGGCCACCGCCTTGATCACCGGCAGGCTGGTCAGCCCGTCGCCGCCGAGGCCGAGCGGCACCGCGCCCGCGCCGACGACGCGCGCGATCGCCCGGGCACCGCGCTCAATGGCGTCGTCCACGTCGCCGGGCCGCAGCGGCACGTCGCCGCAATCGACCAGGCCGAGTGCCGCCACCGGATCGAACGGTTGCGCCAGCTCGGGCCGGTAGCGCCGCACGTTGTCGGTCGACATGGCGCGGATCGCCGCCGGCCCGTTGCGCGCGCCGACGCGGCGCGGGTGACGGCCGGTGTCGAACGGCAGGCCGACGATGGCGGCGCGCGCGCCCGCCAGGTCCCAGGTCTGCGGCACGCCCAGATACGTGCCGACCGTGCGGAACAGCTCGGGATCGTGGATCAAGGTCATGCGAACGGTTCCTTGCCGGCCGGCCGGGAGTGTTGCAAAGCTCGACGCGCAAGTCATCCGTGACGAGGAGCGCGCGGTGCGACCGGTTCCCGTGGGTCTCGTGTCCCGGCGCGTGTTCGACGCCCAGCCCGAGGACACCGCCGCCGCCAAGGGCAACAAGGGCGTCGACGTGGTCTCGACGGTCAGCCTGATCCTGATGATCGAGGAGACCTGCGGCGGCCTGCTGCAGCCCTACTACGAAACCGACGACGCGACCGTGGGCGCGCGCGTGGCGGTCGACCACGTCGGCCCGGCGCATATCGGGCGGCCGATCGACGTGACCGCGCGTCTGGACGCCGTCGAGGGTCGGCGCCACCGCTTCGCCGTGACGATCGAGCAGGACGGGCGGCCGGTGATGACCGGCGAGCACGCGCGCGTCGCCGTCTCGCTCGCGCGTTTCCTGGGCCGCGCCGCGCCGACGCCGGCGGCGGGGCCCGAGGTCGAGTTCTGGTTCGACGTGCACAGCCCGTGGTGCTACCTGGCGTCGCACCGCATCGGGGGCATCGTGCGCGACCACGGCGGCCGGGTGCGCTGGCGCCCGGTGCACCTGGCCAACCTGATCGAGGCGATCAAGGGCCGCCAGCCGTTGACGGAGAACGCGGCGTTCGTGCGCTGGTACCGCCAGGACATCCTGGACCAGGCCGAGCTGCTGGGCCTGCCCTACCGCGAGCATCCGGCCTACCCACTGCGCCCGTCGCGCGCGCTGCGCGCGGCGCTGTGGGCGGCGGACCAGGGCGCCGCCGAGCCGTTCGTGCAAGCGCTCATGCGCGCCTATTGGGCCGAGGCGCGGGACATCGCGGACGTGGCGGTGCTGGCGCACCTGGCGGAGGCTGTCGGGCTGCTGGGCGGCCGCGTCGCGACCGTCGTCGAGGACCCGGCCATCAAGGCGGCGATCGAGGCCAATGGCCGCGAGGCCATCGAGCGCGGCCTGTTTGGCGTGCCCACGGCGTTGTTCGGCGGCAAGATCTTCTTCGGCAACGACCATCTTGACCTGCTCGACCGCCACCTGGGACGCTGGCGCGTGGACCACGGCCAGGGCTGAGCACGATGGAAGCGATGCCGGACAAGGCGGCGATCGCCGATTTCCAGCGCGACGGCGCCATCGTGCTGAGCGGCGCCTTCACGGACTGGGTCGAGCGCCTGCGGGAAGGCGTCGCGCGCAACATGGCCGCGCCCAGCGCTGACGTGCGCCTCTACCGCAACGCGGACGGCTCGGGCCTGTTCTTCGGCGACTACTGTAACTGGGACCGCATCCCGGAGTACCGCGCGTTCGTCTTCGAATCGGACGCCGGGCGCATCGCCGCGGCGCTCATGCAATCGCGCACCGCGCGCCTGTTCCACGAGCATGTGCTGGTCAAGGAGCCGGGCACCGACGTACCCACGCCCTGGCATCACGACCAGCCCTACTACAACGTGGACGGCAACCAGAACGTCAGCCTGTGGCTGGCGCTCGATCCGGTGCCGGCCGAGGTCGCCGTCGAGTTCGTCGCGGGCAGCCACTACTGGGGCCGCTGGTTCCGACCGGAGCGGTTTAACCGCACCGCGCTCTACGACGACGACCGGATGTCGCCGGTGCCCGACATCGACGGGCACCGCGCCAACTTCTCGATCCTGAGCTGGGCGCTGGAGCCGGGCGACTGCGTGGCGTTCCATTTCCTGACCCTGCACGGCGCGCCCGGCACCAAGGGCGCCAAGCACCGGCGGCGCGGCTTCTCGACCCGCTGGATCGGCGACGACGCGCGCTTCGCCGTGCGCAAGGGCCCGACCTCGCCGCCGTTCCGCGGCGTCACCCTGAAGCCGGGCCAGCCCATGGACGCGCCCGAGTTCCCGCTGGTGTTCGGCGGCTCATGACGCAGTTATAGCGCTTGTAGGCGGATTGACAAGGCGTGTCCGTTTGGGACGATGGTGATGACCAGCCTTGGTTACGCGCAGTTCACTCGCATGTTGATGCAGGTGGCGGACGAAGTCTGCGGCGGCCGCCTCGTGCTGTCGCATGAAGGCGGCGATGCGCCGGAACACGTGCCATACTGCGGCCTGGCGGTCATGGAGGAGTTTCGGGTATTCGCACCGGGGTCGAGGACCCCTGGGAGGCGATCATGGAGCAGTGGGGACAGCAGGAGCTGCAGCCCCATCAAGAGGCGGCGGTCGCCAAGGTGGCGGTCGCCGAGGCGGCGACGCTCGTCAAGCGTATCCGCTGATCAACCACGAAAAGGGAGATGAGAAGATGAGCAACAAGCTGAAAGAAAAATTGGAAAAGGCCGCGACTATCGGCCGGCGAGAACTCTTCAATCGCGGTGTCGTCGTCGCCGGCGGTTCGGCGGCAATCCTGGCCGGACTGAACGGTGAAGCAAAAGCCGAAGGCGAGCCGATCCCTGTGGGTCAAGCGACGCCGCTGACCGGCTTTGCCGCGGCGGACGGCATCGAATTCCAGAATGGCCTGAATCTCGCCTGCGAGGAGATCAACGCCATGGGTGGTATTCTTGGGCGCCCACTCGAACCCTATTTCGAAGACACCAAGGAGATGGGCGACGCGACCAACATCCAGGCGGTGCAACGCCTGATCGACCGGCACGGCGTCTATGCCATTCTCAACGGGTATAACGTCGGCAGCGGCACGGCCATCCAGGAAGTGATCGCGGATGCCGGCATCATCTACGTGCACTATGACACCACGATCGGGCACAACAACCTGATCAAGTCGAACCCCGAGCGCTATTACGGTTCCTTCCAGGCCGATCCGGCAGAGTATTGGTATGGTCCCGGCTACCTCAAATTCATGCAGCAGCTCGAGGAGCAGGGGAAATGGAAGCGCGCCAACAACAAGATGGCGATCATTACCTCAGCCGGCGTATACTCGATCAACATTGCCAACGCGCTGAAGGAAACCGGCAAGGACTATGGCTGGGAAGTAAGTCTTTTTGAGACGGTGAACGTGCCGATCTCGGAGTGGGGCCCGACCTTGGCAAAGATTCGCCAGGATCCGCCAGGCGCCATCGCCATTACGCACTTCTATCCGCAGGACCTAGCGCAGTTCATGGTGCAGTTTGTGCCGAACCCAACGCCGAGCTTGATCTATATGCAGTATGGCCCGACGCTCCCCGCCTTCCGCGAGGTCGGAAAGGAAGCGGTCAACGGAGTTCTCTTTGCGACGGTCGTCGGCTGCTTGCAGGACGAAATCGGCCGGGCTTTCGAGAAGCGCTACAAGGAGAAGTTCGGCGCAAACGCGGGGCATATGTCGGGTGGCCAGACTTTTGACGGCGCTTACGTCTGGGCCATCGCCGCGGCTTTGGCGGGCGGGCCCGGGGAACAGGGCAACGACGAGCAGAATCGCAAGGTTGCCACCCGCATGAACCAGCTCATCTACCGAGGCGTCAACGGCACCACGCGCTTCATACCGAATGAGAACGCGGCCTATACCTATCCGACACAAACCAACGACTCCTCGCTGGGCATGCCTCACCTCTTCTTGCAGCACCAGGACTACACCAAGGAGCCGGCCCTGATCGCGCCCGCTCCCTATGGCGTAGGTGAGTTCATCCTGCCGCCCTGGATCAACGCCTAGGTCGGTGCCATGACTCAGACCGCCGCCGGCCAGCCGCTGCTCGAGGTGACAGCGGTCACCAAGAGCTTCGGTGCGCTGGTGGCGGTCAATGGCCTCTCTTTCAATTTGAACGAGGGCGAGGTGCTCGGCATTGGCGGCCCCAACGGGGCTGGCAAGACCACGCTTTTCGAGGTCATCTCCGGGCTCTCCCCAGCCACGTCTGGCAGCGTCCGCTTTGCCGGGGAGGACATAACGCGCCTGTCGGCCGAAGCGATCTGCCATGCTGGCATCGCGCGCACCTTCCAGCTCAACGCCGCCTTCGACAGCCTGAGCGTTCGAGAGAACGTCGAGGTTGCCGCGCAGTTCGGCCGCGCCAACCGTGCTGTGCCGGGTCTTCGCCTCGACCGGTGCACGCGTGCGTCGGTTGACGCAGCTTTGGAGATCACCGGTCTTATCGAGCGACAGCGCCGAATCGCCGCTAAGCTGCCGGTGATCGATCGCAAGCTACTGATGATCGCTGGCGCATTGGCGACCGAACCGCGCCTAGTCTTGATGGACGAGCCGGTCGGCGGCCTGACACCGGGCGAGACCGATCGTATCGTCCACTTGGTCGAGCGGCTGCGCGCCGAAGGCCGTAGCATCATCATGATCGAGCACGTGATGCGCTTTCTGGTGCAACTTTCGGACCGCGTGCTGATCCTGCATCACGGCGAAAAGATATACGAAGGCGTGCCGCGTGGACTGGTGCAGGACGCTCAAGTGGTCGACGTCTTCCTGGGTCAGGGCGCCTCGAGGCGCCTCGCCAGCTATCTGGAGGGGCGGGCGTGAGCGGCGGCTTGGAGATGGCCAACCTCAGCGCCGGTTATCTTGGACGCGACGTACTGCACGAACTAAGTCTTTCGGTGCCGGCTGAGGGATTGACCGCCATCATCGGGCCGAATGGCCACGGCAAGACCACTTTACTGCGAGCCATTTCTGGTTTGGTGCCGCGCTGCAGTGGAGCAATCACGCTCGACGGCCGACCGCTGCAGGGTTTGCGCCCCGATGCGCGCGTTGCTGCCGGCGTGGTGCATGTGCCACAGGGCGATATGGTGTTCGCCGAGATGACGGTGCTGGATAACCTGCTGATGGGCGCCTATCTGCCGGCTGCTGCCCGCAGCGCTAAAGAGCGCCTTGAAGAGGTTTTTGCGCTGCTGCCCAAACTGGCGGAGCGGCGAGGACAGATCGCTTCCACCCTTTCGGGCGGCGAGCGCCGCATGTTGGGCATCGGTCGCGGTCTCATGGCAGATGGCCGCGTCATTTTATTGGACGAGCCTTCGCTCGGGCTCGCCCCCATCGTCATCGAGCAGATCTATGCGCTGATCGCTCAGCTGAAAAACAGCGGCCGCACTCTCTTGGTCGTGGAGGAAAACGCCGCGCGCGTCGTCGAGTTGGCGGAGGCCATACACCTGTTGGACGACGGACGCTTTGTCTGGTCGGGCGCCGGTGCCGAACTCATGGCGCGGCCGGAAATTCTGGAAACCTATTTTGGCGGATAGCGCGGCGTGACCCTCGACATCCTCACTCAGATCATCGCTTCGGGCCTGACCCTTGGGGCCATGTACGCGGTATCCACCGTCGGGCTTTCGCTGGTTTGGGGATCGCTCGGCATGTTGAATTTGGCGCATGGCGGGCTCATGGCCTTCGGCGGCTATTCAGCTTATTACGCCATGGGCGCTCTGGGTCTGCCGCTGCCGGCAGGATTGCTGGCGGCGATCCTGATGGGCGGCCTCTTGGGCGCGCTCACTTACCATGGCGCGGTGCGCTTCATGCTGCGCCAAAAAGCCTTTGAAACTAATGTGGTCATCGCCACCGTGGGCCTTGCTTTCGTGCTGGAGAATGCCGTGCTGAAGCTTTTCGGCGCGCAAGCTCAGCGTCAACCGCTTCAAGTCGAAGGCGCGATCCAGGTCGGCAATGTGGTGGTGCCGCTGCAGAACATTTTGATTCTGGCGACGGCTCTCCTCCTGATGCTGTTGGTCGCTCTGCTGCTGAAGAAAAGCAGGATCGGCCGCGCTGTGCGCGCCACAGCAATGAACCGAGAGGCGGCGCAGCTCATGGGTGTGCGCGTAGGCCAAATCTATGCCCTGGTTCTTATGCTGGCTGGCGCTCTGGCCGCCGTCTCGGGCGTGATGATTTCCTCTTTGACCGGGCTATCGCCCGGCATGGGGGCCGACCCGATGCTTAAGGCGTTCATTATCTGTGTCGTAGCGGGCCTGGGGAATGTCTATGGCGCGGTCAGCGCGGCTCTGGCTCTGGGCCTGATCGAGGCTTTGGCGCAGTTCGTGCTGGGCGTTCGCTTTGGCTTTGCCACATTGCTGCTGATCGTCATCGTCGTTTTGATCTGGCGCCCCAACGGACTCTTTGGTCGGCAGCAGGTGACGCGACTATGAGCTGGCGTGGCCACCTCATCGTTGGGCTTCTGTCGCTGGCGATCGCAGTCGCCTTGCCCTTCGTCTTCAACATCAACTATCTCGTCACTCAGGTCACTCTGGCCTTTATCTACGGCACGGTAGTGACGCAGTGGAACCTGGTCTACGGCGTCGCAGGAATCTTCTCTCTGGCGCAAATGGCGCTCTTTGCCGTCGGCGCCTATGCCGCCGCCATGCTGGGCTTCTACTTCGGATGGTCGTTATGGATTGCCATGCCGGTGGCGGCGCTGATCACCGTCGTCGTCTCGGTGCTGATTGGTCTGGCCTGTCTGCGCCTGCGCGGACCCTATGTTGCGTTGCTAACGCTGGCCATCGCTCAAGTGTTATATCTGGTGATCGTCAACGACACGGACTGCTACACCACAGAGGGTTCCGGTTGCCTGCCTTTCTTCGGCGGCGTGCGCGGCCTTACGCGTTTTGGCGAGTTGGGCTTTCGTGAATGGTTGGGCGAAGACTGGCGGCTAGGCAATTACTTCGTTGCGCTGGCTCTTCTGGCTTTGGCGCTCATCTTCTCGGCTGTCATCATGCGCGGACCCCTGGGACTCGCGTTCCGCGCTTTGCGCGACAATCCAGGTCTCGCACGCTCACGCGGCATCAGCCGATTCAAGTATCAAATCTGGGTTTTCGCTCTCTCGGCCTTTTTTACTGGGCTGGCCGGCGCTTTCTACGCTGCCAACTACGAGTCGATCGGCCCGACCGTCTTTTCGTTCTCGCTGTTGCTTTTCCTCATCGCCATGATGACGGTGGGAGGCATCGGTACACTCTGGGGGCCGCTGCTCGGGGCTATTTTGCTGATGGGCACCGACGAGGTGCTCCGAGATTATCAGGAATGGCGTGATATCGGCCTGGGGCTGCTGCTCGTGTTTTTCGTCATTCTGCTGCCACAGGGCTTGGTCGGCCTGATTAATTGGCGCCGAGAAAGAGTTGATTGAAATTTAGCTGCCTGTTGAAAAAAGCGATCCGCGATCACGATGGCCGCATGCGAATCTAACAGCCAGGCACGTCGGCGCCACACCTGGGGCTTCCCTCGCTTGCTGCGCGACAACCCGCCCTACGCGGTCGCGCGTGGCATCAGCCGGTTCAAGTACCAGTTGCTGGTGTTCGCGTGCTCGGCCTTCTTCACCGGGCTGGCGGGCAGCGTCTACGCCGGCAACTTCAAGGCCATCGAGCCGAACCTGCTGCAGCTTCCCCTGCTGCTGTTCCTGATCTCGATGATGATCGTGGGTGGGGTGGGCACGGTGTGGGGCCCGTTTGTCGGCGCGGTGCTGCTGATGGGCGCCGACGAGCTCCTGAAGGAGGACCAGTTCGCCGACGCGCGCGCCATGGGGGCTCGGCATCCTGCTGGCCGCCTTCGTGGTGCTGATGCCGCGCGGCGTGGTGGGCACCATCGCGGCCGCGCGCGAGCGCCGGCGCAACCGGCGCGCCGGCGCGGCCGGCTGAGAAGAGCCTACTTCACGGCCTGAGCCAGCGCCGCCGCCTTGGCGATGACGGCCTCCTGGTGCGGGTACATATGGTGCCCGCCGGCAACGTCGATGAACACGGCGAAGGGATCGCCGATGTTGGTCTTGCGGCCCGACAGCTCTTCCATGACCGCCAGCCCGCAGTAAGGCACATAGGCCGCCGAGTAGCCGCCTTCGTGGGTCAGCAGCAGGCGGCCGCCGCACAGCTCGGCCGCCAGGTCGATCATGATGCGCGCGAGTTTCCGGTAGGTGGTGCTGGTCACCATCATGCGCCCGAGCGGATCGTAGATGCCGCCGTCGAAGCCCGAGGCGATGACGATCAACTCGGGCTTGAAGCGGCGCAGCGCCGGGGCAACGACGCGCTCGAAGGTGGCGATGTAGGGATCGCGGCCCGAGCCGGGCGGCAGCGGCACGTTGATGTTGTAGCCTTGGCCCTTGCCGGCGCCGGTCTCGTGCAGGTGCCCGGAATCCGCCGGATACCAGTTGTCCTGGTGGATCGAGATGGTCAGCACGCTGGGGTCTTCGTAGAACATCTTTTGCGTGCCGTTGCCGTGGTGCACGTCCCAGTCGACCACGGCGACGCGGCCGAGCTTGTGGCGCACCTGGGCGTGGCGTACCGCGAGCGCCGCGTTGCCGAAGATGCAGAAGCCGCGGCCGCGGTCGGGTTCGGCGTGATGCCCCGGCGGGCGCACCAGCGCGTAGGCGTTGGCGACCTCGCCGCCGACCACGGCGTCGAGCGCGGCCATGGTGCCGCCGGCGGCCAGCAGCGCGATCTCGTAGCTGCCCGGGCCGAACGGCGTTGCCTCGCCGGCGTCGCCGCCGTGGGCGTCGCTCATGGTCTTGATGCGCTTGACGTAGTCGGCCGTGTGCACGCGCTGGACTTCGTCCACGGCGGCGGGGCGCGCCTTGATGGCCACCAGATGGTCGAGCAGCCCGGCGACATCCAAAAGGTTGCGGAAGCGACGCTTGGTGTCGGAATTCTCGGCGTTCAGGTCGGGCTCGACGGTCAGGCCGGCGGGGTGCCACAGCGCCGCACGCCCGGTGTCGTGCCACATGTAGAGTTCGTGGAACAGGAATCCGCTGGCCACGCTCGCCCCCCCTCGCTCAAGTCCCGTGCCCCATGGTGCCGGGGGCGCGCGTCCGAGTCCAGGTCGTATGCAAGCGGGCTTGCAGCCGGTGCGCCGGCCTGGAAGGATCGCGTCATGGAACGCGACGGCACCACACGGGCGGACACGGTGGTGATCGGCGGCGGCATCGCCGGCGCCGCCACGGCCTACTACCTGGCCAAGGGCGGTCAGAAGGTGGTGCTAGTCGAGAAGGGCACGATCGCCGGCGAGCAATCCAGCCGCAACTGGGGCTTCGTGCGCCAGCAGGGGCGCGACCCGCGCGAGGTGCCCCTGATGGCCGCGTGTAACCGCATGTGGCAGGGGCTCGAGGCCGAGCTCGGCGCCGACCTGGAATGGCGCCAGGGCGGCAACCTGGCGGTGGCGCGCGACGCGGCCCAGGTCGCCCGCTACGAAGCCTGGCTCGAGGTTGCGCGCCAGCACCAGATCGGCAGCCGGGTGATCGCGGGCCGCGCGGTCAACGACCTGGTGCCGGGCCTGCAAGGCAGCTTCGCGGGCGCGTTGCACACGCCGGGCGACGGCCAGGCCGAGCCGGCCAAGGTAGCACCCGCGTTCGCCGCGGCGGCCGAGCGGCTCGGCGCCGAGGTGCGCGCGGGTTGCGCGGTGCTGCGCATCGAGACCGCCGGCGGCCGCGTCGAGCGGGTGGCGACCGAGCGCGGCGCCATCGCGTGCGACCACGCGGTCGTCGCGGCGGGCGCGTGGTCCTCGCGCCTGTTGCGCCCGCTCAGCATCGACCTGCCGCAGCTCTGGATCCGCGCCAGCGTCGGCCGCACCGCGCCGGTCGCGGCGATCGGCGACGGCGCGCTGGCCATGTGGGCGCCGGGCCTGGGCGTGCGCCAGCGGCGCGACGGCACGCTCAACATTGCCGACGGCGCGACCGACTTCGACCTGTCGTTCGACGCGCTGCGCCACGGCCGCGCGTTCCTGCCGCTGTGGCGCGACAACCGCGACAGCGTCGCCGTGCGTCTGGGCCCGGGGCTCGGCGCCACGCTGGCCGAGACGATCGGCGGCACCGAGCGCGCCTTCACCGTCCACCGCACCCTGGACCCGGCGCCGAACCCGGCGCGCGTCGCCAGCGCCCTGGGCGCGCTCGCGCGCATGCTGCCGGGGCTTGGCAACGTGTCCGTGACCCGGAGCTGGGCCGGCTACATCGACATCACGCCGGACTTCATCCCGGTGCTGGGCGCGGTGGACGCGGTGCGCGGCCTGGCGGTGGCGACGGGCCTCAGCGGTCACGGCTTCGGCATGGGTCCGGTGGTCGGGCGGGTCAGCGCCGAGACCATCCTGAAGGGCCAGGCGTCGCTCGACATCGCGCCGTTCCGCCTGAGCCGGTTCCACGACGGCTCGACCAACGCGCCCGCCAACGTCGTCTGACCGGGGGAAGCCGCACCGTGACCGCCGCCATGGACCCTAAGGAATGGCAGACCCGCGTCGACCTGGCCGCGTGCTACCGGCTGGCGGCTCGGGCGCGCTGGACCGACCTGATCTACACCCACATCTCGGCCCGGCTCGACGACGGCGCTTTCCTGATGAACCCCTACGGGCTCGGCTTCCACGAGATCACGGCGTCGAGCCTGGTGAAGGTCGCCCACGACGGCACCGTGCTGCCGGCGTCCAACCATGCGCTGAACCGCGCCGGCTTCGTCATCCACGGCGGGCTGCTGGCGGCACGGCCCGACGTCGTGTGCGTGCTGCACACCCACACGCGCGACGGCTGCGCCGTGGCGGCCATGGCGTGCGGCCTGCTGCCGCTGTCGCAGTTCGCCATGTTCTACGACGGACGCATCGGCTACCACGACTACGAGGGCGCGGCGACCGACGAGGCCGAGCGCGACCGCCTAGCCGCCGACCTGGGCCCGACCCACCGGGTGCTGGTTCTGCGCAACCACGGGCTCATCACCGTCGGGCGCACCATCGCCGAGGCGTACGTCGCCATGGATCAGATCGAGAAGGCGTGCGCGGTGCAGGTGGCGGCGATGGCGTCTGGCACACCGCTCAGCCAGCCCTCGGCCGCGGCGCGCACACACACGGCCGCCTACGCCAACCTGGACGGTCCACCCAAGGGCGCGCGCGAATGGGCGATGCTGCTCCGCACCCTCGACCGCGAGGAGCCGGACTACCGGACCTGAGGCGCCGGCTGGCCCTCGAACACGACCCGCGTGGCCAGATCGTAGAGATCGGGCCAGTTGCCACCGATCATGCGCCGCGCGAATCGTTTGGCCCGGTAGAGCCATTCCGGCTGACCCCCGAAGCGCGCGGGCGGCGGCGCTGTGTGTTGGCGCAGCATCACAGCCAGTTCGCGATGCAGATTGACGCGCGCATCGCGTGCATCGCGGTAGGTGAAGTGCCTCCCGAGCCGACGAACAGCACCTCGTACGCCGGAAGGCGCGGACAGCGAGCGGCGCAGGTACTGGAACCGCGTCGTGAAGATCACGTCGTAGCGGCCGCGATCGACCGGCGCGGGCGCGGCGTCGATACGGATGTCGCGGCCCGCCTTGACGATGGCGATCGCCGTGTCGGCGCCCTTGACCTCGATCAGGAACCGGTAGTCGCGGCGCCGCTCGCGCAGGTAGTCGCGCGTCAACTCGAGCGTCGCGCGCAGCATCGCCACCAGCTCGTCGACCTGGGCGTCGGTCGGCTTGGTGACGCGGTTGGCGCTCCGCACGTCGTCGGCGTGGTCGCGCAGCAGCGCCGCGTTGTCCACCGGCACGAACAGCCGCTCGGTCATGACCTTGTGGTCCTCGACCTCGAAGCCCTGGCCGATATCGACGACCCGCGTCGTCGCGGCACTGCGCGTCGCCTCGAACACGGCGGTCGGCCGTTCGGGGTCGTGGATCGGCTCGTTCGCCCAGGCGAGGTCGTCGTCGAGGAACGCCACGTCGGCGGCGAAGGGGAACGCCATGACGGGATCGAGCCGGTGAACGATATCGACCCAACGCCGGTTGAACATGGCCTGGCGGCGCGCCGCCGTCGCGACGCGGTCCTTGCCGGGGATGACTTAGCAGGCCGGGAAGTGCGAGGCGATGCCGTAGCCGCAGAACACGTAGTCGACGCGGCCGTAGCGCGCGCGCAGGTCGTCGATGGTGCGGGCGACCACGGCGTCGGGCGCCGCGTGCAGCGCGTCGTTGAGGTTGAGGCAGGTGGACGTGCCGTCGGCGATCATCATGTAGCTGTCGCCCGCGTGGGTCGGCGCGATCTCGACATGGACGCTCGGCGCGATCTCGGTGGGTACGCGCGCGTCGAGTTCGATGGTCTCGAAGCCGGCGTCGCGCGTGCTGGCGGCCAGGTCGAGTTCGCGCCCGACCAGCACCTTGGCCGTCTTGGGCAGGCGCTGCAGGGTGCCGAAGTGCAGGTGGTCGTGGTGCCCGTGGGAGATGTAGATGAAGTCCGGGTCACGCGCGCGCACCAGATCGAGCGCCGGCGCGGGATGGACCCACCACTGGGTGCCGAAGCATGGGCCCGACCACCAAGGATCGGACAGCACCCGGATCCCGCGCGTGTCCACCGCGATCGAGGCGTGGCCGACGAATCCGATACGCACATGCAACTCCTTCACAGGGCCGGGCGGTACCGCAGTATCCGCGCCGCGATGCCGAGGCGTCAAAGCGACAGGAGCACACCCCTAGTCAAGGAACGCTGAATCCTCGCGCAGATCGATGACCGTCGGGACATCGCGCGCGTCCGCCGCCGCCACGGCGCCGGCCAGCTCATCGAGCGAGCCGGGACGCAGCGCGTGGCAGCCGAAGGCGCGGGCCAGCGCCACAAAGTCCGGGTTGCGCAGATCGACGCCGATTGTGGGGAAGCCGCGCGCGCCCATGTCGTCCTTGATCTGACCGTAGGCATCGTTGTTCCACACGATCACGGCGAGCGGCACCTTGTAGTCCACCGCCGTCGCCAGTTCCTGCACGGTGAACAGCAGGCCGCCGTCACCGATGATGACCGCGCCGGGCCGCTCGGGCGCCGCGAGCTTGGCGCCGATCGCCGCCGGCAGGGCGAAGCCGAGCGTGCCGTAGCCCACCGGGAAGAACCACGAGCGCGGGCCGGCGCACGGGAACACCGGGTTGCCGGTGTAGGCGAGCTGGGTCGAATCGGCCGCGACGAAGCCCGTGGCCGGCAGGCCCTTGCGCAGGGCGCCGAGCGCCTTGGCGTGGCGGCGCTGCTTGGGCGTCAGCACCGCCAAGTTCTCGGTCCGGCGCGCGGCGAGCGCGGCGCCATCGCCGTAGCCCGAGGGCGCGTTGCGCGCGGGTACCAGCTCATCCAGCAGCGCCGCCAGGCCGGCGCCCGCGTCGCCGTGCAGCGCCACCGCCGCCGGGTAATCGCGCACCAGGGCCGCCGCGTCGATGTCGAGCCGGATCAGCTTGCCGCCCAGCGCGAGGCGCGGCGCCATCCAGTGGTCGGTCTGCGAGATCTCGGTGCCCACGGCCAGCACCACGTCGGCGCCGGCCAGCACGGCGCGCGTCCCCGGCAGGCGCAGGGTGGCGCCCAGGCTGAGCCCATGGGTCTCGGGCAGCACGCCCTTGCCGCCGCGCGTCGTCACGACCGCCGCGCCGACCCGTTCGGCCAGGCGCAGCAGCAGCGCGGCCGAGGCCTGCGCGCCACCGCCCGCCAGGATCACCGGGCGTTCGG
>Ga0194128_10001122_pt1 | contig 47520 bp, 61 predicted proteins | sample TA2KigCa65mmetaG_FD_148650 | JGI IMG/M metagenome (GOLD analysis project Ga0194128, IMG submission 148650) | Freshwater microbial communities from Lake Tanganyika, Tanzania - TA2015037 Kigoma Deep Cast 65m | ecosystem: Environmental > Aquatic > Freshwater > Lake | place: Tanzania: Lake...
TGCGCGCAGGCTCGGATCATCTCCCCCGGTAGGCGAAGTTATCCTACAAAGGCGTAGTCGTGGGATGTCAGGTTCGGGCCGTGGTATTGACTGCGAAGCGAAGCCGGGGCGTAGCGAGAAGTCAACCTAAGGCAGCGTGCGAGCATGACGCAGTCGTTGCGAGAGACGAGGGACGATCGGGGCCGAGACCCCGCGTGGACGGCACGCGAGGCGCATATCGGGCGGGACTCCCCAACAAGACTCGACGAGTGAGACGGTAGCGACGATACTTTGGTCAGATGCGAGCCGGGAGGACCAGAGGTCAACCGCAATGCTTATTCGACGAGCGTAGCGAGCGGCGAATAAGTTTTACGGTTGCGAGGCTTCTTACCAAGGTATCGGGCCGTGCTGGGAGCGACGAAACCGAGTCGGGACGAGGCGAGGAGCGTCCGCTAAGGCAGCGTGCCGAGCAGGCCGACGAGGCATTCAGCGAGGAGGCATTGCGGGAGGCGAGCGAGGAGAGACCCTGTCCAAGCTGGGGGCACGCGCGCCACCGGGTCGGGACTGCGGACCTGCCCTGTCCTCGGGCGCGTAGGCGGTCCGGGTTCTAGTGAGCGGAGCGAGCTAGTACCCACGGGACTGCCGAGTGCGGGTAGTCGCTCGTTCGCGGTAGGGGTCAACATGAAGGAGTAAGCGTAGAAGAAAGTCAGTTTCTTCGAGCTTCTCCGGAATGTGCTCCCCCAAAGCGACGACGACGATGTCGGGACTCGTGAGTGCGGCCAGGAACCGCAGGGCGAAGTCGAAGCCGTACCGTTTCCGCAGCGAGCGAAGAGCCGTGCGTGGAGCGCCCTGGCGCGACCCAGCACGGACGACGAAACCAGTCGGTGGACTGCGTAGACGCAGCAATCTCGGCGATCCCAAGGATCGCACAGCGTCCCCAGAGCCTGCGAGGGGACGCTGCGCGACCGGAAGCGTACTCCCCAGTCTCTGGGGAGCGTACAACCGCTTCCGTTTCGGTTCGGTTGTACGGCGGAGGCGACAGTCCAGGTGACGTGGGCGCTACGGGCACACGGCAAGCCGAGAGCGAACTTACCCGCCAAGGGGTAAGCAAGCACGGGGATTTCCCCAAATCCCCGTGCTTGGCGTATTGCGACCGTGTCCCAGCAGGCCGCTCAAGCGAGCGTCACGAGGAAACGACAGGCGAGACGAGAGCGAACGAACCCGTGCCAGCCTGAGGACAAGAGGCGTGCGGAGTCGCGTCGGCAGGAGGCGACTGGGACGACGGATTGCGAAAGCGTCCGTCGTGGGCGACTGATCCCGTGGATCCGCCCCGTTAGCCCAGTCGAATCGCCGGGAGTTCCGTAGTCGCGAGCCACGACGATAACGCGTTACCTGTCCCCCCAGACGCTGAGGCAGCGCTTCTGCTGCTGGGTGGGATCGGGCGGGGGTTTGTTCGACGAATGCGCGTAGCGCCCTGAGGAGAACCCCGTCGTCGTGGCGTCTCGTAGGCGCGACACAGGAACGATAGCGACGAGTGCGCATCGCAGTCCGAACGGTTGCGTCCTTCAATGAGCGAGGTGCGACCACGGTCTCGCCGAAAGGCGAGCCGTCGCGGGTGGTCGCAGCGGCATCGAGACATCGATGACACGTGCCGAGCGGGAACGACGCAACTAGGGCACGACGCCGTCAGGCGTTCGTGGTGAGCGATCCCTGCGGTGACGGTGGCGATGGGTCTGGGCCCGGAGCGGAGCGACGGGACCGCGCAACGGCCTAGGGATGCGCAGGCCCCGGGTGATCGCGGGGGGAGGTCGTGACGAGACTTCGTCTCGTCGCGAGCCGATCGCGAATGCGCGAAGCGCCTTGAGCGACTCGTTGAGCGGATGGTCGTCCTGACGAGCCGTTCCGATTGTGCCGCAAGCGCAGCGGCTGAGGCATCGGAACTCCGGCGAGGAGGGAGACACGGCGCTCCGTGCCGTGTCGTTTACCCGACCGATACGGAGTCTCGAGCGGGCGTGGCGTGCGACGACGGTCCTTCCCGTCGTCGCCAAGTCTTGTGCTCCGACGCAGTCGGCGCTCAGCCCAGCGAGACGGACGACGGGTTAGAAAACGCGAACTCATAATGTCCCGGAGGGACGACCCGGTGGGTCGTCGCGACGGGACCAGAGAACGCAGCGAGACGAAGCCCTAGCCGAGCGGCAGCGAGGGAACTCGTCGAGCGGGCACCAGCGAGCGGATCGAGTGAGCGGGAAACGCGCGTCGTGGTGGTGGTATCCGGACGCGCCGTGCGTCGGCGAAACGATAGCGGGAGGTGCGTTAGACCAGATATATCTGGTCGTGCGAGCGTAGCGAGAGGCACCGGAGCAATCGTCCGAGACGATTCACCCCGCAGGGGCGCACGGCAAGTGGGAGGATACCCGAAGCACGGACCATCACGACCGAGCGCGAGCGAGGTCGTTGATGAGCGTTAGCCACGAGGGTGAGGAGGAGACTACGACCCGCCCTGGTCTGCGCCGCAGGCGAGACCAGAAGGGCGCTGGCTTCAGACATGAAGACAGCGATCGACGACGCAACGCGAGCGCAGCGAGCGCGGGCCCGAGGGGCGGCGTATGCGTAGTCGCAGCGAGAGCGACGAGTCCTATGGGCGAGGAGCGAAGCGGAGCCGCAAAGCGGCGAGCGAGGCGTGCAGCCGCAAGCCGCAGGCGAGGCAGTCGCTGAGCCGAGCGAGACGTAGCAGAGCGAACGAGGGGAGCGAGCGGGCTGGACTCAGGAACGACTCTGGTGCTCGACCTGCCCTTGACCTACCGGTTCGTCGTGTCCAAAGGAGATGGCAAGAGGGGTGCCATCCCGGAGGACCGCGAAGCGGGACTCCCGAGATCGGCTCGAGCGAAGACGTCAGCGGTCTGAGCATGAACGTGAAAGGTCGTGGAGACGGGAGTGTCGTCGGGCGTGGCCAACGCCAGAACCCGGGGGAAATCTTCCCGCCCCCCTTCAGGGAAGATTTCGTTCGGGCGGCCGACGGAACACCGTCGAACACGCCTGTCAAGTTCAAGTCGATGACGCTCCGTGCGTGCAGGCGTCGTGCAGCGACGCCGTGTGAGGCACGAACGCACGCATCGGGGCGAGCGCGTGAGCACGACGAGGCAGGAGTCGTTGCGAAAGACGCAGCGAGGGAGAGCTCGGGACTGACGAGCGGAGGTTCGAGCGATCGTGGAGCGCGGTGGGCGCAACGATCCGAGAAAGCGGGAGCGTCGACAAATGTCCCAGGTCGACTTCGCCTGCGAAGGCAACCAACCCGTGCCACCGAAGGGGGATCGAGCGGCCAAGGAGCGAGATTCCGCGAGGGGGCGACGGGCGTTCCGACGAGGCGACAGCAGCGGCGGATTGGGCAGGCATCGCCGGCGAGTCGACCCAGGACAGTGGTGCATCGCGCACGACGCCAGTCGTTGCGTCGATGAGCGGAGCGACCGGAGCGAGTTTCGTCCTGTCCTTTCGGTTCGCCCGTCCTGGTGCCCGGGTCGGGACCGCGTAGCGGGCGCGAAGGATCGCGTATCCACGCTGGGGACGCGCGATCCGAGAGATCGTCGTTCCCGAACCAATATGCTACACCGCTACCAGAACGACGAAGCCCGACCGAAGAGGTTCGGTGATGCGCTGCCCAAGGGCGGGCACGGTAGCCCGACGGGCTCGCATCACCCGAACGAGGAGGAAGGGGCGTAGCCGACCGCAGGGCGCGAGGAAGGACTGGTCGCGTGTGTAGCGGTTGGAAGGGACGTCGCGTCGGAACGATGTCGACGAGAAAGATCGGCGCGAGCGGAGCGGGACTGAAGTTCTGGAGTCGAGGGAACGGAGCGTCGAGGTACTAGCCGTCGTAGGGTGGACCGAAGGTCTCACGCTGTGCTAACTACGACGGCAGTTACCTCGCTGACAGCGGATCCGTAAGTAACGAGCAGGGCGTAGCCATTGCTCGTAGGCCGCCGACGCCGGTATGTCGGATCAAGCAGTCGGAGCGACGCGTTGCGAGACGGACCCCGCAGGAAGGTCCGTCGAAGCAATTAGCCGAGACTCCCAGTCGGAGAACTTCGGTATGTCCTGGTGTTGTTCTGCCCTGCCCTGCCCTGCCCTGCCCTGCCCTGCCCTTGCTCTCCCGACGAACGTGTGGCGCAAGGCATGGGAGGGGGCCCGTGGTAGCCCGCGTTCGTCGGGACTCAGTAGCGAGTTCTGGTTCGTGGCGAGGCAGAGGCTGAAAGGGGCGGGAAATCTGGCAGCGTTTAGCGAAAGCGAGACGGAACGGCGAAGTCGGTTCGGCTCGTCTGAGCGTCAGCGTCGGATTTCTCGAGCGAGCGCCGCTCGTCGGCAGCGAGCGTACGGTTTCTGCCGTTGACGAGCCCGGACCGGACGAGCGGTCGCCCGTGATGACGGTCGGGACCGGGGACCGCTGAGCGGAGCGAAGAACGGCGCCATCGGTGGGGGCGTCGTTCGAGAGGGCGAGCGGTTTCGTCGGGCGATGTAGTGCGTCGTCTGACGACGACGCTCGAGGAGATCGCGCTGGAGGGTGCTCCTTGGTGCTGGCGGCCACGGTAGCCCGCGCCAGTGGAGACCCCGATGCGCGACGCTACGAGAGGCGAAGCCGGCTTGCCGCGAGGAGGAAGACGCTGCACGGAATGTCCGTAAGAAAAACTTGCGCCGTTGAGGCGTCGAGTAGCGAGACCGGTGGAGCGAAGCGGGACTGTCGTGCGCAGGGAGCGAGGACGAGACGGTAGCGACGATACTAAATAAGAAGCGAGCCGGAGGACCGCAGGTCAACCGTAACGCTTATTCGACGAGCGCAGCGAGCGGCGAATAAGTTTTAGGGTTGCGAGGCTTCTTATTTAGTATCGAGACGAACTATGCGCCACGAAGCGAGCCGGGGCGAGCGAGTGGGGCAGGTGAAGTCAGCGTGTTGAGCAGGACGACGCAGGAGTCATTGCGAAAGGCGAGGACGAGCGGGGGCGAATCGCCGCGTGGTGGGTACGCGGGCCTGACGGGGCGCGGGACTGAAGAGTTGTCCTTGGCCGGGAAACGGGTTCTAGTGACCGGAGGGAGCTAGTACGCGTGACCGAGCCCGATGTGACGGGACCGGGGAGCGTGTGGTTCGTCTGGGGGTGAAATCACGGAAGCAGGTTCTTCGAGCGACTTGAGGAGAAGAAATAATACGAGCGAAGGGAGCGTGGAGTATTTGCGCAAGTACTTTCATAAGGTCTCCGCTCGGGACTGTTGAGCGGGTGAAAGGGATGAGCCGCCACGAGCGGAGCGAAGAGGCAAGCGATTCTCCTGAACAGGCTCGCGGTACCGGGTGGTAGACCGTTGAAAGTCTGGAGCAAGATACGAAACTGCTCGCGAGCGAGGATTATTTCTACGACGACTGAGGGAGAAGAAGCGCGGAGTGATGAGCCGACAGCGAACGTCGCTGGACACACGTTGGCGACCGGCTCGGGACTGCGGAACAGACTGGCGCGTAGCGCGTCGGTCGGCGTTTCGCCGGACGACACGAGCCGATGCGACCTGAGCCCTGAGGCAAGCCGTACTTTCTCGCGAGCGCAGCGATGGCGTGTACGGCGCAGGCGAGGGGGTAACCGCGGGTTTGGTGCGAGTTGGAAGCGAAGCGAGTCTCCCGAGCGCAGCTTCCTGCGAGCACCCGCGGTCGAAGGGCCCCCCGTCAGGGGCGGGCGGTGGCGCAAGCCCGCATTCGTGGAACGACGAGCACGCACGGATGTGCGGGTGAGGAGCGACCCAGAATGCGAAATGGCGAGCGTCGCCGACGTGCGTGGCGGAGCGCTCTAAGGCGCGCAGCGAAGAGCGAGTAGCAAAGCGTGAAGCGAGCGACCCAGCACGTCGTGGGACTGGCCACCGTCCGTAGGGGTTTAAGCGCATCGGACAGTCGGGGAGTGGGGTGACGACCGGGCACGGGACTGGGGAGTTGGTTGTGGTGCTGGTTGTGGTGCTGGTTGTGGTGCTGGTGTTGCCCGCGAGTCGTCCGGACGGCGAACCGTCGAGAATCCGACCGATCGTTAGCGAGCGAGAGCAAAGCGCGTTTGCGAAGCAAACCGAGCGACGGTAGTGAGGGAGAGCGTCAGCGAGATTCTGGATCGGGAGACGGCTGGCGACGAAGCGGGACTGCGATACAGCGAGGCCGTCGTGACCGTGGGTCGTTCGGGGGAGCGACGCCTTCGTGCTGTGCGAAACAACCGGAACGAGGTCGTTGCGACGACGACCTGGAGCGTCCGACGGAAAGTGAGGTCTTCGGCGTCCTACGACGCGGAGCGCTCTAAGGCGCGCAGCGGAGGCAGAAGACCGAACGGCGGCGAACGATACGCCTGCGGATCGGAGACCGCTCCCAAAGGACGCGCGTCGGCTAGCACGGCGAGCGAAGCCGGAAACTCCGAACGAAGGGTTCCGGAGTGAGGAGGCTTTCGGATCTGAGAGCGAACCAAGGTGTAGCGGGCAACGGCACGGGGCACGCGGAACATCTTGGTGAAGCGGCGCGAGCGAGAGAGCCACCTAAATGGCTATCGAGCGGGCCGGAGACCAGAGCCGCTTGCGGCGAGGACGGTTTTTCGCAGGACTTAGAAGGCGGAAAGCGCGGGGCCGCAGGACTCCGCGCACAGCGAGAGCGGAACGGAGCGCGAACCGACGAGCATGTTGCGAGGAGGCGAGGAGGGCCGCAGGCACACCGCAGTGCCCGAAGCGGAGCGGAGGGTGGAAACGCGCAGTGAGCGGCCGGAGACGAGTGCCCGCAGTCGGGGCGACGAGCTCTATGGCGAGGAGCGACGCCTAGCCGCCCGTGGCGGCGAGCGAGACGGGTTCCCGAAAGGGCGCCCCCGACCCCGGGGGGGCACTTTTGCGAACTGTAGTCGAGCGAGGGTCGAGTCGAGAACGGCGAGTTAAGCCGGAGGCTAACGAGTTGCCCGCGGGCCACGGACGAGCGGGGGTCGGTCATGACGGTCGGGACTGGGGAACGTGTCTCGACCGCGAGTGCCCGGCTCAGCCCGTCGCGAGAGTGCGAGGAGCCGGTCCGCGGACTTGCCGCGACAGGGCTTCGAGCGCGGTCGCTTCGACTTCGTCGAAACGATGAGCGCGGGCGGGACGGGTACGAAATGGTCGGGCACGCGTGGCGTGCGTGCGCGTAGTCCGCAGGACGAGCCCGAACACAGAGAGAGGGCGAGGGCGACCCGTCCAACGGGTGCCCGCAGCGCCGCACGCCGCGAGCGCCGTATCGTGGCCCGACCGGAGGTTCCGGAGGAGAGCGAAGCGGTGACCGTAGGGAGTGGCGAGCCCGAACGCGAGTTTACGAGCAATCTGAGGGCGAGTCGAAGCAGGACCCCGGCGAGATGGCGATTGGCGCGAGAGGGACCGCGAGCCCGCAGGGCGAGCGGGACCGGCGAATGCTCCGTTCTTCGTGCCGTCGGCAGTCGTTCGCGTAGGGCACCGGCGCGAATGCTAGTGGAGGACGGTGCGGAACTCCCGGCGTCGCGAAGCGGCAACGGGGTGTAGCACGGCCGTAACTGCGATTTGCGACGCGGCGACGGTCGCCCGTCGGGACAGCGGAACGCCGGGGGTGAGGCGCCCTTGGCCGGCTCGTCGGCGGAGACTCTCGACGACGTCACGGACGGTCGCGCCGTTCTGGAGTCCAGCGGGGCTTCCCCCAGCCGACTGTGTCGCGTGACAGATCTGATCAGTAGGGGGTTGCGGAACGAACCCCCTACTGATAGTCTTATACCGTATGGCTACAACAGGTAAATCCACTTTCATTTGGAGCTGCCCGAAGTGCGGGCAGGTCGCAAAACTGCACGTGAGGGCGACCGAGGTCGTGTGCACCAACAGGATCGCGCACACCTCCACCCCCGTCCAGATGCTGCAGGCGAAGAAGGCATCCTGACGGTGGCGGATGTCACCCCCAGGGCACTGGTGGGTTGGCGACGACGGTGGCGGATGTCACATGGTTGGGGGGTTGTAACCCGCAAGGGACGCCGATAGCGTTCCCCCCATGGAACGAACCTACGAGGCGAGGGTGTACAGGACGCTCGGCCAGAACGAGCACCAGACCGACTGGGTGCGCGAGCGGGTCTCGGCGTACACCAGCGACAGCAGGGCTGACCTCCTGGGCTGGGTCATATCCATGGTCTCGGAGCACGGCGAGCACGGCGACGAGACGATCGACTGGGTGGAGGCCTGGAGCAACGACCCGGACGACGGTTGGCAACTCCTCGGTTCGGCGGACGCCGACACCATCCAGGAGGCGGCCGAGCAGATGCTGGCGGAGGTCTGACGATGGCGACCAACATCGAGGTGGACAAGACGGTGAAGCGCAAGACGGACGAGGAGTACGAGACCTCGTGGAACGTCCAGTTCGTGGGCGACCACTTCGTGACGACCACGACCGTGCTGGCCGACGACGAGGAGGAGGCCGAGAGGCGGGCGGTGCAACTGCTCAAGGACCACTACGGCTGGGACATGGACGAGGTGGCGTTCGACATTGAGGCGGAGGAGTTGCTGTGACCGACCTCGGGGATTGGGCACTGGTGTTCCCGGCGATCGCGTTCAGTTGCCTCATCGGCATCGCCTACGTGCTCGGCAGGGAGTCGGCGCAAGCCGAGGAGCGCCGCAGGAACGACGTCCGCAGGGCGCACCGATCGCGCCAGCACTGGTGGGGCGAGCAATGAGGACCAAGAAGAGGCGCAAGCCGAAGTTCGTGACGCGCAAGTACTCCCGCGCCTACATGCTCAAGGCTGGTGATGTCTACATAGAGGACCTGCTCAAGGGGACGGATGGCGAGTGGATTTGCGAGGACAACCACAGCACCGAGAAGGCCGTGATGAGGTGTCCCTACTGCACCGAGTATTACCGTCGCATGGACGAGCTCAACGAGGCATTTGACGAGCGGGGGAACAGGATCGAGAAATGACGTTCAACACTGGCATCCCCTCCAGGCTCAAGCTCGTCGGGAGGCGCGTTCGCCTCGTGCACACGGACGACCCATGGACGAGGCTGCGATGCGGCGAGGAGGGCACCGTCACCACGGTGGACTGCATGGGCACCGTGCACGTCCGCTGGGATTCCGGGGGCCACCTCGGCCTCGTGGAGGAGGCTGGCGACCGTTTCGTGGTCGTAGAATGAACCCAGGCTCCCGTAGCTCAGCTGGAGAGAGCGACTGACTTCTAATCAGTAGGTCGTAGGTTCGACTCCTACCGGGGGCGCGCCAGTAAGCAAACAACAAAGGAGAAAACAGTGATACGGATCATCATGAACGATTTCGTCAGCGGCGAGGAGTACGGCGACAGCCAGGTCGTCTACGGATTCATGGCGTACGACGACTCGGGCAAGAGCATGCCGAAGGGCTCGGTAACCTCGTACAACGCCACCGCCTACAAGCAGAACGCGATCACCCGCAGGGTCATCGTGGAGTTCTCCATCCAGTCGCCGACCGGGGACTCGTCGGACTTCCACAACTACAGCTTCCCCTGCCTCGACATGGAGCAGGCGAAAGCCATCGTGGACGCCGCCAGGCGTTCGGTCGAGCGGCAGCTCGCCGACTCGTGCTCCTGAACAGGGAGGTCGTCAGTCGGATCCCGGAACCCAGGGTTTACCTGGTGAGGGACGCGGCGGGCAACTACGTCTCGTCGTCGTCGTCGGGTGGCAGCTACTCGGAGGTCGTCCGCGAGTCCGACGGCCAGATTCGTCTCGTGCGCCGCGGGTCCTCGTGGGAGCGGTCGTGAGCACCAGGTTCGGCTACATCGTGCACAGCACGACCGGGGAGGCGGTTCCGCTGGAGCGCTGCCTCGTCGTGGTCGGCACTGGCAGGGGCCGACCAACGGTGGCCGACAAGACCAACGGAAGGCTCTACCAAACCGACCCCCTCTGGGTTTGGGTGCCAGGCGGCGACGAATCGCCAGACGAGGTGATGGGTCACCCGGCGTTCAGGCTGGGAATGATTGGGGCCGCCCAGGAGCGCGGCAAGGACCTCGGCGTGCTCACGGACCTCGTGGGGACGTTCGGAAAGATGACTGGGCGTCAGTGATGGCCACGATCGCTTTCTTCGTTTTCTGCGCCTTCATGGTCTGGCTCTGGACCTGAGCGGGCAGGAAATGGAGGAACCAACCATGCAAGGAACGACCGCGGCTCACGAGAACGAGCTGGCTACGCTCGCCCGGACCGCCTGGGGGGACCAGGCCGTGGAGTTCCTGGTCGGTGCCCTGTCGTCGGTGACGACGCCCGACCAGCTCCGCAAGCTGCTCGTCAGCCTGCGCCATCGGTGCGAGGGGGCGAGGGTGAATCCATGAACGGCGTTTCCCTCGCAAACGAAAAGTACGGCAAGGCGACCAAACGCCGAGTCGTGCACTTTGCCATGACGCTGGAACAGTTCGAGAAACTGGAGGACCTCGCCATGCTGGCCGGCATGAACGTTTCCGAGTATTGTCGGTCCAGGACAATCGGGGAATCCCCCAAACGCTCTTGATTTATAGATTGGTATTCTCTATATTTGTAATCGTTGCATTTGTAGTCGTAGCATTTGATTACTGGAAAGATTAACGCTTGGTAGGGATTAGCGTCTGGACCGCAAAGCGTTCCTGAGTCCAGCCCGCCGCGGGCCCGGACACCGGAACGACGAAAAAGACGAAAAACGGGGCTGGGGAGCGAAACGACGAAAAACGGGGCCGGAGAGCGCCGCGTGGTTATTTGCTTAACTCGTCAGAAGTGGGAAAACAACCAAAAATGCGCCGCGGGGCCAGAAGACGGGACTCGCGAGCGACCCGCCGCTGCGCCAGGAACTCCGACGACCGATCCTGATTGGTGCGCGTCGTCGTTCTCGAGTCCAGCCCGTCGCGTCTCGCGTCGGCCGTTAACCGGTGAACCACTCGGTTTGGGCTCGACTGGGAGCCTGCGTCTCGGTCTCGAGTCCAGCCCCCTTCGCGCCCCCCCGATGTCGGGTCGAACCCCCGAAGAACGGGACCGCAAAACGCGCGCGTCGTCGCGTTGTTCTAAGTTTCCCGACGGTGGCGGAAGACGCTCGTCGCCGTCGATGGTGCGCTCGCGGGGAAGTTGAGTTCGACGAGTTCCTCGAACCTCGCCGCGATGTGATCGACCGTGATGCGCTCGCGGCCGAGGTCCCTACCCCACCACGCGAGCACCTCGACGTTCGAGGCGTCGTGGCTGTCCCAGACGACCTCGCAACGGGGGCCGCCCACGGTGCGCAGGACGATTACCGTCGCCCCCCAATCGTGGCCGCGCGTGTCCACCCGGACCGAGACGTCCAGCGCGCTCTCGTTCAGCCAGAGGCCGAACCAGTCGCCCTCCGCGTCCTCGCGGTCGGTCATCTCGAGATCGACGAGGGCCTGCGCCGCTTCGTCGCCCCCCGCGAGGGCCTTGTCGAGCGCGCGGACCTCGTCCGCGATGCCCGCCGCGTATTTCTGCGCTTCGTTGGTCATTTCGTGTTCTCCTCCAGTATCTCGATCTTCACGTTGATCGCGTCCAACGCCTCGTCGCCGAGGCTCTCTCGGTTGGCGTAAAAGAACTCCTCGGTCATCTGCATCAGGACGCCGACCGCGTCAAGCGCGCCGCCGTCGGGGACGGTGACGGTCATTTGGGCTTTACTCATACCCGAAACGCTACGGCGTCGCCTTGCGCCTTGCAACCTGCTAGGACGTGACCCGCGACACCGACGGCCGGGCGGTTCGGATAGATCCGAGTCGCGCACGCCCGGGGGGTGGCGAGCGACTCGCGACGCACTCCGGAGTCCAGCCCTCTGGGCTGGCTGTCGGGACCGCGCAACGCCCCGTCCGTCGCGCGTGCCTCGGTCTAGGTAGCCGACGGTGGCGGATGACGGGTCAGTTCATCTGGCTCAAGACCTCCAGTATCCGGGACTCGATCGCGTCGCGGAGCGGCCCCCTCCCGTCGCCCTCCACGAGCGGTTCGTCGGGTTCGTCAAGGAAGCGGATGATCGAGACGAACTTGCCCAGGCCCTCGATCACGATGGTCATCCTGACCCGCCTGCGGTCCGGACACTCGGAGGGAGCACCGTCCCACTCGCCTGGGGCCGCCCAGCCGTGGGAGACCACGACGAGGGTGTCCTCGCTCCTGACGGCCTCGGCGAAGCCTTCGTAGCCGATGGCGCGGTACGGGTCGGGCGCGACGCCCGCGTAGACGATGCCGTCGTTCATCGCCCTGTAGAAGTGCGAGAGACCCCTGCGCTCCTCGAGTTTGGAGGCGTCTTCGGCGTCCAGAAGACTGACGAGTTCGCGCTCGTTGTCCTCCTCAACCCTGGGGCGGATGCTTCCGTAAATGATGGCCTCCAGGAGGGAGGCGTACTTGGTGTCTTTCATAGGGGTGACGCTACGGGCAAACCTTGCGGGTAGCAACCTCCAACCGTGTGCCACTTGTCACACTGTTGCGGGTTGCAAGGCTCTACTGCTCGCCGTAGCGTTCAGCATCCAACGAGAGAAGGGAAGACCTGTATGGGACGGATTTCGACGGAGGGGATGATCGAGACGGGCGACGCGCTCGGCGTCGGCAGGCGGCAACAGCTGCTCTGGCATCTCTCGTCCAACCACTACCCGCCCGTCCACGAGGTGTTCGTGGAGACCGCGGAGGAGGCGATACGCCTCGCCCTGCTCGGCAGGCGCGACGCCCAGGTGACGATGCCCAACGGCCTCGTGCGAACCGTGGCGTTCATCATCGAGGGTCTCCACCTGGAGCCGTTCATCGAGCAGGACGAAGCCTGATGCCCAACCACTGCGACAACACCCTCTGGGTCGTCGGCAAGCCGGCCGAGGTCAAGAAGTTCGTCGAGGCCTGCAAGAACCCCGACCACGGCAAGAGGAAGAAAGTCAACGGCAAGTTCCACTATGACGACCGCGAGTGGCGCATCTTCGAGGGGAACTTCCCCTGCCCGCGGGAACTGAGGGACACCGACGCCGCGTTCTTCACCGACAAGGACGAGATGACCGCGCAACGCAAGATCGAGAGGGCCAACGTCAGGAAGCACGGCGCGAGGCACTGGTACGACTGGTGCTGCGACAACTGGGGGACGAAGTGGGGCGACTACGACACCTACTTCGGGGGCCAGGACAGGCACGGCGCGACGTTCACCTTCAACACCGCCTGGTCGCCCGGCTCCGAGGGTCTCACGCAAATCTCCGCCATCTGGCCCGAACTCGCGTTCCTGAACGCCTACGAGGAACCGGGGTGCGACTTCATCGGTTGCGACGCCTTCTACCGTGGCAAGAAGATTTACTCCGGCTACTGCGACTTCCCTGAGGGGCCGGAGGACTGGGACGACCCGGACCTCGACCCGGAACCGTACTACGAGAAGATCGACCGCATCCGCAGGAAGTGGGCGAGGAACGCCGTGGCGAAACTCGCGAAGAAGTCGGCGTTCCACGGCAAGAAGATGAAGGCGATGGTCTGACCGTGGAAGTCTCGATCGTGCGAAAAGCCCTGCTGCGGAACTACCGCCCGGAGGACGAGATAGCCGTCGCCTGGTGGGACAGGGACTGGTTCCAGGACTTGCTTGGGCGCACCCTCTCCGACGAGGAGTGGGAGGTCGTCATCGACGCCGCCGAGGGCGTGCTGGAGTTCACGAACCTGGGGGACTCGATGATCGACGCGGCCGAGAACGCCCTGTCGGAACTGACGAAGAAGGGAAAGAGGAAATGAACAAGAAGGAACTCGTCGCGCTCATCAAGAAGGAGGCGAGGAACGCCGACCGGGCGGTCACCAGGGCCGAGAAGAAGGAGGAGGACTGGGACTACTCCGACACGACGTTCACGATCGAGCGCGCATACGCCGAGGGGTACGCAGAGGCCCTCTACTTCCTGCTCAACAGGATCGACGACGAGACCTGGGAGCGGGAGAAGAAGAAGAACAAGACCAAGAAGAAGGGAAAGAAGAAATGACCAAGAAACGCAAAGTCACCTACTACGCGTTCCACGCCGGGACGGGGACGCTCATCGACGCCGCGGACGACACGTTCGTCTTCAGCGACGAGAACTTCACCGAAGACGAACTGGACGCCCTGGAACAGGGTAACGCGGAGGTGGCGGAGGGCGCGGGAGTGAGCCTGATGACGCTCGTCCGCCTCTACGAGAAGAAGTGCGCCGAGGAAACCGCCAGGGCGAGGAAGAAACGGAAGAACAAACGGAAGAAGGGAAGGAAGTAATGGGTCTCGATCAGTACCTCTACGCGAGGAAGCACATCACCGGGTACAACTTCTACGGCGAGGAGGCCGTGGCGGAGTTCGTCAAGATAAGGGACGCGGCCGGGATGTCGGCCGTCGGGGCGACCGAGGGCGCGCTCGCCGTGGGTCTGACCGGGAGCGTCACGATGTGCGTGGCGTACTGGCGCAAGGCCAACGCGATCCACGGATGGTTCGTCCGGAACATCGCCAACGGCGACGACGACTGCCGCGAGATGTACGTCCCCCGCGAGGGTCTCGAGTCTCTGCTCCACCTGTGCGAGGGACTGCTCGCCGACAGGGACGCCGCGAGGGCCTGGAGGGAGTTGCCCCCGACGCAGGGGTTCTTCTTCGGCTCAAGCGAGGTGGACGACGGCTACTGGGAAGACCTGGAGTTGACCGTCTCCCAACTGAAGTCGATCCTGAACGACTGGTTTCCGCGGTCCGACGAGCACCGCACCAACGTCGACTTCATCTACCAGGCGAGTTGGTAGGATGAACCCGTACCGCCTCGCGCATCTCGTCGGCTACTTCCTGCTGCTCGTCGTCCTCTTTGCGTGGCTCTACGGGGTCAACACCTAAACGCGATCGACCGGATCGAGGCGCGTCGCGCGACGCTCTCGAGTCCAGCTCGTCGCGTGCCCGCCCGGCCGTATGATGGGGGTGCCGGCGTAGCCCAACTGGTAGAGGCGCGGGACTTAAAATCTCGCAAGTGAGAGTTCGAGCCTCTCCGCCGGCACGAAGCGCGCCGTTCCGGAGTCCAGCCCGTCGCGCACGCCGACCGGCGGCGGGGGGGGGAGGGATCGGGACCGGGGAACGAAGGGGGCCGCGTCGCGCGGGGGTTTGTCAGCGACGGTGGCGGATGATCAATTCGCTCCGGGGCACTCGCCTGATGATCCGAAATCCACGCTCGCTGAAATAGCAAGTCTCGCCGTATCCCTCCTGCGTGTGCTCGTCATACGCAACTTCATAAACGACCGGGCCGTACAGTTGCGCTTCGGTTATGTCGCTCGTCGCGTGTGCGATACGCCAACCCAACGGATAGCCACCCGTGTCTTGCGTCGTCGGCGTGGGGTGAACCTTGCGCGTGCGCTTCGGAAACGCCACGGGTGTTCCGTGATACAGCCTCACGGTCTCGGTCCTCATTGGACGACCCACGGGTTGCCCTGGTACCCCTCGTCCCCGTGCGCGTACTGCTCCAGGGCCGCCATCGGGTTGAGCCCCTCGGTGAAGGCGAGCTGCTCCCAGTCGGTCGCGGCGTCGGCGGGCGAGTACCCGCCCCCGCTGATCGCGTCCAGGATCGCCCGGTAGTAGCGGATCGCCCGCTCCAACTCCTGGGTGAGTTCGTCCAAATGCCATCGTTGCTCGTCGGTGAGCGTGTTCGTTTCCTTTTCCATGCCCCAAACACTACCGCCGATCCTTGCGGGTTGCAACCCGCAAGAAGTGGCACACGTCACCTCCTTGCGGGTTGCAAGGTGCCCGTGCGCGCCGTAGCGTGACGCCCATGGAAAAGACGACGCTGCGACGAGACTACGAGAGTTCGCACGACAGCGGGAGCGTGGCCGAGGGCCTGCACGCCGTGCGGAGGTACGCTGAGGGGGCCGTCCTGGTCGCCTGGGACGGGTGCCACAAGATCTACCTGGCCATGGACGAGACCGAGGCGGAGTGGTTCCGCCGGAGGACGGGTGGGTTCTCGGAGAAGTTCTCGGGGTCGCCCGACGAGATGTACGACATGGTGGTCGCCTGGTGGGAGGAATCCTGCCCGCTGCGATTCGTGTCGGCGGTGTGGCACGACGAGGCCGACCCGAACGCGGGTTTCGTGCGCCTGATCGCGCAGGGCGCCCAATGAGCATCGAGCACTACTTCGTCGTCAAGTGGACCGAGCGGGACGGCTTCGTCCTGGACGACGAGACCCTCATGATCCGCTTCGACGACCGACCCCTCTACGAGGTCGAGTCGGTCTATCACGACGGGGTCCTGGGCGAGCAGGGCTGGCTCCGCGTCCCCAAGAAGGGCAAGGTCGCCGACCGGGACGCCGACCTGGGCCGACGCCTGCGCCGCATGCTCTCGACGAAGAGGAAGCGCGGGAAGCGGAAGTGACCGGCAGGCAGCTGACCGAGATGTTCTGGGAGAGGATCGCCGACGACGTCGCCGAACTCGGCCACGAGGTCTCCGACAGGGACGTCCCCGCGATCCTGCGGAGGCTCGACGAGATGACGACCGACATCGGGAAACTCCTGCCCAGGGAAACGACGGTGGCGGATGACACTCCTTAGGGGTTGCAAGGGACCACATGTCGCCGTATCGTGTAACCACGAACAACGATAAGGAGGCCACCGTGCCCAGGAAGAAGACAACCAAGAAGAAGACCAAGCGGACGACGCGGGCGCTCTCACGCCGCGTCACGAGCCTGGAGAACGAGTTCTCCCGGATCATGGGGGCGCTGCAGAACAAGACGCAGCCGATCGTCAAGAACAAGGCGGCCAACACCTACGTGGCGACCGTGTCGTTCTCGGCCGACCGCCGCCTCACCGAGGCCGAGGTCGACAGGCTCTCCTGCGCGATCCACGCCCAGGTCGAGGATCCAGCGGGCCTCGACGAGGAGAAGCGCGCCGATTTCAGCGTGTGCGACGTCAAGACGATCATCAGGCGGACCCGCAAGATCAACCGCCGCCGGAAGTAGGGCGTCGTGGGTTACTACGTCAACGTCACCGAGATGTCGGTGCGCATCAAGTCCCAGGACGCCGACGACGCACTCGCCGCGCTGAGGAAGTTCAACGCCGAGTGCCCGCCCGCGATGAAGCGTGGCGGCACCGTGGGCGAGGACGGCAAGGAGGAGAAGTGGTTCTCCTGGATGAGGGCCGACTTCTCCGAGTACGAGTCGCTCGGCCAACTCCTCAACGAGATGGGGTTCGAGCACATCGTCACGGACGGGTGGATATGCCTCACCAATTGGCACGGCGACAAGCAGGGCCAGGAGGACCTCCTGATGGAGGCCATCGCCCGCTGGGTGGAGGACGGCAGCTTCGTTGAGTGGGTGGGCGAGGACTGCTACCGCTACCGCTGGGACTTCAAGGACTCCAAACTCCTCGTCAGGGAGGAGCGACGATCCTGGGGCGACGAGACGGTCACCCCGACCGAGAGGCGCCTCGCGTCCATTGGCGAGATGGATCGCTTCCAGAAGATGCTCCAGCAGCTGAAGTCCTACCCGCCGGCCGACGGCAAGGCGGACGCCTGATGTGGACGCTGTTGTTCTTCGCCTTCTGCACCTTCATGGTCTGGCTGTGGACATGACGGTGGCGGAAGATAGGATGATCGGATGAGCAAGCAACGAAACAAGGCGCGGACATTCTCCGCACAGGACAAGAGGGATCACCGCTCCGTGGTGGGCAGGGTCGGCAGCGTCTCGATCGACGACATATCCGTCGCCGTGAGGGTCGTCGCCGAGCGGTTCAGGTACGGCAGGCTGGACCTGCAGGTCAGGCCACTGGCCGGCAGGGGCTCGAGGTGGGTGGAGTTCCACAACGTGCAGCTGAGCAACAAGAGGAAGGGCTGACCATGGAGTTCTGGATCAACGTGACCGCCGTGGTGGCGGTCTGCGCACTGGCGGCCGTGGTGGTCGTCGCGAGGGCCTGCGTGCGAATCTTCGCGCGCAAGGGAAACGACGCGTAGCCCCCCTTCGCCGCCGTTTTCCGCCCCGGGGTACCGAAAGGACCCCGGGGTCCTTTTTTTGCACCGAAACGGCTTAACGGCCGTACCAGAACGCGACTCGCGGCGCGCTCCTGAGTCCAGCCGGGCCCCGCGCAGGTACCGAAACGGCCGTACCGGCGCCTCCTGCGTACCGTCCGCGGCGCTCCCGAGTCCAGCCCCTGCGGGCGTCGCGAGCCGTCGGGATCCGGCTCCCCACGCGTCGTTCCAGAGTCCAGCCCCCCCCTGCCCCCCCCCCAGACGAACCCCCTCGGGGCTCCGGAGTGGCGATTGGGATACGGGACCGCAGAGCGTCGCGCGGGGCGACCGCTTTGACCAGGCCTTCCGACGGTGGCGGATGACGGGCCGGCGCGTGGCCGGGGGCCGCGACGGTGGCGGATGAGCGAGCCGCCGCCGCGGGAAGAAAGGAGAAAAGACCCGGGCGGCGACCCGCGGCTCGGACAAGGGGGGTTGAGACCGAGCGAAGCCGATTGTAGCCCACGGGACCCCCCTCCGCCCGCGATCCCCGAAAAAAGACCACCAAGGCCCTTGACATGGGCGGCGCTTTCGCGCTAGAAGAGTTCAAAAAAAGTCAGTCGTGATACCTGCCCTCCTTCGTGGACGACGGAGCCGAAGGGTCGGTTCGTTCGTCGTACTGCAACGAACAAAGGTTCGTTGCGATACGACCTGGGTGACTCCGTGTGCGATCGGATGACCTTAAGTACAACGAATGGTACGTATTCTCTACAGAGGGTCCGTGCGAGGCGTTCGCAGCAGTTCGGTGGGGCTCTGTGCAAAAACGGGCGCGCAATCGGGCTTGATTCGGCGGCCCGGGTGGCCTATGATCTTCCCGTGCAGGGGGTGTTGTTCGTGACGGAGCCGAAACCCAGGAGGAACCACGCGCAGCGCAAGTACGCGCGGCGCAGGAAGAGCAGCGAGTCGGCCGACCAGGACGACGTCAGGACCGTGTGGGAGGAGTGGGTGCGCGTGCACCGCGCCGGCCAGGAGAACAGGGTCAAGCTCACCGAGGAGCGCCGCGAGAGGATCTCGTGGGCCGTGGTCACCTACGGCGTCGCAACGTGCCTGGAGGCGATAGCCGGTTGCAAGCTCAGCCCCTTCCACCAGGGCGACAACGACCGCGGGCGCAAGTACGACGACGTCGAGCTCATACTGCGCGACGCGGCCAAGATCGAGAGGTTCTGCGAGATCGCCAGGGAGAACCGCTCGAGGCCCAAGGGCACCGACTTCTGATGGACCAGGACTCCGCCGGCAGGGTGGTCGTGGCCTTCTACAACGCCTGGAACGAGCGCATCCCCAAGGGGACGGACTGGGACGAGCTGCTCTCCACCTGGGCCCGCTTCTTGTCCGACGTCAGCGTCAAGGAGGCCCGCCACGCATACCGCCGCCTCGTGGCGCAGGACTCCAACTGGCTCCCGAGGCCCGGCACCGTCCGCAGGATCGCGCTGTCGACCAGGGGCGACCAACCACCCAGGGAGTGGGAGGCGTGGGCGCAGCTCCGCAGGATCGCCGACGGGTCGCGCACGGGCGTCGGTTCCGTCGAGAGGATGCACCCCGTCGTCGCCGCGACGCTGGCCTCCCTCGGCGGGCGCGAGGCGCTCGAGCTGCACACCAACGGCGACCGCGAGCTCTTCTTCCGCGCGTACCGCGACAAGCTCGCCGACTGGGAGACGGAGAACTTCGGGGTTCCCTCGCAATCGGACTGACCGTAGTAGCCTCGCGCGCGTGGCGATCGGGAGGGGTGGCAGACCGGCGAAGAGGGCCGACGGCGACTGGGCGACGGTGACCATCCGCGTGCCCGCCTGGTTCAAGAACCACCTCGTCGAGGTGTCCGACGGCTACGACATGTCGATCACCGACTACCTCAAGGCACTGGTGCTCAGGGATGCCCCGCCAACCGACGCCGCCTAGGGGCGACGACGAGCTCCACCAGATCTGCGTGCGGATACCGGGCTGGCTGAAGGGCCGGGTGCTGGCCATCTGCGAGCGCGAGGACATCTCGCTCAACGCCCTCGTCTCCAACGCGATCAGGGAGGCCGAGAGGGCCGACAGGGGGCTGCCGTCCCCGCCGGAGGGCCGTCCCAACCCGACGATAGCCGAGGTGCTCGCCGCCTACGCGACCGGCGACAAGCTCACCAGGCCCTGCGGGAGGACCAGGTGCGATCAGAGGCTGGTGCGTCTGGACGGCCACGAGTTCTGCGACGAGTGCGGGATCCGCGTCGGATAAATCGGGACGCGCGCCCGGGCGTGTATTTTTTTCCGATAGTCTCGCATAAATCAGCTCGCGCACGCGTAGTTTCAATTTTTTTTTCGCCGCTTCTGGCCGGCTACTTACATTCCGGCCGGTTTCCTAGCAACTACAAAATCAACGATAACCGCCCGCACCGCCACCGCGGCGGCCCTTGCGCGTTTCCGGGCCGGGGCGGATTCACTCGCCCCACATCTGGCTGAGCGTCGGCCTCGTCGGCTGGATCCTCCTGCGCTTCTGCTCGGCCGCCAGCTGCCTCGACGTCAGGCCCGCCCACACGCCGTGCATGTCGGCCGCCGGGAACTCCAGCGCGTAGTCCAGGCAGTGGTGCCTGACCGTGCAGTTCGCACACATCTCGCGCGCCTCCTGGATGTAGCTGATGTCCTTGTGCCCCTTGGGGAACATCTTGTCGGTTTCCCCCTTGCACCTGGCCCTCGCCATCCACTCGGTTCTTGGCATATCGACGCCCGCCGGCGCAGACGCCGGTTTCGCTGGCGCGGTTCTCTTCGGCCGCTTGCCCTCCTCGGGCTCCCTCTTCCTCGGCATGTCGCCTCCCTAGGGGCAAACCTACCGGCTGGCTACGGGTCAATTCCTGCTTTGGCTAGCGACTCTTTTTGGTGCGCCTAATTTTCTTGCCGCTACTTTCGTCGCGCTCCTTCGTCTGCTGCGTGGCGACGTGGAACGGCGCCCCCGTGCCCGGGTCGAACCTGCTTGCGACCGACAGCGCCTTCAGGACCGCGTTGCGGGCGGCCAGCTGGGACCTGCCCCACCCGGTCGCCGCCATCGCCCCCAGCGCGTAGCGGGATCCGCTGCCCACCGAGTAGAGGCCCGAGGCCTCGTTGATCCAGCTGTAGTCGCCGTCCACCCCGTAGATCCTGCCGTTCACCGCGGCTATCAGCTCGCTCTCGAACTCGCACTTCCCCGGGGACTCCTTGTGGATCGGGGCGTAGCCCGACTTCTCCATCACGTCCCTGAGGGCGGGGACGAAGTCGGTGGAGACGAACTTGTCGAGCGCCGAGCCGACGAGCGTCGGCCTGGGGACGGGCGGGGTGAAGTTGTGGGAGAGGATGTTGATCGCCCTCAGGTCGCCAGCCGCCCCGATGAGCCAGGGCCCGTTCTGGACGACCTTGCGCTGGCTGTCCGACAGCACGTGGGTCTCGGAGTCCCCGTCGTCGGAGGTGTTGGAGATCCGGGAGTCCCACCCGATCACGCACCAGCCCTCCCCCTGCACGGCGATTATGGTGGTCATCTGTTCCTCCCCGTGTCTGGTGCTGGTTGCTTCTTTGGGACGGTCTCACAAGGAGGGAAAAAAGGGGCGCTTGTCGGCCTAGTGGACAAGCACGCCACCCCCTGGAGCCCCCTATGAGGCCTGCTTGAGGTTGGGTGCCTTGGCCTTGCGGGCGTCGTACTCCTTGCCCCTGAATATGGCGTAGCCGTCGTAGATCGTCACCACCTCGTAGCTGAACAGGTTCTTGCCGGTTTCCTCGTAGGTGACGAGCCCGACGCCCTGTTGCCAGTCCTCGACGACGGTCTTCGGGCGCCCCCACGCGTCCACCCCGCCCTTGGTGGAAGGCACGGCGCCGTCTATGCGGGCGAGCGTGCCGGGGCTGGCCGCCATGATGGTGCGGGCCCCGTCCCAGTCGTGGCGGGTCCTGTAGGCCAGCTCGATCCTGTGGATGTGCCCGTATATCACCGAGAGCTTCTGCTCGTTGAGGTAGATGTGGGCCGTGGAGCCTTTCGAGCGGACCCTGTTGCCGTGGATGCAGGCCAGCTGCTTGTTGATCAGGTAGCGCCCGGCCGGGTAGCCGCTCTCGAACTCGACGCCGTACTCGTCCATCCTGCACAGCGACGGGATGGACATGTCGGGCCAGGTCTGCGGGGTGTTGCCCTTGGTGATGCCGAAGGCGGCCTTGGCGTTGTCAAGGATGTAGTTGGTGAGCCTCTCCTCGTGGTTGCCGGCCAGCCACACGACCTTGGACTTGGGCGAGGCCGACCTGATCTCGGCGCACAGCGTGGTCGCCCTGTCGATCGACGCCTGCGTGGTCAGGGCGAACGCCGGGCTGAGCCTGTACTTGCCGAACTCGGGCAGGTCCAGGTTGTCGCCGAGCATCACCACCTGGTCGGGCTGGATGTCCCTGATCATCGCCATCGCTATGGCGATAGCTCTCTCGTCGTGGGTGGGGATCAGCTGGCTGTCGACGTCGCGGAAGTACCCGATCTGTATATCGGGCACGATGACGGCCGTCTTCCTGCCCCTAGACGACCTCGCCTTGACCTCGGACTTTTGTATTTGCACGGAGGGTCCTGGCTTGGGGAGCTCCCACTTCGGCCCCTCCTCCCACGCCGGGGAGAACTGGATCGCCTGCAGGTCGTGCACCTGGAACTCGCCCTCGGCGTCCTTGGTGACCTGCTGGTAGATCGACACCTTCTTCACCGAGCCGATGTCGGCGAGGTCTATGCCCTTGGCCCTGATCATCTCCTCGATGGCGTTGAGGACCTTCTTGGAGCGGGCCCTGTCCTCGGAGCCCTCCTTGATCCGTCTCATGCCCTCGGCCAGCCTCTTCTGGTTCGGTTTGTCCCTTTTCACTGTTCCTCCCGTTCACTCGCCGCCGAACTTCTCGTCTAGTCCGCACTTGTCGTCGTGGGCGCAGGCGCACACCCTCTTGCGGTAGTCGTAAATCGTCTGGCGGGATATGCGGTGGCCCGACGCCCTCATCTCGCGTATTATGTCGCTGGTCGAGGTGAGCTCGTCGTTCAGCGCGTCGTAGAGGCACTGGCCCGTCTCGTGGTCCTGCTCCTCGAGCTTGTAGATGAGCTTCGCCATTGGGCATACGAGGTGCTGCGCATCCTCGTTCGAGTTCTTCCTTATCTTCCTCAGCCTCTCAGAGAGCACGTCGATTTTCCTGTCGATCGCGCGGCTTTGCTTTGTCGTCTTCTTGGTGTCCTTGGCCACATCTCCTCCTTGCGAGCAACCCTACATCACGGGGGTGCGTTCGCGCAATAGGATATGTCGATGGCAACCGGGGAATACAGAAAGCACGCGATCGACGACGCCCTCGCCAAGGCGCTGAGGGGTAGCGTCGGGGACGACGCCGAGGCGCGCAAGCTGGCGGAGACGGTGATGAAGCAGCTGGAGAAGCACAGGCTCATCTACTACTCGTCCCCGGACGAGATAACCCTCCTCAGCGCGGCGGGTCGCCTGCTGGTGGCGCTGGCCGAGACGCCCGACGCGACGCAGAGGTCGCTGGCCGTGTTCCTCGGGGTCAGCGAGGGGGCCATCAGGAAGTCGGTGGACCAGCTCGTGGCGGCCGGGCTCGTGGCAAAGACAAAAGTCAAGAACAGGAACCTCCTCGTGATCGTCCCGGCCAAGGTCGCCGAGACCAGCGATATCAGGAGGCTCGGGGCGCTCCTGAGGGCGCTGGGAGCCGGGAAAGAGGACGACCTGTTCTGATATCGGTGGGGATGCCCGTCTCTCGGTGACGCTCCCGTTTCGGCTCCCCAGGCACTACCGTTTCGTGGTTCCAAACGCAACGAACGCAAGTGAAAGGCTTCACGAGACGCCGAGGACGGGAAAGGCGCCGCCCCCGACGTCTCACCTATATCTGACGACATGAACGGACGAACGTTCGGTAAAAATGATGTGACTCATGTCACGGCAATTTCTGCGTAGCCATTTGAAAAAACTTGCGATTGGGGTTGCAATACCACCCGTGGGTCCGTAGTGTGTCCCATAAGTTATCCAACTACCTACCAAGGAGAAGACATGAAAGACAAGCAGAAGAAGCCAGCCAGCGCGATGCAGGCGGCCCGCGCGTTCGCCGAAGCGAAGTCGTGCTACGACGAGGCGGTCAAGGCCAAGAAGCTCGCCGAGCAGAACTTCATCGAGGCGTGCGCCAAGGAGGGCGTGGAGTTCTCGGTCATCACCGACGACGCCGGCCTCTCGTCCAAGGTGTTCGTGCGCCGCACGGTCCGCACCAAGATCATCCTGGACAAGCTCCGCAAGCTCGTCAAGCCGGCGGTGCTCAAGAAGCTCGTCGTGGAGGAGGTCGACCAGAAGTTGGTCGCAAGCGCCCTCCTGATGAACGTGATCGACCAGGCGACGGTGGACCAGGCCAGCGAGGCCACAACCGTCGTGTCCGTGATGGTGACCCAGCTCGAGACCAAGGTTGACGCCTGATGTGGGAGCTCTCCTTCTTCGCGTTCTGCGGTTTCATGACCTGGCTCTGGACCTGAGCGATGACCGTTAGGACCGAGACCGCCGAGTTCATGAGCCAGCACGCCGACGGCGTGGGGACGCTCGCCGACCTGCGCGCCGAGTGGGGCCCGATTGGTCAGCTGAACGAGTTCGAGCGCGGCGACGACGGCAATCCGACCGAGGCGACCCTCGACCGGTTCCGTCACATGGAGGGCGTGGACGCCAGGATGCGTTTCGTGCTCAACGAGCGCGGGGCCGTCTGGACCGTGTACGAGGAGCTCACCGACACCAACATCACCAGGAAGGGTCGCATTTACCTGCGCAACTCGTTGAAGTTGTACACCCACGGCGACAAGACGCGGATCCTCGGATGGGTGGTCACCGCCAAGGGCTCGGGTTCGTTCTACAAGACCTACCTCGTCGCAGATGGGGAGACCCTATGACGACGAAGATCGACGCCCGAAACGAGCTCGTCTCCAAGGCCTACGGGTGGATGGCGGGCAAGAAAATCGCCCGGGTCCGACCCCTGACGCGCCTTGAGTGCCACGAGATGGGGTGGACCTACGACCACCAGGCGTTCGCCGTCGTCGTGGAGTTCGAGGACGGAACGGCCTTCGTGCCGATGGCCGACCCCGAGGGCAACGGTTGTGGCTACCTCGCCGAGGCGACCGTCCAGGAGGAGCGATGAGTCAGATCATGAGGGTCGGCATGCCGCTCGAGAAGCAACGGGCAACGATCGTGGCCTTCACGGCGAGGGAGGACGGGTGGCTCGTCCTGTGCATCAGGTGGAACGACTTCATGCCGTACGTCGTGTGGGACGCCGCGCCCGCCAAGTGGGGCGAGTCGGGCGAGAAGTCCGCGACCTACCGCGGCGACGGAATCACATTCACGCGAGGCGACTACTGCCACACCATAGGCGCTGCGATGTACCAGTACGCTCACCGCGGGGGAGACATCTCCGTGGTGAACGAAGGAGCAATATAACCAAGGTCAGGAGGACCAACATGAAGAAAACCATCAGCATCGTCGAGAAAGAGGTCGCCAAGCGACTCCGCTCGGCCCGACAGAAGGCGGCCATGTCGCAGAACGCCCTCGCCGACGCCGCCGGCGTCGAGCGCAAGACGATCAACCGAATTGAGTGCGGACACTTCTCGCCCAGCCTCGAGACGCTCACCCGTCTCTGCTCGGCGCTGGGCACCAAGCTCTCGGCGTTCCTCAGGGGAATCTAACCGAGTTGAAGTTCGGCCCCTGGGATCTCCCTCCCTTTTCCGACCCCGGGGGCCGACTTCATACTACGTCGACGTAGTTCTGTCCTCGTAGCTCAGCTGGATAGAGCGACGGCTTCCTAAGCCGCAGGTCGCAGGTTCGACTCCTGCCGAGGACGCCAGTCAGTCCCCGAATGCTTCGTCAACCGCCGACACGACCCTGTCCGGGCCGGTGGCTCCGACGATCGACGAGACCTTCCTGCCGTCGCGGAACATGAGCAGCGTCGGGATGCTCATCACATTGAAGCGCCTCGCCAGCTGGGGGTTCTCGTCGACGTTGCACTTGTAGAAGGCGACCGACCCCTCGTAGGCTCGGGAAATGTTGTCAAGCATCGGTCCCATGACCCTGCACGGCCCGCACCACTCGGCCCACATGTCCACGACCATCGGCCCGCCCTGGGCCACCAGCTCGTTGAACTCCGCCTCGTCTATCTTCCTCATGATGAAATTTTACCCCGGAGGTTGCAATTCGTCCAGACGCGCCGTAGTCTGCACCTTGCTACTTACAAGGAGTACCTACATGATCCACATATCAGGCGAGTCCTGGCGACGCAAAGCAAGGTGTGCGACGATCCCGCAGACGGACGACTTCTTCCCGATCGGCAGGAAGAAACCGAAGAAGGCCCTGCAGGCGTGCTCGATCTGCTTCGTCCGCAAGAAGTGCCTCCAGTACGCCCTCGACAACGACATAGAGCACGGCATATGGGGAGGCAAGACCGAGAGCGAGCGCAAGCGAATCAAGAAGAAGGCCAAGAGGTCGGCGGCGTGAGCCAGAAGTACCTGTGGCTCGGGGACGGCGAGCTCGTGATGGACTTCCCCTACGACGCGTCCGACGTGCAGGCGGTCAAGTGCATCCGGGGGGCGCGCTGGGACAAGGTCGGCAAGGTCTGGCGTTTCCCCGCCACGAGCATCCGGGAGGCGAGGGACTTCGCCTCCGCGAGGGGGTTCAGGATTGACCCAGCGGTCATGAGGTTCGACGCACCGAGCCGGCTCCACGACCCGGGCGGAATAACATGCACCGACAACTGGGCGTACATCGACTTCGGTTGGGACGAGGTGAAGGTGCGGCAGGTCAAGAAGATCCCTGGCGTCACGTGGAACTCGGATACGAAGGCATGGAAGGTCCCGATGAGCTCGGCCATGGAGGTCATAGGGTTCGCCGAGTCGTTCAAGATGGGCGTGCCCGTCTACCTGCGCGCGTACGCAGAGTCCCGGAAACTTGAGAGCAAGACGATGAACGAGGCGTCAAGGGCCGAGTCGGCCGACATCAAGATAGACGGCATCAAGGGCAAGCTGCTCCCCTACCAGTTGGCGGGCGTCAGCTACGCGTTCAACGCCCGCCGGTGCTTCATCGCGGACGACATGGGGCTCGGCAAGACGCTCCAGGCGATAGCGACGCTGGAATACGCCGAGCAGAACGGGTGCTCGGTGTTCCCGGTCGTGGTCGTTTGCCCCCCGAACCTCGTCCTGAACTGGAAGGCCGAGTACGCGAGGTGGGCTCCGCATCGCAGCGTCTCCGTGGTCACCGACAGGAAGAACTTCCCGGAGGAGAAGCACGACGTTCTCGTCCTCGGGTACTCAAACATCCACCACTGGGTGAGGGCCCTGATCGATTACCAGAGCCTCATCTGCGACGAGTCCCACTACCTGAAGACGAAGGAGGCGCAGCGAACCAGGGCGGCGACGAAGATAGCCAAGCGAATAGGCACGGGTATTGTCCTGTGCCTGACGGGGACCCCGGTGACCAACAGGCCCATGGAGTACGCCAGCCAGCTCGGCATAATCGGGCGACTGGACGAGCTCGGCGGAGAGTGGGGTTTCTACCGCCGCTACTGCGACGCGTTCAAGGACAAGTTCGGCCACTGGATCCTCAGCGGCGCGTCCAACCTCGAGGAGCTCAACGACAGGCTCCGGTCGTCGTGCTACATCAGGAGGACCAAGGACCAGGTGCTCGCGGAGCTCCCCGACGTGGTTCACGACATGTACCACGTGGGCATGAGCGAGAAGCACGCCAAGGAGTACGCCAAGGCCGAGGACGACATCGTCGAGTACCTCGTCGAGAGGGCCAAGGAGATCGCCAGGGAGCTCGGCAAGTCCCCGAGGTCCGCCGCCGTCGCGGCCAAGATGAGGACGGAGTCGCACCTGCACCTCGTGAAGGTCTCCGTGCTCCGCAGGCTCGCCGCCAAGGCGAAGATGGAATCCATCAAGGAGTGGGTGCAGGCGAACATCGAGGCCGGCCAGAAGGTCGTCATCGCCGCCCACCACAGGGACGTCGTTGACGAGCTGGCCGCCGAGTTCGGCGGTCTCAAGATCCAGGGCGGCATGAAGGTGGAGGAGGTGGAGGAGGCGAAGAGGAAGTTCCAGACGCTCCCAGTCGAGGAGGCCCCGGCCATCGTGCTGTCCATCCAGGCTGCGAAGACGGGCCACACGCTCACCGCCGCGCAGAAGGTCCTTTTCGTGGAGCTTCCGTGGACGCCCGCCGACGTCGACCAGCTCTACTCCCGATGCCACAGGCTCGGCCAGAAGGGGTCCGTGATGGTCACCTACTCGATCGCCGACGGAACCGTGGACGAGAGGATCTACAGGCTGATCGAGTCGAAGCGCGAGATCGTCAACGCCGCCGTGGACGGAACCACGGACGAACTGGAGAGGGAGGGCGTCGAGCAGCTGGTGATGTCGCTGCTGGAGAGGGGACTGGGCGACAAGTGATCCCACCGCGGGGAAACTCAATATAGACAATGCGCTATAATGAAGACGCAATCTCAAGGGGCTGACAGGTTTCGACGATCGGTCTGTCCGTGGAGGGTGCGACCCGAGTTGCTCAGACTCGCAAAACAGGGCAACCAAACAACTGCCAACAAGCAGTTCGCTCTCGCCGCCTAATCAAGCGGTAGGAGAGCACTCGTGAGCCGCAAGGTCACACGGGGCCGATCCACCGCAGCCCGGCAACAGAAGCGGGGACGACGACGGGAAAGACCGTTGACCTCGGGGAACGAAAGCCCGACGACATCCCGGAAAGACGGGACGCGGCCTAGGCGACTAGGCGGCCGACCCGTCGGCGACGCAGCGTCAGCGCCGAAACGGGAACGGTCGTAGCAATCTCTTCGGTATCCGCTCGGACGGGGGTTCGATTCCCCCCAGCTCCACTATTCGTCTTCGTGCATTTCGTCGTAGTAAACCATCGCCTGTCTCAGCCAATCGTGAGCCATTCCGAGGGCGTGAAGAAACTCGTCCTCTTCTCCGCCGTTGGGGTGTAGTGGCGAATACAAAGCGAACTCCGACGCGAACCAGTGATGTTCGCAGACGATGTTGTTGATCTTCTTTTCCGCTTCGTCCAATTCCGATTTGACGAAAGCCGGATCAAGGCTGTTCTCGTCCTTCACTGCGGGGGAAATCAGGAGGCTACCTTTTTGCCGTCCCTGGGCGGTATCTTCCCGTCGGTCAGGTGCGCGAGCAAGAACTTCAGGTGGGCGTTGCCGTCCTCGTCCACAGCCGTGACTTCGGCCTGGGTGAGCTCAATGATGCCTCGAGCCACGTCTCCGCAACGATCGAAGAACTCCTGCTGCTCGGACTCGGCCGCCTCGGGGTCAAACGACATCTCGAAGATGGCGTCCTGGAGTTGGTCGATCACGTACAGTCGCGCCTTTTCGGGCGTCATTGGGCCAGCGTTCATACCCATCAGACTATCACGGGATTGTCCTTGACGCAAACCGCCGGAGGTGGTATGCTGCGAGTGGCGAATTCAACCGACACGAGGAGGATACTGACATGTCACTAGCGCCTGTAACAATCACCGGAAACCTCACGGCCGACCCCGAGGTGAGGTACTTCGATTCGGGGACTGCCAAGCTGCAGTTCTCGGTCGCGGTAAACAACTACTGGACCGACGCCAAGGGCGAGAAGCAGGAGAAGACCTCTTTCTTCAACGTCGTCGCCTGGAGGAACCTCGCCGAGGACGGCGCCGGAATCCTCGCCAAGGGAGTCCGGGTCACCGTGACCGGCCGCCTCGAGCAGGAGAGCTGGGACGACAAGGAGACGGGCAAGAAGCGCTCGGCCATCCACGTGCTCGCCGACGAGATCGGGATCTCGGTCCGCTCCATCGAGAAGTTTGACCGCAAGCAGCGCCAACAGGGCGAAGGCAACGGCAAGGAGCAGGGTCGCGGCAATGTCCGTGGCACCACCTCGTCGCAGTCCAAGCAACCTGCGAGGGTCGGTGGCTCGAACCAGCCTGCGTTCGACGGAGAAGAACCCTTCTGACCCTGACTTTCGGCAGTCTTTTCGCCGGCGTCGGTGGCTTCGATCTCGGATTCGAGGCCGCCGGCTGGCGTTGCCGATGGCAGGCGGAATGGGACGAGCAGTGCCAGCGGATCCTCCGCAGGCACTGGCCGGACGTTCCGAAGCACTACGACGTAAAGGACGTCAACGGGAGGTTGCTGGAGCCAGTCGACGCAATAAACTTCGGCTCTCCATGCCAGGATCTTTCCGTCGCCGGGAAGAGGGCTGGTCTCACTGGTTCTCGGTCCGGTTTGTTTCACGAGGCAATGCGGATTATCAGGGAGATGCGCGATGCAACAAACGGAACTTTTCCAAGACTGGCAATATGGGAGAACGTCCCAGGAGCCCTCAACTCCAACAAAGGCGCTGACTTCGGGGTCGTCCTCGACGAAATGGCTGACGCAGGGGCTGTGGCTGTCGAGTGGGCAGTGCTGGATGCGCAGCACTTCGGAATCCCCCAGCGACGAAGGCGCATCTTCGTGTGTTCTCTCTTCGATTCTGGCGCCGCAGAGCGAAGTACCTTCCCGATATTACCTGTCGGCGAGGGCTTGCGCAGGCATTCTAAGAAGGGCGATAAGGAGAAACAAGACGCTTCCTCCCCGGCTGAAGGCGGCGCTGCAGGCGGTCGTGGACAAGAACCAGGACCGGGACAAGGGCAACTCGACTTCGGACTAGAAACCGAGCATGACCAGGAGGGGTTCAGGATGCGCGGTTTCGGCGACTACGCCTCCGACGAGACAGCCTCCGCCATCAAGGCGCGCGACCACAAGGACGCCACCGATCTCGTCGTGTCGGGCGCCCAAGTGTTCACGCAGTCGAGCTTCTCCAAGTATGTAGACGGGATCGGCACCCTCCGCGCAGCCGGCGGGGACATCGGCGGTGGCAGCGAGACCCTGGTCGCCTACGAGTACCCGGAGACGATGGTCTTCCACGCGCACCGGCAGGACGGCGTGAGGATGCAGGGGGACACGGTGAACACGCTCACGGCGTTCATGGGCACGGGTGGCCTGAACACCCCGATGGTCGCACAGGCAATCGGTTTCTCCCACACCCAGTGCCTCGACGCCCAGCCGTCCGAGATCGCCTTCCCGACGCTCAGGACCGGGGGCGCCGGCCACGCCGTGGCCCACACGGACGTCAACGACGGTCTCGCCATGACCCTCAGGTCCGGCGGTGACGGCGGCGTGCCGTCGTCGCGCGGCGAGAATCTCGTCATCGAGCCCGACGGCGCCGTCGCGTACGACGAGTACAACAACAGGCTCGTGGACGGCGGGATCCACCACTCGTTGCGCGCCGGGACGAAGCAATCCAGCGGCGTAGTGCAGAACATGGTCGTGAGGAGGCTCATGCCATCGGAGTGCGAGGCGCTGATGGGATGGCCGAGGGACCACACGAGGTGGACTGACGAAGGCGAGGAAGTCAGCGACACGCACAGGTACAAGCAGTGCGGCAACGGCGTCGCCGCCCCCGTCGCGGAGTGGATCGCGAGGAAGTACGGGGCCGTCCTTGAATAGGTTTGATCCGGTGACGGCTTCAACATGGGACGATGCCGCGATGAACGCGCTCCTGCTGTTCCTTCCCAACGCGAGCGGGCAGTACGTGTGCAGGCCGTTCAATCTCAATCACTACCGACCGATGATCAACACGAAGGATTACGGGGTGGACGGAACGCTCAAGATGCTCAGGAGCTCCGTGAACTCCCTCATAGACCTGCAGTTCAACGAGAACGGCATCGTGTCGCGCAACTCAGCGCCCGTCGTCGCGGTGACCGAGGCGTGGAGACAGGTGGGTTTCTACGCGAGGATGTTCGGTTCGCAGGTGTGCCCGGCGTCCATGATGTCGAGCACCAACATCGCCGACCACGTTCACGGGGTTCTGGTCAGGAAGCAGATGGACTACGGCCACGAAAACATCAGGAGGTTCGGCAGGGTCGGGCTGATCGTGAGGATCCAGGACAAGGTTGCGCGCCTCGAGAACCTCGTGGCGAGGGGTGCGACCGACGACCCCAAGAACGAGTCGATCACGGACAATGTCGTGGACGTGATGGGGTACGCCTCGATCGGGTTGATGTGGGAGGCGGGAAGCTTCCTCCTCCCCCTGAGGGAGATCGCCTAGAGGTTGGCCTTGCCGCTGTAGATGTCGTAGACGGTGGCGATGCCCAGGTTGTTCCGCCAGTCGAACTTCGGCATCTCCGGCAGCGGTTTGTCGCTCTTCTCCTTCGGTCGGGAGAGCGACGCCACGAGCGCCTCCAGCTCCGAAATGCGCTTCTCCATGGCCTCGAACCTCTCGTCGAGGTCTGTCTTGTCCGCGTCTCTCACTTGTGCTTGTACTCCGCCCAGGTCTTGTCGCCGACGCCATAGTACTCCCTGGCGAAACCCGCCTGCACGATGTCGACGTTGAGGCACGCCGTCGTCGGGTCGTCCACCTTGTCCGATGAGTAGACCTTCGCCAGGATCCTCCCGTACTTGTCGTTCTTGTCCGGGATGGTGTTCACGAAGACCCACTGGTGCCTGTCGAGCCAGTCCTTGGTGAACGACTTGGCCTTCAGGCCCATCTCCTTCTCGGCCGCGTCCTTGGTCCTCGACTCGGGGGTGTTCACCCCGAAGAGGCGGACCCTGATCTTGTGGTGAATGTTGAAGCCGAGGTCGATCATCAGGTCCACGGTGTCCCCGTCGACCACGTTGAGCACCTTCGCTCCGTACCAGAACCTTTGCATCACTTACCACGCTCCTGACCGAAGTTCCTTCCAGTGCGCGGTCGGCGATCTCGGTCGGAGTCGGGATTTCTGCGGTTCGGATTCGGCGTTCTGGTTATCGGTTTCGTACGAGACGGAGGATTCTTTTGCACGTCGCGGCCAGGAATTTCGCGAGGATTGATGGTCGCCGGCCTTGGTCGTCGGTCGTCGTCGCCCCTCGGAACTATTTCCGTCCGAGGAGGTGGGTCTCCAGGTCCAGGTCGTCGCGCGCGAAGCGGTGGATCGCCGGGACGTCCGTACCTGCCCGGTTCCGTGGTTCGTTGCGGCGGTGATCCAGGTTCGGGAATGCGAGCGCGAAGCGGTGGGTCCCCCGGTCGCGTGTCGCGGTCTCCCCCCGTTGGCCGATCCGGTGCCGGTCGCGTGTCGCGGTTTCCCCCCGTGGGCCGATTCGGTGCCGGTCGCGTGTCGCGGTCCCGGGCCGTGCCGTTGCTTGAGCGCCTCTCATCGTCTTTGAAAACGTTCGTCACCAATCGTTCCTTCAGATTGCGCGGTTCCCGGCTCGGAGTGGTGGGGCGACTTGAAGTCCTTTGCGGTGCGGACGGAGGAGTCGGCCGTTTTGATTCCGCTTTTCTGGTGGCCCTCTCCCTTTCCGCTGCGGCGTAACGCGCCTTGGCCGCGTCGTGTGCGGCCTGGCGCTTTTTGTCATTGCGCTGGTCGAGGATTTGCCTGTCCTCCCAGGTCTGGAAGTCGTAGAACTGCGGGTTTTCGTTGATGTACCTTCCGTCGTCCACGACGCCGCCGGTGCTCGGTTTCGCCGAGCCCCTCGGGGGCGGGAACTTTCGCTCGTTTACCTTCCTGGCGTCGTCGGCCGTGGGGAAGCGAACTCCCGGCTTCTGCGCCTGGGGGTAACGATCGGCCGGTTTACCTGGAACGTACGCACCAGGGTCAGGGTACCTGTCGGCAGGCAGGCCGGGAACGTATCCAGGTGGATACTTCACCGGCGGTTTGGCGGGTTCCCCGGTGGACGGCTTCTGTCTCGGCTTGCCCGCGTTCATGCGGCGGTTGTACTCATCCCTCGCCTCTCGCCTGGCCTGACGCTCCTCGTCGCTTCTGTTTGGAGCGTTCCAGTATTTTCCTCCAGTTTCCGGATCAACAGTAAAGTTGCCTTCAGCTGGTTTTATTCCCCTCTTGCGCAATTGATTGTTGACGAACCTCTTTCTGTCCTCTTCGACGGTGAAGTCGGCCCTCGCTTGTCCCCTCGCCTCCCTCTCCTCGTCGCTGCGTCCGTAAGTATGAAGCGATCCGTCGTCGTGTTCGTGTATTTGGTTGCCCTGAGTCGGGGTTATGCCCTGCTCCCTGAGCGACCGGTTGACGTGCCTCCTCCTGCGCTTCTCGAGGAAGGAGTTGTCCATTCTTTGATATGGCTGGCCGCGACCGGGCTTCTTCTTGACTGGTTGCTCGTCCGGCGTTCCGTCGAATATCATTCCGTCACTGTCCCGGTCGATCATGTCGGCCGCGTCGGTTACCGACACGTTGCCGCCTATGGTTGCCCCGAGCGCCTTCACGGACTGGCGGACGTTCACCGACTTCGTCTTGGTGATCGGACCGCCGGTCACCCACGCCCTGCAGGTCCTCTCCGAGGCGCACTTGAAGTCGAAGGCCTCGCAGTACCCGAGGTGGCCGGCTCCGTCGATCGCCTCCCACTCGTCCTTGCCCTTGGGGCCAGTCACGCCCTTCTCGATGCACGACTTCATCTCGGGCGTGACGATGAACATCGAGCAGTTGCCGCACTTCTGCTTGCGCGCCTGGTCCGCCGAGACGTCCCACTCGGCGCCGAGCTTCTTGTAGAAGGCCTCGTTCGGTTCCTTCGGGTTCAGCGGCCCGTACATCGCAGTCTTGATCGCCTTCGCCCTGTTCTTCAGGTTCGTGGCGATGTCCCTGGTCGCCTTGGGGCACGAGGTGGCCGATTCCTCCTTGACCTTGATCTTCCTCTTCCCCGAGCTGACGGGAATCACCGGGGCCTTGGCCGGGTCGTAGACGCCGCCGACCACCCCGTCAGGTATCACGGCGAACCTGCACTTGCCGCCGTCCTCGACCTTCTGGGCGATGATCTTGCACACGCCGTTGCCCTCGTACAGGGCGCAGTTGGCGCACCTCACCCCGATGTGCGCGACGACGTTGTCCTTGGCGGCCTCGTAGCCCGCCCAGATCCCGGTCTCGTCCTCGTTGAACTTCCCGTACTTCCTCGCTATCGCCACAAGCGAGTCGGCTAGCTCCTGCTCCTCGGGCGCGAGCTTGGGTTTGGTCTGGACTGGCTTCGTCGGTTCCTGCTGGACGACGACCAAGAGCTCGCCTGAGACCAGCTTAGCGAGTAGTTCGTTTGGGTCCAAGGATTTTCTCCGGTTGATTCTTGGGACAATTGTCCCACGAAAATTCTTTCGTCGTGGTAAGTCCCCGACAGGACGACGCCCCCGCCCCGGCCGAATGTTCCTCGGCTAGGACGGGGGCGACGCCTTCGCGTCAGCTCAGATCAGATCAGACTGGCGCGCTGTCGAACGTGACCTTGACGAAGGCCTCCGGACGCTTGACCGCGAGCGCCAGGCGCTGCTCGGCCAAGATGACGATCGCGTTGCGGACGAAGAAGTCGGCGTGTTGCTCGCTGACCCTGATGTTCGCTTGCTCGCGGTCGTACAGCTGGGCGCCGGTACCGAACGCACCGACGAGAGCGGTGCCCTCGGCGATTGCCGGTGACTCGACGACCGAGGTCCTCCACAGCCTCGGCTGACCGCCGAGAGCCACGGAAACCGCGACCAGGTACTGGCCGTTGTCGTCCTTCGAGAGTTCGATCTTCTCCCAGTCGCTCGGGTGCATGACCACGCCGGTCGGCTCGTAGTAGGCCAAGAAGGACAGGGTCAGGGCGCGACGAATCGCGTCTCCCCTGTTGTCCCCGGTCTGACCCGACGACCAGTCGTATTCCTGGATTCCCGTCGTCTGGAGGACGCCCCTCAGGTTCTCACCCGTGCCACTGCCGTTGAGGATCTGCGTGTCCTCGAGGAGGCGCAGGCCGTACATGAGCTCGTTGTCGATGATGCTTCGGAGCTGCGGCTCGTCTGCGAGCACATTGCGGTGCGCTGCCTCGTAGTGGGCAAGCGTGCGCACCGAAGCGGACTCTGCGACGAACTGGAGGCTCGACTGTGGCTTCGCAGCGAATGCGGCACCATCGCGCTGGGCGACCGGTGCAGCATTGTTGTCGGCAGTCGTGCCAGGCGTCGTGTATCCGAAGTGACGGAAGTACTCGATCGTCGAGGCCGTGGTCGAGCGCGACGGGAACAAGTCCCTGACTCGCTTCGTCCTCGTCGGCTGGGTGACCATCGGGTCGCGCTGGACTGTTCCGAAGTTCGGATCAGCACCGTTGGCGAGGTTGCCCGTCGCCATCGAGGTGTAGACGTCCTTTGCGCCGTACTGGGTCAGCGAGCCGTTGAACTGCCACGGAGCTGCCATGTTCGCGCCGTTGCGACCGCCCTGGAGCGACTTGAACTCTGGCGATTCGACGAACTGTTGGCCGATCGACCTAGGCGACTGCACCACTGGCGTGATGGCTGCTGCCTGGGCGGCGATCGATGCGTCTGCCGAGGTTGAACCCCAGTCCTGCACCTTGCCGAGTGATTCGAGACCCTCGATGAGTCCCTTGATCTCGCGGATGTCGGACATGTTCTTGTCGAACGCCGACTTCTGCTCGGTGGTCACGACGACCGTTCCGTTGTCCACGCGGAACGAGTCCGCAATTTCCTTGTTCTGCTGCATCTTCTCACGGAGCGCTGACTGCAACTCGCGGAGTCTGCTCGTGTCTTGCGACATGTTTTTGCCTCCTGGGCGTTGTATTGTTTGCTGTTGTTTCCAGACAGCGCCAGGTAAGCACCCGCTGCTTGCGTCTTGCATTCAAAGTTAGCAGAATACTTGAGTTTGTAGTGTAAGTAGCGTTTTTTTACTGCGCTATTTCGATTATCAGTCCGCGCCGCTCCATGTCGTCGTACTCGTCGCGCAGTTTGTCAACCGTTTTCCTATTTTCTGGCGTGTCGGACAGCCCGTAGTGCGACAGCGGCAGTTGGTTGATGGCGCACAACTGTATTGCCTCCCAGGCCGACAAACCAGCCCCGGCCCTAGGCCTGTCCGCAATCTTGTCGCTCATCTCGGTCCTCCAGTGTATCTTTCCGGTCCGGGTTCGGTGGCAAGGTCATTTACTGAATGGGATGGTTATGATCTTCGTTTTGCGAGGTTCGATCTTGCCCCCGTCCGGTGCGGTCCTGTCCTGGAACAGATACCTGAAGAGATACGGGTGCTTCACTTCCAACGTCGAGGGCTGGCCCTGCTGCCCGAGCAGGAGCTGGCCAACCAGTTGCGGTTTGGCCGGGTCCTTCTCCGAGTCCCATATGTACAGCTCGTCGAACAACTGTCGCGCCATGAAGTCTGGGATCATTTGCATGAGGTTCCACTGGATCTGGGAAACGATGTACGGTGGGACGCCGCGCCCGAACTGACTCTGTCGGTCAATGACCCTCTGCTGCAGGGTGCTCTCGGGGGCGAAGAAATAGTGCGCCACCACGTCGTACCCCATCTTCCTCCAGTCCGTGATGTCCCTGAAACCGTCGTTGAATTGCCCGCTGGTGTCGTACACGAGGTCCAGCCCCTCCTTGGTCGCGGCTCTCGCCATCACGGCCGTCACCTGGCGCGACTCGGCGTGAACAAGGCTGGACCCGTTGGGCAGCCTCCTCGCATACCACAGCCTCGCCTCTGGCATCATGATCTTTGCGTCGTCGGGGTCGGCAACGACAGCGCTGTCGTAGTTGGGTATCCCCGATAGTCCTGTCGTCCGGGCGAGTGTCTTGCCCACGCCTGACGCACCTCCGAGGATGTAAACCGTCGGTCTCTGCTGGTCGTTCGGGACGTCGCCCTTCCTCGCCCGCTCGAGGCTGAGTTCGATGTACGGCCTCCAGAGACTCTCCACCCTCGTCTTGTCGCCCCACGCCGAGAACAAGTCGTCGCCCCCCCTGGAGTGCCCGACCTTGTAGAAGCCCGCGGTGTCCGCACCGCTCTCGAGGAGACGCGGGGGCATCGAGCTCTGGACGGACAGAAGGCCGAGCTCCCTTGGCAGTGAGTCGTCGATGGGTGAGGCGGACATTCCCGCCTCGGCATCGGGCCCGAATCTCCACGAGGAGCTCGCAACCCTGTTGCCCCACGGCATCATCGGGTGCGGCATGTCGCCCTGCTCGGGGAACAACTTCTTGCCCGTCGCCCTGCGGACGAGGTTGACCATGGCGATCATCTTCTGGTTCCTCACCCTCGCGGCCTTGGAGAGCAACCCGAGCCTGATCGCTATCGAGAGACGAAGGTCCCCGTAGGGGTCCGACGACGGGTCTATCTGCATCGCGGCGACGGCCCTTCGTATCCATTCGGCGTGCCCGAAGGCGAGCCTGTGCTGGCCCGCGGCTATCTCCGACAGGGGAACCCAGCGCGCACCTGCGGCGTCGGACGCAGCCACGAGGGGCGTGTCCCACGGCAGGACGAACATCCCGGCGCCAACTTTCGCTCCGTTGACGAACCGGGGATCCCAGTCGGGCGACTCTATCGTTCCGATGTACTGCGCCTGTAGCGCCCTCTCGAGGGAAACTCCGACCTCCTCCGCCGTCTCCCGGGCCGCCGTGGTCATGAAATCCTCGCCTTCGTCCTTCAGTCCGCCGACGAGGGCCATGGCGTCCCTGAAAGGGCCGCTCTTGCGCGAGATCATCGCAATCTCTGCCGTGGTCAAGTCGCCGTCTCGCATCCTTATCATCACGGAGTCCGCCGCCTCAACGTAGGTCTGGTCCCTGTTGAACGACCACTGGCCCGTGCTCCAGTTGACGTCGTCCTCGTTGCCGTCGAGGTTGCGCGATATGTCGAAGGGCGACCCGAGCGATGCGACGTCGGCCGCCTTTCGCAACTCTGCCTCGCTCAGGTCCGCGTCGCCGTAGATGCCCTCGAAATACTGCCTCTGCCCGATCTTCTCCGAGCGCCCGAAGTTCTCCGTTATCGGCTCAATCATCTCGTTGAAATTTCTCGCCATGCCGGCCTCGGCGTCCCCCTTTTCGTCGGGCATGTGCTCGTCGTTGTCAAAGTAGAGGCGCATCTTTGACTTGAGTTCGTGGAACCTCCGTTGCTCCATCTCGTCCGTCAACAGGGCGTCGGCCCTGTCCATGGCGTGCCTGATCGCTCCGACAAGGTCGGTCGGCTCCTGGCCGTTGTCGCCGTGGATGAGGCGCGAGTTGGTCGGCCTGATCGCCGCGTTGGAGAAGGGTGATTCCCCGCTGCGGAAGTCCACGGGTTCCAGTTCGGACCTCGCGGCGCCGATGGCGTAGACGTTCATGAGTCTTTCCACCTCGTCGACGAGCTGCCCGTCGGTCGCAGTCCCCGTGGCGACAGGGACCTGTCGGTCGGAGTTGAACCACATGCCGTCGGCGAGCATCTTGTTTCTCTTCAGGTCGTCGCGTTTGTCGGCGGAGTTCATCGCCATGCGACTGGCGGACATGCCGGCCTCGGCGTCCGACATCGGCTCCCTGCCGCCCGAGATTCTCGCCTGCGCTATAGCCATCCTTATCACGTTCGGAGAAATGTCGGCGAGCATCAGGGCTTCTTCGACGCCGTCGTCGTCCCGTCCCCTGAGTGACGGGTCGAGTATCGCCTGCAGCAGGTCGCCGAGATCGACGTACTCGTCGCCCCTCCTGGAGGCGGCCCGTATGGCCCCGATCATGGCGTTCTTGGCAGCCTTGGAATAATCCGTGGGTTTCGGCGACGGGCCGTCCTTCGGGGTGGTGATGCTCGCAAGCGCCGCGGCCATCCTCTCCGGTCTTATGTTGAGTCTCCTGAGTTTCGACGCGTACGAACCGGACTTCGTGTCGGTCATCAGCGCCCTCCAGGCCCCTGACAGCATGTGCCCGAGGTTGAGTCTTGACGAACCCGACTTGGCCGAATCCTCGTAGCCCTCGACAACCGCGGACGCGGCGTCATCGGTGAATCTGGCCATCGCGGTCCTCGTGGTGGCCGACATCGCCGCCTCGCCGTCGCCACCCGAGTTGCCCTTGTCGTACGTGAGGTCGGGGAACCCGCTGGCGTCGAGCCACTCGTTGAAGGTCCTCAGGTCCTTGAACTTCTCCTCATCGGTGAGCAGGGAGTCCTTTACGGGGTCAATCACCTCTCGCTTGTATCTCTGGAGCAGGATCCTCCTCCTGCGCGCGCGCTCGGTGGCGAGGATGAATGGCTCCATCTCCCTCACCGCCTCGCCGATCGTCTTCACGCTTCCGTAGAAGCCGCTCCTGATGTGCTGCTCGAAGGCGTCGCCGAACGCGCTTTGTGCGGCGGTCATGTACCCCTTGTACTTGTCGATGAACTCGCGTCGCCTGTCCTCGTCCACGTTGTCCGAGACGGCGTCGTCTATCAGCATCATGAACGTCATTACGTCATCGGTGCTCCCGTTTGCGATGGCTTCCATCACGGTGTTGCCGAACTCCAGGTCGCCGAACATGGTCGTGGCTCCGGCGCGGGTGATCTCCATCATCAGCTTGGAGTAAGTGACGTCGTTTATCGATCCCCTTAGGCGCAACTCGGCAAGCAGTGATGCGATGGTCATGAGCTCTCGTTGTACCCCGCTCATGGGCGTCGCCTGGGTCAGGCGCTTCAGACCCTCGGCAAACGATGCGACCTGCCGGAACCCGATCTCGATGTTTGTCCTGTGCACCGCCATCAAGCCTTTTATCACCGGGATGACGTACAGGTTCATCGTCTCCAATGCCTTCTTTCTGTCCGCGTCAGGCGTCAGCGCGCGGTTGGCCGATTCCGCGGCGAGAATGAGCTGGTCCCTGCCGCGGTAAACAGCCGACACAGCCTCGGGGGCCAAGCCTCCCAGCGTCCTGCGCATCTCCTTGACGGCCTCGCTGAAGTTCGTGCCAACCACTGGGTAGATGTCGTCCATCCTGTCGAGATCGAGCCACGGGAAAATGTTCTTCAGTTGGCGGAGAACGGACTCCTTGGTCACCGTCCCCTCCGGCATCGCAGCGATGATCGGCCCGATCCACTCGTCGAATCGGTCGAGCTCGGCCTTCGGGTAACCCATGGCGGAGAGTCGTCCGACGAGTCTCGTGAGCATCTGACTCGTCTTCTCGTCCTCCAGCTCGCCCTCGCCGTACATTGACATGGATGCGACGTAATCGGCAAACTCCTCCGGGTGCATGTTCAGTATCTGGTCGTCGGCGAGCTCCCCGTACGCAGCCTCGGTCTCCCACCAGTATTTGCCCGGGGTCTCGTCGATCACCCTCTGGAGCTGGAGCATCGCCTCCTTGTCCGCCTTGACGGCGTCGACGGCTAGCTGCGCTCCGCTCTTTCCAAGTTCCGAAATCGGGTTGGTTTGGTCGTTCCACCCCGGCTCGTATATGTCTCCACCCGTGCCGGCGTAGACGATGTTCGGCCCGTACATCGACCAGTAGCCGAACGAGTCGACTCTCGGTCTCGCCAACCTGAACCAGTCGGTTTGCATTCCGTCCGTGTAGAAGGGCGACGTCCTTCCGTCGTCGTCCTTCGCCATTGATTGAACGGCCTTCCTGTATATGCCCGTCGCGAGGACATCGGCCAAGATGCGGGCCAGAATCTTCGTAGACATCCTGAGCGCCTCCGCCTTGGACGGGTTTGTGCCGGAGTCGCCCCCGTAGAACTTCTCGAACTCCCCGCTCGGGAGAGACTCGAGGATCGTCATTTCGGGCAACTCGGAGACTCCCTGCAACGCCTTGAACAACGAGTCGAACGCAAAGGCGAACACCTGGTCGTCGACCTCCCTGGTCGGGAGGTACAACCGGTCGCCGAGCATGACGCTTGCGCCGGGCTCCTCTGGGATGTTGGGGGAAGCGGAGCGGAACCGTTTCATCGGCATCATTTCGGCGAACGCGTTGACCAGTGGCTCGAGGGCCGTGTACATCCCGTACACCCAGTTGGAGAGCATGATCTGCCGCGGCGTGAGGTTGTCTACGATCTTCCTCGCCTCGGGATCGCCCGCGACGACGGAGCCGAGCAGCAGGTTGGAGAACATTGGGACGCCCGTGAGGGCCATCTCCTCAAATTCGGCGTCCCTGGTCCCCCGCCAGAGTTCCACGCCCCCGAGGGTGGACGACTGAATCCTGTCCGCTGGATCTCCCAGAATTCCCGTGGGGGACGCGCCGTGCTTGGCGCGCACCGTGTTCATCTCGTCGGCGTTGGCCATCAACGGGATGATCGTGCGCATGACCACCTCGTCGCCCGGCTCGAATAGCGGGGGTGCGTCGACCATGTTCGGGTTTCGCATCATCTGCCTGAGCTGCCACAGCTTGAGGCGGAGCTCGTCGCTCGCGTCCCTCGGCATTTCCGGCTCGTCAAGCAGACCGGCATCCACGAGGTCCTGGGTGCTGACCCCCTCCCACGATCCCAGTTCCCGGTCGGACAACTTTTTGAAGTACTTGTCGTAGGTGGCGAGGATCATCCCCCTCAGCATCGGCAGTATTCCCGTGTAAACCCCGGTTGCGTCGAATTGGGGGCGGATGATCGAGGGCACTGCGTTGATGGACAACAGCTCGTTGGCGGGGTTGTCCTGCCGCGTTGCGATCTCGAAGGCCTTGAACCTCTTGCCCCGAACGGGGTCGGTCATGCCGATCTCAAACTCGGCTTCCTCGAAGCCCGGGCCCCCGCTGTCGCCGAAAAGTCCGGCCAAAAGCAGCTCGCTCTTGGACATTTCCTCCGTGCGGTTCTTGAAGTAGCCGCCCTCGAGCGCGAACGAGATCCAGGCTGACAACGCCCTCGCCCAGTCCTGCATCTTCTCTGGGTCCTTGATCTCGCCGTTGAGACCGAGCGAGGCTGGGGAACCTGGCGTGACGAAGGGGTTGGCGACGTTCGCGGGCGGGCTCTGCGTCTCGCGGTCCACTGGCGTTCCGTCGGCCCTCGTCTGTCTCTCGTCCCTCCAGTCGGGGTGCGGTCCGTCCGACATCGGGGTATTGTCGGGCAACCTGCGGTTTGACATCCCCGCCTCGGCGTCGCCGTAGGCGTCGTCCATCCTTGATCCGTCGCGCGACGACCCGATTATCGAGTCGAGGGTCTTCGCGCCTATTCCGTACTTCCTCATGAGGGCGCGCTTGGACACACCCGACGAGAAGTCGGCGATCACCGCGTCGCCGTTGCGCGCTATCCACCTCGGTGAGCCGACCACCTCGGGCAGCAGGCCCTGTTTCCTCAGCTCGTGCAACGAGTTCCTGACCGTGTTGGGGTTGAATCCCGTCGCGTCGATTATGTCCTGCTCCCTGTATCCGGAGGATGCCAGTATCTCCACGACTCCCTTCCTGCTCCTCGGTGCGACCGAAGCGACGAATGACTGAGCATCCTCGGTCGTTATCTCCTCCAGCCCGATCTGGTCGTAGAACCGTCCCACCGTTCCGTCCTCGACCAGTTGCGTCACCCTCTCTGCGACGAACTGCCCGTTCGGCATGTCGGCGGCGACCGCGTACTGGTCCGCCCCCTCGCCTATCGCCGCAATTATCTCGCCCGACCTGTCCCAGGTCGACCCGAGCCAGTAGAAGTTTCCTGGGTCGGCATCCGATTGCGGTGCGTCGGACGGCCACACCTCGGACGAGATCTTGCCGAAGGCGAGCGCCAGGCGCTCCGCGACTTCTGGCGATGCGGCAGCCCCATCCCTCCTGAACTCGGCGATGACGTCGTACGGTGCACCGAGGAACCGACTGAGAGCCCTGTCCGACATCTGGGATATCCCGGGCACCGCATCCACGAGGGCCGAGATCTGGTTCCTGCCGTTGCGCACCATGTCGCCCCGGGCGAAACCGACTGATGAGAAAATCGGGCTTCTCCCGTCGGCCGTGATCAGCTGCCTGCCGAACGCCCCGGTGCTTGTGGCGTTACCCGTGATGATGCGGGCGAGCGCAGGGTACGGACCGTCCATTGACCCGAAATCCTCGATTTGCGACTGCAGCTTGCTGAGTTCGTCGTTGACTCCCGCCCTCCCGAGCGAGTTGAAGGCCTCCTCGGAACCGAGCCAAGACTGCCTGTCACGGAACGTCATGAAGTTCCAGTCGTGCGGGAGCGGGTTGCTCAGTTCGGTGGGTCGCGTCCGTGGCGCCGCCGATGCCGAAATGACCTGGGCAACGTCGTCAGAGACGCCGAAAGCCGCCGCCGCCGCGCGGGAGTTGAACCTCATGAGTTTGTTCAACGAGATCGCCGAATTCAGCTTGCGCAACGACGCATCCGATGGCGAGGCAAAAATTGATTCAAGGAAGAGCGGGCCGAAGTTTCTCAGCTCGGGGAACCTGTTGTTGGTCATCCGAAGCACGGAGTTCCTGCCGTAGGCACCGGAGAGGCTTGACGCATACGACTGGGCCATCCTGAGCAGATTGCTCGTCTTCATGATCATGCTCTCCGTGGCTATTGCGTCGGACACGTCGTCGGGTTCCACGTTGAGGATGTCGGCCGTTCTCTGGACTGGGTTGAACACCGACATGTACTTCACGTTGCGGATCGCCTCCGAGTACATCGTCAGCGCCGCGTCCAGGTCTGCCTCCCTGACGGCGTTCGCCCGCATGGCCTCGGCGACGCCGTCGACCACTATGTCCTCGACCACCCTCCTCGTAAGGCCCGGCAACGAGCTCATGGCGAGATCGGAGAACCGCTTGAAGCGCGCGCCCAATATCCTCCGGGTCGTCGCCTCCGCCTCTGCGTCGGCCCTCATCATCATCGCGGCGGTGGCCTTCGCCTGCTCGATCTCGCCCAGATCCCCCGTGCGAATCTGCGGCACGACCCTGTCGGGGCGTCCCCCTCTCAAAGTCTCCATGGCGGCCCTGATGCTCGGCACCTGCCCGAGCTCGTCAACATTGTTCTGCGAGAACATGTCGTTCATCCTCGAGATCGCGGATGCGAGCTTCTTCTCGTTCGTCGTGAGCAACCGTCTCGCCCTGGGTGCCCCGACCCTGTCGCCACCGACCACTCCGAACCTGGAGCGCCCGATGGATGAGCCACCTTTGTAGTCGTCCGACAGACCAGAAGGGTCCTCGGCGAGGTTGTCGAAGGCGTTGTTGATGCCCGTCATCAGGGCCATGCCGGCCTCGGCGTCCCTGCCGGTCAGGCGCGCCGCCTGCTTGATCTCCTCGATTCTATTGTCTATTTCCCGCTGTTGGATCTCGATGACCGCGCGTGCGCGCGTGGAGGCGTCGGCCCTCCTGCTCAGATCCGAGATCTGGTTGATGGCAGCGTACATCGTCGGCTGCATATCGAAATACGCTTTTTGCAGACGATCGACGGCCTGTTGCGGGGTAATCTGCCCCCTGGCGATTTGCCGATTCACCAGATCCCTCTCCGCGACATACGAGCTATACAACAACGCCCACGCAGAGTAGATGGTCTGTATCTTCGCCCTGATCCTGTCCTGATAGTGGCGACTGAGCTCCTTGTACTGCCTCTCGAGCACCTTCTTGAGCTGGGCCAGTCTTAACAGCTCGCCCTTTATTCCTTTGGGCGTGTTCCTGGCTATTTCGTTGAGAGTGTTCTGTATCGTTTGCAGGGCCACTGAGTTGAATCTCGCGGCGGAGGCGGCCTGCGCCGCGGCGAGGTACGCGTCGAACTGGTCAGCGAGGTTGTTGTCCCTAGCGTATTTCCTCAGGCCGGCAAGTATCGCATCGGGGTGGAAGTTGTCGCCCTTGTCCGTCACGGTGACGGCGGCTATCTCGAACTGGTCCATCAACGTTCCGGTGGTGAACATGGTCCACCAGGATTGCCTAGCAACCGCACTCGCCTTCGCCGTCGACGTGGCTATCTTCTTGTGCCTCGCAATGTCCGCGTCCGGTTTGGAGAAGGTTTCCAAGAATTCCGGGCTTGGGTAACTGGTCATGCTCGGGAAAGGACTGGCGTCGTCGGGGTCCGGCCCGAGGCTGCGCGCGTCGGCGACCAACCTCGAGCTGTCCGCCCCATGTAAGTGACCCCTATCGACAAACTGCTCGACGACCTCGCGGATCACCTTTTCCAAATCCATTGAGGAAGGGTCGGCCCTGACCAAATCGATTATTCCCGTACCGAATCCCTTTTCATCCTTCTCGTAGTGCGTTCCCCCGAGGATTCTCGAATACCTGTTGTCCTGATTCAGCCAGTCAGTGAAGGCGGGGAACTGCCGTCTGAGGTTGTGCATTGTCCGGTCGATCGACTGGATGAGGGGGTGCTCCGACGGGTCGCCGACGAATTCTTCCCTAGCTGCGACCGCCTCGTCCGCGCGGACCGCCTCGTTGGGCTGACCCGGGTTGTAGATCAGCTTGTAGTTCATCAGATCGTCATCCTGTATGACCATCTGGAAGTCTTCCCTGGTGAGCTCGAATGAGTAGCGAGACGGCTCCCTGCCCGGTGCGTCGTCGTAAATGGGCAACGCACCGCCGCCGAGGGCGAGGTGCAGTGACATGTATTCCTGCATCGCCGCGAGGAAGAAGGACTGCCTGTCCTTGTCCTTGTCGCTCCTCGGGTCGTATGGGCCAGCCGGGAAGTCGTAGGGTGGGTCCGGCATGTTCCTGATTTTCTCGAGCGTCCGCGCCGACAGGGCCCTGAAGATCAGCTGGGCCGCCGAGTAAATTCCCTCCGACCTCATGCGCTCGGCGACGTCGTCCGGCATCTCCCCCTGCTGGACGGCGAACAGGGCTGAAATAACCTTCCGGGCCAACGTGGCCTCTTCGGGGATCGCGGTCCGCGGGAAGGTCGGGTCCCCGAAGGTCCACGTTCCCTCCCGCACGAAACCGGCTATGTCGTCGCCGAACAACTTGCGCGCCGTCTCCTCGGGCATGGCTTCAAGCCTGCGTTTCGACGGCTCATCCGGTGGCACCGGAGGCCCCGGGGTGGGTGGCGCCATGCCCGCCTCGATGCCCATGGAGTCCCAGAATCCGTCGTCATCCGACTTGGGCGCGTCCGGTGCGACGTTGGTTACGCTCCCGTCGTCTGGCGGTGGGGGCGCGTCGGGGTTCGGGTCGAGCGGCGGGAGTGTCGGATTTTCTGGGACTTCCGCAGTCGCTTCCTTCATGGCCCGCGACGCCATCCCGTACTGCGACGGGTCATCGAAGATTTCAGTGCCACCGGAGATGAAGTAATCGATTATGTCGCCGTAATAACTGCGCTCCTCGCGGGTCAACATGGACAAGTCTGAGACCTTGTCGCCGAACGCCTTTGACAGTGCCTCGTCCGTCCTTGAGATGATTTCCTCAACCGTGTTCCCCGAATCCACCGTTCCGAAGGTGAGCAACTCCAGGCGTCTGCCGAGGTTGTCTATTCTCGCCCTGGTCTGCGCTATGGAGCTCTGCTCCAGCCTCGCCTCGTAGGCCTTCCTGTCCATCCGCTGGATGATCGACGGGATTATGTAGTTGTTCCTCAGTCTCTCGATCTGCGAGTCGGTCATCGCTTCGACTATCTTCGCTGCCGATTCGGGGGTTCCGTCGTAGGCCCGGATCGCCTCCGCCAAGCTGATGATCTTCGCCTCTCCCTCGCCCGGTTCGGGCACGACGCGCACCGGCTCGTACCCCCTGCCGTCCTTCGGGAGGTGGTCAATCGTTCTGCGGGCCATTGCCCTCCCGCCGTCTGGTTGCGACTTGAGAACGCCGAGCGCCTTCGCCCTGAGCGTGGCATCCCTCTCGGCTTCGTCGATGCTCGGTGGCAGCAGTGCGGTCACGAACGTGCCCTTGGAATTGCGACCCATCTCCCACATGACCTTCACGAGGCTGTTTTCGTTGTCGTCCGTCGGCTCAATCTCCGAGAGGGCTTGCGATGCGGCTACGTCATCGTCGCCGACGACCGCGGTTATCAGTTTCTTGACCGGCTCGCTGATGGTCGCGTCCCGGATCAGCTGCGACGCCTTGCTCCTGAAAAAGGTCGCCT
>Ga0194128_10001127_pt1 | contig 47371 bp, 56 predicted proteins | sample TA2KigCa65mmetaG_FD_148650 | JGI IMG/M metagenome (GOLD analysis project Ga0194128, IMG submission 148650) | Freshwater microbial communities from Lake Tanganyika, Tanzania - TA2015037 Kigoma Deep Cast 65m | ecosystem: Environmental > Aquatic > Freshwater > Lake | place: Tanzania: Lake...
GTCAAGCATCTCCTTGGAGAGGTCTTCATATATTTGAAACTTGGCTTCTAAAACTTCTATGTCTTTACCAATTCCAAACATATTTACCTCACATAGCAGTTGTATTGAACTGCATAATCTTGAGGAATGATTCTACATCCTTATTCATCAGGAAACGATACTGCTGCTGACGGTCATGGTCCAGTGCTTCAAATGTTGCAATCATACGCTTGGCAACATCTGAATTAATTTTCATACTACGTCCATCTTGAAACTGAACAAAACCTTCTTTATACTCAAAGGTAGCATCTTGAGCAATTCTCATAAGAGTTGCGAGTACTTCATGACCTCTTTGAATGGTGCCAATAGTTTCTTGCAGTTGAGAACCTTCTGGATCAAAACTATTGTTTTGCTTTTGAAGTTGAGTGGTTTTTTGAGCAGCCTTCTTTCTGAAATCAGAGAGACGTGCCTTCATAAGCGTATCCATTTCTTTGGTTTTACGCTGCATTTTACCTTTAGCTTCTTGAGCTTTGGACTGAACTTCTTTCTGTTTGTCCAATTTTTTTTGCTGAGCAATTTGCTTTTGTGCCCGTTCAGTTTCTGAGGGACCCTGATTTTTTTCGTCAGCTTCAATAAGATTTAATTCTTCGTTAGTCATTTTTTTCTTTGCTCTCTTTTCTCTATTTAAAAGAATGGTGTTTACGAACTTACGTCCATCTTTAGTTCTTCCATCATAAGATTTTTTCTTTTTAGAAGAAACAAATGGTTCTACAGCAGGTGGAATAGAAAGGTTGGCACCTGTTCCCACAGAATTTGTGGGAGCATCTTCCCACATCTTGCGACGAGCCTGTTGAAGAAGTTCTTTTAAGTTTTTCATATCCTATTTAGTTCTTCTAAACATTTTAGATCGGGATCAATATAATTGAGATATCCTTCAGGAAATCTATTGAGATAAATTAAAAAAGATTTGAGAACGGGCCAACATCTACTTTCAATCTTATAAAACAACAGAGGCACTGTAGCATCATTAAAAACATTGAAGAGGATTATCATATGATTTAAAATCAAATGATGTTTAAGTATATCGTCTTTCAGATATTTTCTGATTAATTTTTTAACATACTTAAATCTTTTTAGGTCCTCTTCAAATTCTTCTCGTGTGGTGCATTGAGGATTGTTGTAATGTTTAATAGCGAAGAAAACATAATTATCTTCATTCAGTTCATCAAATCTCATTTAATTATTATGTAATAGCGATTGTCTTAACTGTTCCTGTACCGCCAGCACCCTGAACATCTCCAGCAACAAATGCCTTATCAGATGCAGTTGTTGTACCAATATCAACGATAGTACCAGTGATTGTTTGAGCAGCGATTGACAAAGTTTGAGTTGTATTAGGAACAGTGAATGTAAATGCTACTTGTTGAACTCCTGTTTGAGCAGCAGCAGTTGCTGTAATTGCACCACCAACTGAACCAGTAACTACAAGAGTTGCACCAGCCGTAACTGTAACTTCTTCGTTGTAATTAACAATTACTGTACCAGTTGCAAGTTTTGCATATGTACTTGCAGCAAAGTAAACGCCAGCAATAGTAGCATTACCCAGAAGGTCAGTAGCACCAGCACCACCAAGTCCTCCAACAGCAACAAGAACTTCTTCAAGACCATTTGCATGTTTAATCACCCATCCACGCTCATCAGCAAAACATGTATTAAGATCGTTGGCTGGGTTGTCATTTTCTCTCAACCACTTAGGTCTAGATTCATCTGCTGTGCTTTTTCCCCATAGAGGCATGTTAATTCTCCTAATTAGTCGTTTCTTTTTATATTTATAAAAAAGGGGGACAATGAAATCCCCCATGATATCTAGTTTTAGATATTACTCAGGGAGTAATATCTTTTGCTCCTCTCTTTTTTAGTTGCCCCTGAACTTGAAGAAGAACTAAAGAAAGAATACCGTTTGATTTTACTTTGGGGTTTGCTCCAAGTGCTTCAGACAGAGCAAAAAGGACTGTTGCAATCAAAGCTTGATTAGCAAATGCCCATGCAATTACAGCAGACATAATAACCTCTAGTATAGGATGTTTCTATTTAGTCTTAGAATATCCTTTTTTAATATACTTAACCATACGCTCATACTTAGCGCCTGGAGGTGCAGATTCTTTCTTGGTTGTTTTACCACCGTCACAACCACAACCCTCATTGACAGGAGGACATGCATCATCACCATGTTCTGGACACTGCTCACCTTCACTAGTATGATTACACTTTTCAACTAAATTCATTTCTTCTCTCCAGTTAGAGAAATTTTCTTTTTTAGTTGCGATTGCTTTTGTTATAGCAGCACGGCGCTTCTTCAAATACTTATCAGATTTATCGGAATCGCCATCGTTATCTACATCAGAATCTTCTTTGCCTACGGGGTCAAGTGCTTCTTTTTTTGCTGTTCTAGCTGCTTTTTTAAAAGCATCTTTTGCTGGATAATCTTCGTGTCCTGGTTTGGCAGGTGCTTCACCACGAGCTCTCTTTGCATGAATGTTTGCATAAAGACCTTTCTTTGCTTCATCTAAATCTTCTTCTTCTTTTACACAGTTAGGAACTTCACGACCATTCTTCGTTTTAGTTCCCTTTGCCTTATAACCATCCCAGCAAGTAGAAGCACCAACATTTTTACGTGCTTGTGCAAGACCTTCAAATATATCATCTGAAGATAAATTATCAACGACAGTATTCATTAATGAACTATTATAATTTTCAGCGATTTCTTGTTTGTTATCAACTTCACCAAAACACTCTTTGCCGCCCATTCCAGCAGCAGAACGTTCAATTAAAAATTTAGAAAAACTATCGTTAAACATTTCCTTACAGGTACTTTTCTTTTTATTTATCATAGTAGTATGTTTAGGAGTGTTTAATTTACTATACTTTTCAATCTTTTGGCCAGGAGTTAAGCACTGAAGATACTCACGAGTTTCGTCGGTCCCTAATTCATGAACTTCATGGAGGTCTGAAATCCAACTCCTAAATGTTTTTTTGTTTTCATCTAAACAGATAACATAGTTTGGACCACGACGAATAATGACTCCTATTCTATCATTATTGTCTCTTACTTTCATTCCTTCTGGAAACACTTCACCGTTATAATACTTCTCACGAATATAAACCTTCGTGGTGTACTCTGAAAATTTATACATTAATACGATTGTTAAGAGTATATTATATTTATTTAAAGTTTGTGGGTAATCTGTTAGCGATCTCTTTCATAAGTTTTTTACAATCACTATCATTTAACGCTGTGGGAATGCCTGGACGAAATGTTGTAAAGTCACCAGCAAATGCTGCTCTTCTCATTTTAGTTCCAGAGATTGCAAATGTATCTCCATCAGCATCACGGTCACCAGATGAGATTACATCAAGTTCATTAAACACAAAGTCTTTACCATTATACTTTTTAATCCACTGCATCGCCTGAACTCTATCAGAACCTACTACAAAGTATGCATTATCATATCCCAGTGACTGCAATTCCTGAAGGATGGTCACAGGGTCTTTAGCAGTAGCACTACTGAATATTTTACCACGATGGTCTGGAAGTGATTTAGTCATATAGGTCAACTTCACATCAGGAGGTAAAGGATTATTACCTTTAGAATCTACAGACTGACTGATGTAAATACGATAATCATTACTGCCAGCAATTCTCTTCAGATTTGAGAAATTTTCAGCGTGACCTGTAGTGCAGGGTTGGAATCTGCCAAATGTAAAGTAACAACTTTTGTATTCTATGAGACTCATTTCTTCCAGTTCTTTTCTATTGTGAAATTATTTTTGCTAAACTCAATACGATTAACTAATTTCACCATATCTCCATCTTGATGAAGAACATAACCTTCAGGAGTAGTAACTTTATAACCACCATCAATCTCAACGAAAGTTCTAAACTGTTCTAAACTATCTAACTTTTGAATAATGAATAGTTTTGCTTCCTGAATAGTTTTGTACAAAGCAACAAATGCTTTAAATTGTCGTTCATGATCTTCTAAGTATTTAATACCGCTATAAAACAAATCTCTTTTCTTTGTTTGGGCGGCGGCAGTTTTAACAGAGTTAATTTCCTTATCCATCTTTTCTTTATAGAACATAGCAAAAGATTTTAAAGTAGCATCAACATTAGTAATTGTTCTCGCTGCTTTAATCTCTGCATTAAAGAATGGTTTTAAATAAGACCCCACAAAAAACTTCGCATCACCAGTGGTGCCAGAGTTTTCCACAAGGTAATCGTGAAACTCTGCAGAAATTTCACACATTCTGTTTATTTGCTGGATGTATCTGTTGAATCTTTGTTCTTCCGTTTGCGAGAAAGATACTTGCTGAACTTCCGTATCATTAGAGATAACGGCAACATCATCAACAGAATTAAATCTCGTAATATCAACACGAGGTCGTGCAGACATATCTGCAAGATCAGGACCACCAGTATAATGAGTATGAAACACCACTCCAATTTTAGCTCTATTGACTTTTTTACCAATAGGATGATCAGTTGGGATACCATATGTAATCGTGTTAGGTCTGAATACTATTATCTCTTCGCCATCTACTCTCTGCGTTTTCTTATCGTCGGTAAACAAAAGGTCTCCCTGTATCACACCAGTAATACCAAGTTTAGAAAAATAATTTAAACAATCTTTGAGTTTTTTATTTAACTCACCCTCGTACATATTATCAATATCACCGTCTGTATAACATATCTTTGGTTCTTTTTTGTTGAAAACTGATTTAGTTCCAACAAAAAATAAACTTGTTATAGGGTCTACACCACATACGACAGAAGGAGCGCCGTCCCATTTTGTTTGAAGAAATCCTCCTGTAGATTTCTTACCAATCATATTTTTCAACTCAGTAAGAAAACTAACAATAGCAAAACATCCTTCAGAACCATAGTTCAATACTTCGTCTTCAAGGTGTTCAAGATGTTTTAGTTTAACTATGTTTGCCATTAATTTGAAAAAATTAAAGTATAATTAACAGTTCCTTGTGTTGCAGATATAAGATCAGTAGCAGATTTACTGCCAATAATATGTATGTCTGCGTTTGTTATTTTTTTAACTGTAAAAAATATTTCACCTCTTCTAAATTTAGCAAGGTCTATATAAGCTTGAAATATTGTTCTGCCGATCAAAGTGTTTCTCATTATTTCTTTTGATTTTTCTTCGCTATTTAATTTATCCGCAATATATCTGGAAAATAGTGATGTCATTCCAGATCCACACTTCTTAAGTGATGCCAGAACAGATCGGGAACTTGCTGTTGGAAATTCGGAAGAGTTTAAAGATGACTGAACTTGAATTGCTTTTCTAATTACTTGTCCATAAACTGGATTATCTAAACACCCCGCCTTTAATTGTTTATATAAATCATCTGGATTTATGGTTGGATTTTTATTTCTTTCTGTTGATGTAGATGGTCCAACCGAAAATCCTAGAATTTTTTCCACACCATATCTATAAACATATCTCATAGCTTTTCCACCAGTAATTTTACCACCATCAATTGATTTGCATATTTGCATAAGATCTTTTAATGTTGGTGCATTATTTAATCTATTAGGATCTGGAGTTACATGTGGCATTACATTAGACCACAAAGAAGGGTCTGCACCTTTTTTACCTGCTTTAGATGATATTAATCTTCTTTCTCTACCACCATCAGAGTAAATAAATTGCAAATAAGAATCTACACCAGCAAATGATGGATCTGTAGGGACAGCAAAATATTCTAACTTTCCAGTGCTTGGTGTTTTTAATAATTGTGGTGAAGAAATAGTTGTATTATTTCCTAATAAAGCTTCATATCCTATGAGAAGTTCGCCAAGATAAATTGCCAACTGATTTTTTTCTTTATCTGATACACCAGCATTCCATATAAATTTAGAATTTCCTGTTATACTTCCAGCATCTTCATCTACATCATCATAAAAAAATTGAACTACTTGCTCTAGAATATAATCTGGAACCGATGGTTCATTTGTCAAACCATCAATTATTGACACAGCTAATTGTCTTGCTGAAGTAAATTTTTTACATGGAACATTTTCCTGTTCATTTAATGTAGGAACTACTATACTTTCTCCTCTATGAATTAATTTAGTAGATTCAATTTGAAAAGTTGCTTTTCCATCTTTTACTTTATCAATACAATTAATATGAATCCACCCTGTTCCTTCATTACCAGCATCTACAGATATAAGATTTTTGAAAGTTCCAGTATAATGATAGGTATCACTTTCAAAAACTGTAATGGGATGACCGTGTTCCAATAAAACTTTATTGAAAAGATTTCCTGAATTATTTTGAACTTGTAAATAACTTTTACCTCTAGTATTTGAACTATTTGCTTTTACAAAAGTTTCTACTTCTCTGTCCTTAAAATACTTTTCCCATTTCTTATCAGTTTGCTTGGACATAAAAAATCCCCCTTATAGGGGGTATTTATTAGATATCGTTTGCTACTCGGTTCTCGCTACGCTCAATACTAAATGCACCTTCAGGGTAACGAGCACTTAATTTCTCAAAGTTCATCTGGATAATCTCTTCCAAGGAAACATTAAGTGCCAGACAAGCTTGAGCAACATACCACATAATGTCACCAAGTTCACGCTTCAAATGAAACAAGTTTTCTTGGTTCACTGGTTTACCTTGGAAGACAATCTTCTTCACAATCTCAGTAAACTCTCCAGCTTCAGCAGACATTCCTACAGCAGCAGTAAGCAATCTCTCGGTAGGAAAATTTTCTCTCTGAAGTTCTGCAAGACGAGAAGAAAAATCAGGAAAGTTTTTACTGGGTAGAGAAGTAGTGGTGTCTACAAACTCAACATACTTATTAAGATCAATTGTCATAATTAAAATTTAAAATCAGTGAACTTTGCCATAGATTTACCTTGAGACTTGGCAATTTCCTCAAAGTCATAGTCCTGCCCAGAGTCAGCAATATCTGTTTGAGCAGTATCCTCTACATCATACAACCTCATCTTCGCTCTGTCAATACCCACTACAAATCTTTTATGCATCGTCGGATCGTTATAACGATTCTTCAATTGTTTTACCATGATTTGATTGAGGTTTTCTAATTCTTCAGTGCTAATAAGGGCAAACATGAGATCAGCAGTAGCAGGCAAACCAAAGGACTCTGAAGTATCAGTAAGATCAACATCAGTACTACCATAACCACTCCTAGTAGTTTGAGTAGCAGACATGATGGGCACGTTGAACTCCACAGCCAGTCCTCGTAATTCTTCGGCAATTGCTTTAACAAACGTATAAGAGTTGACAATTGTCCCCTTGTACCTAGAACTGCTGCAGATATTTAGATAGTCAATAAAGATAATATCAGGTTTAAAACTCTTCTTTAAAGATAAATCATTCAAGAGTGCTTTGAAATGTCCAGCATGAGCAGCTGCTGTAGGGTATTCTTTAATGATAAGTTTGCCGTTAGTTTTCTGTGCTAACCTCGTGACTTTAGATGAGAATATTTGTTCTGGGATCTCCTCAATATCTTTGATGTTGATATTGAGTAAGTTAGCATCAATACGTTCTGCGATCTTCTCTTCTGCCATCTCCAGAGTGATGTATAAAACATTCTTTCCGTAAAGAAGGGTGGTAGCAGCCATATGACACATAAACAAAGATTTGCCAACACCTGTTCCCGCAAGCGCAACATTAAGAGTTTTATTGGGTAACCCTCCTTTCGTAATTTTATTAAATAACGAAAGATCAAATGGTATCTTATTTTCGTTACGGTGATAATATTCGTAGCGCGTTTCATAGTCTTCTATGTAATCATGTCCAATGTGCTCATCAAAAGAAACGGCAAGTGCCTCTTGAAGAATTGAAGGAATAGCATCTTCAGTACGATTCTTATCTTTACCATCGGCAATCTTTACGCTCTCTAGGAGAGCAAGATAAACTGCACGTTGCTTACACCATTTTTCAGTGGTGTCAAGCATCCACTGCGAATCTACATCAGTATTGTTAATATCATCTAATTTTACTTGAAGTTCTTTATAAGAATCTTCATTTAAATCTTTGCGATTATCAACTTCAATTCGTAGAATTTCTTGAGTAGGTGGTTGACCATAAGAAACTACAAACTCATTAATAATATCAAACAGAACCTTATCTGAATAATGCGTGAAGTATTCCCCTTTTATATAGGGTATTACCTTACGCATGTAAGATTCACTGTTGACAAGGTTTTTTAAGATTGTACTTTCAATCGTTTCCATCAAGATCCATAGCAGAATTCTTTTTGGGCACATTCGTCAAGTGCTTGAAGAATATCTGGAGTAAAGAATTTTTCAGGATCCTTATAGATAACCGAAGGATATACACTGCCAGAATCAGTTTTAATGCGATTACCCACACGCTCAAAGACTCCGTGCTGTTCACCCAGTTCCAATAGTCCATAGTACTTATCAAGACCTCGTTCATCAAAATACAACCTCGTTTCTACATCAGAGTTTTCTTTAGTAAAGCGGGACTTCTGTGCCTTCACTTTAATAATATTACCAACCTGTTCAGTACCATCCTTCTCCTTCTTTTTAGAAAGAAACAGAATAGTAGAAGCAGAATACTTCAGACCAGCACCACCACCCATTTCTTTCGTAGGAACATAAGCACCCACAACTTCATAGGTATGATTTGTAACAATTAAAGGGATGCCCGCCTGACCCAATTTCAGAGAAAGAATCCTGAAGATAGATTTAATCACCTGAGCACGAGTCATGTCACGAGTTTCTTTGCCATCAGAAGCATCCTGAACCTCTTTCGTGGTAGAAAGCATTCCCAAAGAGTCTAGCACAAAAAGAAGAGGTGGGCGGTCTTCTTTCTTAAGTTTCATATACTCATCAACAACCTTAATAGATTGTGTACGAAACTCTTGAACTGTTGATACAGGCACAAGACCTACACGTTTGACATCAATATCACGAGACAGCATCATATCTTTTGAGATGGCAGATTCAGTCTCAAAGTAAATAGCCTGCGCTAACGGATTTGACTGTAAAAAGTTTTTGACGATTGATAGGGCAAAGAAAGTCTTTCCAGTGCCTGACTCCCCCGCGAGCGCAGTGATTTTGTTTGATGGGAAACCACCGAATATGCTACCGCTGATAAGAGCGTTGAGAATATAAGAACCAGTGTCCACGAAAGAAGAACAATCCCCTGCGGCGATTCCGTCATCAACGACTGACGCAAATTCATTATCTAACTCCTTAATAATTGTATTTAAAAAACTCATAATACCTCACGAAAAAAAACTACTTAAAGAACCTGTACGTTCGTGTTTCCAACCAATACATTCTAGCACAGATTTAAGAGGTTCTAAGAACGATTTCTCAAACTGTAGTGCGTGGTCAATATATTTGTCCAATCCAAATTCAGGGGGAAGCGTGTTGAAAAATGAAATAACATTCTCGCTGATTGGATTGGGTGTCTTTAAATAGATAAATTTGATTTTTTCTCCTTCTTGGATAAGAGGAAATCTATTAGTAACCTTATACTGCTTAATATAGTGATTATACAATAATGCACCTCTGACAGCAATAGGAGTACTCTTCTTATAAATTTGAGAATAACTCCTGTACTTCTCAAGACCATTACAACCTCGCGGGAATGCAATATCTAGGTAGTTTTGTCTCTTGGTGTCTGACCTAATCTGGTCAATAAAATCAATCATAGTGTCATTCGTGCCTTCAATCATAATCTTATATGCCTCCTCAAGTTTGTCCCTGAAGTAGGCGGGGGTTGAAGACCGTTGAGTTTCAAGACCCATAATTTTCATTTTAGGTTGTTTATACCGAACTCCCTCGCTGTCCCATACATTTAGAATGTATCGTTTCTTGGCAGTCCAGATGCCACGGTTCGCAATATTCTCACGCTTCATGAACATTTTCTGGTCAAACGCATTTACATACGTTGCCAGTTCTTTGTAACAACCTTCAATATAAGGCTCAAGTTCCACTTGACAGATCTTGTCAAGGAACCCCACAACTTTCTCATCAGACGGCGTTCCTCCCTTGAATACAGATTTAACCAGATCGCCCAGATTAAGATAAATGGAATCAGTATCAACAGCAATAACATAATCTTTATTCTCCGTTTTAAGTATCTTATTCAGGTATTCATTCATTTTATTTTCAATCCAGCGGATTGAGAGTTGTCCTGAAAGAGTAATTGCTTCAGCATTCTCTATTCGGAAATAGCGAAAATACTCATTACCAATCGCACCATAGGCAGAGTTTAATTGAATCTTACGTGCCATTTGAATGTTATTGTACTTGGCAATATCCTTGACTAGTTGAGGATTCTTGGTATTCTCATATTCTTGTTTAGCAGCAAGCATCTTCTTCTTATAAATGGTGCGATCTTTATAGATCTTTTCCATAAGTTTAGGAAGGAAACCCTGTTTCTCTGTAGTAAAGAATGTACCATTAGGACAGATTGTTTGACCGCAGAGGTCAGACAGGTCCAGTTCCTTATTCAAGAGTTTATCTACATTCACTGAATCGTGACGGTGTTCCAACAAAGTTTCTGGACTGATGTTGTACTGCATAATCAGGTGAGGATACAATGAGTTAAGGTCAAAGTTCACCACCCAATCATAGATACCAGGAATAGGTTCTTTTACATAAGCACCAGCATACTGCTGATCTTTTGTGCTTTCAGTCTTAAATGGGATGACAATATTTTCACGAGACAGGGCATCGTAAATAATACTGTCCCACACACGAACCTGATAGAATACATCCTCAAAATTTACTTTGGCATCGTATGCCATCGTAACAGCAAGTTCAATCAGTTTCATCTTATCTTCCAACATATCCACAAGTTCTACGTCATGGATGTTGTACTCAATAAATTTCTGCCAGTTGCTGCGGTAGAAGTCTTGAAAGTTTTCAAACTCACTGTGGTCAAGTTTCTGCTGACCAAGTTCCACATAAGCGATATGATCTAACCGATAACTCTCCTGATTAGTATAGGTAAACTTCTGATAGAGGTCATAGTAGTCTAATGTAGCGACTCCGTAGATATCATAGTAAAGTTTTTTCTGACCTTTCACATAAAGTTCTCGTTCCTTAACCATGTTCCAGCATGACAGTGAACGCATATGTTTTGTGGATAACACACGATCCATGCGACGACAGATAAATGGCATATCAAAGAACTTGACATTCCATCCAGTCACAATGTCAGGAGTTTTCTGCACCCAATACTCTAGGAACTTTCCGAGAAGTTCTCGTTCATTCTTACAGTAAACATAATGCACATCAGAGCGAGTGTTATTAAACTCACCACAACCCCAAGTAATGATTTGCTTGCTGTTAAAATCTTTTACTGTGATGCAGAGAATTTCTTCGGATGCTTCTTCTACACTAGGAAAACCATTCTCTGATGTAGTCTCAATGTCCAGAGACATAATATTGAGTTGAGCAAAATCATAATCAACATCACCAGGATATTTGTCAAGAATATACTGATAGAGATACTTAGTATTACCATAGATAGTAAAATTATCTACAGTCTCATAGGTCTGCACAAACTCTTTTGCTTCCTTGATGCTACTAAACTTTACTGGTTCTACATAAGAACCTTCAAGAGTTTTATGCTTGGTTTTCTTTTTGGACGGAACAAACAGGGTAGGGCAAAACCCCTCTCTGTGTTCTACTCGCTCACCACCACTGAATCCACGATACAGAACGGTATCGTTGATAATGGCAACATTAGTATAAAAATTCATCAACCAACTACATCACGGTAAAATTTTAGCAGATCCTCACGAGGTTCTACAATAGTCAGAATATCAGAAGATCTGATGGGAATTTGTTTTTGATAAGAATAATCAATAAAATTATCAAGCGTTAGAAATACTCTTGCACTTTCTCTACAAGTAAACTCAACTCCAAACTCTAAAGAATTATCAGGAATTTCTTCATCATCTTTATAAAGATAATTGCGTACAATTTCTTTAGGATTGACTAATACACAATCAGCATCTTCACCCTCTCGTTCTTCAATCTCCGAGATCAGTGTCTGATGAGTCTTCAATAAAATCACCTTTACCATCTTCTTGCACTCCTACATTTTTAACGTAACTATCTAGTATATCATCCTTGGGTTCGCATGAGGTAACTACCCAATCATATGGAACAAAATAAGTTTCATCTTTAGATGTAATTAACCATGGTTCAAAGTTAATTAGATTTTGTTGTGTTTCTTCATTCAAAAGTTGTTGTTGTGAAATAGTTAACCTTACTGGTCTGATAAAAACTAGACTCATTTGTTTATCAGTTTCTTTATCAATAATTTCACGTACATCAGCAATAATTTCTTCCCCCGACTTCAACAGGACAAGTTGAACAGACATAATTTTCGTATAAACTACACCCCATTATAACATGAGATTAGTTTAATGACAAGCTGGCAACCTTAAGATTTCTTAAATGGGTTGAAAGTTTATCTAGATATCCTCTGTTACGGAGTTCTTTAAACACGAGGTTTTCTACAGCAAACTCACCACCTCTCTGAATAGATGATGCTCTCATGTTACGAAGTTTCTCTTTCAGTTTCTCAAATGCATCACGATCATCTGCTTTATTACCAATCAGGAAATCAATTTTCTCCATGTACTGCTGCACTTTTCTAGTAATGCAGGGATCTGAAAGATTTACTTCCTGATACACTGGACGACGAATCCAAAAACTATTTGTCAGCGAAAATACTCCTTGTCCTGATGGTACAGGATCTCTTCTATCTTGGGCATAGAGTTCAACATCATGTCCATAGATTTTAATATCGTGCGTGAGAGACCAAAGTTGTTTCTTGTCTCTAAGGTAATCATCAATAAGATCAGGACAATCGGCAATATCTTCCTTACTGACGAGAAGATGAAGATCAAGATCAGAATACTTAGTATAGTTGTAATTGGCATTTCCACCAACAAGGATTACATCAATAATAGCATAATTTGGAATGTTAGCAAACTGCGCCCATTCTTCTGCAACACGCAGTAGTGCTTCTCTAACCTCTGGTTTGATTGCTTCCCCCACCCAGAACTTAGGATTTAAATTATTATTATAACGAAGAGTTAGTTTGAGGTCTCTATAAGTTTTCATTAATCTTAATCGCCTCCACGAGATGAACTGGACTTAGATGCACATACCTTTTGTCCAGTTGACTTATATGTTGTAGTTCTACCATAGCACTTTGCTTTTGGTTTTGGAGGATTAGCACCAAAATCTCCCTTCATTTCAGTAATATATTGCTTAAAGGTCTTCATCCTTTTTTATTTTTATTTATAAAAAAAGGGGGGACTCCTCTGATATTTGCCAGAGGATCCCCGCGCCGACGATATTCAATTCTATTTATTTAAACTCATATGTTTTTTTCTTCTGATGGTCTGGGATAACTCTCTTAAGTTTAACGACCAGCATACCATTATCAAATTGAACATCAGTTACTTCAACATCATCAGATAAAGTTCTGCTCCAGGTAAATGCCCTTTTTGCAATTCCTCTGTGCAGATACTCATCTTCATATTCTTCTTCTGCTTTTTTACATTCAACAAAAAGTTTATTCCATTCTGTAGAAACTGTAATATCATCTTTAGCATATCCAGCAAGTGCAAGTTCTAATCTAAAATCAATACTGGATTCTTTTACAAGATTATGTGGCGGATAGTTTGCTATATCCTCATGGACTGTGGCGAACCTACGAATCCACTCATCCATTCCAATTCCAAACCTTGATGCATCATTTAAAAGCGCGTTAATATCGGCAATCTGATACTTAACCATTTGTATGACCTCCTAAAAGCGTCTGTAGTTTATGTCCCCCTAAAGGCGACACTATTATTTAACAACAAAGCATTAAAAAAGGGGTGTTACCCCCCGAACATCATTCTTCGGATGCCACTACTTTTTTCTTGCCGATGTTGTACTTTGCTTCCAAAGTCCACTCATCTTTTTCTTTATAAGCAATAACCTTGATTTGATTAAGAGGAGATACATCCTCAATTGCATCAGGTTTGGTTACACTAATCAGTTCCCAATCAACCAGAAGTTGAGTAATGCGATTGCGACGCTGAACATCATTCAACGTAAGGTTTGCTCGTTTGCCGTCAAGAGCAAACAGTTCCTTAAAATGAACGATATAATATCGTCCTTGCTTGTGTAAAATATGGCAGGATTGATAGAGTTTCTTTTCCTTCCGTGAAGCAACTCCAATACGAGTTAAGGTCTCACGAACTTTAAGAAAGTCATCAGGCTCACTTAAAGTAACTTCTATCATTTCATTTGGTGACCAGGATACTTCAATGTCAGTCGCTGTAGTCATTGTTTTCCACCTCTATACAATTTCAGTTTGATAAAATTTAGTTGATCGTCAGAAAGAATACTCAGAGCAGTCCTAGCTTTCTCATTACTATAACCATAATAAGATTTAACTACTTCTAAATCATTCAATTTTTCTTTCTTTAACCAGGGAGAAAATCTCCGTTTTGGTCTGACAATATTTAGCAAAAAAATATATTGTAATTCTGTAGATAAATGATGATTGATATTCATCTCATTTGCCATCATTACAGTATCAATAAAACCAGAGAGACAGCGATTAACAATATATGGAGGATACTCTTTCTTATTCTCCTCCGTCATAATATTTTCTTTTTCGTGGTTGATAGAATTCAACCAATGTTTGAGTTCAGTTTTCATGTTTTAATCGTTCGCACAGGACCCATTACACCTTTACCTGACGAAGTAAATTGGTAAATCTGAACCGTGCCATCAAATTGAGTAACAACAATGTTATCTCCCTGAATGACTGCCGAGGAAACATTAGTACCAAAGGTGGCAACGGGACCAGAAAGTGTGCGAAGTTGAGCGACACCGTTTTTAGCAACAACAAAATAAGATGTATTAGGCATGATAGTTAGTAATTAAAAGTTCAGTACGGTCTTTTTGTTCATTCATATAGTCACCAGTAGACCTCATTGTATAAGTCAAGTCCCAGGTTGATTGATAGTAATCTTTATACCACTCAACAAGTGTAGGATTACTGTTGTAAGTAATCATCCACTTATCTTTTACATTACCTTGATCTATGTAGGCATGAAACATCTCATGGTCAAATCCTTTATGAAGCTCTCCTTTCTTACCATACAAATTGTTTTTGATATCGTAAGGAGGGTCAAGAAACCAGAATGTTCCCACAGGAGCAGATGTCATCATCATCTCCCAGTAATTAAGATTAGTGATTTTCCAGTCTTTAATAATTTCACCATACCCAGGAAGTTTCTCAATATTATTCATAGAGAAATTACTAATGCTTGCTTGTGGCGAGAAAGCAGAATTCTCAGTCAGACCAGAGAAACTACACTTATTGATAATGTAGAATGCTACAGCACGATAGAAATCTTCTGCTTCTGGATGATTGATTGCAATCTTCATTTGATTGAAGAGTTCTCTACCCTTATCATAATATTCTTCAAGTTCTTCTTTGTTTGCTTTTTTATCTGGCACTGGTCCAAGGTCTTCTTTATATCCTTTCAGAGATTCGTATAGATCTTGTGGTTCATCACGAAGGATACACCAGAATGTATAGAGAGGATTGTAGAGGTCATTTACCCACACAGGAATGTCTGGATTCTCTTTAGTGAATGCAATAGCAGCACTACCTCCACCCAAAAAAGGTTCACGGTATTCTGTGATGTTTTTAGGAAACTTTGGCAGAAGATATTTCATGGCACGCGACTTACCACCAGGATAACGAAGAGGAGTTTTTAGTGATTTCATTCCGTATCCCTCATCATACTCTGTAGGATTTGATATTCATGCCACTCAGCAACTCCAAAAGATTTTAGATTTACTATTGAAACTACTCTATCACATGTTTCAGAAACATAGTTTGAATGCTCCTCTCCACTCTCATCATATGCTTTGTCACTCTCTACTTCATGGTAGTAGTTACATGCACGACAAAGATAATCCATAAAATACCCAACGGAAACATCATCTGGGATTTCAAAAGTAACAGTTTTCATTTAAACTCACACTCCATCATAATTTCCGTTAAACAAGCAAGTAAATTAATCTCCTGGTCAGCAGCAAATGCTGCCTGATATTGATACTTTGCAATCACAAGAACTGCAGCAGGAATTGTACTGGGAATGAGAGCATCATACATTGATTCATAAATTCTATGAATAACCATATTGAAGTCATTGTCTAGATTAGCAACAACCCATTTACGAACAGTATTGAACTCTTTATTCTTCAAAGAAGTAATCAATTCCTTTATATTAACATCAGAAATCTCTACCAGAATTCCAGTGTCAATAGAACCAGTGTTACCATACTTCTGAAGTTGATTCAGCACACGACGCCAATCAGGGAAATGTTTCTGAATTAATTCAGCAACTACCTTAACATCGTACTCAACACCTTCATCAGCCAAGATTTCCCGTGCTCGGTCAAAGAATTTGGCAGCGACGGATGCTCGCTCCTTTCCTTTGAAAGTGAAATCAATGACAGAGCAACGGGATTGGATTGGTTCAATGATTTTATTTTTGTAGTTGCAAGTGAAGATGAATCTACAGTTGCTATGATACGCCTCAATACTACTCCGTAGGAGGAGTTGTACATCTGGGGTTGTGTTATCAGCTTCGTCAATAATAATGACCTTGTGTTTACCAGTCGCTTGAAGTGATACGGTTGTTGCAAAAATTTTTGCTGTGTTCCGTACCGTGTCCAAAAATCGTCCTTCGTCAGATCCATTAATTACAATATAAGATAGTTTTAGTTCGTTACAGAGTGCTTTAGCAGCAGTGGTTTTACCTACACCAGGAGGACCAGTGAGAAGAAGATTATTCAGTTCACCAGCACTCACCTGTTGTAGCAAATCTCGCTTGATATTATCAGGCAAGATACATTCTTCAATTGTCTGTGGGCGGTATTTCTCCACCCAAAGATACTTGTCTCGCATTATATAAAAAGTAAAGGTCAGTTAGAATCAGGTTCCAGAGCAATCCAGTAGATGACAGGAATGCTTTGATGAGTAAAGCGACTGATGAGACGCTTTGACATCACCACATCATAATCTCCTTTGAGGAGTTTGATGTTCTCCACCTTCAAGTTTAGCACGAACTCATCAGAGGTCTTGCCGACATTGACGGAAAAAGTGTTGGAAGTATCGTTCTCTTTATCACGAGCGACGATATTAATCTCATCACCATCACCAATTACAGAGAAATCAGGCAGTTGATATACTGCTGCTGCTCGCTGCAGACTGTTCAGGTCAGATTCAGTCAAAACAAAACTCACATCTTCATCAGGAAGTTTGATTTCCTTTTCAGGTGCTTGTTTAATCAGACTGGAATCGGCAAAGAAGTATTTGATAGATGAACGATTGCTTTTAATGCGAACATAATCATTATCACCAAACTCAATATCAGCACCCTTCATCAGGGACATTCCACCAAGAAACTCATTTAAGTCATAAATGGAAAAGTTTTGAGGGAACTTCTCTTCTACTTTTGCTACAGCAAAGATATTCTCTGCCACAGAAATAGTACGAAGAGTATTGCCTTCTTTCACAGAAATTGACTGGTTGATGCCAGAGAAGTTCTTGAGAATATTAAAAGTGTTTTCAGATAGTTTCATAATTAGGATTTAAATTCAGTTAGACCGTTATCAGTGCGTGAGTAATGGCGATCAAAGTGAAGCAGTAGCATAGCATAATGAATCACTTTAAGAAGGTCTCGCTTGTTACGACCATCCTTATCACCATAGCGGGAACCATACTTCAGGATATTTGCCTGACAGAAATCTGGTGCCAGATCTTTTGCTGCCATTAGATCAATTGTTTGAATGTCCATATAGGCATCATTATGACCACAGTAGTGACTACCGTAGGTGCTCACAACATACTCCTCAACTTCTTTGAGGATTTTTTCCTCATTATACTTCCACTGCATTAGTCACTTCCTCCATTTTACTAAAGTTTTTTACTTTGTTGAACTTGAGAACCCGATCAAATTTCTCAACCATGTGTTCCCTATGGGAAATGATAAAGAGATTTACCTCTTTGGTAAAAGTTCTCAGAATATATGATAACTCATCAGTGCCCGTGCTGTCAAGTGAACTGTCAAAAATTTCATCCAGAATCAGCAGGTTTGTATCCACACTGTTCTTAAGTTTTGCTACAGAACGCCAGGTCAACATCAGAGCGATGTCAATACGAGACTTTTCTCCTTCTGAGAACGACGAGTAACTGAACTCGTCCCGATAACGGGACTTAATGCTTTCTTCAAAACTTTCACTCAAGGTAAAGTTTACAAAGAAATCCATTTGCTGAAGATACTGATTGATGAGTTTGTTCATCACAGGTAGATATCGTTTGATAATCCTAGTTTTAATACCAGTGTCCTTCAGTAGGTTAGCGGCAACGCTATAATAATCTTTATTTTCTTTATGTGCAGCAAGAATGCCTTCATAGTTCTTTAGTTGTTTTTCAAGTTTTTTTAAGACTTGATATTCTTCACCAGAGTTATCTTTTTGTTGATTGAGTTCATCAATCTCTTTTTCAAGTTCGTTGATTTGACCCTGAAGATGATTGATAAGATTATTATTTTTATCAATCTGAGAATATTTACTAGTAATATCTGAACTAATTGATTTGAACGTGATGAGTTGTTCTTTCACCTTTTCCATTTCTTCTTCTAGTTTACCCCAAGCAATCTCTGTTTCTTTGAGTACGCTTTCATTTTTATTGATTTTATCTAACTTGAAATGTTTATCAATACCCTGTTTACAGGTAGGACAGTTATCGTTGTCTTTATAAAATTTATTTTCTTTGATTAAATTATCAACTTTATTTTTAAATTTAAATTTAAATTCTTTTAAATTGTCAAACTTATTTACAACTTTATCCTGACCATCTAGTTGAGATTGTTTTTCAGATATATAAGAGTTCAAATCCGTATTCTCCTCAAGAAGAAAGTATGATTTTTTTCTGAACTCTTCAATCTTATTAAATTTATCTTGAATAATACTTTCGCTTTTGTTTTCCAGTTCCTTGATCATATTAGTTTGAAGAACAATCTTGTGATTGGTCAAATCAATATTGTTTTCTGTGAAGCGAATATCGTCTGCTAATCGCTTCATTCTATCCTTTAAGTTAGTATTCATCAGACTGAACACCTGAATATCCAGGAGGTCCTCAATAATTTCACGGCGAGATGCCAGAGGTAACTGCATAAAGGGAACAAAGGTAGAAGAACCCAGAACAACAATCTGCGTAAAGGATTTATAATTTAGTTTGAGAATTGTTTGTTCTAAGAATTTCTGCTGATCTCCTGTAGCAGCATCTTGATTGAGCATCTGACCATTGATATAAAGCTGAAAAATATTAGGTTTCATACCACGGACAACTTTATAATCTTTTTTACCAATAGAAAAGTCTACCTCCACCACACATTCTTTTTCATTGATGGAGTTAACTAACTGCGGTTTATTAATCTTTCGGAATGGTTTATTAAACAGCACAAAAGTAAGAGCATCCAGAATGGTACTCTTACCCGCACCATTAGTACCTACAATAATACTGTTATGATGACTATCTAAAGATATCTCAGTAAAAGTATTTCCAGCAGAAAGAAAGTTTTTAAATCGTACAGTTTTAAATAAAATCATAATTCATTATTTTCAGGAGGAATAATAAGTTCATCAGGAGACACAATCATATAATCATATCCTGTTTTGTTGCACATTTCCATCATACCATCTGGGTCAACCTCTACAGCAATTAATGACGGAAAATCATCTGCCTCTAGAAGACCAGCATATCTAACGGCATCATCTTCTTCTTCAAACATCAGAAGAATTCTATGACCTTGCTGGTTTGATATCGCATAAGCACCTTCATCTTCTTTCCCCCTGAGGCATAAAATGTACATTATACCACCTCCAGTGCCTCCACATAAAGAGATTTCATAATTTCTTTTAATTTAATCAAATCTAAATTAACATTTAATTCATCAATATATTTTTCCAAAATAGTGACAGTATCTTCATGTTCTAGTTGAACATCATCATTATCTTCCTCAGTATCAGTAGAAAAGTCTTCTATGATCTTAAGATCAAGAACATAATCTTGAATACTATTCACAATATATTCAAATTGTGTATAGTCATTTTTGTTTTCTACCACTAATTTAACACACGTATTTTTATATTGACTTAGATCTAATTCATAGTAATCATTTTTACTATCATCATAAAAAATCTTATAAAACATTTCATAAGGATTTTGAACGTAAGTTAACTTAAGAGTTTTAGTGTCAAAGATATGAAATCCTCTACGATCATCATAGTCGTTCCAATACATTTGATAGGGATTCCCCAGGTACTGAACATTTCCTTTTTTACTTTTTGTATGGAAATGACCAGACATTACCAACTTAAATTGGTCAAATATTTCAGAATTATAACCATGCTCGCAAGTCCATTTTGGATTAGCTGCAAATCCTTTTAATTCTAAATGACCCATCACAATTTCTGCTTTAGTAGTATGAATTAAGTCAAGAGTTTTTTCTTCATTCTCCGAACAAATCCATGGCAGATATAGAATTTCTCTGTCTCCTATCTTAACTTCAGTAGGTCTACTATACACACGAAGATTACTATATTCCATGAGCAAACACTCCACAGAATTAATCTCTAAAGTGTTCTTATAAAATGCATCATGATTACCAACCATAATGTCACATGTGACACCCATACTTTCCAGAGTGTCAAAAATATTTTGCTTTGCCCAATTCAGACTCCAGAAATCAATCTGACGACGAATATCAAACACATCACCCATGTGAATAACGTGCTTGATTTTATTCTTCAATAGAGTTGGGAAAAATACATCATCATAAAAACGTTTGAAGTAATCATGATAATCTTGATTACCTTTCTTGAATCCATAATGTGTATCAGTAATGATAGCAACTTTCATTTTCTAGTTTTTTGCTCAATGGATTGTTTAATGCCGTTGTAATCTGAACTGGAAAAATTCAACTCATTACGATCTGCATATAATACTTCATCATACCCAGATCTTTCCAGAATTTTAGATTTAATTTCTAATTGCTTTTTTTCTTTTTGTATCCTTCTGAGAAAAGCATAGTAGATAATTTGAGTAAAGTAGGCAAATGGATTACCTCTGTCTGGGTCAAAGTTATCAATATACTGAACACAATTTTCAATTCCATCACTAATCATATCCTCTCGGAAAGGATAGTTAATGAAGTTTGGGCGATAAGAAAGATGAGTCGCAATTTTCAGAAAGCATTCTCCAATATAATTTGGAATCATAGGGCGAGTGGTGCCATCTGTCAATGCTGCATTAACTTTATTTTTATATGCAGACAGTGCAGATAAGAATTCCTTATTGTCTACATAATGCTCTGGTTTCTTTTTGACTCTCATTAGTTTCCATTATCCTTAATTGAATGTGAATACATTATAACACACTTCACGAGGGCTTGACAAGAATCAAAATTATGAGTAGGATAACTCTGTCAAGGTTCAAAGTTAATAATAGCTTTTAATAATCATCAAATAATTTTTCAAATTTAATACGTGCCTCTTTGACCGTACTTTTATTACCATTATATCTTTCTCTCTTTTTTACTCTTGGTGGTCTTTTATCTGCTCTAGATATATCTACCACTGCTTTTTTATAAAAACTTAATCCAGGTTCTTTTAATTCGCTTATAGTAATAATTTTATTATCATTAATAAAAAGAGTATCATCAGTGGATGATTTTAACCATTTTGAAAGTTTTAAACTTACATTACCTGTATCTATAATACCTTCAAAGATACTCATGTCTTCAAGCAATAAAGAGTTTTCAATAGTAATGCCATCATCAAACACACTAATTAGACCGAGAATTTCTTCCCCTGTGATAAGTTTTACTGTGGCAAAAAATTCATCATTCATTTTTTTATGTTTACTGGAATAATTTCGTAGTTAAAATTCTCCTCATTATAAATCTTGATTCTTTCTTTTAGGTGATTCAAAGTGTAATTGTTATAGTTACCTTTTGAAAAATCATCAGCAATATCATAAAGAACTGCTTGTGACTTGTTTTCTCCTTTCCTCAACACCCTACCAATTGATTGTAGGTTTCTGATTCTTGATTTACTAGGAGATGCAAATATAATATTATGAAGGTTCTTAATATTAATGCCAGTAGAGAATGTTCCGTAACTAGCAATAATAATGCAATTATTTTGTTGTTCCGTTAGTTGACGGATTTGTTCTCGTTTTTCGGCTTCTACACCACCATGAACAAAAAAAACTTTTCGTTCTAACCCGATGGTACTATTTATAAGGTCATAAAGTGGTTCACCGTGTTTCTCTACATAATTAAAAAGTACCAGAGTGTTTCCTTTTAAATCACGAACAAGATTACGAGTGAATACATTTCGTTTCTGATGTGATACGATATAGTTCATTTCATCTTGATAGTTAGGGAATCTGAATGATTCGTGCTTTAATAAAAGAATTTTAATTTTTAGATCAGACAGTTGACCACGTTTCATAAGGTCAGCGGTATTGGTGACTTTGTTTGAAAGTCCAAACAGACCCTCCAAGACTAAACGATGTGTTTTAGTTCCATCTAGAGTTCCAGTGAAACCAATCCTATACTTTGCCTCATGCAGTTTAGTCATAATGCTTGTGAGAGATTTTGCCTTAAAAGTATGGCACTCATCTCCAATCACTGCAGTATAACTGTCAAAATATTTCTTGGGAAGTTTGTAGATACTTTGCCAAGTAGTTATGACTACAGGCATATCAGATAGTTTTGCTTCACCACCATAAATTTGATGGCAGTAATTTTCTGCATCCCATCCGTAATCAACAAAATCATTAAACAGTTGCGTGACCAATGATATGGTAGGTACAACAATAAGAGTCTTAAGATTGGCGGCAGTGAAGTATCGTATCAAAGAATAAATCATAAATGATTTACCAGAACCAGTTGGCGATAGAATAATCCTGCGATAATTCTTCAGTCCTTTGTAGACTGCATCATACTGATAGTCTCGTGGTTTAATCTTTGGCGTAAGGTAGTCCATATATTCCTTAATCGCTTCTCTAGAGATATAAGGATTTGTTTCATCAGGTTTACCATAAAATTTATTGTCTTCAAATGCACAGGTGTACTCTCGTTCCTCTGCCCACTCCATAAGGTAAGACAATAATCCGATGTACAGTTCTCCGTTAGATGGACTGAATAAACGAATTTTTCCATCCCACATTCTGTTTTTGAACTGTGGCATAAACTTGGCATCAGGTACTTCAAATGTAAAGTATTCTGAGAGTTCATATTTGATGTGTGGTTCACATTCAAGTTGAAAGTAAACTTCATTGCGCTTTTGAATAGTAATGTCTGCCATTAAGTAATACCGTCAATATATGATTTCCATTGGATAGCATTTTTGATTTGGTATGAACGATTAGAAATCATTTTAATTACTCCATCTAGGTATTCAATAATGATTTCATACATATCAATCTTTAGTTGTAGGTCTTTAATCTCTGGATCCGATTCAATGTATAGTGATAAATCTGTTTTAAGAATTTTTAAATCAAAAGGATTTTCTTTATACTTTTCAGGTTCTGCTTTGCCTGTATAGTATTCAAATTTTTTGCGAGTTAATTGTTTAAGATTAAGCGTTGCTTGTTTTTTCTTAAATCTGTAGTCTGAAAAAATTTTAAAATATTTTGCGTGTAACGAAGGAATAGATAGAGAAGCAGTATCCAGTTCTACGGGGTCAATCTTAGAATCCTGCTCCCACATCGTTTGAATTTCATCAAAAGTCATTAACTAATCACAACTCCATTTTTGTTCTTAATTCTATATATCTTATATTTAAAAGTCGCCTGAGCAACCATGTACTCTACGTTTTGATCAGTAACATCAAAGTCAAGTGGAGTTAATGAAATGGGAAATAAATTTTCAAACTCTACTATAATTGATGGTCTCCAATTGCTATTAAGTATTTCTAAAATACCGTTTCCTTCAATAGGATATCTATCAGTATCAAAATTTTCTGCTAATCCAGTTTTACGCAACCATTTATGAATAGTTGAATAGTTAGTCATATCTTCATCAACTAAAAATTTTACATTAAGATCTTCAAATTCAGTTTCAGTTCCAGCAACTGAATAATCTCTGAAGGGGTTTGCAACTGTAATATCAGGAATACTGATACCAGGAATATTTGCTGACTGACAGAAGAAAGATACTTTTGGGAAATTAATTAAAGATAATTTAAATCCGTTTGGGGCAAGAAAATTTCTATTTTGAATACGATCTTTAACCCACTTTGATTGTGACATTTTAAATAAAAATATTTAGATAAAAAAAACCCCTCGTGAGAGGGGTCCAGGAGCGTCTGTAAGAAAAGAATCACATCAAGTTGGTGACTCTTACACGACGGTAGTAAACGTTGGTAGAGAGGTTTCCTGATGCTACTGGATCAGAATCTACAAGTGCAGTCTCACCCTTTGCGAATGGATTCAGGACCATGCCGTAGCGAGTCTTGAAGCCAATCTTGGGCTGGAAGGTATCCTGACCGATTGCACGTACCATCTGGAGAGGTACATATGGGCAATAGAACAGACCAGCATCATAAGGGGAAGTACCCTTATAACCAGCGATGAAGAATTGAGCAGCAGTGTTACCCTCTGAAGGCAGTGCCGAATAAGGATCAATATAAACCTTAATACGACCGTTCAGAGTACCAACAAAGGTGTTGCCAGTGTCATCAACGTTCAGGTTGGTGTTGAGAGCAGGGGTGTAATCCAGAACACCTGCCATTGACAGAGCTGATGCAACATCTGAAGAACAGATGAGCATATTGCCCTTCCCTCTACGAGTCTCTTTAGCGATAGCGTTCATTTCACGCTCAATCTGGAACAGAAGACCCTTGAACTTCTCAACTGACCAACGACCGTTGGAGTCAACATCAAGGTCAAAAGTACCTTGAGTTGCAACGTTCTGCTGAGCACCAGCTTTAGCGGAACGGAATACTGTACGAACAACTTCACGATTGATTTCAGTGAGGATTTCAGCCGAAAGGATGTTTGCCAGTTCGGTTTCAGCATCCAGACCATGAATTGCCTTCAGATCTTGTGCGAGTTCAATGCTATATTCTGCTTTCAGTGCGCGTGACTTAGCAGTAACAGCAATCTTCTCAATGCTAAATGCCATTTCTGGGAATGCATTGTTTGCTGCATCACCGAGAGCTTCTGCGGTTGCAGTGCTCATTGCTGAACCAGAGGTATAAGTACCTGAAGCGTTCAGAACAGCAGGGTTGGTGCCTGACTGTGCAGTACCAGTTGAACCAGAAGCGGTTACATAAGGTGAACCAGAGAACTGACCATTTACTTCGTTGAAGAAAGTCTCGGTGCCAGTCTGACTATCATAGCGTGAACGCATTGCAAAGATGAGTCCAGTAGGACCGTTCATTGGTTGAACACCACAGATATCATAAGCAATCAGGTTAGGCATTGAACGACGGATCAATGAGATCAGTACGGGATCAAAACCTGCAATGTTGCCAGTGCCTGTGGTTTGAGTATTGATAGGACCGTGGTTAGTAGGTGCAGCCTCGGTCAGCATTCTCTCCTCACGGAGGAATTTTTCTTGGTTTTCAAGCAGGATTGAAGTGACGGCTTTTTTGTAATTATCCTTAATCTCGGGCAGATTGCCGTGAGACAGAACAGGTGCCCACTTTTCCTGCAGATGCTCGGTATTGAACATTTGCTTTAACTCCTTGGAAAATGTTAGGTAGGTTTGAACTATTTATAAATTACTTAGAATAACGAGCGATTGCTTGTACATAAGCAGCCATATGAGCAGGAACTTCCTGTTCAATTACAGGCTCAGATGCTTCAGCACTTTCAGTAATTTGAGTTTTGGGGAAATAATTTTCCTTAATAGTCTCAATCTTTTCACGATAAGTTTCCTCATCGGTAAACTCTACACCCTCTGAGAGAGATGCAAGTTTTTCTTTCTGAGTATCTGCAAGACCTTGTGATACTTCAACAACGATTGACTCTTTGATGAAGTCTCCCAGTGCAGAATTCAGTTCAATATTTTTTTCAATTTGTTCGTTGAGTTTTTGTTCCATCTCATCAAGTTTTTCTGTCATACCCTCAACCATGTCATACTTCTCTTCAGGAATGTCCATGTAGTGCTCTACAAAAACTTCCTTCAGTGCTGACATAAACGATTCTGCGATCTCGGTGCGAACACCATGATCAACAGCGAGTTTATTATCCTGAATCCATTGCTCTACAACGTAATTAAGGAAAGCGTCAACCTTAGCTGTCATTTCCTCTTTTGTCACTTCAATTTGCTCATTCAGTTGAGCAGCATACTGCTCTTCAAGTTTCTCAATTTCTTCATTGATCTTAGAAACAAGAGCAGCTTCAAAAATAGTAGTTGCTTTTTCTTTGAACTCTTCTGAAAGATCTTCGCCGTTTACCAGAGCATTTACATCTGCAGTAACGTCAACATCTTCTTTCTTAAGCATTTTTTTAACAAGTTTCTTATCTTCCTTCCCGTCCTCGCACTCTGTCTCCTCTTTTTTAAGAGTTGGCATTGCGTCCCCGCCACCACGGGTGGTTCCTTTTCCACCACGATCACCTGGGAATGATGAACCCAATTTAGGCATTGGGTCTTGTCCACCCTCACCCGAATTAACTTGAGTTCTGGACTTTTTGACAGGAGCTGCTGCCTTAGCGCCAGAGTTTTCAAACTTACCATTATACTCAGCAGATGAACCTGCTGCCATGGGTTCTACGTTAGCAACAGCAACTTCGGACCCAGAAGCACTTGGAAGATGTGATTTCTCTGCGGGTGCAGCACCAGCAGTTACAGCATTTTTCATTTCTGTAACGGTCTCCGTATCAATATTGTCTGATACGAACTCCTCAAATTTCTCGTTTAACGAATTTGCCATTAAAATTACCCCTACGGATACTTTGATTTTCTAATACTTATTTATTAATTTTATAAGTTAAACAGAAGTTTTTCAAACGACTCAAGGATTTTGCCCTCAAGTTGATTGCGTGAAACTCTATCTAACTCTTCTTTAACTCTTTGAATTTCAGCTTCTTTAAGAAGACCATTATCCCATACCCACTCCTTTCCTTCCATGATTCCATTTACAAAAGCATCTGGAGCAGAAGGATCTGCTACAATATCTGCAGCAGTAGTGAGCATAAAATCATCACGAACATAATTAGAACCACCTTTAGATTCCAAACTGCCAACACCTCTAGAAGAAACTCCTAGTTGAACACCTTCACGCAGAAGGTTCTTGGCAATACTACCCATCGGGGTTTCAAGTAATTTTGCTTTGCCGATGAAGTTGGAACCATCTTGATAAAGTTCTACAATTTTATGAGATACTCTATCAAGATTAATAGTGGGTCCATCAGGGTGACCTAGTTCACCGAGAGCACGAGATTTTTCAATATAATTTGAATTATAGTTAGTTACCTCACGCTGGAGAACAGGCATAGGATATACACGACCATTACGGTTCTTAATATCCCCCTGCAGGAATACTCCCTGAATATATGTATATTCTTTTCCGTCCTTCTCTTCTGTGAGGAACTGAATGTCCTCAATGTGTTCTACAATAAGTTTCATTGGTTTTCTTCGGTGGGTTCTTCCTCAGTTTCTTCTTCAGATTCTTCTGCAGAATTCATCAGTTGTGATGCATACTCCTTCTTATAACGATCAAGTTGCTCTACAGATTTTTGATAGAGTAGATCAATCACTTCATCAGCAGCATCAGAGTTTTGTCCAGAGACAATTTTATCAATTAATTCTTTAGTAACAGACATAGTTATATTGTGGATGTGTTAATTATTTAGTTTTCTAACTCTTTATTGTTAATTTTTTTTGGCGTTTGTGCTTTCAAAGAATCTTTTGTTTTAGTTTCTTTGGGTCCATTTTTAGGTGGAGGTGGTGCCATTGGGTCTTGCTCTACAGGTGCAACAGGAATATCCATAAGTTCACCAGATGTTTTTTCTTTCTTAATTTGGTTTGCTATATCAATAATTTCCTGTTCAGTTTGTTGCAGAATTTGACGCTTGATATAATCATTAGAATAATAAACACCAAGGAAAGGTTGCATTTGATTGACGAGATTTAAACGCTCGTTAATCATTTCAATTTCTTTCAGTTCAGTAAAATGATTATCAAATAGGAAGTCATATTGAATATGCTCTTCCATAAATTCCCAATCATCTGTGGTAATGACACCTTTTAAAACTAATTGAGTTTTTAACATATCATTAAACAAATGTGCAAATTGCTTACGCAGTCTGCCCACAAATTTAATGAACTTAAGTTCATCACGTAGGATTTCATTAGAACGACCTAGACTAAATCCCTTTTCCTCGCCTACGCGAGATGGAGGGAGGTTCAGCGATTTATAAAGTTTTTTAAGGAAATACTCAACGTCCTTCAGTTCTCCAAGATTTTGAGCACCAGGAAGTGTAGTAATTTCCGTACCTCTGCCACCCTCACGACGAGGTAACCAGAAATCTTCAAGCATACTCATAAATTTCTTGTCATCACGAATCTCGCCTGTACTTGCATCATATACAAGTTTGTTTCTATAGCGAGACATAACCTCTCTGAGGTATTGTTCTGCTTTGACTTTAGGTAGATTACCTACATCAATGTAAAAAATTCTACGCTCTGGGGCACGAGACATACGATAGATAACCAGAGAATCTTCAATCATTCTCAGTTGGTTAACTGCCTTTAGTGCCTTATGAAGATATGATAAAGGAATGTTCATGTTCAAATCCATCAGACCTGAAGGAACAAATGTGATAGCATCAAGGGAAATCTTGATTCCCATATGATCACGAGGACCTTGTACCGTAGAAGTACTAGTAAAAATACCTTTTGGATTAAACAGATAATATTCTTTTACATCACCAAAATCTACTTTTGCTTGTTCCTGAGTAGGAGGAGTTACTGGTTTCTTGACCTCCCTCATTTTCTTGATCTTCAGGGGATCAATATAACGGAGTTCTTTAATACCTTCTGTAGGTTTGTTGACATCAATTACTTTATGATAATACATTCTGCCATCAATGTACCAGCGACGGAACAACTGGTAGCATTTTTTGTCAAACTGTAAAAGTCTTTTAATTTCTTTAAATTCTTCACGAATTCTTTTTTTGATTGAATCACTAATTTCCAGATTAGAAAGTTCAATTTCCACTGGGGAATCATCACCATCTGCTACAATAGCTTCGTTAACAACTTCGTCAATTGCTGAGTCAACTTCAGGATGCAGTGATACTTCACGATATTTACGAATCATCTCAAATTCATTTTTTGAAATACCCTCAATATCAACATATTGACCGTAATAACCCCCAGCGGAGATTGTTACGGTCCCATCATCGTTATTAGGAGCAACAGGAGAAAGTAACCCCTGCTGCTTCTTTTTCTTTTCGTTATCTTTATCTAAAGAAAACCCAAACAATTCTGCCATAGTATAGAGATAAAACTACTTTTTACTGTAGTTATTTATCAGATCCCGCTGCTACCATTAATTTCAGCACCCGCTGCTCCAGCACCATTCTTTGATTCCCACCAGTCGTATTGGAACTCTACTGTATATTCAGCAATGGTATTATTGTTGTCATAGGACAAATCAATCTGAGATACATTAGTTGGGAATGCATTTTTAAATGTATACTCTTTGATAACTTTATGAGGATCAGCAGTATTTGCTCCTGTTGAAGTACCTCTAGCTAATTGCTCAACTCTTAATGTTGCAGCAAAGTTGGTAGTATAACCAGCACCGTTATCATGCTTGTTAAGATGATCCATCCATTTTTCAAAGAATGATCTGACTGACATATTTTCGTCAGCCATGATAGTGACGGTCCATGATTCAAATGTTCTGTCACCAGGAAGTTTAATTACTCTTCCTCTAAATGGAACTTCTACAGTTCCAATAGAAGCAGCTGGGATTCCTGCGGAACGACAAAGAAATGTAAACTTTGGATCTGTTCCTTTTACATCAGTACTTGCAGCAATACCACTGATACTAGAACCTAAATCTGCTACAGAAACCATGAAAAGATTTGGTCTAATACCATAACCAATTTTTTCTTTGAATAAACTTAAGTTTGCCATTGTTTGATTACTCCTTGTAAGTATTTATTTTGTTAATCAAACTCTACCAACTACTTCGTCAAAACTTACACCCGTGCGTGTGGCAACGAATGTCAGGGTGATGAAGTTAATTGAACGAGATGGTTTTACATAGATGTCAGCAATAAATTCATTTCTATCAATAACATCTGGTGTGTTATTGGAAGCATCGGCAACAACAAGGAAATCAGTCATACCTCTTCTTGCCTGTACTTCACTCAAATAATTAGTTACCTGGGTGGTAAAATTATTACGAGTCGTTTCATCATTTAATTCAAACAGAACATTCTTGGAGAAATCTTTAATTGTTCTTTCCAGAATAAGGAACAGACGACGGACGTTAATTCTATCAAAAGCAGAAGGACTACGAAGTGCGGTCTTATCGCCAAAGAGAACAATTCCTTGACCAGGGAATGAAACGATAGGGTTTACACGTTTTGCATAAAGTTCATCTCTCTGATCTTTAGTTGGGTTGAATGCAATCTTAACAGCATTACGAATATTGCCTCTGTTGAAACCAGCTGGTGAATACCAGGGTTCTGAAACAGTAGCAGTATTCACACAAAGTCCAGCAACATCAGCATTTGTTGGAATCCAACGGAAAGTATCATTAAAACGATCATAAATGTACTTATAGTTGTTATCAAATACTGCATAAGAAGAACTATCACTAATTCCCTCAAAGAAAGCAACTACGTTATTTTTTTGCGCTGTTGTGCTAGATGCATCACTACCAATTACATCAGATCTTTTTGGTGAAATAAATGCAATACAATCTTTTCTTGTTGTTGCAAGATTGATTAATGTATTTGCCTTTGAAGCAGTTATAGGACCAGCAAGAATATAATCAAGTTGAAGAGTCTCAACGTCTGAGAATACATCTAGATAAGTTTGTGTTTCATTTCCTACATTATAATTTTGATAATCTGAACCTGCTGAAAAATCATATGATTTTGGTCCAAGTAATTTAAAGTTAGAACTTGCGCTAGAAACTTCAGTAATTGATACAGAACCTGCTGGTTCATAATCATAAGATGTTTCATGTGCTCCAGAATAAACATACTTAGAACGACCTTTGATTACTCTCTTATAAAAATTATTTTCACCTTCAGTTGTTTTTGCATCAAATGCTTTTGAAACATATAAGATTTTTTCTAAAATAGTATTTGACGCTCCAGTAATAGAACCATCGTCATCAATTATTACTACATGGACTTCATCATTTTTACCATTTTTTGATGCTGCAAATGGAGAAGTTCCTGGACGAGGAGCAATTGAATTCCACTTAATCAATCCTGGAATTACAGTTTGCTCATCATACCAATCAGTCGCTGCTGAAACTGTAGTACCAGAAACTGAATCATTAGCAGCAAATTTTGCTGATCCAGTATCAAGAACTACTGCTACTTTTGTAGTGTCGCTATTATTTGTTTGGTAAACTTTTCCTGATTTGCTGCCACTGGTAATTGAATCACCTTGAGTAAAGGATACACCAGATGCCAAGGTTAAAATTTGATCAGCACCAGCATCAATGATGCAAACCTTCAAACCGTTTCCCCACGTACCTGGAGTTTTTGCAACATACTTGTAACTTGGAGTTGTGTTCTCTACGCTTGTCTCATATACCGAAAGATTATTTACTTTGATACTAGAAACTCCACTTGCAACTGCACCAGTGGAATTTGCATTTGTCAAATAAGAAGCATTTGCTGAAGAGATTCTTGCTACCTGAAGATTACCGCCATAGTTTAAAAACTCTGATGCAGTAAACCACCACTCATAATTATCACTCGTTGGTTTACCAAAATTTTCTACCAATTCTTTCTCGTTTGTAATAAGTTTTGCTATGCCTACTTCACCTTTTGTGAAAGGACCAGCAATAGCTGCCACATTAGTAATCGTTTCCTGGAGGCGTGAGTTGGTAAAGTCACGCTCCTGAACAATAATACCTGGCGATGTTTGTGATGCCATCTTTTACCCCTAAAGTTCAGATTTTATTCTAAACTTATTTATAAATTACTCTATTTCAGAGGTAGGTTGCCATGTAAGTGAATTCGCTTGCTACATCTCCGTATTCATCTAGATACCAACGGTCTCCATCTACATCCACAAAACTTTTCTCTTCATCGTTAATACCATCAGAGATAAAACCAAAAGGTGACATATCTTGTTCAATTTGATTTTTCTGTTCTTCGTAGATTCTTTGACGAACATCATTGTCCGTCATTTCTTTAAAATAATCTTGGACTGCCAACCAACAAAAGATTACCAAACACATTGCAAGGTCATCATGACAACCCTCTTCTGCTTCAAATGAATTATTTTTCTGAATAAATGTCGTTAGTTCTGCGATAGTAGCATAGTCTGGAATTACCAGTTTATCATCTTCAATAAATGTTTTTAAGTTCAGACATCCAACCTTCTTAACAGTCTTAGACATTTTCACACCCAACTGTGTTTTCTTTCCAGAAAATCCTGTGCCTACAATTTGTCCTGCACGACCTCTCATTGCACACATAAGTACGTGGTCATACTCAAGATCAAAGTGAATCATCCCAGCAACTTGGTCACCAATATCATTAACCTCTGTTAGGATGTATGCTTTGTTATAAGACCTAGCAAGTTCTACAATAATATTTGGAAAAAGTATTGGTTTAATTTCGTTGTTTTTATATCTTGCTACTAATTTATAAGGAAATTTTGTGATATCAAAGATCAAGAACGCAGAGTAATCATTTCCTACACCACGAGCAACGTCAACAGTGACAATATAATCATGTTCTTTTTGTGGTTCTTCATAAACTACTAGACCTTTTCCATTATCTTTAAGTGGATCTTCATAAACCATTGTACGAAGTTTGCTTGCAGCAATCAAAGTATCAACAGATCCTAGGAATTCGCACTCAAATTCTTGTATGAACTGTCTCTGTGAAGTGTTTGCAATTGTTTGTTCCTTCCATTTGGCATCTCTACCAGGAACTTGAGACCAATGAACTTCAGTCGTTACATATTCGTTCTTACCGCGCTCGGCATCATGCCAAAGTTTGTAGAACATATTCATCCCGTTTGGTGTAGAGATGATAATAACCTTTGTAGATTTACCAGACGAGATGGTAGGATATACAGACGAGAAGAACTGTTCTGCAATATGAGTTGGAACGAACGCAAATTCATCCAGGAAGATGATGTTGAATGACATTCCTCGGACAGCAGAACTTGAAGTAGATGCTGCCATGATCTTGGAACCGTTCTCAAGCTCTAGTGAACCTTTGTTCCAAGAAATAATACCTTGCTGCATCCACTTTGGCAAATTCTCATATGCCAACTGCAGTCTACCAAGCAGTTCTCTGGACGTTGATAGTTTGTTTGCCAGAATACCTATATTTACATTAGCATTAAACAACGAATAGTGTAGAAGGTAAGAGACCACTGTGGTGGATTTTCCTGTCTGACGAGGAAGTTTAGCAATATTAAAACGATTCTCGTGGAACTTACGAATCATATCCTCCTGAAAATCCCACATTTCAAAGGGGACTAAACCTTCATCAAGAGAAACAATTTTGATATAATTTTCGGTAAAATATACGGGGTCGTTCTCACACTTCAACCACTCCTCAATCTGTTTGGGAGTAAATTGCATCTGCACATTCGCCGCTTTAAGATTAGGCGAACCTTTGTATACTTGATTTTGACTCATGGTATTTGTCTAATTACTAATTTTCCAGATGGATCACCAAAAACTAATTCTTCTGGTTTTTCTACTATTATGATTCTATTTGCTGGTATATTAATAATTTGATAAGTAACCCCACTTAAAGTTATTCCAATATCTTCATCGGTAGGGTTTTCAATTTCATAATACATATCAACAATTCCAAGCTCTTAGTGACTTATTGATTCTTGAATTAGGGTCTCTAGAAGTTTTCTTTGATGTAAGTTTCTTTTTCATCCCCCTCATTCTAGCGCAGAATGATGCCCTGCGGGGATTTCCAACCTTCTTTGAAGGTGCTTTGAGGTCGCTTCCAGGATTTTCTCTTTCGTAAGATTTTCTTCCTTTTTCGTTGAGTCCTCCGTTTTTATTTTTTCCTGATGATTTTGTCCAAGCTGCTCCTTCATCTAGTTCAACAAACTCCCTAAAGGATAATTTATTTAGTTCAGGTTGAACTTCTTCGTTATATTTGCTAGACATATAATTTGCGACGGAATCCATATAATCAGTGGCAAGAGTAACTTTTGCTTGTACCCATGCTGGTATCTGCATCGTTGGAGATTTAATTTCTTCTCTCAACCTTTTACAGTGCATCTCAAGTTGGTCTAACTGATTAAGAATCATAGAACCTTCATCATCAAGCTCTCTACCCATTGCTACATCAATATGATTTTCGTTCATCTTTTTACCTCTTATTTTTTAGTAAAAATTTTTTATCCTAGGTAATCAACTGAAGTTGCAGAAACATCAGAACCACTATCCACTTTTATTTTTTGGTCTGCCCTTTTACAAACTACTAAAACTGTTCCAGGGATTGAATTATAAGTTCCAATTAATGTTGTTCCGTCATTTTCATAGACACTAATAGTTCTTGATGCATTACCTCCTGCATCATGACTAATTAAAATATCTGTTCCTGAAGCAACTACATTAGGTGTAGCGTTAAGTGTTACACCAGCTGCTAATACTTTTACTCTCATTTTTACTTGCCTTTTTGATTATTTAGGTTTTTTGATGCGTTCTTAAGCATCTTTGCGAGGTCTGCTGTGGAACCAACAAACATAGTATTATTGACAGTAGTAGGAGAAGATTTTTTATCTTCCGATTTAATGTCTTTCATTTTCTTTTGAAGGTCTGCTAACTTATCTGTGATATCGGCAACATTCTTAATCCCCTGGAATGCAACCTCGTATGCTCTGGGGTGATTGCTGCTGCGAGCAACTTCAATCAGTTCATCAATCGCAACTTGACCTTTCTGAATAAGTTCATAAAGTTCTGTGCGAGCATACTTATAATCAACATCAATATCACCCTCGTTTTCTGCGGGAGGTTGGATAGAAACCACTTCAGTTTCTACTGATTCAATATCAAAAAGGTCTTCCATATTCTCTTGAAATTTATGGTCCATAGTAAGTTATACCCTCATTAAATCCAAAATCGTCTTCTGCTGTAAGTAGTGATGTATCAATAGCATCTACATCTCCATCACCATCCTGATCACTAATTGCTTTTGGTTGAACTTCATACTTAAGAACCCTAGCATTAGTAACCTTATCACCAACATTGATATTGGAAATAGATTTCTTAATGATGTTACCAGCAGTGACAGGACCGTACAGATAAGTCTTCGCAGTAAAACGAAGTGTCCAAGTTATATATCTTCGTGTGGAATAGTCACCTTCATAATCATCACTATAATCAACACTATTTAAAATAATTGGAATGTCACGACTCTCTTCCATTTCAGGAATAAGATTTACGGTGACTGTAAACTGTGGTTGAAAGTATGGTAAAATTTGTTCAATAATTTGAAGACCATCATCTTGTGTTTTTGTGATAATTGACAATTCAAATTCTATGTTATAAGGAACAGGCATATACTGTTTCTTACCTACAGACCCAGTATTATCTGAAAATGCTCTATTAAACTGTGTAGGTGGAACTTTTCTGCCGCCGTCATAAGAAATTCCTGTCATTTCAAATGACATTCTTGGAATTGTGATAGTAAATTTTCTATCAATGTCTGGCGCCTGTTGAAGTCTTGTTAAAAACTTTTGAGCAGGACCATATGCCAAGGGAACTTTTTCTTGTTTTACAAACTTACCTTGTTCATCATAAGTGTTTAGTTGAATATTATTAAACAGTGTACCAAATGTGGTAACTGTTTTACGAATAATTTTGTGATAAAAATAATTACCTAACATTAGAAGCTACCTTTAATATCTCCGAATTCACCGAAAGGATTGCTTTCAGTGAAATCAATAATTAAATCGCCCTTAGATTCAATCTCTCTATTTTCAGAATAGGCGTCAGTCATATTTAGGGTGTCGTAAGATTGTACTCTCCACCTAGCACCTGATTCCTGACCCCTGATTAATTCATTAGGAGCAAAGTTTCCAGTGATATAAGCAACATTAAGTACTCTTTCAGTAGGTCTCCATTCACCAACCCTTGCTGTATAATTCGCAGGTGAAGGATCTATAATGACTGTAGGCGCCCCAGAATAAGTATATGAAACTGAAGGAGGATTCACTGCAGTAACTATTCCGCCAGAAATAGTCGTTGTAGATGTAGCGATATAATTACCAAAAGAGTCATAGTAAAATACTGATGGAGCAGTTATATAACCACTTCCAGGATTGGTAATAGTAAGTGCTCCTAGTGTACCTCCACTTAATACTGCAGATGAAACAGTTGCAGTAAATCTTGTACCAAGAAGTTTTTCATCTGGTTGGTAATTGCCTAGACCACTTGGCATCATAAGGATTGGGAATACACCAGATTCCCGTTCAAGATTATCAATTTTTTCAATTCCTGTTTCAAATATACTGTCCCCATATTCAAAGATTTCACACGACATTGTGTAGACATATAAACTATTTAATTGATAGAATGGTTTTTGATTCTCTACATATTTGATTTCAAAAACAGTTTGATTTAATGGGAACCAAATTAAATCACCATCATTAGGTCTACCAGCCACAATTTTATTTGTAGCAAGGTCAACAAAATCTTTCCATCTACGACGTGATACTGTTAATGTGATTTCATCAGTAACACGTAATCCGAACTTGGAAAGCATGTCTCCCTTACCACCAAAATTTTCAAAGTTCTCAAGATACATTTCAATAAGATAACTATCTCTATATTGAGAATGATAGATATCATTCCACAGTTTATCTTCATAAACTTTTCTAGGAATGTAATAACATTCAATACCATACATCTTGATTTGCTCTTCAATCAAGTCATGTATTAAATTTTGCTCACCTTTTGTTCCTTGAGTGAAGTAAAGATTTCTAGTCATTATCCGATCATATCCAGAGGTGGAAGTTCTGCTGCGAGTTGGAACTCTGCCAGAATTTTTTCAATCTCTACCTCAGCATCTTCATAAATTTCTCTACCATTTAATGTAATACCTCCAGGAAGAGATACATTTCTAAACTTAATTAAGTTCTGTCCCCACTGACGTTTGATAAGTGCAGTTGCATACTTCTTCATCCAAACATCATTCCACACCTCAGTGCATTGAGCGGGGTCAAGCATTCTGTAACAATCAATTAAGATATAATTACCTGACGTTAGTTGATCAAAATCAGTATCCAGCCAAAGTTTATTTTCTCTTTTATTAAAACGAATCGGTTTGAAGTTTGAAATAACCCAATCAAGAGTTTCCAAGTAACTCTTAATCATATAGTAATTAAGAATTTCCATTGAACCAAAGTTATAAAAATCATTCAAAAACAATTGATACTTGATACTAAAAATATTTCCTGATACTGATGATACACTATTATCCTGAGCATATACTTGAGTAATGCCAAGAATATGATCTGGAATTTGAATGTAATTATTTTGTTCTATTAATGTTGTGCCTGATATTGTTGTATTAGTTTTTGCTGCAGCAACCATCTGAGGTGTAATCTGCATTTTAAGAATGGTACGAATACTACCATCAAAGTGACGCTCTTGAAAGAATTGAATAGCATCATCAATCGCATCTTCAATCTGATCATCATCCACATTAATTTCAAGCACAGGAAAACCAAGTTTCCTTAAGCAATAATCAATTAATTGTTGTCTGGAGGCGGGACGAGCCATGAATACAAAAATAACCCTTAGTTTCCTAAAAGATATTTATAAATTAATATTTAAATTCAGCACCAGACCATCTGATTTTAGGTCGGTTTTCATCAGTCCAAGTATCTGTCATCCAACGATGAACATATGCAAGGTCTTCTCTTGAATGCATAAAAATTCTTTGAAGTGTATTAGTAGCAACCTCTCCATTGTTCACAACCTCAGTCAATTTATCAATACCAGCGGAAGGATGATAATATGTTACACGCTTAGCTTCTTCAGATTTATCTTGCCAAAATTTACTATCTTTGAAAATTGAACCATATTGATAATGAAAAGCTAATTCTTGTTCATAACTAATCATTAACCTTTCATACTTGACATTATAGATGCATCTCTTAAGATAATCTATTTTTTCATTAAGATAGTCACAAATTTGACTAGCAAATTCAACATACATTAAAATTGAATATGCTTGTAAAGGTTCTACGAAAAATAAACGATTTCCATTTGCTGCAACTCTGGGGGATTCAAGAATAAATCTTGCTCTTTTTGGATTCCAAGTTATAACTTTTCCTTTTTTACCACGACTCTCTAATTTATATGTAACTTCTTCTGGAGAAATATAATTTGTATTGAATAAGTATCCCTTTCTTACAACATTTTCTTTTGGAAATGGTAAATTAAATTCCCATCCATCCTCAGTAGCATTATGAACGGTACAATCTTTGCTTATAATTCCTGGATAAACTTCAAAATCGTCATCTCTATATAAGTATCCTGCATTTACGGTGTGAAAAGCAGGTGTTACGGATTTGTTATGATCATAATTCCAACCAGTACAATTAATAACAAAATCGTACCTTTTATCATTGACCATCACATAATCACCATAATCTTTTAAATCTGAAACTTTTTCAGCATGATACTTTATTCCACGTTCTTCTAATGCATCATTTAAAAATTTATTTAATACTACAGTATCAAAATGAAATGAACCTATACCACTGTTTGCATCTGGAGGATGCCCACCAAATCCATGTACCCACGGAACACCAGTACCCCAGTTAATAAATGTAACACCACGTTTTCTGGACATCAATCCTTTTTCAATAAGATCATCCATACGAAAACCAAGTGCTTCATAAAGAAGATTTGGGAAATGTGGAGTTGTTGATTCTCCTACAGAAACAGGAGGGATATCTGGATCATAAAAAATTTCTATATCATGTTTATTCAATATACAAACACACGCTTGAATAATAGAAGAAGTGCCTTTACCAATGATTGCGATTTTCATAATAGTTATCTAAGATTAAATGATAAAATAGTACGTTTAGAATTATTAAAACTAGGAACAGTAAAATGCAGTAAAGATGCTGGAAAAAGTATTAGAGATCCTTCAAATATATTTTTGGGTACAAATATTTGCTGAGAACCTGTTACAAAATCATTGTATGGGCATATAAAGTGAGTGGGTTTATGGTATTTGGGATCAAAATCCATGAAACAAACCGCACTAAATCCAAGACCACCATGATTATGAACTTGATGAAACATATCGTTGTAGGTAGTTTCAATCCAAGAATCACTAATTTTATATGGTGGTAATCTAAATTGAATTAAAAATTGATTAATTTCTGGTTTTAAAATATTATAAACTTTTTCAGAGTAGTTATATTTTGCTTCTGCATTTTTATGATAGTCCGTTATTAAATTTTCAGTATTATGTGATGGTGCTCCTTCAAATTTTTTTAAAGATAATAATTTTTGTTTTTTATTATCCCAATCACTTATTCTAAAATGAACAAGTGGTATTTTAAACATATCAAATACACTGACCGTACTCATACTTTGAATCTCACTTAAAATTATTTATGGTTAAAAAAGAAAACTTGATTTACTCTGTAAGTATCAAAATAGTAATCATCTTCAATATTCATTCCATGTAAAAATTTCAATCCATCAAATAGTACAAGACTATTGAATGTTGATTTAAAAGTTTTAATAACTCTCCATTTGTTTTTATCTCTCCAAGGACAATTATGTTCACTGGTTGTTATACTGTCATTTATATTTTCATATAAGTTAGTTCCAGCATTTTCATTTTCAGTAAAGTATACAATACCATTGTATCCATTATCTCTATGAGGCCACCAATAATTATTTTTATAATCGTTAAAATCTTTACTTATAAATTTGGTAATATTATTGACAATATAATTTTGTTTTTGAGAAGATTGAATGCAAATATTTTCTAGGTAACGATTGACATGTATTATTTGATCAGTTTCAATCCTTTGTCTTCTATCATCAAAATGCACACCATTATAAGATGGTTTTTGATCTGCTTTCCATAAAGAAGTTTGATATTGACTAAAAAAATTAAAAACTTCTATAGGATATTTGTAAAAATTTTGTATAGTATACACAGGTGAATTGTCAATGTATTCTATATTAATTTCACTAGATGTATTGATTTCAAAAATATTCATGTTTTTTTATTTTCTAATACTATGTTAAATGAAACTACAATTTTTTCACCAGGATTATACTGAATGGGTGTTGAGTGTTCTAAATTGCTATGAAATATAAGTAATCTTCCTGGTTCACATTTTACAGGATGTATCATGGTACTCAATTCATTCATCTTTTCTGGATTTTCATAAAAATTTTTCTGTTCGTCATGAAAAAGAATATGATTTTCTTGAGTAGTTTTTATATAGTATGCTCCAGATAAGAAAGAACCAGGATGTAAATGAGGAAATAAGAAATCACCTTTATCACTAATATTAAACCACATTGTCTGTATGAATGCTTGAGGAATCCTTGAGCGTTGATATCCATATTCAATCATAAATTCTTTTGTTGATTTAATAATTTCATCAGCAAGTAAATTAAATGGTTGCATCTTGTGCAAATTATCAGCTCCTCCATGAGAAGAGTTGACATTAAAGTTTGCTGCTCTTCTAGTTCTAGATTTTAAATTATGAACACTTTTTTCTAATTCAGATAAAATTTCAGAACAAACATTATCTTTTATGTAATAACATTTGGGAAATATTGGTAAGATTTTACCACTCATCATTTTCAGATTCCTCTCCATCTCTAGGTACAAAATCAATTACAACTTCAGGTCCTTTTCCAGTTTTTACAGCTTCTTCTAAAAGAAAATGTTTTACCATATTAAAAGTTTCAAATACTAATTGCTGATATTCAAATTCAACCCACCATAACACATCTTCTTCATCAACATTATCATAATCTGTATCAAACGTTTCGTCATTTTCATCTACTTCCTTTGGTTTTTTTAAAACAACTTCAATTACCATGTGAGTATCAACGCCATGTTTTTCTTCTGCTTGTAAAGCAATGTCCATTATAGGAAGTTCAGAAACTAATGCCATATAAAATCTCCGTTTATAATCTATGTAGGAACAATAAATTTATGTATATGTAGTAATAGCACTACATTTAATCTAAAATTCAAGTACTAAATAATTTAAATTCCTTAAGTATATATTGACTTGACGGGATTGACTTTTTATACTAAAATTGTAGTTAGAGATTTTTAAAACAATGAGTGTTAAACTTTGCTTACTTAAAACAGGTCAAACTGTAATTGGCGATCTTAAAGAGGTAGTTGATCATGCAGAAAACAAAACCATGGGATATAAAATTATTGAACCCTATTCAATAGATTTTGAATACAGAAACACACTTACTGTTGATGGGAATGAAAAAGTTAAAAATTCAACTTTAGATAACGCAGGGGTAAAGTTTAATTTTTGGGCTCCTCTTTCTGCACAAAGAGAATTTAATTTTCCATATGAATTTATTGATGTAATTTATGAACCACATCAAGAAATTGTAAGTTTATATAATTCTGTAGTTAATCATTACATTGAAGAAAATACAATTACTCAAACCGTTAATGGTGAAGATGTAATCATTACTTACAATCAAGATCTTGAAGAAAAAATTCAAGAATCAAATCAGGTTAGATTAAAAGAAGCAGAAAATAACGAAGAACCTGAAAATCTTAACTAAAGAGGTTATTATGTTTGAAAATATTGACGAAATTAAAAAAATAGATTTTACTAAACTGTTTGAAATAAATGGTTCTGAAGTTCAGTCTCAAATTTATGATAATTTAAATTATATCACCATTGACAATTTTTTTAAAAATCCACATGATATAGTTGATGTATTGAAATTATTTCCAATAAATGACAAAAGTAAATTTTACGAAAAAATTTCCGAACTGAAAAAAACTAAGTGGTTACAGCAACCAGGACTACAACAGTTTTTTCCAATTAACTACCTAGAAAGTCTTTCATTTACTTTATATAAACTTCTCGCAGAATATGATTATGTTCCATATGATATTGAAAATAGTGGAGACTATCTGCGTTTAGGTAGACAATTATCTCAATTTGTATATTATAGTAATATTTTTTACCCAGGAATTTTAAAAATAAGCAATAACAACCTACCTCATTTTGATCAAAGTCAATTTGCATTTAATATTTTTCTTAGCGAAAATGTTGGTGGAGGGACATCATTCTATAACTTAGTCTACAACAATAAGAGATATGCAAGTTTAAATGCTGTTTTATCAGAAACAGATCCTGCAATGAAAGAGGGCATCAAAAATGAATTAAATAAGATGAATGATACTTGCGAAGTTGCACCTTATGATGCTTTTGAAGGAAATGAAATGTGGGAAAAATACCACACCATTGAATATAAATTTAATAGACTATGCCTTTATAAAGGTAACTTTTGGCATAATGTATATTATGACGCAAATACAGAAACTAATATAAGATATTCTTTATCAGCTACTTACTCGCCATCAATGGATCCAAATGAAGAACATTATTGATCATAAAAATAATATTTCAATATCTGATTTTAATTTATTTTCTATAAAAGAATTAGAAAATCTATTTTCTATTAATGATAATATTGAAATTAATTTTCATAGAGCTGATCAATTAGAGTATATAACAATATCTGATTTTTTAAGGTATCCAGAAGATGTAAAAAAATTTCTAATCAAATTTCCTTCCGAAGATAGATTACAAAGTATTATAGAAATAAATCAGATAGTAGTAAATAAAGCTCCTGGATTTCAACAACCATTTAATAATATATTCTTTCTTCCATTATCAAATGCATTACATAAAATAGCTTTTGATCATGGATTCTGTAACTATGAATATGATAAAAGATATTGGGATTTTTATTCCAATTGTCTTCATTCGGGAATGCCCTCATTCAAGAAAAATTATTTACCGCACATTGATTCATTTGCTTTAGCTGCAAATTTATACCTTACTGATATTGAAGATACTTATACAGCATTCTTTAAATTTATTGACTGTCAAGGAAATCAATATCCTAGCGTGCATAAATTAAAACTAAATCAACTTGCGATGAATGAATATATTAGTACGATGGCAGATTACTCTGCATCTGAAGATTTAGGTGAGTGGCAAGTATTTCGTGGCAATAAACATTTTGTTGAGTATCATAGAATACCTTCTAACTTTAATTGCATAAGTATGTACAGAGGTAAGTTCTGGCATAATGTACAGTTTGATGCTACTATACCAGACAGAATAAGATATTCTTTAGTTTGTGTACTTAAATAAAAAGAAACCCTCCTTTCGGAGGGTCTTTTTTATGCTTATGATGGCAGTTGATATTTTACTGGTACGTGTTGATTATATACTTTTTTAATCTTAGCACTAAGAATAGGATCTTCAAAATATTTAAGTGTCAATGCATCTTTACACGATATAACTTTTTCATAAGATTGTTTTGCTGGAAGAAATTCTTCCGATTCTGGATCTATCATATGCCAATCAAAATCACATGCTTGAATTGCTTCAACTAAATCTTCAAGGGTTACTTTATATTGTTTTGCTGAAGTATTTTCATATGGTTGAAGTGAAATATTAAGTTGTTTTGGATCTTGGATTTCTTCCATTTTAATTCTCCTAGTGTTTAAATTATATATTTAAATTATGCCTGTGATTCTTTCCAGGTAACACGAGCGGTAGCTGAATATGGGTTTGCACTTGAAACACCAGTAGAGTCAATAACTTCCGCCACAAGTGTCAGAAGGTCAGGTCCATTTGGATATACACCATCACCACCGAGAATAGAGTTGCCCAGAGCACTGAGTTCACTAAGATCATAGGCAGTTGCAGCAGCAAGTCTTCTTGTACCTTCAATAGGACCACCAGCGGCTCTGAAGGCAAGAATCTTTTGGCCTCCAGATAAAGTTTCATTAGAGTTGTGTCTAACTAATTGACATAAAGAAGGACTATCAACATTAGCGAATGCATCAGTACTCAGTTCTGGATTAATAATCAATGAAATTTCAGTTTCATGAGTAACTTGAACTCCAACTGACTGAAGATTTAATTGCATTCTATTAATAATTTCTCTTTGACCAACACTTCCAGTGATAGAAGAATCAACAGAAGGTGCAAGACGAATACTCAGAAGAGGAATATATGATGGAATCAAGTTGTCACTACCAGCAGGAGCGCCAACGTTAAACGATGTCGTAGTTGGAACTGCGGGGTTTCCTATTCTGGCATTGATAGTTGAAGCATAGCCTCTGGGGAAGACGGTTGCAGAACCTTCTTGATACTGAATATAAACAAAGTAAGTTGAACCACTAACGAACGAACGAGAATTAATATTTCTTCCGTTTGAGAAATATCCCTGTGCAATTGCTGTATTATAGATTAGAGTATTAATGGTCAATTTACTTGCTTCACTGCTCGGAAATGGGATTCTAATAAAGTATTGTGAGTTGAAAGTATTGATTCTTTCTTCAATAATAACAGAATTTCCATTAGATGATGAAGTTTGAGTTGTTGCATTAGTAAACTTAAGAACATTACCAGATGCAGTAAACAGATATGCTTCGTCATCCTGGAACATACCGTCCATAATTACCGAAGTACCCCAGTGGAACAAGGAAGGAACAAATGTTGGTGTTCCAATATTTTCAATTTCATAACGAGCAGGCAGGTTACCAGAACGGAAGTAAGATTCAAGAAGTTTATTATTGTGTTTGAACTCATGAACATACTTTACATGACCATGTTGGTCTTTAAATCCAAAACGAATCTTACCAGCACCATACCATGAATAATCTGCATAGCACATTTGAATTCTACCAATATTTAATACATAACCAGATGGACCAGATCCATCACACTTATCAATATTCCATTGAAGTTGTGGAACTCTTACATCAATCGTCTTAGTTCCAATAACGTTACTATTTGTTACACCCTTATATGATGGTTGAACCGTTATTGAAGTGTTATTGGTTATTTTTACAACCTTGTGAGTCATACCACGAATAACAATTTTATCACCTTTTTGAAGTTGTGAACTAAACTGAGTACTCGTGCCTACGATAATTCCAGATCCTTTTGTTACTGAAAGAGTACCCGTCAACTGTTGTACTGAAGATCTTCTGACACAATTTATATTTTGACCATCAAATTCAAAGAAGAATCCATTTTGGAAATCAAACATTCCAGCACGTACTGAGGAATTATTCCATTTTTCTACAGCAAATGATGGGAATCCACCTGAAGTACTAACTCCAGCAGGAACATCTTTAAGTTGAACTCTAAATGTAAAGTCATCAATTATAGTAGCAACAGAAACTTTCTTATTAAATACATCATTATCAGATCCTACAATACATACATATGAACCAACGATACAATTATGAGGTCTATTTGATACAATTGTTGCTAATTTTGCTGGTTCTAATGTAATAGGAACATCAGTTATAGATGCAGTTAATGTTTGTGATAAGACAAGAGTGGTACTATTTAATACAGAATCAATTTGACAAGCATCAAGTGTTACACCAGAGGGAAGTCCAGTGATTTCCATGTAAGGAACAACACCAGCAGTTGAACCACTGACCACAGTAAGTCTATTTTCCCCTGAAACACCAGTAACACGCAGTGAAGTTGTAGTTCCTTGTGGAGTATATGCTAAGGATGTAATTGGATTTTGTGGAATAAAGTTAATAGCAAATGAAGTTTGAATACCTTTACCTGACTGATAACGGAAATACTTACGAGTTTGACGGCAAATAAGACCATCAGGAGATTTAGAAGTACCAATTTCCATACCACCATCAAATGGTCTATGTAGATAGTAACCATCAGGTCTTACATAAATGAATGTAGGAATGAAGTACTTGAGACTACTTCCAGTAAATGTAAATGGCGTATCAACTAATATAGAACCATCATCTTTAATTGCATTAATAGATCTTGTGACAATAGTTCCAGGGGTCGTTGCACTATTAACAATACGAATAGTATCACCTACTTTAAAGTAACGTTTAAAGTTGGTATTATTACCAAGGATTGTTCTTGCTGTAATAGTAGTACCACTAGTGACTGATACAGTACCAGCGCCAGTGATTAATCCTGAAAGATTTGCTGTGATTAATTGATGTGAACCAGAGCCAGTAGAAGTCATTGTTACAGCAGTGCCACTTTGAGCATTAGCAAGAGTAGTGGCAAGTCTAATTCTGGTATCATCAAGTACAATGACAAAATAATCTGTATTATGTGTCAAACCACCAATCGCAGTGCCACCAGCAGTATTGTAAATAATTCTTGTTCCTGGTGAGAAGAAGTGATTTGGTATTGTAAGGAATCCATTAGCACCTGTTGTTACTGCAAGAGCAGCATTGAAAGGTTTATTACCTGGAGATAATTTAAATGGAAGGGTAATTTCAAGAGTTTTATCATTGATTGCTCTAGTAGTGGTATAAGAACCGTCAACTGCACCAAATGTTGCGGATGCATTTTCAAATGACTGAATGCCAGTACCAGTGCTTGTAAGTACAATTTCATTAGTAAATCCTACCGTAGTTCCGAGTTGGAATCTATTGTTATTAATTGCCTTGAGGTAGTAAGTACCGTTATTTGATAAACCACTGACAACAGTTGCTGGAGAGGCAAAAGTATAAAGAATAAGTTCGTTATTTGAGAATTGATTATTGCCAATGTAGATACTATTCTTGAAAGGATTAATAATAGTAGCAGCCATACTGTAATTACCATCAGCAGCAGCTAGTCTATATGGAGTATTATTTACTCCAGGTTTAATTCTCCATCTAGTGCTATCAATTTTTTCTACATAGAATTGTGCGCCTGTACCTAAAGTAGCAGTACCGCCTGCATTATCATTCCAATATCTAATATTATTGCCTGAAGT
>Ga0194128_10001130_pt1 | contig 47278 bp, 41 predicted proteins | sample TA2KigCa65mmetaG_FD_148650 | JGI IMG/M metagenome (GOLD analysis project Ga0194128, IMG submission 148650) | Freshwater microbial communities from Lake Tanganyika, Tanzania - TA2015037 Kigoma Deep Cast 65m | ecosystem: Environmental > Aquatic > Freshwater > Lake | place: Tanzania: Lake...
CGTCCGCCACCGGCGTGGCCGTCGCGGCCCGGCCGGCGTCGTCACGCACGACGATGACCGGCAGCGAGCTGCGGCGTCTCTCGCTTCGCGCGTACCAGCGATTCCGCCACAACTTCGACCAGACGCTCCCGATCGTGGGCGTCGGGCGACGGCTGCGGGACCGCGTGTTCGAGGTCGTCGACGAGTGGCGCGGGCGGACGCCGTACAACCCGCGAGCCAACTACGAGCTCACGGTGGATCCCGTCACGAAGGAGCGCCCGATCACCTTCCTCGGCCTGTGGGACACGGTCGACGCGTACGGGCTGCCGATCGACGAGCTGACCGAAGGCGTGAACCGCTGGATCTGGCCCCTGTCCCTCCCCGAGTTCGCGCTGTCGGAGAAGGTCGGCAAAGCCTGCCACGCGCTCTCGCTCGACGACGAGCGCCACACGTTTCATCCGGTGTTGTGGGACGAGTCGAACGAGCCGCAGGACAAGGCGCGCATCGAGGACGAGCGCATCTCGCAGGTGTGGTTCGCCGGCGCGCACGCCAACGTGGGCGGCGGGTATCCGAACGACGCGCTGTCAGCCGTGTCGCTCGAGTGGGTCGCAACGGAAGCGACGAAGAAGCAGCTCCGCTTTCTCCAGGATCGGCTGGCGTCGTGGACCGCCCGGCGCGATCCCCTCGGAACGGCATACGACTCGCGGCGGGGCGTCGCTGCCTACTACCGCTACAGCCCGCGCCGCATTCAGCACCTGACGAACGGCCAGACGCACGAGCGGACGTTCCGGCATGGGACATGGCCACAGCCACACCCCACCGTCACCATTTCGCGGCCGAAGATCCATGAGAGTGTGTTCCAGCGGATCGAGGCTGCGCCTGATTTCTACGCGCCGATTGGATTGCCCGAGCGCTACGCCGTTGTGATGAACAACGGCGATATCGTCGAGGGCACCGACAATCCGTACGAGAAGCCGCACGAGAGCGCGATGCGCTTCCGTGCGCAGGAGGCCATCTGGGACCTGGTGTGGTGGCGCCGCATTGCCTACCTCGCGGGCGTGGCGGTGACCGTCGCGCTGGCCGCGTCGCCGCTGCGCGGCGGCGCCGACGCGACTGTGGACATTGCCGCCCAGGGTGCCGGCCTCCCGCTTCTGGAGCTCGTGGGTAGCGTCCTGCCCGAGGCGGTGTCGCCGTGGCTGAACTATTACACCGCGGCGCCCTGGGAACTCGCGATGTTCCTCGGCGCGCTCGGCGCGGTCCTCGTCTGGGGACGGGCGCTCAGGTCGTCCATCCGCGATCGCATGCACACGACCTGGCGGTGGGTCACGCACCAGCAGCAGAGTCTGCGCCTGCCGGTGCGCCGCGGTCTTGCGTACCACCTCAGAGAGTGGCGGCACTACCACGGCGTCTTTGCGGTGTTCCGCCGCAAGGTCGTGCCTCACACGTTCGGCCCCCTCGTCCTGCTCTGCGTGCTGGCTCTCCTCAACCGGACGATGTTCGAAGCGTTCAACGTGGCAGGCGCGACCTGCGCCACGAGCCAGGCCCCGGCGCCTGTGGGAAGCGCGGGGGCCACGGTCCGCTTCGCCACCGCGGCCTTCTGTGCGCCGACCGGGTTGACGCTCGAACGAGGCGCCCGGTACGAGCTGACTGCGACGTTCGAAGGAGCCCGCGACTCGACGATTCCGGTCGGGCGGGCCGACGGCTTCAGCGTGATTTCGCCGGAAGTGACTGCCGGCGGCGTCAGGCTGATCGCCCCGGACCGAAACGTGGCTCAGGCGGTTCTCTTTGCCGTCGCGTCGCCGTTCTCGCGCCTGTGGGGCGCCGGCTGGTTCGGCATCGTGGCCCGCGTCGGAGATGCCGGCGTGGAACAAATCCCGTTGGGCGCAGGGACGACCACGTTTACGGCCCGCAGTACGGGGGAGCTGTTCCTGTTCGTCAACGACGCCATCGTCCCGCTGTGGTGGAATGCGCTGTACGCAAACAACCACGGACACGCGGTGGTCACGATCAGGCCGTGGTCTGACTAGGTTCGCGACACGCGCCTGCCGCCGAGCACGGTCCCGGCCGGAAAGAGCCGCTGCCTGCCCGCGCGCGTGTTGTCGTAGTTGTCGAGGAACTCGAACGTCCCCTCCCGCAGTTCCAGAATCGCCACGTCGGCGGGCGCCCCCACCTTCAGCGTGCCGCGATCGTGGAAGAGGGGGAAAATGCGCGACGGGTTCACCGTGGCGCACGCGATCACCTGCGGCAGCGGCATGCCGACCATCAGGAACTTCGACATCACGTTCGGAAAGTCGATCACGCCGGTCGTGCGGCTCATCGCATTGCCGTCGGTCGACAGCGTGTCGGGCCAGAAGCCGGCCTTCACGATCTGGTCGACCGTGTCCCACCGGATGTGGCCGTTGCGGCCGTTGGCGACGTCGAACCAGACCCCGCGCTTTCGGGCCGCCACCACCTCGGGCAGGATGCGGCCCCTCTCGTCGAGAATGCTGTTCGGCGGCGGCGCGTACATGTGCGTGACGATGTCGCCCCGCTTCAGCATCGGCAGGAGCGTCGACATCGGCGAGGCCGTCTGCCCCATGTGGATCATCACCGGGAGGTTGAAGGCCGACGCGGCGTCCTGCGCGCGCCGCAGCACCTCGACGTCGTCGGCGGCCACGCCCTTGGTGAGCCGTGCCTTGATGCCGACGATGAAGTCACGGTGCCTGGCAATCGCCGCCTTTGCCGCCTCCACGTCGGCGAGCTTGAGATCCATCGTGTCGCCGTCGGGCAGGATGCCGGCGCGCCCGATGTTCATCAGCACACGACCCGGCTGCGGAGCGGCGCGTGCAATCGCAATCAGGTCGGCGATGCGATCCGCGCCCTGCGAGCCGGCGTCGATCCAGCCGGTGACGCCGTCGGCGAGCCCCACGAGCGCCCCTTCCTTCTCGCGCGCGTAATGCGTGTGGATGTCGATCAGGCCGGGGACGACGAGACGGCCGCGCGCGTCGACGACCGCGGCGGCCTCCGCGGCAAGCGCGGCCTCGACGGCGGCAATCCGGCCGCCGGCGATGGCGACGTCGCGAACGGCGTCGATCCGGAGCGAGGGATCGATCACGCGACCGCCCCGGATGATCAGGTCGTACTGCGCGGCGGCGAGCCTCGCCGGGCGGGCGACCGTGGCCGCGCCTGCGGCGGCGGCATGCAGAAACTGGCGCCGGTTCATCATGATCGGCCTCCTCGCTGCGCAGAGATTACCACCCCTTGACACGCCGATTGCCGCGGGCGGATCATCCGCCCGATTCCACCTCGACGCGGCCACTCCCGGTATCCACGCGCCGACTCCACGGGTCGGGTGTCGTGGAGATGGGTGTCGAGACGGGGGAGGGGAGTGCGATGACATCCAGAGCCTTTCTCGTGAGCGCGGCCCTGCTGGCGCTCTCCCTGGCCGGCGATGCGCAGACCCCTGCCCAGCCGCCCTCGCCGGTACGCACGCTGCGGCCCGTCAGGAACTTCGTGACTGTCACAGACCAGACCATCCGCGCGCCGAATGCCGACGACTGGGTCTTCTACCGGGGCAACTATCAGGGATGGGGCTGGAGTGCCCTCGACGAGATCAACACGCGCAACGTGAGGAATCTGCAGCTCGTCTGGTCGCGCGCCATGGGGCCCGGCGTCAACCAGACGACGCCGCTCGTCTACGGCGGCGTCATGTACCTCGGCAACCCGGGCGATGTGATCCAGGCGATCGACGCCGCCACCGGTGATCTGCTGTGGGAGTACCGCCATCCGCTGCCGCCGGCCGACGCGTTTCCGAGCACCATCGGGCAGCGCAAACGGGCCGTCGCGCTGTATGGCGACCACGTGTACACGGTGACGTGGGACAACCACGTGCTCGCGCTCGATGCCCGGACCGGCGCGCAGGTCTGGCAGACCAATCGCGGCGGCGACCTCTTCGTCACCAACTCGAGCGGACCGATTGTCGCCAACGGTGTCGTGGTCGCGGGCAGCTCGTGTCAACACGCAGGCTTCGGCTGCTACGTCACCGGCCACGACGCGCGCACGGGCAGGGAGCTCTGGCGCAACACGATGATCCCGCTGCCCGGCGCGCTGGGTGACGAGACGTGGGCCGGCGCGCCGTACGAGAGCCGGTGGATGACCGGCGTCTGGGGCCATCTCACCTACGACCCCGAGCTCGATCTGGTGTATTACGGCTCCAGCGCGGTCGGTCCCGCCTCCGAGGCGCAGCGGAACATGCCGGGCGCGACGATGGCGGGGACGAACACGCGCTTCGCGGTGCGCCCGCGAACGGGGCAGGTCGTCTGGAGGCACCAGGTGCTCCCGCGGGACAACTGGGACCAGGAGTGCACGTTCGAGATGATGACCATGACGACGCCGGTGAATCCGGATCCGTCGGTGATGCTGTCGGTCAATCCGAACGCGCGCCGCGGAACGCGGAAGACGCTCACCGGCGTTCCGTGCAAGACGGGCATCGCGTGGAGCTTCGACGCGGCGACGGGTGAGTTCCTCTGGGCGCGCGCCACGAACGAGCAGAACCTCGTCGCGAAGATCGATCCGCAGGGGCTCGTCACCGTGAACGAGGACGCCGTGCTCAAGGAGGTCGGCCGGACGTACCACGTCTGCCCGACTTACCTCGGCGGGCGCGACTGGCCGTACGGCGCCTACAATCCGCGATCCAATGTCATGTTCGTGCCGCTGACGAATCTCTGCATCGACTCGACGGCGCGTACCGATCGAGGGCCGCAGCCGGAGTTCGTCTACAACACGACCAACGTCGCCAAGTTCCCTGCCGGCAAGGACAAGGTGGGCCGCATCGACGCCATCTCGGTCGAGACGGGCAGAACCGTCTGGAGCTGGGAGACGCGTGCCGCGCTCTACTCACCGCTCCTGGCGACCGGCGGGGGGCTGATCGTCAGCGGTTCGCTCGACCGTTCCCTGCGTGCGTTCGATGCCGACACGGGGACGCTGCTGTGGCAGACGCGGCTGGCCGCGCAGGTGCAGGGCGGGGCCGTGACCTATGCGATCAACGGTCGCCAGTACGTCGCCGTCACGGCCGGCGGCGGAGGTCCGGCCCCCGCATTCATGCAGAGCATGACGCCCGAGGCGGACATGCCCAGCGGGAGCAATGCGGTGTACGTGTTCGCGCTGCCGCAATAGCGGCAGTACGAAGCGTCCGGCTTGAGCCGGACCTGCCGCGCGGCCACGGGATCCTGGTCCGGCTGAAGCCGGACACTACGTACGTGTGAGAGGGGATGCAATGAGACTCGAATCTATGCTGGTCGTCGCCGTACTGAGCGCGTTCGTTATCTCGGTGCACGCGCAGGCGCCCGGCCAGGCGCCCTCGCCGCTGCGCACGCTGCGGCCGGTCGCGAACTTTGTCACCGTCACCGACGAGACAATCCGTTCGCCCAAAGCCGAGAACTGGGTCTTCTACCGCGGCAACTACCAGGCCTGGGGGTACAGCGCCCTCGACCAGATCAACAGGCGCAACGTGAGGAGCCTGCAGCTCGTCTGGTCGCGTGCGATGGCGCCGGGCGTCAATCAGGCGACGCCGCTCGTCTACAACGGCGTGATGTACCTGGGCAACCCGGGGGACGTCATCCAGGCGATTGACGCCGCGACGGGCGATCTGATGTGGGAGTACCGGCATCCGCTGCCGGATCTGACCAGCATGCGCAACCAGCTCGGGCAGCGCAAGCGGGCCGTCGCGCTCTACGGCGACAACGTCTACACGGTGACGTGGGACAACCACGTGCTCGCGCTCGACGCGCGCACCGGCGCCAAGGTGTTCGAGACGGATCGCGGCGGCGATCTGTACGTGAGCAATTCGAGCGGGCCGATCGTCGCCAATGGCGTCGTGGTGGCCGGCAGCACGTGCCAGTATGCGGGCTTCGGCTGCTACGTCACCGGCCATGACGCGCGCACGGGCAAGGAGCTGTGGCGCAACACGATGATTCCGCGCCCCGGTGAGCCGGGCGACGAGACGTGGGCCGGTGCGCCGTACGAAAGCCGGTGGATGACCGGCGTGTGGGGGAACCTCACCTACGATCCCGAGCTCGACCTCGTCTACTACGGCTCGAGCGCCGTCGGCCCCGCGTCGGAAGCGCAGCGGAAGATGCCGGGCGCCACGATGGCCGGCACGAACACCCGCTACGCGGTGCGCCCGAAGACGGGGGACGTCGTCTGGAAGCACCAGGTGCTCCCGCGCGACAACTGGGACCAGGAGTGCACGTTCGAGATGATGACGATGACGTCGGCGGTGAACCCCGATCCGTCGGTGATGATGGCCGTCAACCCCGCCGCGCGCGGCAAGCCGCGCAAGACGCTGACCGGCGTCCCGTGCAAGACCGGCATCGCCTGGAGCTTCGACGCGGCGACCGGCGAGTTCCTGTGGGCGCGCGCGACGACCGAGCAGAACCTGGTCGCGACGATCGACGGCAAGGGGTTCGTCACCGTGAACGAGGACGTGGTGCTCAAGGAGATCGGCAAGACCTATCACGTCTGTCCGACCTACAACGGCGGTCGCGACTGGCCGTACGGCGCGTACAACCCGCGCGCGAACGTGATGTACGTGCAGCTGGCGAACCTGTGCATCGACTCGACGGCGCGCGCCGACCGCGGGCCGCAGCCGCAGTTCGTCTACAACACGACCAACGTCGGCAAGTTCTCGGCCGGCAAGGACAAGGTTGGGCGCATCGACGCCATCTCGGTCGAGACCGGCCGGACGCTTTGGAGCTGGGAGACCCGCGTGTCGAACTACTCCCCGATCCTGGCGACGGCGGGCGGGCTCGTGTTCAACGGCTCGATGGACCGCTACCTGCGGGCGATCGACGCCGACAAGGGGACGCTCCTGTGGCAGACGCGGCTCGCCTCGCAGGTGGTCGGCGCCCCGATCACGTTTGCGGTGAACGGCCGGCAGTACGTCGCCATCACGGCCGGCGGCGGCCCGATCGCCGCGACCCAGACCAGCGTGACGCCGGAGGCCGACACGGCCAGCGGCGCCAACGCGGTGTACGTGTTCGCGCTGCCGCAGTAGCGCCTCGACTGACCAGGGGGATGTGATGAGACACAAGGCTCTGCTCGTTGCCGTCGCGCTCGGTACCCTCATCGTCGGCGTGCACGCGCAGGCGCCGGCGCCGGCGGCGCCGCCGCCGCTCACCAGGACGCCGCGGCCGGTCGCGAACTTCGTCCCGGTGACCGACCAGACGATCCGCGCGCCGAAGGCGGACGACTGGGTGATCTATCGGGGCAACTACCAGGGGTGGGGCTGGAGCACGCTCGATCAGATCAACAAGCGGAGCGTGAGGAATCTGCAGCTCGTCTGGTCGCGCGCGATGGAGCCGGGCATCAACCAGGCGACGCCGCTCGTCTACAACGGGGTGATGTACCTCGGCCATCCGGGCGACGTGATTCAGGCGATCGACGCCGCGGCCGGCGATCTGATGTGGGAGTACCGGCACCCGCTCCCGCCGCCGACGTCGTTCCGCAGTAACCACGGTCAGCGGAAGCGGACGGTGGCGATCTACGGCGACAAGGTCTACACCGTCACCTGGGACAACATCGTCGTGGCGCTCGACGCGCGCACGGGCCAGAAGGTGTGGCAGACCGAGCGCGGCGGCGACTTCTTCGTGAGCAACTCGAGCGGGCCGATCGTGGCCAACGGCGTGGTGGTCGCCGGCAGCACGTGCCAGGTGGCGGGGCACGGCTGCTACGTCACCGGCCACGACGCCGCGACCGGCAAGGAGCTGTGGCGCAACACGATGATTCCGCGGCCCGGCGAGCCGGGCGACGAGACGTGGGCCGGCTCCCCGTTCGAGAGCCGCTGGATGACCGGCGTCTGGGGACACCTCACGTACGACCCCGAGCTCGACCTCGTCTACTACGGATCGAGCGCCGTCGGCCCCGCGTCCGAGGCGCAGCGGAAGATGCCGGGCGCGACGATGGCCGGCACCAATACGCGCTTTGCCGTGCGGCCGAAGACCGGCGAGGTCGTCTGGCGGCACCAGGTCCTCCCGCGCGACAACTGGGACCAGGAGTGCACGTTCGAGATGATGACGATCACGACGCCGGTCAACCCCGATCCGTCGGTGATGTTCTCGGTCAATCCCGCCGCGCGCGGCAAGCCGCGCAAGACGCTGACCGGCGTCCCGTGCAAGACCGGCATCGCCTGGAGCTTCGACGCGGCAACCGGGGAGTACCTCTGGGCGCGCGCGACGAACGAACAGAACCTGGTCGCGACGATCGACGCCAAGGGGCTTGTCACCGTGAACGAGGACGTGGTGCTCAAGGAGATCGGCAAGGCCTATCACGTCTGTCCGACCTACGGCGGCGGCCGCGACTGGCCGTACAGCGCCTACAATCCACGGTCCAACGTCATGTTCGTGCAGCTGGCGAACGTGTGTATCGACTCGACGGCGCGCGCGGATCGCGGGCCGCAGCCGCAGTTCGTCTACAACACGACCAACGTCGGCAAGTTCGCCGCCGGCAAGGACAAGGTCGGGCGCATCGACGCGATTTCGGTCGAGACCGGCCGCACGGTCTGGAGCTGGGAGACGCGCGTCCTGAACTACTCGGGGATCCTCGCAACGGCCGGCGGCGTCCTGTTCAATGGCTCGATGGACCGGTACCTGCGGGCGCTCGACGCCGACAAGGGCACCGTGCTGTGGCAGACGCGGCTGCCGTCGCAGGTCGTCGGCACGGCGATCACGTACGCCGTGAACGGTCGGCAGTACATCGCCATCACCGCTGGTGGCGGGCCGCTGGCGGCGGTTCAGCTCAGTGTGACGCCGGAAGCCGACGTGGTCAGCGGCAGCAACGCCGTGTACGTCTTCGCGCTACCGCAATAGCGCGGGTCGGCGTTACGATGTGACGCTGCATTGAGCGGGAGGCCGGTCCCATGCGGAAGTGGTCGCGCGGCTCGATCGCTCGGCGAATGGTCCTGGTCGGTCTGGCCATGCTGGTCGCGCCGGCACTCGTCGGCGCCCAGACGTACCGTGCGCCCCGTACGGCCGACGGCCGCCCCAGCCTGAACGGCATCTGGCAGGCGCTGAACACCGCGAACTGGGACCTCGAAGGCTCCGCGGCGGCCATCGGCCCGGCGCCGCTGCTCGGCGCCGTGTTCGCCAAGCCGGCCGGCCTCAGCGTGGTCGAGGGCGACACGATCCCGTATCTTCCGGCGGCGGCGGCCAGGAAGCGCGAGAATCAGGCCAACTGGATCAAGCTCGACCCGGAAGCCAAGTGCTATCTGCCCGGAGTGCCGCGCGCGACCTACCTTCCCTATCCCTTTCAGATCGTCCAGTCTCCGGGCACGATCATGATCTCCTATGAGTACGCGGGGGCGGTTCGCCTGATCAACATGGCGGCGCCGACGCAGGCGCCGGCGGAGAGCTGGATGGGCTGGTCGAACGGCCGCTGGGACGGCGAGACGCTGGTCGTCGACGTGACCAGCCAGAATGCCGACACGTGGTTCGATCGCGCGGGCAACTTTCACAGCGATGCGCTGCACGTGGTCGAGCGCTACACGCCGCGGAGCGCCGAGACGCTGACGTACGAAGCGCTGATCGAGGATCCGAAGGTGTTCTCGCGGCCGTGGAAGATCGGCATGCCTCTGTATCGTCGTGTGGAGCGGAACGCGCGGCTCCTCGAATTCAGGTGCGTGGAGTTCGCCGAAGAGTTGATGTACGGACATCTGAGGAAGAAGCCCTCGAATTAGCTGGTAGCCGGTAGCTGGTAGCCGGTAGCTGGTCGCAATAGACGAAGGAGCCTCCCATGAGCAGCCGTTCGCTCGCGGTCGTGGCATTTCTCACCATGCTGGGCGTGATGCTGTTGGCGACGGCCGCGCCGGTCGGCGGCCAGTCGTCATCAGCACCCGCGGCGCGCTCGGCGAACGCGAAGCCCTGGACGCCGCCCCGTACACCGCACGGAGACCCCGACATCCAGGGCATCTGGAGCCTGGCCACGCTGACGCCGCTCGAGCGGCCGAAGGAGCTCGGCGCCAAGGAGTTCTACACGGAGCAGGAGTTCGTCGAGCTCATGAAGCGGGTGAAGGAAGGCGACGTGCCCGAGGAGGGCGACCTCGGCGCGGCCCGCGAGCAGGTGCTGCGCTACGACCTGAGCCTCTACGGCTTCGACGTCACCAAGGCGCGGTTCGGCGCGAACCGGCGCACGTCGCTCATCGTGGGCCCGGAAGGGGTCGTGCCGCCGATGCTGCCGGAGGCGATCACGCGCAACGCGGCCCGCGCGGCGGCGAACAAGGGGCGCGAATTCGACTCCCATGAAAACCGTCCGCTGCAGGAGCGCTGCGTCCTCATGGGGCAGGAGCGGATTCCCATGATGCCGCAGGTCAACGAGACCAACCTGCTGCAGATCGTGCAGGCGCCGGGATCGGTGGCGCTGCTCCGCGAGACGAATCACTATACGCGCGTCGTGCCGACCGACGGGCGTCCGCACCTGCCGCAGCATATCCGCCAGTGGCAGGGCGATTCGGTGGGCCGCTGGGACGGCAACACGTTCGTGATCGACACCACGAATTTCACCGGTCGGACGGCCAACTTCAGGGGATCCAGCGACAAACTGCATCTGGTGGAGCGCTTCACGCGCGTCGCCGACGATACGCTGGTCTATCGGTTCACCGTCGAGGATCCGGCCACGTGGGCGAGGCCCTGGACCGTCGAGGTTCCGATGGCGAAGACCCAGGGTCCGGTCTACGAGTGGGCGTGCCACGAAGGGAACACGATGATCGTCAACATTCTCCGCGGAGCCCGTGTCGCCGAGGACGAGGCCGCGCGGAAGAACGCGAGGTAACGCTGAAGGGAAAGGGGCGACCGATGAGAACGAGGCTTTTTGCGATCGCTGCGGCTGCGGGCCTGCTGCTGGCCGCCGCGCCACTCCGGGCTCATCACTCGTTTGCGGCGGAGTTCGACGTCAACCGACCCCTCAAACTGCAGGGCACGGTCACCAAGTGGGAGGTGACGAACCCGCACTCCTGGATCCACATGGATGTGAAGGGCCCGGACGGCAGGGTCGAGTCGTGGGCGATCGAAGGCGGGAGTCCCAATCAGCTGTATCGACTCGGCTTCACGAGGCAATCGCTCGCCCCTGGCACCGAGATCGTCGTCGACGGGTTTCAGGCCAGGGACCTGACGAACAAGGCCGTCGGCAGAAACATCACGCTTCCCGGCGGGAGAAAGCTGTTCCTCGGCGGGTCGGCGCCGGGAGCGGGTGGAGATGAGAAATAGGAGGGTCACATGAAGGGTCCGAGACTCGGCGCACTGGCCTGTTCGGCCGCGCTCCTGTCGGTCGTCCTCTGGCCGGCCGACGCGTTCGCGCAGGCCAAGACGGCGGCCGCCATGATGCAGGCCGCCAATGCCTTCCTCGCGTCGCTCACGCCGGAGCAGCGGACCAAGGCCTCGATGAGCTTCGACGATCCCGAGCGGCTCGTCTGGCAGGAGGCCCCCGGCGTCCGCTCGGGCGTCGTGCTGCGCGAGCTGAACGAGGCGCAGCGGAAGCTGGCGATGGCGCTGCTCCGGTCCGGCCTGGGTGAGCGCGGGTATCAGAAGATCCAGATGAGCATCGCGCGCGAACCGGTGCTGAGCGCCATGCAGCAGACGCCGCAGGGGCAGGCGCTCCGCGCGACCGATCTCTTCTACGTCACGGTCTTCGGCACGCCGTCGCAGACGGCCCCGTGGGCCTGGACGTTCGAGGGGCACCACATCTCCGCGCACTTCACCGTGCGCGGCAACCAGGTGTCCACCGCGCCGATCTTCATCGGCTCGCAGCCGAACGACCTGCCCGCGGCGAAGCTGACGGGCGCGGCCGCGGCCGCCGCGGAGAAGATTCCGGCGGCGCTCGCCGGGCGGATCCTGCCGGGCGAGGAGGACAAGGCGCGGGCGCTCGTGCACGCGCTCGACGCGAAGCAGCGCGCGGCGGTCGTCTTCGACCGGACCGAGAAGCGCGATGCCGACATGATCACGGGCATCAACACGCGGCGCGTGACGCCCCTCGGCACGCCGGGCCTGCCGGCGCGCCAGATGACGGCTCCCCAGAAGGCGATGCTCGTCGCGCTCGTCGAGGAGTATCTGACCCACTTCCCGGCCGACGTGATGGCCGAGCGCCGCCGGCGCCTCCTCGAGGGCGCCGCGCTCGACGAGACCACGTTCCAGTGGGCGGGGAGCACCGACGCGGGCCAGGCGCACGCCTACATCGTGCAGGGGCCGGCGTTCGTGATCGAGTACGCGCAGATTCGCAACAACACCGTCGGTCACGTCCACACGATCTACCGCGAGTTCAGCGGCGATTTCGGCGGCGATCTGCTCGGGACGCGATAGGTCGATCCAGACGTCCGTGGCGCCCGGCTTCAGCCGGACCTCCGATCGACGCGCGTCGACCCGGAGGTCCGGCCGACGCGGGACGCCACGTACGTGCGAGGCCAGCGAATGCGACTACCGCTCCGCATCGTCCTTGTGCTCGCAGCGATCGTCATCTCGCCCATCCTGAGTCTCACGGCGCAGGACGCGACGTTCACGCCGGTCACCGACGCCATGCTGCGGAATCCGGCGCCGGGCGACTGGCTCCGCTGGCGCCGGGATCACGGCGCGACGGCCTACAGCCCGCTGACCCAGATCGATCGCCGCAGCGTCGGCCAGCTCCGGCTCGCCTGGACGTGGGCGCTCGGCGCCGGCACGCAGCAGCAGGAGCCGCTCGTCGCCAACGGGGTGATGTACCTCCTCCATCCCAATGCCGTCGTCCAGGCCCTTGACGCGCGGAACGGCGATCTGCTGTGGGAGCATCGCCGCCGGCTGCCCGCGGACGTGAGCCCCAGCGAGACGGTGCGCAACATCGCGCTCTACCAGGACCGGGTCTTCGTCGCCACGCAGGACGGCCATCTCGTCGCGCTCGACGCGCGCAGCGGCAAGGTCGTCTGGGACGTCGGCGTCGCCAGCTACAAGGAGCGCGTGAACTATTCGGCGGGCCCGATCGCCGCCGACGGCAAGGTGTTCGCGGCCACCACCTGCGGCGTCGGCACCCCGCGCGCGTGCTTCCTCGCCGCATACGACGCCGCAACGGGCAGGGAGCTCTGGCGGCGCGAATCGGTGGCCGGTCCGCGCGATCCGCCCGAGCACCAGGCCACGTGGCGCGGCGTCCCCTACGAGCGCCGCCGCAAGGCGTCGCTCTGGATGACCGGCAGCTACGACCCGGATCAGCGGATCGTCTTCTGGACCACCGGCAGCGCCTACCCGTACCCGGAGCTGCACAAGGGCACGGGCGACGGCGCGCTCCTCTACACGAACTCGCTGCTCGCGGTCGACGCGGCCACCGGCGCGATCAAGTGGTACTACCAGCTCCAGCCGCGCGACAACTTCGACATGGATCACCAGGACAACCCGATCCTTGCCGACGTCGCGGACGGCGCCTCGACGCGGCGGCTCGTGTTCGTCCTCGGCAAGCCCGGCGTCCTCTGGGCGTTCGACCGGCAGACGGGCCGCCACGTCTGGAACCGGCTGCTCGTCGCCGAGCAGAACCTGTACGAGCGCATCGACGCGCATACCGGCGCGATCGAGATGAACGAGGCGATCATCCCGCGGAGGGTCGGCGTCTCGCAGGTCGTCTGTCCCGGCATGCGCGGCGGCAAGCTGATTCAGACGCACGCGTTCAGCCGGCGCACCGAGGCGCTCTACAGCCCGGTGAGCAACGCCTGCTCGACCTTCGACGTCGTGCCCCTCGAGGAGGAGGCCTCGGGCGTGCGCTACCGCATTGCGCCGATGCAGGCGGCCAACGGCAACGTCGGCCGGCTCGCCGCGGTGTCGGCGCGCACCGGCGAGCGGCTCTGGACCTACGACCAGCGCGCCGCGATGGGCTCGGTCATGACGACGGCCGGCGGGCTGGTCTTCGCGGGCGACCTGCACCGGACCTTCATGGCGCTCGACGATGAGACCGGGAAGGTGCTCTGGGAGGTGCCGCTCAGTGGGCCGGTCACGGGGTACCCGATCAGCTACGGCGTGGGCGGGCGGCAGTACGTGGCGATCGCCGCGGGCGGCGAGACGAGCGGGCAGCGCGACCTCGCGCGCCTCTATCCCGAGCTGAAGACGACGAACGGGACCAACGTGCTGATGGTGTTCACCCTCGGAGAGTAGATGCGAGCACGGCTCTGGGCTCTGGGCGCCGGGCTTTCGGCGGCGCTGGTTGCCTCAATCGTGGCGCCCGGCTTCAGCCGGACCGTCTCCGAAGTGGCGTCCGGCTTGAGCCGGACCGTACAGGCGCAGCAACCCGACCGCCTCGTCCTCCAGGGCGCCACCGTGATCGACGGCACCGGCGCCGCGCCGATCGCCAACGCCTCGATCCTCATCGACGGCGAGACCATCCAGGCCATCGGAGCGGGCGTCGCCGCGCCGCCCGGCGCGACCGTCGTCGATCTGGCCGGCAAGTTCGTGATTCCCGGGCTGGTCGAGTCGCACGCCCACTACGAGGAGTGGATGGGCGAGCTGTTCCTCAACCACGGCGTGACGAGCGCCTTTGCGATCGGCGGCAACTTCGGCCGCCTCAAGCAGGACTCGCAGCGGAGCGCCACGCGCGCCCCGCGGCTCTACGACACGGCCGGCGACCCGCGCATCAACCCCTCGATGAACGAAACGCAGGTCCGGGAGGGCGTCCGCGAGTGGCTGAAGACCGGGCCCGACTTCGCGCGCCTGCGCGACTACACGCCCGAATCGAGCCGTGCGTTCGGCTGGGCGGCCGACGAGATCCACCGGGCCGGGCTGCTCGTCTTCGGCCATACGAACGACGCGCCCGAATCGGTCGGCAGGGGGCACGACATCCTGGAGCACATGTGGGGCTTCATCGTCCCGCTGCTGTCGCCGGCGGAGCTGGAGGACTTCAAGCGCGGGCGCAACCTCCACTGGAGCCTGTTCATCAGGGACTGGCCGCGGCTCGACGCGTGGATGCGCGAGGCGATCGCGCGCGGCGTCTACATCAACCCGACGCTGACGTACGAGCTGGGGTCGCTCTCCGCGCATGCCTCCGTGCACGAGCGGGAGATCTACGCGCTCAACCAGAACCCGTCGCTGGCCGTGTACTATCCGCCAAACATTGCCGGCTCCCTCCTCCAGAAGCAGCGGCAGATCCGCAACTTCTCCGGCCGGTACGAGAACCTCGTGCTGCTGTCGCGCCTGACCCCCGACGAGCGCCGGCAGTTCGCGCACGGCTACCGGCTGGCCGGCGAGCTGCTGAAGCGGTGGGTCGGGCTCGGCGGCAGGATCCAGGCGGGCACCGACACGATCTCGGGCGGCACGCCCGGGCTGAGCCTCCATCACGAGATGGAGCTGCTGGTCGAGGCGGGGCTCACGCCGATGCAGGCGCTGCGGAGCGCGACCACGTGGTCGGCCGAGATGCTCGCCGGCAGGAATGGCGCGCGCGGCCGCCCGCGGATCGGCTCGCTCGCGCCGGGCGGGTTCGCCGACCTGGTGGTGCTCGCCGCGGACCCGCTGCAGGACATCGCCAATACCCGGCGGATCGAGCGGGTGATGAAGGGCGGCCGCTTCGTGCCGCTCGGGTACAACCCGGCCTACTTCAGCTTCACCCGGCCGCCGCGCAGCATTGCCATGGCGACTCCGCGCCCGGAGGTCAGCGCGATCGCGCCGCATACGGTTGTCGAGGGGAGCGCCGACTTCGATCTGACGGTCCGCGGCGTCGGCTTCGTCAGCAACTCCGTCGTCCGGATCGACGGCGTGTCGCTGCCGACGACGTTCGTGAACCCGCGCGAGATCCGGGCGCGGGTCCCGGCGTCGCTGGTCCGGAGCGCCGACCCGAATCCGTTCGACGCGCCGGGCCCCGATCAGCACACCGGCATCTTCGGCGATCGGACCATCTCGGTGAGCGTCTTCAATGCGCCGCCGGAAGGCGGCACGTCCAACGGCGTCGCGCTCCGCATCCGCGCGACGTGGATGGGCGTCGACGACGACGTCCGGTGAGAGCGTGTCCGGCCCCCGGGCCGGACGGGAGGTAGGCCGTGCACGAGCTGGATCGACGGCGGTTTCTCATTGGCGCGGGCGCGGCGCTCGCGCTCGCGGCCACGCGCGGGCGCGGCGCGTCCCTCTTCGCCCAGGCGGCGCCGGCGGGGCGCGCCCGCATCGACATCCATCACCATTTCGCCCCTCCCGCGTGGATCGCCGAGGTCAAGGGGCGGCCGCTGCTGCAGCCGGCCAACGTCAAGTGGACGCCGGCCCAGTCGATCGACGACATGGACCGCGGCGGCGTCGCCGCGGCCGCGATCTCGGTGACGAACCCCGGGCTCTGGTTCGGCGACGCCGCCGCGACGGCGCGCGTGGCGCGCGCCTGTAACGACTACGGCGCGAAGCTCGTGCAGCAGTACTCGACGCGCTTCGGCCTGTTCGCGGCGATGCCGCTGCCCGACGTCGACGCCACGCTGAAGGAGATCGCGTACGCGTACGACACGCTCAAGGCCGACGGGATCGGGTTGTTCACGAGCTACGGCGACCAATGGCTGGGCAACCCGGCGTTCCGCCCCGTGATGGAGGAGCTGAACCGCCGCAAGGCGGTCGTCCACGTGCATCCGACGGCCGCCAACTGCTGCCGGAACCTCGACTACGGCACGGCGCCCGGCAGCATCGAGTACGGCACCGACACGACGCGCGCCATCATCGGCGTCGTGTTCAGCGGCGACGCGGCCAGATACCCGGGCATCCGGTTCATCTGGTCGCACGCCGGCGGCTCGGCGCCGTTTCTGGCCGGACGCATCGACGGCGGCTCGCGGAACGCCAAGGACCGGATGCCGGACGGCTTCATCGCGGAGGCGAAGAAGTTCTTCTACGACACGGCGGGGGCCGCCAATCGCGGGGCGCTGGCGTCGCTGCTGGAGCTCGTCACGCCGTCGCAGGTTCTGTTCGGCACCGACTTTCCGCCGGGCGGGACCAGCCGGGAGGTGGCGCAGGCCCTGGCACAGGTCAAGATGTTCAACGAGCAGGCGATGCGCGCGATCGACCGCGACAATGCCGTCCGGCTCCTGCCGCGGCTGGGCGCGGCGTTTCGCTAACGACCCGGCCGCGCCGCCACCAGTCGCCCCCGCCGCGCGTGACGCGCGCCCGCGGGCTGTCCGACACTGCGGACGACGCCCTCCGCCATGAACGAGTCCTTCGACGCGATCGTGCGGTCGTTCGACGCCCTGTGGCTCGAGATGAGCGCCTTCCTGCCGCGGCTCGCCGTGGCCCTGGTGCTGCTCATCGGCGGCTGAATCGCCGCCCGGATCCTCCGGCGGGCCGTGATCCGGATGCTGCGGTTCATGCGCTTCGACATCGCGGCCGAGCGCGCCGGCATCGAGGACTTCCTGATCCAGGGCGGCGTGCGGCTGACCGCCGTGACCATCGTCGCGAACGTCGTCTACTGGTTCATCCTGCTGGCGGTCATTCTGGCCGCGCTCAACACGCTGGGCCTGACCGCCGCCGACGACCTGGCGAACCGCGTCGTGCTGTACCTGCCGAACGTGGTCGTGGCGACGCTGCTGCTGCTGTTCGGGAGCCTCCTCGGACGCGTGGTCCGCGGGGCCGTGTTCGCCTACCTGAACAACATCGGCGTCGAGGGGGCGACCTTCATCAGCCACGTCGCCCAGTGGGCCATCGTGATCTTCGTCGTCTCGGTCGCGCTCGAGCAGCTCTCGATCGGCGGCGCGATCCTGGTGTCGGCGTTTCAGATCGCGTTCGGGGCGGTCTGCCTGGCGCTGGCGCTGGCGTTCGGGCTCGGCGGGCGCCGCTGGGCCGCCGAGGTGATCGACCGCATCTGGAAGAGGCAGCGCAGGCACGGCGCATGATCATCGACTGCCACACGCACATCAACAACTACCACGACGAGACCAAGGAGTCGCTGCAGGAGTGCCTCGACAAGCTCCAGTACGCGATGAAGCGCAACCGCATCGACATCGCGCTCGTCCTGACGTCGTACAAGGACGTGCCCGGGCGGCCCTCCACGCGCCGCGCCATCGAGGCGACGCGCGACCTGAAGAACATCTACGTCGTGGCGGGCGTCAGCTACCTGAACTTCCATCCCGACCAGATCCCGGAGCTCCGCGAGTACCTGCAGGACGGATCGCCGCGCGGACTGAAGCTCTACCCGGGCTACGAGCCCTTCTATCCGGCCGACCCGAAGCTCGAGCCGGTCTACGCGCTGGCGGAGGAGTTCAAGGTCCCCGTCATGATCCACAGCGGCGACACCTACACGCCGAAGGGCAAGGTGAAGTACTCGCACCCGCTCCATGTGGACGAGGTCGCCGTGGACCATCCAGGGGTGAACTTCGTGATCTGCCACATCGGCAACCCGTGGATCCGCGACTGCATGGAAGTGGTCTACAAGAACGCGAACGTCTACACCGACATCTCGGGCCTGGTGCTGGGCAACTTCAGCGATCGCTTCGAGAAGTACATGCGGACGCAGCTGCAGGACATGCTGCTCTTCGGCGTGGAGCCGGAGAACGTGCTGTTCGGCACCGACTGGCCGATCTCCTCCATGGAGTCGTACCTGTTGTTCATGGAGGAGCTGAAGCTGCCCGAGCGCGACAAGCGGAAGATCATGTTCGACAACGCCGCGGAGATCTTCCACCTCTCGGCCGCCGATTCGACCCTGGACAAGGGGTCGTTCTGGAGCAGGCTCCGGTAAGCGGAGATCCGACGCCGCCGCAGGCGTCGGCTGGCCGCCGGGCGCGGGGTGGAACACGAGCCGGGCGCGCCAGCTGGCGGCGCCCGGCTTCGAACGTACGCGAACGGCTACAGGGCGGCCGCGATCGCCTGCGCGTCGGCGATGAGCGAGTCGCCCTCCGCCGTCGAGATCGCACCCCGCCGCTGCTGGATCCGCACCTCGATGACGAACACCTGCGGCAGCACCCGGGCCGCGTGCCGGTTCCCGCGGTCGATCGCCGCGCCGGCCACGGCGAGCGTCTTCAGCATCACGTGCTTCGCCTGCGGGCGCACGCTCAGCGCGGCCACGCGGGCCTCGAGCGCGTCGAGCGCCAGCGCCGGCGGACAGCCGTTGATGGTCCCCGGCACGAGCGGGCAGGCGTCGTCGGCGTCGGGCACGCCGTCGAAATCCGAGTCGGGCGCCGGCGGTGCGGTAAGGTCCAGCACCTCGGCCGCGCTCAGCGCGCGGTCGTAGATCTGGATCTCGTCGAGCAGACCGTGGAAAGGCAGTCCATACCGGAGGCCCAGCCCGAATGTCAGCGGCGCGTCGTCATAGACGGGATCGGCAAAATCGATGGGGCCGACATAGCCGAGGTCGGTGCTGTCGCTGGACCCCTGCGGTTGACCGTCGACGAACAGGGCCATCACCGTTCCGCTGCGGGTGACCGCCACATGATGCCAGCCGGTCAGGACATTGGTGGTTCCTGAGATTGCATTGAGGTAGTCGGGATTGCCGGGATTACTCGGGGGGCCGGACGTGGTCGGCCCTCTCCATTCGACATCGATCGTGGCCACCCCGTCGACGGAGGCGCCCGCGTTCAGGAAGACGTTGAAGAAGACCGGAAAGTCGGAGTCGCGCTTGACGGCCAGGAGGCTGGTCCGCTCCTGCGACGCGTTGATCAGCTCACGCGCCTCGGCGGGCGGGTGAGATAGTGGGGGTGAGGGCCGCACGATGGACCGGATTCGCATCGGCATCTCCTCGTGTCTGCTCGGCGAGGAGGTCCGCTTCGACGGGGGACACAAGCGCGATCGCTTCCTGACCGATACCTTCGGCCGGTTCGTCGAGTGGGTGGCGGTGTGCCCCGAAGTCGAGGCCGGATTCGGGACGCCGAGAGAAGCGATGCGGCTGGTCGGCGCGGGCGGGCGGCTGCGGCTGCTGACCGTCAAGACGGGCGTGGATCTCACGGATCGGATGGCGCGCTACGCGCACGAGCGGGTGGAGCGCCTGGCCCGTGAGCGCCTGTCGGGCTACGTCCTGAAGAAGGATTCGCCGAGCTGCGGCCTGGAGCGGGTCAAGGACAACTTCGTCGAGCGCGTCTTCGCCTTTCGGCGTCTGCAGGAGCTGTTCGCCGGCCGCTGGACCGTTGGCGGGCTGGTTCGCTTCCACACCGCGCACAAGCTCACGCTGATGGCTCACGCGCCCCGCGCGTACCCGGAGCTCGGGCGGCTCGTCGCCCGCGCGAAGCGCCTGGCGAGGCCGGAGGTCGAGCGCCGGTACACCGAGCGGTTCATGCGGGTGCTCGAGACGATGGCGACGCCCCGCCGGCACGTCAACGTGCTGCAGCACATCACGGGCTATTTCAAGACGCTCCTCGACGATGACGGCAGGGCGGAGCTGAGGGCGACGATCGAGGAGTACGGGGCGGGCCTCGTTCCGCTCATCGTCCCGATCACGCTGATCCGCCACCACGTGCGGCACCATGGAGTGGCCTATCTGGCGGGCCAGGTCTACCTCGAGCCGCATCCGCGCGAGCTGATGCTGCGAAACCATGTCTGACCCCGGGCCGGTCGCCGAACCGCGGGGCGACCCACCCTCGGCATGACCGCGCCGGTGGTGACGGCGGCGGCGGTCGGCCTGGCGGTGATGCTCACGGCCGCGACGCTCGCGTGGGCGTGGAGCGTGCGGCTGCGCGACGCGAGCAGTGCCGACATCGGCTGGGGCCCCGCCTTCGTCGTGCTCGCGTGGCTCTACTGCCTGCTCCTCGGCGCGTTCGAGCCGAGGCCGCTCCTCGCTGCCGGCCTCGTCAGCGCGTGGGGCGTGCGCCTGGCGGCGCATCTCTTCCGGCGCCATCACGGCGAGGATCCGCGCTGCCGGCCCAGGGGGCCTGATGCCGACCGATGTGCTGGGCCTGCTGCTGTTCGCCGGGGGATTCGCCTTCGAGGTGATCGGCGATCGTCAGCTCGCGCGGTTCAAGGCGATTCCCGGCAACCGCGGGCGCGTGCTCGACACGGGGCTGTGGCGCTACACGCGCCACCCGAACTACTTCGGCGACGCGGTCCTGTGGTGGGGCGTGTACGTCGCCGCGTGCTCCGTGCCGCAGGGGTGGCTGACCCTCGGCAGCCCGGTGCTGATGACGCTCCTGCTGCGGCGCGTCTCGGGCGTCACCCTGCTCGAACGGAGTCTGCAGGCGTCGAAGTCGGACTACGCGGCGTACATGCGGCGGACGCCGGCGTTCGGTCCGTGGCGTCCACGCACCGATCCGCGTCCGCGTGGTGTGCCCGGGTAGGCGGCGCGGGTGCCGTCCTGGCGGCCGCGCACCGGCCGCGTGATCCGCCCATAGCGGTTCGGCGGGCCTCGGCGGCGCTCCCCCGCGAACCGCGCGTAGAATCAATCCCGTCATGCTCCCTCCCCGGTGGCTGCGGTTCTGGAGCCGGCATCTGCTCCTGCTGAACCTCGCGCTGTTCGCACTCGTCTGGATCCTGCACGGCGAGCTGGTGCTGCGTGGCTACGGGGAGCTCTATGCCGAGCGCGCCCGCGATTTCTTTCTGGAGGGCGATGACGACCTGTTCGACACCACGCCGGGCATCGAAAACGTCCTCCTGCCCGGCCTCGCGGCGGCGCTCTCCACCGCGTGGCGTGCGGCGGGAGGGGAGTTCACGGATGCGGCCTTTGTCGTCTGTTCGATCGTTCCGTACCCGCTGTTCATCTATGCCGTGACGCGGTACGTCCGCCGGCACTGTCACGGCGGCGCACTGCTCGCCCTCGGGGCGGCCGTGGCGTTGTACACCAGCGGCATGATCCCGTACATGACGAGCTGGGGCGGTTATGTCGATGGCCTCGGCTATCTGCTGATGGTCCCGGTGTTCCTGCGGCCGGAGTCGCTGCTGGTCTATGTCGTCACGTTCATCCTGCAGTGTGCGAATCACTACCTTGGCGCGTTCGCGCTCCTGCTCTTCGCCTGCGTGTGGCACTCGATGAGGGGGCTGGAGCGGAGCGACGCCAGCGGCGCCGCGAGGTATTGGCTGACGAACGTGTCGAGCCGACTCGCGCTCAGTCTGGCCATCCTGGCGGCCTTCATGTGGTACTGGCAGACCGCCTATCCCACGGCGGCCGGGGCACGCGTCGCGATCATGGCCGCCCGGTGGGCGCAGCCCGGCGCAGTCGTGCAGGAAGTGCTCGGGTGGTTTCCGTGGACGCTCTTGTCCACCGTCAAGCTCGTCGTCGTTCCCATCGCGGCGCTGATGGCGGCGGAGCTCCCGCGGCGGCGCTGGCGCAGCCTCGTGCTCGGCTTGCCGTTTCTGGCAGCCACCGCGTTGACGCTGCTCTTCAGCGACGTCACGCGTGTGGCCACGATGGCGGTGATCCCGGTGCTCCTCGTGACGATCCGGGCCGCCGGCAGCGACGCGACGCCGCCGCACGTCCGCCGCCGGCTGCGCCGGTTGCTCGTCGCAGCGGCGCTGCTGAATCTGCTGATTCCGAACTACTACGTGAACAACGGCAACATCCTCGTGCCGCTGCCTCACGACACCACGGCCCTCATTCGGACGCTCGCCGAATCGCTGCGGGAGTGATAGCGGGACGATCGGGACGGGCGAGCGGGCGGAGGCAGCAGGCAACGGATGCCTGCTGCCTGCGTCGGTCAGTTCGTGGCCGGTCTGCTCGTGGGAATCACCATCGTGTGATTCCGCTTCGGCACCTGGCCGACCGGGATCCGCGCGACTTCCTTCATCGTCGGGAGGTCCACGACGAGCGTCACGTTTCCGACCGGGTCGGCGGCGTAGGCGCGCTTGCCGTCCGGAGTGACCGTCACCCACGCGCACCCCTTGCCGCTCAGGTACGCCGTGCCGGTCAGCGTCACGTTCGGGAGCGCGTAGGTGTACAGCGCGTTGTTCAGCCGGCTGCAGACGACGAGCGTCTTCTGGTCGTCGGTGACCGCGAGCCCGTGCGATTCGGCGGAGCCCGTCGGGATGGCCTGCCGTCCCGGCGGCAGCGCCGGCAGCGTGATGCGCTGCACTTCCTTGCGCGTCGCGAAGTCGATCACCGCGAAGCCGTTGTGATGGCCGATCTGCGAGAAGATCGATCGGGTCGAGCCGTCGGGGTTCTTGGAGATCGCCATCGGCCGGATCCCGTGGCCCATCTTGAGGGCCCACGCCGGCTCGTCCTTCACGGCGTCGAGGACGCTGATGTACCCGCTGGCGGTCGGATCGCCGGCGACGACGTGCTTGCCGTCGGGGGTGAAGTAGAGGTTGTGAACCGGCCCCTCCGTGCGGACGCTCTTGACCTTCGTGAGCGTGGCGGTGTCGATGACGTCGGCGACGCCCGGATTGTTCCCGACGGCCTGCCTGATCCCCACGTAGACCTTGCGGCCGTCCGGGCTGATCGAAATGTTGTTCGGGCGCCCCGACAACGGGATCTTCTTGATCACCTTCCGCGTCGCGAAGTCGGCCACGTCCAGCGTGTCGTCGGCCTCGTTGCTCGCATAGATCAGGCGGCCATCGGGCGACGCGGTGACGCCGTGGGCGACCTCGATGCCAGGAATCTCGCCGACGACCCGGTTCGTCACAGGGTCGATGATGTGGACGCGGTCGCCGGCCGCGTTGCTCTGGAGGATCCGGACCTGCTGCGCGTACGCCAGCGGCGCCGCGAGCACGAGGACCGCCAGAGCCATCAGATACCGCTGAACCACGTGATCAGTTCTCATCGTCAGCTCCTCGCAAAGAAAAACCAGGGCTCCGACGGGTCACTCCTCACACGCACCGGTGAGTTGGACCATCTTGTCCGTGCTCTTGTGTCCGCACACCCAGTTGGCCAGCGTCTGCCACTCCGGCTCGAGGATCGACTTCCAGTGCTTGCCGCCGCTGTGGTAGAAGGTGCCTCCCGCCTCCGCTGCCAGCGGGTGCACCAGCAACCGGCTCTGGAGCAGGTTGCGGGGCACGACGCGAGTGGCCACGACCTGGAAGTTCTGCCGGGACTGCTGCTCGTTCCACGTGGTGGCGCCGGGCGACAGCTCCTGCAGGCGCATCGGTGTCCCCTTCATGTGGCAGGAGGAGCACCGGGAGTTTCCGTCGCGCTTGGCCAGGAAGATGGGTTGAATCCGGGTCCGGAAGTACTCGAAATCGAGCAACGACGTGGCTGTCGTGCCGGCGGTCTGGGCCGCAGGGGCCGCCACGGACGGGGGTAGGGCCAGCAGCGCAGCTACGAGGAACAGCAGCAGGGCGACGGGCATAAACCCTCCTCGTTTGGTACGGCGACATCTTACTCCAACCCAGTAGGCAGTAGGCAGTCGGCAGTAGGCAGTAAAAACCCTTGAAATTCCGCCTACTGCCTACTGCCTACTGCCTACTGCTCAATTCGGCATCCGCTCCGGGAAGCGCGGGATGAAGCCGTCGCGGTTCGGCATCCGCACCTTCGGCAGCGTCTGCGCGTTCATCACGTCGGTGGGCCCGATGATCTTGTTGAGCGACAGGATGTAGGCGGTGAGCGCGTACACCTCGTCGTTGGTGAGCGTGCGCGGCGCCTGCCACGGCATCGCCCGCCGCGTGAAGTCGAAGACCGTCGTCGCGTAGGGCCAGAAGTTGGCGATCGTCTTTGGCGTATCGATGCCGGTCAACGGCTGCCCGCCGACGAGCGCGGCGTTCGTGCCGCCTTTGCCCTCCGGTCCGTGACACAGCGCGCACTTGGTCGCGTAGATCTTCGCGCCCTGCTCCGGTGTGCCGCTCCCGGGCGGCAGGCCCGTTCCGTCGGGCAGCACGTGGATGTCCCACGCGGCGATGTCTGCGTCCGACACCGGCTGCCCGAGGTTCGGCTTTGGCGCGTCGAGCCCCGACTGCGCCAGCCCGGCCGCTGACGCGAGCCCGACGGCCAGTGCGACGAGCGCCGTCCGCCCCGTCTTACGCGTACGCATTCCGCACCTCCCCCGACGCATCGACGGCCCAGCTCGACGGCCCGTTGTAGTGCTGGCTCGGGAACGCCATCGGGTTCGTCACCGGCTTCGCCGTCTGCCCGCGCCGGGCGATGATCTCGGCGCGCGTCGGCTGCGCGTTGCCGCCTTCATCCCAGGCGCGGCTCTGCAGCACCACGGGCTGGCCGTCCCACCGCCAGGGCAGCCGGAAGCGCGTGAACGCCTTCGGCAGCGCCGGTTCCTGCAGCGCGGCCTGCGCCCAGGTGCGGCCGCCGTCGGCCGAGACCATGACCTTGGCGATGCGGCCGTTGCCGGAATAGGCGACGCCGGAGATCTCGTAGAACCCCGGCCCGCCCATCCGCATCCCCGGCGACGGGTGCGTGATGAACGACTTGACCTCCTGCAGGAAGTAGAACTGGTACGCCTTGCCGCCGGGCAGGATCGGCGCGTAGGTGCGCGCTTCGTAGAAGCCGAGCGACGGCTGATCGGTCAGCTTCAGGCGCCGCAGGTACTTGACGTTCATGTTCCCCTCCCATCCGGGGAGGAACAGGCGCATGGGATACCCGTTGCCCGGCATCAGCCGTTCGCCGTTCTGATAGAGCGCGATCATCGCGTCGTCGAGCGCCTTGCTGATCGGGACGCTGCGGTGGAGCGCCAGCGAGTCGGCCCCCTCGGCGACCACCCACTTCGCCTGCGGGTCGATGCCCGTTTCCTCGAGGAGCGTCGAGAGCAGGACGCCGGTCCACTCGGAGCAGGAGACGAGCCCGTGGATGGCCTGGATGTTCGCCTGCAGTGGATCGCTCGAGAAGAGCAGCCCGCTGTTGCCGCCGCACTCCAGGAACGCGACGCGCGACACCATCGGGTAGCGGGCGAGCGTGTCGAGCGTGAACACGAGCGGCCGCCGCACCAGCCCGTGGATCACGAGACGATGCCGCGACGGATCGACATCGGGGTTGCCGCTGTGGGAGATCACGAAATGCAGGCCGTTTGGCGTGATCGTGCCGTGGAGCAGGTGGTGCGGCGTACGGCCGTGCTGCGTCCGCGGCTGCGCCTGCGGGTTGCTCAGCGTGCGGACGACGTGCTTCTCGTAGGCCGAGGGCATGCCGTACTCTTCGACTCGCAGGCCCGCCTTGCGGCTCCACGGCTCGTCGGCGAGCTGCTGCGCGGCCGCCGTCTCGCTCAGCCGGTAGCCGGTGAACGCCGCCGCCAGCGCGCCGCCGCCGGCCAGGAAGGCGCGCCGGTGCAGGAGCCCGTTTGCGGCGACGGGCTCGACATGCTGCAGGTCGTGGAGCGGACGATTGGCTGCCATGCCGTTCTCCTTTGTGCGTGGTCCCCGATCCTCGATTCCCGATCCCCGATCCCCGATCTACTCCAACGGCTCCACCTTGATCAGCGTCGCGCCCAGATTGTTCCCCACCCAGAAGGTCGGCGGGTTCGTCGAGTTGTCGACGTTCACGCGGCGGACGTTCGTGGCGTTCGGCAGCAGATATTCCACGATCTCGCCGCTCGCGACGTTGAGCCGCGCGATCCGGTCGGTGTTCATTCCGCCGCCCCACGCGTAGCCCGCGGTGTCGGCGATCACGTCGTAGACGTTCGTCCAGGGCGTCGGCACCGTCCACTCCTCGAACCGCGCGGCCTTCGTGTCGAACATCGCGATCCGGTTGCCGCGGAACTCGGCGAACCACAACCGGTCCTGCGCGTCCATGTGGCCGCGGCGGGGGCCGGAGTTCGGCGTCGGCGTGGCGTACGGCGTGACGGCGCCGGTCTTCGCGTCCACACGGATGACGTAAGTCCCGTTCAGGTTCAGACCGTAGAAGTTGTTCTTCGAGTCCGACGCCACGCCGTACGAGCTGAGCGGCGCACGGAATCCCGGCGGCAGGCCCACGGAGTAGTCGATGGCCGTCCACTTCCCGGTCTTGAGGTCCACCTGGTACTCCTCGTCGCCGCCGATCCAGACCTGGCCGTCGACGCCGGTGTGGATCGGCATCACCATCGCGATGCGCGCCTCGTCGCGATCCAGGTACGTGGGCGACCCCCAGGTCTGGAACGTCTTCGTCCGCCGGTCGAACCGCGCCAGGCTCCCCTGGTACATCGTGCCGAGCCAGATGTCGCCGCGCGCGTCGAAGACGAGATCGAGCGATCCTTGCGGCGCGCCGGGCTTCGTGATCGGAATGCGGTACTCGGCGACCGTGCCGGTGTTGGGGTCGAGCATGCCGAGCACGTGCGTGCCGAAATCCGCGTACCAGATGTTGCCGTCGGCGTCGGCCGCGGCGTCGTGGGGCAGCGTCTCGGGGCGCGGCAGGTCGTACTCCGTGACGATGACGCGCGTCGCCTTGCCCGTGGGGCGCGGCAGGGTCTTCAGGGCGTAGGCCCAGTGCGGTCCCGCGCTGAGGTTGATGCTGGCGGCGTACTCGGCCATCGCGTGCGTGCGCGACTGGGCGGCGGGGCGCTCGCCTTCGCGGCCGGCGTCGCTGGCCTCGCCCATGATCGGACCGGCCGCCGCGCCGCCGCGCGTATTGGGCCGGAGCTGCGGCCGGGCGATCGTGCTGCCCTGCGCGTAGCGCGCCATCCGGTCGATCACCGGCGCGAACTCCTTCGCCGTATAGCGCGAGCGGACGATCGGCTGGAGGCCGTGGCACTGCGTGCAGCTCAGGAAGTTCTGCTTCATGGCCTCGCTGCCGGGCCAGCTCATGAGCCACTCGCCGTTGGAGAGCTGCGAGGCGAGGTCCTGCGTCCTGCGCAGCGTCAGGTCGGCCCGCGCCGCGTCGCGCCCCGCGACGGTGACGGTCGATGCCCCATCCAGCTCGTAGCCGACCGCGCGGATGCGGATCGTGTAGGTGCCCGGCTCCAGGCGGGCGCGCGGGAAGCGGTAGCGTCCCTGCGCGTCGCTGACCACGGTGGTCGTGATCGTCGCGCCGGCCCGCCGGGCGCTCACGAGCACGCCCTCCATCACTCCGTCCGGCGAGCTGACGACGCCGGCGAGCGCGGCCGGCGGCTGCTGGGCACTCAACGTGATCGCCACGGCCAGGCCCGCCAGGGTCACCACGAAGACATGTCTCGGGCGCACACGGCACCTCCGGTTTCAGCCGCCTATGATGGCGCCGACCGCCCTCCGGCGCAAGCGGCCGCAGGCGGCGTCCGGGCGTCAGCGGGACCACATAAAATGCTGCCCGGTATGTTGATCGACGCCCACGGCCACTACACCACCGTGCCGCCCGGCCTGCGCGTGTTCCGGGCCCTGCAGATCTCGCAGATGGGCAAGCCGGTGAAGAAGCCGGTCGCCATCACCGACGACGAGATCCGGGCGTCGCTCGACACGGGACAGCTGAAGCTCATGGACGAGCGGGGCATCGATCTGATGCTCTTTTCGCCGATGGCCTCCGCCATGGGACACCACTTCGGCGGCCCGGTGATCAGCCGGCACTGGACCGAGGTCAACAACGACCTGATCCACCGCGTGTGCCGGCTCTATCCCGCACGGTTCGTCGGCGTCTGCGCCCTGCCGCAGTCGCCCGGCGTCAGCCCCAGGGAGTGCGCCGAGGAGCTGCGGCGTTCGGTGACGGAGCTGGGCGTCGTCGGCTGCAACCTCAATCCGGATCCCTCGGGCGGCTACTGGACCGATCCGCCGCTCGGCGACGAGTGGTGGTATCCGCTCTACGAGACGCTCCAGGCGCTGGACGTGCCGGCGATGATTCACGCCTCGGCCACGTGCAACCCGGCGTTTCACACCGTGGGGTCGCACTACCTGAACGTCGACAGCACGGCGTTCCTGCAGCTCCTCGAGTCGCGGGTGTTTCAGGACTTCCCGCGCCTGCGGTTCGTGCTGGCGCACGGCGGGGGCAACGTGCCGTTTCAGGCGGCGCGCTACCGCGCGCTCTCGATCATTCACGACTGGGAGCCGTTCGACGACTTCGTCAGACGGTTCTATTGGGACACGACCGTCTATACGCAGGAGGCAATGGAGCTCCTGATCAAGGTCGCCGGCGTCGATCGGATTATCTATGCCTCGGAAATGCTCGGCGGCGTCAACGCCACCGACCCGGAGACCGGGCGCTCGTTCGACGAGAACAAGCGCCTGGTCGACGCGATCCCGTGGCTGAGCGACGCCGACCGGAAGAAGATCTTCGAGGAGAACGTGCAGCGGGCGTATCCTCGGCTGCGCGTGCCCGTGCGGACCTAGGCACGTGGCGTCCGGCTTCGGCCGGACCAGTTCGTGGTGTCCGGCTTGAGCCGGACCCGGACCAGGAGGACCCCCGGTTGCCCCACACCTCGCTTGCCGCGCTGAAGGTCGGCCCCTCGACCACCGAGCTGCGCGAATTCGATCTCCCCGACATTCCGCCCGATGCCGCGTTGATGAAGATGGAGGTCGCCGGCGTCTGCGGCACCGACGTCAGCCAGTACAAGCTCCCGCTGCGCGGCGCGCCGCTCATCATGGGGCACGAGAACGTCGGCACGCTGGCGAAGGTCGGCCGCGAGTTCGCAAAGCACAAGGGGTTCACGGAAGGCGACCTCGTGTTCCTCGAGCACTATCTGCCCTGCGGCCACTGCGAGTGGGACCACATGGGCGAGTATCGGCACTGCGCCGCGACGGAATGGTTCTACGACCCGACGGCGATCCGGTACGGCTACACGTCGCTCGACATCCCGCCCGGCCTCTGGGGCGGCTTCAGCCACTACGTGTACCTGCCGCTCAACGCGGTGCTGCACCGGGTGCCGGCCGGCCTCTCGCCCGAGCAAGCCGGGCTCGCCACGCCGATGTCGAACGGCATCCAGTGGACGCTGATGGACGGGGGCGTGGGCTACGCGTCGACCGTGCTCGTGCAGGGCCCGGGGCAGCAGGGACTCTGCTGCCTGATGGCCGCGAAGCAGGCCGGCGCGGATCTGGTGATCGTCACCGGCACGGCGAAGGATGCGCCCCGGCTCGAGGTGGCGGCGGCCCTCGGCGCCGACGCCGTCGTCGACGTGCAGGCGGACGATCCGCTCGAGCGCGTCATGCAGCTGACGGCCGGCCGCGGCGTCGACGTCGTCGTCGACTGCACGGCGGGCGCGGGAACCAAGGCGGTGCTGCTCGGCGTCGAGGCGACCAAGCGGCGCGGCGGGACGATGGTGGTGCAGGGAGAGGGGAACCAGACGTTTCCGGACTTTCCGATCGGGCGGCTCACGCGCAAGGGGATGACGCTGAAGAGCGCGCGCGGCCACTCCTATCGCGCGGTCGAGCTGGCGCTCGGCGTGCTGGCCTCGGGCCGCTTCCCGCTCGACCGGATCATGACGCACCGGTTCGGGCTGGCCGAGGTCGACTACGCGATCAAGTCGGTGGGCGGCGAGGGCGCGCCGGGCGCGATTCACGTGTCGGTGATGCCGTGGAAGTAGCCGTGCCGGCGTCGGGCGGCGCGGTGACGCGCGAGGTCCTCGAGGAGCTCGCGATGGCCAGCCGCATCCTCGTGGATCAGGGCGTCTTCGACGCCGCCGGCCACGTCTCGCAGCGCCATCCCGCGCGCGCCGATCGCTTCCTGATGTCGCGCTCGCTGGCGCCGGCGCTCGTCACGGCCGACGACATCATGGAGTTCACGCTCGACGGCGAGCCGTGCGAGCCGCCGGGGCGGCTGCCGTTCATCGAGCGCTATCTGCATGCCGAGATCTACCGTGCCCGTCCCGACGTGATGGCGGTCGCGCACGGCCATTCGCCGTCGGTCGTCCCCTTCGGCCTCGTGCCCACCCCGCTCGTCGCGACCTACCACAACGCGGCGTTCCTGGCGTACGGCGTGCCCGTCTTCGACATCCGCGAGCGGTTCGGCGCGACCGACATCGTCATCAACGGCGCGGCGCGCGGCGCCGCGCTCGCCGAGGCGCTCGGCGACAAGTGCGTCGTGCTCCTGCGGGCCCACGGGTTCGCGGCCGTGGCGCCGACGCTCCCGGCGGCGGTGTTCCGCGCCATCTTCACCGAGGTGAGCGCGCGCGTGCAGCTGCAGGCGGCGACGCTGGGCGGGCCGATGGCGGCGCTCGACCAGGAGGAGGGGCGCCGGGCCGACGCCGTCAACCTCGCGACGGTGGGCCGGTCGTGGGAGCTGTGGAAGAGGCGGGTGGCCAGATGAAGCAGCAGCTCGTCGACGCGATTCGGATGCTCGAGCGGGCGGGGTACATCGATCACAACGGGCACGCGAGCGCGCGGCGCGACGCGGCGAGCTTCTACATCAACTCGGGCGCCTCGGTGCGCGGCGCACTGACCGTGGGCGACATCGTGTCGGTCGACCTCGACGGGAATCTCGTCGAGGGATCCGCGAAGCCTCCGCTCGAGTACCACATCCACTCCGAGATCTACCGCGCGCGTCCGGACGTCAACGCCGTGATGCACACGCATCCGCAGTGGTCGACGTTTCTGACGATGACCGGCACGCCGTATCTCCCCGTGTACGCGCAGGGGGTGCTCGTCGGCGACATGCCGGTGCTCGACTCGGTGCTGTCGATCAACACCAAGCCGATGGGCGAGGCGCTCGCGGCGGCGCTGGGCCGGCGGCCGGCGGTGCTGCTCAAGGCGCACGGCGCCGTCGCCGTGGGCGCCGACATCGTCGAGTGCTTCGCGCTGGCGGCGTACATCGAGGAGAACGCCTACCGGCAGTACATGGCGATGCAGATCGGGACGCCCTACGTGTTCAGCGAGGCGGAGCAGCGGGCGAGCCGCGAGAAGCTCTGGACGGCGAGCTTGTTCAAGAAGACCTGGGATCACTACTACTCGAAGATTCGATGATGGACCCCGCTGAACACGGTCGAACGTTGCACCGGGAGTTCGTCGGGATGCTTTTCGCATTGGCGATCGCCGAGGTGGCCATCCGTTCAGGCGTAATTGTCAACAGTTCGCTGGCTGTTACCCCAAAGCTACCCGCCATCTCTCATCTTCTGCTTGCGGCGACCATCATTGCGACCAGTTGGGTAGGTTGGGGGCTTTCTTCAGATAGCCTTAGTGCCACCCGACATGTCTTCACCAGGGATTTCGTCGAGCTTCTCCTTCGACGTGTGGCTGGTCGGCGTCTATTTCTTCAACGTACAAGGTGTCGAAGCTGCCGTGGACGTGAACGGAACGGTCATTGTCCACGCTTCGGCAGCGATCGAGACACTCTGGGTCATGGTGATGCTCTGGACCTACGTGTTCTGGGATGTTCTCACTAAGTGGGGCGAATGGCGTGTGCTCGTTCGGCGAGGCTGGGGATCGATCGCGCGCGCCGTTCTTGGGACATGGACCTTTGTAGCGATGTGGCACGTGCGGGGAACGACGCCCGTTGTGCTCGCCGACCTTGCGCTGTTGGCGCTGGTGTTGATGTTTCGGGCGACAAAGCTGAAGAACTTGGCGGCGCACACCGCCTCGAGTTGGACACTCATCGGAGGACTATTGACGGTCTGGGGAGCACTGACCGTTACCGCCGTCTCGCATTAGCCTCGACTCGCGTCACCGCTTCTGAACCCGATAAGATGGTTCGTAAACGTATGGTGCGCATCGATCGGCCAAGCGGCGTGATCTTCGACGGCGACGACACGCTTTGGCGTACGGAGCCGCTCTACGACGATGCGCGCGACCAGGCCCGCGTCATCGTTTCAAACTCCGGAGTCAACGGAACCGAGTGGGACGAGCTTCAGCGGCGCATCGACGTCGCCAATGTGGAGATCTTCGGGTACAGTCCGGAGCGGTTTCCGACCTCGTGCGTTCAGGCCTACGAGCAACTGTGTCGACGTCGTGGACGCGTTCCAGACTCTCGCGTGAGTCTGGCTGTTCGCGTAGCGGCACGCGCCGTTTTCGATCAAGATCCCGAACTCGTCCGCGGAGCTCGAGAGATGCTCGTTTCTTTGAGAAGCGAAGGAGCTCGATTAGCTCTCCTGACCCAGGGTGACTCCTCTGTTCAACGGCAACGCGTGTTCCGCAGCGGTCTCGCCGACCTGTTTCGCATCGTGCGTATCGTGACAAGGAAGTCAGCCGAAGACATCCGCGCGCTGGTCGGGGAACTCGGCGTGCCGCTCGACAGCGCGTGGATGGTCGGCAACAGCGTTCGCTCGGACATCCTGCCCGCTTTGGAAGCTGGCATCCATGCGATCTGGATCAAGACGCACGTTTGGGAATATGAGCGCGCCCATGACCATCTGGTCGCGGAGCGAGTCGTCGTCGTCACGGACATTTCTGAGGTTCCCGGCCTAGTGGCTCGCCCGGTTCCCGCTCGGGAGTCGGGAGTACCTCGGACGTTCTGACGACGCCCAGTCTTATCTGCCGCAAGAGCGGGTCATAACGACGCCTCGACGTGCGCGCGCAGCTCCGGCGTGATCGCCGGGTCGATCCCGAACCACGCCTGCCACGCGGGGCGCACCTGGTGGAGGAGCATCCCCAGGCCGTCGACCGTGGGGTTGCCGCGGCGCCGGGCGGCGGCGAGCAGCGCCGTTTCGACGGGCACGTAGACGATGTCGGAGACGAGCGCGCGGGCCGGCAGCCCATCGAGCGCGAGCTCGAGCGGCGGCTGGCCGATCATCCCCTGACTCGTCGTGTTCACCAGCAGCGCCGCCTCGCCGAGCGCCTGGCCGCGCTCGGCCCAGTCGACCGCGGCGACGGGCGCGCCGTACTCCCGTGCGAGCGCGTCGGCGCGCGCGCGCGTACGGTTGACGACGCGAATCTCGGGCGCGCCGCGCGCGGCCAGCGCGTAGACGACCGCCCGCGCGCCGCCGCCCGCGCCGATCACGACGGCCGGTCCGGCATCGGCGCGCCAGTCCGGCTTCTGCTGCAGGAGGTTCTGCACGAACCCGAACGCGTCGTTGTTGGTGGCGACGAGCGTCCCGTCCTGCCGCACGGTGACGCAGCTCACGGCGCCGATGCGCCGCGCCACCTCGTCGACCGCGTCGACGATCGCGAGCGCCTGCTCCTTGTGCGGGATGGTGACGTTGCACCCCGCGAAGCCGAGCGGGGCGAGCCCCCGCAGCGCGGCTGCGAGATTCTCCGGCTTGATCGCCAGCGGCACGTAGGTGCCGATCAGGCCGTGCTGCCGCATCAGATAGGTGTGCAGCATCGGCGACCGGGAGTGCATCACCGGCCATCCCATGACGCCGGCGAGCAGGAAGCGATCCGAAGTGGACATGGCGGCTAGGCGCGCGGAGCGCGCCGGAGACGATACCGCCCGCGGCTGGTTCGCGACGCGGCGTTACAGCATAATGCAGACATCGGCACCAGGGAGAAGGCAGCATGCTCAGGAAGGACCAGAACGATCTCCTCGCCCAGACGGGGCCGGACACCCCGATGGGGCGCCTCTTCCGCTGCTACTGGATCCCGGCGCTCCTTGCCGCGGAGCTGCCCGAGAGCGACTGTCCCCCGGTCCGCGTGAAGCTCCTTTCCGAGCGCCTGATCGCCTTTCGCGACACGAGCGGCCGGCTGGGGCTCGTCGACGAGTTCTGCGCCCATCGCGGGATCTCGCTCTGGTTCGGCCGCAACGAAGAGTGCGGGCTGCGCTGTCCCTATCACGGCTGGAAGTACGACGTGACCGGCCAGTGCGTCGACATCCCGTCGGAGCCCGAGCACTCCACGTTCCCGAGCCGCGTGAAGCTGAAGGCGTATCCGCTGGTGGAGCGCGGCGGCGTGCTCTGGACCTACATGGGGCCGCCGGACCAGCAGCCGCCGCTCCCCGAGTGGGAGTTCGCCACCGTCCCGGCGACGCACGCGTTCATGTCGAAGCGGTTCCAGGAGTGCAACTGGCTGCAGGCGCTCGAGGGCGGCATCGACTCGAGCCACGTCTCGTTCCTGCATCGCGGCGACCTGAACACGGATCCGCTCTTCAAGGGCGCCCGCGCCAACCAGTACAACCTCGCGGACCTGCGTCCGGTCTTCGAGGTGGTCGAGAGCCCCGGCGGCCTCTACATCGGCGCCCGCCGCAACACCGAGGACGGCCGCTACTACTGGCGCATCACGCAGTGGGTGATGCCGTCGTTCACGATGATTCCGCCGCGCGGCAACCATTCGGTGCACGGCCACTTCTGGATTCCGATCGACGACGAGAACTGCTGGACGTGGAGCTTCGACTATCACCCCACGCGTCCGCTCACCGAGGCCGAGGTGGCAGCCATGCGCGACGGCAAGGGGATCCACGCCAAGGTGATTCCGGGCTCGTATCGGCCGGTGGCGAACAAGGACAACGACTACCTGATGGATCGCGCCGCGCAGAGGGCGGGCCGGACCTACAGCGGCATCGAAGGCTTTGCCATGCAGGACCAGTCCCTGCAGGAGAGCATGGGGCCGATCGTCGACCGCACGAAGGAGACGCTCGTCGCCACCGACAGCGGCATCATCATGTGCCGCCAGCGGCTGCTCCGTGCGGTCAGGGCGTTCGTCGAGGAGGGCATCATGCCGCCCGGCGTGGACCTCGCGCACCAGCGCGTGCGCTCGGCCGCCGTGGTGCTGCCCCAGGATCAGCCGTACAAGGACGGCGCCCGCGAGGCGCTCATCGCCCAGCCCGGCGTCGCGCCCGCCTCGGTATGAGAACGGCTGCCGGCTACCACCTACCGGCTACCAGCTACCAGCTGGCTCCCCATGCTCAGTGAATCGGCGCGGATGAGCTCGGCGGCGGAAGCGCGGTTCCGGCTCCAGACGCCAGCGACCGTCCTCCGCACGATGACCGTGAGCGCGCTCGATCCCGCCGCCGACGACGTGGTGGCCCGGCTGGCGGAAGGGTCGTGGGCGCGCGCCCGCTTCTTTCCCTCGTCGGCCGTGGCCGCGCGCACGCCGCGCGTGCTCGGCGACATCGCCAGCGCCGATCTCGTCGTGATGGTGTCGACCGCCGGCGCCGCCGCGCCGGCCGCCGCCGCCATCGGCCAGATCTGCAGCGATCGCCGCCGGCACACGGCGACCTTCGTCGTCGGAGCGGGGGCGGCCTCCGACGAGGCGCTGTCGCGGACGCTCGGACAGGTGCGCCCGTGGTCGCTCATGATCGTCATCGCCAACGACGACAGCTACGTCGAGGACATCCTCAGGTCGTTCCGGTAGCCGCCGTGAGCGCGCGGCACGCGTCGAGGCCCGCGAACGTGCGCTCGGGCGCGGCCAGCACGAACCGGTAGCCCTCGCCCAGCACCTGCTTCGCGTTCTTCGCGCTCACGTGCGGGTGCCCGCACGCGACCCCGTGCTCCGCGCAGATCCGCCGGATGGCGGTCATCGCCTCGACGACGATCGGGTGATCGTACTGGCGCGGGACGCCGAGGTTCTGCGACAGGTCTCCCTCGCCGATGAGCACGCCGCCAATCCCCTTCACCTCCGCGAGAATGCGCGGCAGGTTGTCGATCCCCTGCACCTGCTCGCACTGGATGACGACCAGCATCTCCCCGTGCGGACTGAGCGGCCAGACGTCGGCTTTCCGGTAATACTCCTGCTGCGAGATGCCCCAGTAGCGCGCCGCGTGCACCGGGTTGTCGCCGCGCTGGCCCTCGGGTTCGTAGTCGGGCGCGCCCGTGGGCCGCGGATACCGGCACGCCGACACCGCGTTGTACGCCTGCTCCACCGTGCTCACCCGCGGAAAGACGAGGCCGTAGGCGCCGATGTCGAGCACCTGCTTGGCAATCCACTGGTTCAGGTCGGCGCCGTTCACCGGGACGCGCACCATCGGCGTCACGGCCGGCACGATCGTGCCGCGGTCGACAATCTGCCGCCGGTTGAGCATGTACTGCAGGCAGTCGCGCAGCACGTACATGTCGAACGGGTTGTGCTCCGACTCGAAGATCACCGCGTCGTACCCGGTCGTCGAGAGCGCGACGGCGCTGTCGACCGTGGGCGGCGAGAACGTGGCGACGGGCACGCGTCCCTCCTCGAGGGCGCGAATCATGTTGTTGAGGCGCGGCAGCTCAGGCATGGGTCATAGTATTGGCGACGAGCGGGGCGCGCGTGAAGAGCCGGGTGACAATCGAGGCGCTGCAGCAGATGAAGCGCGACGGGCGGAAGATCGTCGCCGTCGTGGTCTACGACTATCCGATGGCCCGCGTCGTTGACCGCGCCGGCGTGGACCTGGTGTCGGTGGGCGACTCCGTCGGCGTGAACGTCTGGGGACACGAGACCGAGGTCGAGGTCACGCTCGACCAGATGATCCTGGCCTGCCGCGCCGTGCGGCGGGGCGTCGAGCGGGCGCTGGTGAGTTGCGACATGCCGTACGGGCCCGTGCAGGAGGGACCGGCCGCGGCGGTGCGCGCCGCGACGCGGATCGCGACCGAGGGCGGCGCCGACCTGGTCAAGCTGGACGACGCCGCGATGCACCCCGACGCGGTGCGTGCGGTCGTGCGGGCCGGGATTCCGGTCTGGGCGCAGCTCGGCATCACACCGCACACCTCCGTGCGGAGCGGTGGGACGGCGACGGCGGGCCCGGAGCGGACGGGGGCGCGGGCCGACGAGTTCGTGGCGGAGGCGAGGCTCCTCGAGACGGCCGGCGCGGCGCTGCTCGACTTCACCAACTCCGGTCCGGTCGCCGGTCCGGCGGTGACCCAGGCGGTCGCGATCCCGGTGATGGGCGGCCTCGGCGGCGGCCCGTGGCTCGACGGCCGCGTGCGGGCCGTCGGCAATGCCGTCGGCTACGCGGCCGCCGCGCTGGACGACGGGCTCGACCGCTACGCGAACGTCGCGCGCGTCACGCTCGAGGCGATCCAGCAGTACGCCGGGGACGTGCGGGCCGGACGGCAGATCAAAGGGAAATAGAATCGGGCTCGCGCCACCATGCCACTATGCCGAGCACAGTGATCGACGGGATCACCACCCGCTACGACGTCGTCGGCTCCGGCCCGCCGGTGCTGATCTTCGCTCCGGGCGGCTTCGACGCCACGATCGAAAAGTGGACCACGCAGGGGATCTACGCGACGATCCGGCCGGTCGAGCACTTCTCCCCGACCTACAGCTGCATCGTCTTCGATCGGCGCGAGAGCGGGGAGTCGGGCGGGCGGGTCGAGGCGATCGCGTGGGCGCATTACGCGGCGCAGGCGAAGGGGCTGCTCGATCATCTGGGCATCGGCCGGGCGCACGTGCTGGGCGCCTGCATGGGCTGCCCGCCGGCGATGGCGCTCGCGGTGGCGCATCCGCGGCTGGTCGCGAGCCTCGTGCTCTACTGGCCGGTCGGCGGGGCGCACTATCGCCTGAACAGCCACGCCCGGCTCGCGGAGCACCTGGCCTACCTCGACGAGCACGGCCTCGACGGGGTCGTCTCGCTCGTCACGGCCGGGGGGAAGACGTTCAACCAGGATCCGCGAGGCGGCATCTGGGCGTCGGTGATTCGCCGCGAGCCGGCCTTCGCCGAGGCCTACGCGCGGCAGGACCGTCGGGAGTACACGGCGCTCATCGCGCAGATCCGCCGCAATCTGTTCGACCGCGACTCCGCGCCGGGCGCCGAACCCGAGGAGCTGATGCGCCTCGACGCCCCCGCGCTCGTCGTCCCGGGCCGCGACAAGTCGCACGCCACCTCGGCGGCCCGGTTTCTGGAGGAATGCCTCCCGCGGGCGGAGTACTGGGACGTGGCCGTCGCGGATCAGACCGACGCGACGGTGCCGCCGCGGCTGCTGGAGTTCCTGGATCGGGCGGCCAGGACGTAGGGCGCCCGAAGAAAGGCGTCCGCCGAGGACACCCTGGTCCGGCTACAGCCGGACCTGTCACGCGGTCAGCGCGCGCGTGCTGGCGGGGAACAGCTCCTCGATCGCGATCGGCCGCGCGATGATTCCCTGCTCCACGGCGTACTGCATCACGGTCTCGAGCATCCGCCGATTGGGCGCCACCCCGTACGGCAGCGGGTCGCCAACGACCTCCATCACGCGCTGGAAGGTCTCGTCGTCTTTCGACGGCTGCGCGATCTCCGCGTCGGCGAGCCGCCGCAGGTACGGCCGCTTCGCCTCCGCGAAGGCGTGAAACAGGTCGGCCGCGAGCTCGCGGTGCGCGCTCAGGAGCTCGTCCCTCACGACCACCGTATGGTTGATCGGCCAGATGCCGCGCTCGCGCAGGAGCGCGAGGCCGGCGTCGGCGGCGTTCGGGATGAGCGGCCTGATGTCGGGTGCGTCCACCTGCACGCCGATCGCGGCCGGAATCTCGCCAGAGAGGAGCAGGTCCTCCATCTTCCGGCCCGGCGCGATCGGCACGACGTTGGGCGGCGGCTTCCATTCGGCCACGTGCTCGTCGCCGGACAGGACCCACGTGATGCGCTTGAGATCGACGCCGTAGTGGTGCTGGAGGATGCCGCGCGCCCAGACGCCCGTCGTGACCGTGAACCCGCGGTTGACGCCCACGTGCCGTCCTTCGAGGTCCTTGGGGCTCTGGATGCCCGACCTGACGTTGCAGACGATGGCGCCGTGGTGGAAGGCGCGCATCGGAAAGACCGGAATGGCGGTGAACCGCTTGCCGTGCGCCTTCGCCGTGATGTAGGTCGTGATCGCCATTTCGGAGACGTCGAACTCGAGGCCGCGCACCATCCGGCGGAACGCCTGGATGATCTGCGGCACGTCTTCGAACGCGAGCTCGGCGGTCCGCGGGCGGACCGTGCCATCCTTCAGCGCCTGCGTGTGTCCCCGGGTCACCAGAGCCGTCTTGAGCGTCATGGAAGAGCACCCCAACGCGCAGAGTCCGCGTTGGGGACCCCGCATTTTGGCGGAAATTGTATTAGGATTTCGGGTCCCCATGATGCCGGACACCGTCTCGCCGCCCACGCCCCCTCCAGGACGCCGCCCCTCGGCGACCGGGTACCTGCTCAGGCTGGTGGCGGGCCCCGTGGTGTTCGCGGCAATCATGGCGATGCCGTTCGGCCTCTCGTACGAGGGGCGCATCGCGCTGGCGACCTTCGCGTGCGCGGCCGCCTGGTGGATCACGCAGCCGCTGCCCTGGGCCGTCGCCTCGATGCTGCCGTTTCTGGTGTTTCCCGCCACCGGCGTGAAGAACATCGGCGACACGATGCAGCTCTACGGGCAGCCGATCTTCTTCTGGATCATGGGCACCGTGCTGATGGGCTACGCGATCGAAAAGCACGGGCTGGCCCACCGCTTCGCGCTCGCGTTTCTGGCGCTCCCCGGCGTCGGCAGCCGCGCGAGCCGCCTGCTGTTCACCTACATGCTGATGATCGGGCTCATGTCGACGGTGGTGTCGGACGCCGCCGCCGTCGCCATGACGATCCCGATCGGCATGTCGATCGTGCGGCACCTCGGCGCCATGGGCGGCAGCGTGTCCGGCCGCGGGACGAACCTGGCGGCGTTCATCACGCTCGGCACGATGTACGCCTCGGTGGCCGGGGGCACGGCCACGATGATCGGCGTGCCGCACAACGCGATCGCGATCTCGATGCTCGAGCGCTTCACGATGCGGCAGCTCGGCTTCTTCGACTGGATGGCGGTCGGCCTGCCGGTCTTCGTCGTTTCGCTCCTGGCCTTCTACGCGACGCTCTGGGTCATGGCGCGGCCCGAGATCGAGGAGGTGCCGAGCGGGGAGGCGTTCCTGCGGGCCGAGCGGGCGAAAGTGGGACGCCTCAGGTCCGACGAGCGCCGCGTGCTGTTCGTGTTCGTCGTGATGATCGTCCTCTTCACGCTGCCGACCTTCGCCGCCCTCTTCCTGGGCGGGGATCATGACCTCACCCGGTCCATCAACCGGGCGCTGCCCGTGTTCGTGGTGCCGCCCGCCGTGATGTTCCTGCTGTTCACGATTCGCGCCGAGTCGGGCGGCGCGCTCCTGTCGTGGAAGGACGCCGAGCAGCAGACGCCGTGGAACGTGATGCTGCTCATCGCGGGCGCGCTGGCGATGACCGACGCACTCACCGAGTTCGGGTTTGTCGAGTGGGTCGGCGGGGGCGTCCGGAGCCTCGGGATGGAGGCCTCCGTCCTTCCGTACTTCGCGGCGGCGATCGTGGCCGCGAGCACGAACTTCATGGCGGGCGCCGCGGCGGCCGCGCTCTACTCGAGCATCTTCATCCCCGCGGCGGCCGAGATCGGCTACAACCCCGCGTCGATGGCCATCCTCGTCGCCAACGTCGCGATCGGCATGATCGTGCCGTGGGCCGGCGCCACGAGCGCCTCGGCGTTCACGGGCGGCGACGTGACGATCGAGCGGATGATCAAGGTCGGCATCGTCGCGACGATCGCGTTCGCCGTCGTGACCTCCATCACCCATGTGCTCCTGGCGGGGTTCGTATGACGGTGTCACGCGAGGCGCTCGAAGAGCTGGTCACGGCCAACCGCATCCTGGCGCGCGAGGGCGTGGTCGACGGGTTCGGCCACGTGAGCATCCGCCACCCGGGCCGGGCCGACCGGTTCGTCATGTCGCGCGCCCGCGCCCCCGAGTGCATCGAGGCGGAGGACCTGCTCGCGTACACGCTCGAGGGCGACCCGATCGATCCGGGCGACCGGAAGTCGTACTCGGAGCGCTTCATCCACGGCGGCATCTACGAAGTGCGGCCCGACGTGCACGCGATCGTCCACCACCACAGCCCGAGCGTGATTCCCTTCGGCGTCACCGGCACGCGGCTGCGGCCGCTCATGCACATGTGCGCGTCGATGGGCGCCGACATTCCGACCTGGGACTCGCAGAGCAAGTTCGGCGACACGAACCTGCTCGTGAGCAACATGCCGATGGCGCGCGACCTGGCGGCGGCGCTCGGCAGCCGGCCGGTGGCGCTCATGCGGGGCCACGGCGCCGTGGTCGCCGGGGCGTCGCTCCGCGAAGTGGTGTTCAACTCGATCTACCTCGAGCTGAACGCCGACCTCCAGATGAAGGCGCATGCGCTCGGCGAGATCACCTTCCTGAGCGAGGGCGAGGTGCGGGCCTGCCTCGCCACGCGGGCGTCCTACACCTTCGAGCGCGCGTGGGAGCGGTGGTGCCGCCGGGCGGGCCGCGGCTACGACGTCCGGCCGATGGAAGGGCCCCTGACGCGCGTCTGATATTGTGATCTCTGACGTCTCTCGTCTCTGGTCTCTCGTCTCTCGTCATGCGTCTCTCGTCTTTGGTCTGTTGTCCTGGACGAGAGACCAGAGACGAGAGACCAGAGACGAGAGACGAGAGACGAGAGACCAGAGACCAGAGACCAGAGACCAGAGACCAGAGACCAGAGACTGAATGGCAGAACAGAAGCGCCACACGCTCGACGACCACCTCCTCGGCCTGGATCCGACGCACGCGCACGAGGACGGGGAAGCGGACCACGACCACGACCATGACGACGTGGGCGGCGACTACGACCCGACGACGACCGGGCTGTGGGCGCAGGACCACATCGCGCTCGTCTCGGTCGGGATCGACATCGGGTCGGCCGGCACGCAGGTCATCTTCTCGCGCGTCGAGCTGCGCCGCCTCGCCGAGGCGCTGACCAGCCGCTATTTCGTCGTCGCGCGCGAGACGCTCTACCAGTCGCCCGTCGCGCTGACGCCGTATCTGAGCGAGGAGCGCATCGACGACCAGGCGATCGGGCGCATCGTCGACGAGGCATACGAGGCGGCGCGCATCCATCCCGACGACATCGACACGGGCGCCGTCATCCTGACCGGCGAGGCGCTGCGGCGCGAGAACGCGCAGGCGATCGCCGACGTGATCGCCGAGGTGGGCGGCGAGTTCGTCTGCGCCGCGGCCGGGCACCACATGGAGTCGATGCTGGCGGCGTACGGCTCGGGCGCCGCGAAGGTGTCGCACGATCTGGGCGCGCCGATCCTGAACATCGACATCGGCGGCGGCACCACCAAGCTGGCGCTGGTGGAGCGCGGCACGGTCGTGCACACGGCGGCGATTCATCTGGGCGGGCGGCTCGCGGTGGTCGACGCCGGCCGGCGCCTGACGCGCCTCGATCCGGCGGGGCAGCGCCTGGCGGATCTCGCCGGTTGCCGGTGGACGCCGGGCGATCGGGTGGGCGAGGGGGACGTCGATCGCGTGGTGTCGTGGATGGCCGATGCGCTCGTCGCCGCGCTCACCGAGGATCCCGCGCCGGCCGAGGTCGCCTCGCTGTGGCTGACCGAGCCGCTGGGCGTCCTCGGCGGCGTCACCGGCGCCATGGTGTCGGGGGGCGTCGGCGAGTACGTGTACGGCCGCGAGGAGCGCGACTTCGGCGACCTCGGCCGGCGGTTCGGCGCGGCCGTGCGCGCGCGGTTCGAGGCCGGACGGCTCCCGTTCCCGCTGCTGCCGGCGGGCGAGTGCATCCGCGCCACCGCGCTCGGGGCGTCGGAGTACAGCGTGCAGCTCTCGGGCAACACGATCTATCTCTCCAGCCCGGGCGCGCTGCTGCCGCGCAGGAACCTCCAGGTCATTCAGCCGCGCGTGCCGCTGGGCGACACGGTCGACTCGGCGGCGGTGGCCGCGTCGATTCGCGACCACCTGCGCAGCTTCGACCTGGTGGACGGCGCGTCGGAGGTGGCGCTCGCGTTCCGCTGGCGCGGCGCGCCCGCCCACGCCCGCATCGCCGGCCTGGCGCGCGGCATCGTCCAGGCGCTGCCGGAGGCGACGCGCGGGGGCGTCCCGCTCTTTCTGGTGCTCGACGGCGACATCGCCCAGACGCTCGGCGCCATTCTCAAAGAGGAGCTGGGCGTGGCGTCCGAGGTGCTGGCGCTCGACGGCATCGCGCTCTGGGATTTCGACTACATCGATCTGGGCCGCGTGCGCATGCCGTCGTTCACGGTGCCGGTGACGATCAAATCGCTGGTCTTCACGGCCGACCCGCGCATTCCGCACGCGCACCCGCACGGCCACGGCCACGGCCACGATCACGATCACGATCACGGCCACGATCACGGCCACGGGCACCATCACGACGGTCATGAGCACCATCACCACCACGAGCCCCGCCGTCGGTAGGCCCGGCCCGGCCGGTCCCGGCGTGCTCGCGCGGGTGCGCGCGTTCGACGCGAAGTGGCTGGTGATCGGCCTCAGCGTCGCGTTCACGGTGTACATCGGCGTCATCCCGCTCGTCTTCCTGATCTGGCAGAGCTTCCGGACGCCGCAGACGGCGGCAGTCGACGCCGTCTGGACGCTCGCCAACTACGTGCAGGCGTACGGCACAGGCGGCAACTACCGGCTGTTCCTCACGTCGCTCCAGTTCGCGTCGGGGACGGCGGTCTTCGCGTTCGCGATCGGGACGACGCTCGCGTGGATCAACGAGCGGACGAACACGCCGTTCAAGGGCGTGGTGTTCGCGCTGTCGCTCATCCCGCTGGTCATTCCCTCGATCCTCTTCACGGTCGCGTGGATCCTGCTCGCGAGCCCGCAGATCGGCATCATCAATCTGACGCTCCAGAACTGGCTCGGGTTCGCGCAGCCGCCGTTCAACATCTACTCGCTGCTGGGGATGGTCTGGGTCGACGGCCTGCACTACTCGCCGATGGCGTTCCTGCTGATGACGGCCGCCTTCCGCGCCATGGACCCGTCGCTCGAGGAGTCGGCCACGATGAGCGGGGCCGGGGTGCTGCAGGTCGTGCGGCGGGTGACGCTGCCGATGACGTGGCCGGCCATCGTGGCGACGATCCTGATCCTGTTCATCCGCGCCATCGAGGCGTTCGAGGTGCCGGCGCTGCTCGGCCTGCCGGTCGGCATCGAGGTGTTCACGTCGGCGATCTACCAGGCCGTGCACCGGTACCCGAGCCAGGTGGGCCTCGCCTCCGCGTATGCGGCGGCGCTGCTCGTCATCACGAGCGTGGGCGTCTACTTCGTGGCGCGCCTGTCCGGCCGCGGGTCGAAGTACGCGACGATGACCGGCAAGGGGTTCCGTCCGCGGCAGATCGACCTCGGCCGCTGGCGCTGGTTCACCGCCGCGCTCTTCGTCGGCTACTTCCTGCTGATCGTCGTCCTGCCGTTCGCGGTGCTGCTCTGGTCGTCGTTCCAGCGCTTCTACACGGTGCCGTCGGCGGAGGCGCTGCAGAACCTGACGCTCGACCCGTACCGGTTCATCCTCGGCTACCCCAACCTCTGGCGGACGGTGGGGAACAGCCTGGTGCTGTCGTTCGGCGCGGCGACGGTGGTGATGCTCGTGACGTCGGTGATCTGCTGGATCGTGGTGAAGACGCAGATCCGGGGCCGGTGGCTCCTCGACAACGTCGCCTCGCTCCCGATCGTCTTCCCGGGGCTCGTGCTCGGCCTGGCGATCATGATCTTCTACTTGAACGTCGACGTCGGCATCTACGGGACGATCTGGATCATGCTGATCGCGTACGTGACGCGCTTCATGCCGTACGGACTGCGCTACAGCACGACGTCGATGGTGCAGATCCACAAGGAGCTGGAGGAGTCGGCCGCGATGTGCGGCGCCTCGTGGACGGCGACGTTCCGCCGCGTCATCCTGCCGCTGCTCAAGCCGGGCTTGCTGGCGGGCTGGATCTACGTGATGATCGTCTCGATCCGCGAGCTGTCCACCTCGATCCTCCTCTACAGCCCCGACACGCAGGTCATCTCCATCATCATCTGGGAGCTGTGGGAGAATGGCCAGTACGTCGAGCTGTCGGCCCTCGGCGTGCTCTTCATCATTGCGCTGTTCGTGCTCGTCCTGGCCACGCAGTGGATCGGGCGGAAGTACGGGATCAAGGAATAGAGCCGGGAAGAGCTGTTCACGCTTCTCTGTTCTCGGTGCTCGGTTCGTGTTCAGGTTCGGTTCCGGGTTCGAGGTTCAAGGTTCGGAGGTTCGATGTTCGGAGTTCGCGGCGTCCTCGTCCTTCGCGGCGTTCGGCCTGGCCGGATCGGAACAACGAATCGCGAACCCGGAACGCGGAACCCGAACCGAACCTGAACACGAACCGAGAAGTGAGAAGCTCAGAAGTGTGAACGAGATGCTCCGAGTCGAAGGCCTCAGCACCGAGTATCACGGCGAGCGCGGCCAGGTGGTCCGGGCCGCGCAGGACGTCAGCTTCACCGTCGAGGAAGGGCAGCTCTTCACCCTGCTCGGTCCGAGCGGCTGCGGCAAGACGACGACGCTGCGGTCGATCGCGGGGCTGGAGCGGCCGCGGGCGGGCGAGATCCTCGTCAACGGACAGCCCGTGTACTCCTCCTCGCGGCGGATTTTCGTCGCGCCGAACCGCCGCGGCTTCGGCATGGTGTTCCAGTCGTACGCCATCTGGCCGCACATGAACGTCTTCCAGAACGTCGCGTTTCCGCTCGAAGTGGGCGACCGCCGCTATGCGCGGCAGGAGATTCGCGACAAGGTGACGCGCGTGCTCGGGGCCGTGCAGCTCGACGCGCTCGCCGATCGCGAGGCGACGAAGCTCTCCGGCGGCCAGCAGCAGCGGCTGGCGCTCGCGCGCGCGCTCGTCATGGAGCCGGCGCTCCTGCTGCTCGACGAGCCGCTCTCGAACCTCGACGCCAAGCTCCGCGACCAGATGCGCTTCGAGCTGAAGCGGCTGCAGCGCGAGCTGCGGATCACCACCGTGTACGTGACCCACGACCAGGCCGAGGCGCTGGCGCTCTCGCATCAGATCGCCGTGATGCGGGACGGACGCATTCAGCAGATCGGCACGCCCCGGGAGATCTACGAGCGTCCGGCCAGCCAGTTCGTCGCGGATTTCGTGGGCAACACCAATTTCATCGAGGGCACGGTCGTCTCGGTCGCGGCGCCGGCCTATGCGGCAGAAGGGGCGCTGCACGGGGGCGGCGCGAGCCTGTCCGCCGCGTCCGCGCTCGCGGGCGCGCCAGGGAGCTGCTGCGTCGTCCGGACCGATATCGGCGACCTGACGGTCCACGCCGCCCAGGCACTGCGCCCGGAGGAGCGCGTCTCGATCTCGGTCCGCCCGGAAGACGTCGAGCTCACCGAGACGCGGCCCGCCGGCGACAACGTCCGGCAGGGGCGCGTGGATCAGAAGGTCTTCCTGGGCGAAGCGGTCGACTTTCAGGTGAAGGTCGGGCCGCGCACGCTCCTGTCGCGCCGGCATCCCACGCTGCGGACCAAGATCGGCGAGCCGATCTGGGTGCAGCTCGATCCGGAGAAGTGCATCGTGCTCAAGGTCACCGTCCCGTAGATGGCTACCGACCGCTGGGCGTCCGACGTCATCGTCGATCTGCTGCACCGCTACGACCTGCCCTACGCCGCCATCAACCCAGGCGCCAGCTTCCGCGGGCTGCACGACTCGATCGTCAACTACGGCGGCAACCGGCCCGAGCTGCTGCTCTGCCAGCACGAGGAGACGGCGGTGCAGATCGCGCACGGCTACGCCAAGGCGAGCGGCCGGCCGATGGCCGCGATTCTGCACAACCTCGTCGGGCTGCTGCACGCCAACATGGCGATCTACTACGCCTACATCGATCGGGCGCCGGTGTTCATCGTCGGCGCGACCGGGCCGATGGACGAGTCGAAGCGGCGGCCGCGCATCGACTGGATCCACACGGCGCAGAGCCAGGGCGAGCAGGTGCGGCCGTACACGAAGTGGGACTACCAGCCGCACACGATCGACGGCGTGCCCGAGTCGTTCGCGCGCGCGTATGCCGTGATGATGACCGAGCCCCGCGGGCCGATCTACATGTGCTACGACGCCTGGCTCCAGGAGCAGCGCCTCGATCGCGACGTGCCGCTGCCGCCGGCGGGCGCGGCCCCG